>WNEY01002692.1_pt1 | contig 23733 bp, 23 predicted proteins | sample 5400531 | NCBI WGS metagenome assembly WNEY01 (sample SAMN13153338, study PRJNA577476) | soil metagenome | isolation source: 200 cm saprolite under Douglas fir tree site 1 | place: USA:California | collected 2015-04-18
GAAATCCAATGGAACCTCAGCGACGCGCGGAAGGAGAAAGGCCCGGAAGCCGAGCGGCTCGAAATCACGACGCGAGAGCTCCTCGAGGGCACCCGCGCTTGGATCCGGAACGGGAACAGGTGAGCTGATGCCGCGGCCCGTGAAGCCGACCCGCAAGAGGGACGGCCGACTCGGGCCGCCTCAAGGCTATCCGAAGGATCCCGAGAAGTACGCGGACCCGGCGAACTGGAAGTATCCCGTGCACACGCCGTTCCACGCGCGGGCCGCACGGCGCTACTTCAATGAACCGAGGAACCGCGCGAATTACACGCCGGAGGAGCAGGCGTACATCGACAAGAAAATCAACGAGGCGCTCGAGCGGTTCGGCGTCGCGGTCAAGATCAAAGGCGGGAAGGTCGAAGACGAGGCGGGAACCATCCAAGCGGACGTCCCGATGAACAAGGACATCGACAAGATGGGTTTCGACGACCTGCTCCTCGTCTTCCTCGGGACGAACCGGCTCGCGTCGGCGAAGGGCATGGACCCGTCCGTCGTCGAGGTGGACAAGGAGACGGACACGTTGCTCGCGGGCCGGGTGAAGGAGTACAGCGTGCGGATCGACCGTCAGGAACGGCGCCTCGAACACGATTGCGTCGACTTCAAGACGAACCGCGCCGCCGGCCGTCTCATGTGCAAGCACCTCGGTGCATTCCTCATACAGGTCGACCGGCCGCGGGCGATCCATCTGCTGCGGGACCTGCTGCGGGAACGCGATCACTGGACGTTCGAGTGACGGGGCAACGAGTCCGTCCTGTGTGACCAAGCCTTAATGACATCCTCGTCCATTCCTCCGAGCAGGGAGGGTTGCGGTGCTGTCGTTCGGCAAGCGGTGTCCGCGGGCGTCTCGGTTTCTCGGGGTGTTCGGGGTCGTCCTTCTGGTCGCCCTCGCGTCGCGATCCCAGGCGATTACGTGGGGGACGATCGACACGACCCACCCGAACGTCGGGGCGATTCTGACCCAACACGCGGACGAAACGTTCGGCGAGTTCTGCTCCGGCACGCTGGTGTCCGCGCGCGTCTTCTTGACGGCGGGCCACTGCACGGACGCCCTCGTGTCCCGCGCATTCCCAGTGAGCCGCCTGCGAGTCAGCTTCGCTCCGAATATCTTTGCGGAGGGCGCGGTCTACTTGGAAGTGAGCGGATACCAGAGCCATCCCGACTACCGCTGGGGCCCGACCTCGGATCCGCATGACCTCGGAGTCCTGATCCTCGCGAAGGCGGTGGCCGGCGTCGCATTCGGAGTGCCCGCTCCCTCGAACTACCTGGACGGCCTCGCGGCAGCCAGCGCGATCCAAGACTCCAGGTTCATCAACGTCGGATACGGGGACAACCAGGAATTCGTCGTGACAGGAGACCGCCAGATCTCGTATTCGAGCTTCCGCAACCTCCACGATGCCTGGCTGTACATGTCCCAGAATATCCACCACGGGGACGGCGGCACGTGCTACGGGGATTCCGGCGGCCCGACGTTCTTCGTCGATCCGTCGTCCCACGCCGAGTACATTGTCGCGACGACGAGCTGGGGAGATGGCCCGTGCAAGGCGACAAACAACAATTACCGGGTCGATATTGCGAGCTCCTTGGATTTCATTCAGGCGATGATCGGGGAGAATCCCTAGTCGGGTGGCGGGTCCCACGACTTTGTTGGCACGCTGAGTGACTTAGGTGACTCGACCGACCGGGCGGCGGACTGGACTCAGAGCCGACTGAAGTCGGATTCGCGCTCCTTCTTCCGTGCCTCGCGGTCTGCCGCCTTCACGATGGGGGCGTTGCAATCCGCGCACGTGCCGCCCGCATCGACGCACGCCTTGCAGAGCCACGCGCCGCAGGCGTGCCGTTCGATGCCGGGGGCGTGATGGGATCCGCACTTCGCCGGCGCGCCCTCTTGCGCATCCTTCACCGGCGCTCTGGGGGCCGCGGGTCGCTTCGATGGCGACGATTCCTCTCCGGTTTCCTCAGCCTCAGCTTGCGCCGGTTCGGCCTTCGCCTTCTTTCGCTTCAGTTCCGGCGCTGGCTCCGTGGCAATCCGGTATCCGCCCCCCTGGAATATCTTCAGGGAGACCTCGAGCTTCTTCGCCTCGAACGGCCCGAGGTGAAGTTCCTTCGCGAGGTCCACGAGGTTCCATTCCGCCTTGGGCAAGTCCATCGCGGCCCGGATCAGGTCGTCGTTGTGCCACTCCGAGGTCGGCTCGAGCGGCGCGTCGCGGACCCAGTCGATGTAGCCCCAGATCGTGCGCGCCTCTTCGAGGTCGACGTGGGGCAGGACCGTGCTGACGTCGGTCAGGCGCAGCCCGTCCAGGGTCTGTGCGTTCGCGACGTGTCGGAGGACCGCGGCGCCGACGGCCTCGTACTTCCGGAGTTCCTCGGCCTCGATCCGGTCCGGCGCCATCGGCGCGGGCTCGTTGACGTAGGCGATGACTTCGTCGAGCAGTTCGAGGGGCACGGAGCTGTACTTGAACACCTCGTCCCGGGTCGCGGGCCGTCCGAGATGCTTCTCGAACCGGACGACCGCCTCCGCGAATCCTTCGATCCTCGCAACGTGAATCCGATCCTCGGCGGTCTTCCGACCCGACTGCGCGGGCTCGTATGCCGGGTCCAGCGCGAGTGCGGCGTCGAAACACTTGAGCGCGTCGTCGAACCGTCGAAGATGGAGGAGCGCGACCCCTTTGCTGTTCCACGTTGCTGTGTCGCGGGCATCCAGCCGCAAGGCTTCGTCGTATGACTGCACGGCCTCGTCGTAGGCGCCGGTCCGCTCCTCCGCGAAACCCCGCATGTGCCACAGGTTCTTGTCCCTGGGGTGCGCGGACGTCGCGCGGGCCAGCGCGTCCGCGGCCTCCGCGAATTGTTCTTGCTTGATCTGAAGGAGGCCTTTCCCGCGCCACGCGTCGCCGTTCGCGGGATCCGCCTCGATCGCGGCCTCGAACGCCGCGATTGCCTCGGTGGGCTTCCCGAGCGCCTCGAGGGCTTCTCCCTTCCACGTCAGGAGACCGGCGTCGTTGGGAGTCGGTTTCAGGGCGAATTCGAAACACGGAAGCGCCTCGACGGGGCGGCCTGTCCGCAGGAGGCACAGACCTTTCGTGCGGAATGCGTCGTAATGGTTTGGATCCTTCTGGAAGACGACCGCGACCACGGAGAGCGCATCGTCGAAGTGTCCCTCGGACGCGAGGCACATCGCCTTCCCGCTCAGGAACTCGAGATTCTCGTGATCCAGGACGAGGCCATCCTCGAAGAGTTTTCGAGCTTCAGACACCCGGCCGGCATCGAACAGGATCCGACCTTTCGCCGCGAGCGCGGTGCGATCGCCCGGGTTCAGGCTCAAGGCCTGGTCGTACGCCGCGAGCCCCTCATCCCCGCGACGAAGGCGGAGGAGCAATGCGCCTTTCGCGTTCCAGGTCCCGCGGTCCATTGGGTCGACTCGGGCCGCTCGGTCCAACGCCTCGACCGCCGCGTCCGCCTTCCCGACCCGCTCGAGCGCAACGGCCATTTCACGGAGTGCTTCCGTGTCCCTCGGATTGAGCTCGAGGAGCCGCTCGCCCACGTCGACGGCGGCCTTGTATGATTCCGCGGTCATCACAACGTCGCGCTTGAACCGCAGGAGGTCCACCCGCTCCGGGGCGAGGCCCGATGCCTTCGCGATCGCGGCCACGGCCTCTTTCCCGTCTCCGATGGCGTGCGCGAGGCGAGCTCGTCGGAACCACGCTTCCGCGTCCTTCGGGTCCGCCGCCGTGAGGCGGACGCTTACGGCGAACGCCTCCTTCGGTCGGAGGAGCGCATCGAGGGCCTCGACCAACCCCGTGAGGGCCGTCTTCTCCTTCGGGTCCTGGGCGAGGACCGTCTCGTACACCGGGAGCACTTCCTCGTACCGATGCAGCTGAAGAAGGCATGTCCCCTGTTTCAACAAGGCCGGGACCATCGTCTTGTCGAGGAGGGCGGCTTGCCCGTAAGCGGTGGCGGCCTCCTCATACCGTTTGAGCCACTGGAGGGAGGTGCCCTTGCCGAGCCATGCCTTCGGGCTTCGCGCCTCCAACGCGATCGTCCGGTCAAACGCGGCGACCGCTTGTTCGTACCGCTTTGCTCCCTCGAGGGAAAGCCCGAGGAGGTACCACGCCTTCGGGTCTCCCGCCGCATACCGCGTCGCGCGGTCGAGCGCGTCCGCGGCCTCCTCGTACGCGTTCAGCCGATAGTGTGCGCGGCCTTTCTCGAACCACAAGGTTGCGGAGGCGGGGTCCGCGTCGATCGCGGCCTCGTATGCGTGCACGGCGTCCGGATATCGGCCGAGGGCGAAGAGGAGGGACGCCTTCCGCGCGGACGCGCCGGCGTGGCGTGGATCGAGCCGAAGGACCGTGTCGTACGCCGCGAGCGCTTCGTCCCGTTGCCCGAGCGCCTCGAGCGATTCGCCCTGCGCGGTCCACGTCGCTGCGTCGGCGGGATCTTTCTGGAGGATTTCCGCGCAGACCCGCAACAGGATCTTCGCGTTCTTCGTGTGACGGAGCGCGTCCCGCTGGCCTCGCAGGGCGTCGAGATCGTCCGGTGCGACGACCCGGAGCTGCTCGAACGTCGCGTGGGCCTCCTCCGCCTTGCCGAGCTCAAGGAGGGCCCGACCTTTGTCTTTCAGGGCTCGTGGATGGTGCGGCTGGAATGCGAGGATCGCGTCGCAGGTGGCGACGAGCTCGGGCCACCGCTCGGAGGCCAGGAGGAGTTGTCGCTTCGCATCGAGTCCATCATACGAACGCGGCTCGACCGCGAGGAACGCGTCGAGCGCGGTGACGGCTTCCTCCCGCCGATTCAACTGCGTGAAGGCGTGGGCTTTTGCATACAACGCGCCCGCGTGGCGCGGATCGAGCGACACGACCTTTGACGCCTCCTTGAGGACGTCGTCCCAGCGGGCGAGCGCCCGGAGCGCCTCGAGCCGGCCGACATGGGGCGCGAACGCTTTCGGCGTGAGCCCAACGGCGCGGTCGTACGCGGCGACGGCATCGACGTTCCGGCCGACCTTGTGCAGGAGCCTCGCGCGGCTCTCCCAGGCGACCGCGTCGCCGTCCCGCTGCCGCAAGGCCTCGTCGTACGAACGCAGCGCCTCTTCGTTCTGGTTCGATGCCGCAAGGACGTCCCCTCGTAGCCGCCAGGCGTCCGGGTCGTAGGGGTCAATCTGAATCACGCGGTCGAGACAGCGCAACGCCCGTTGCGGTTCGGCCGCGGCGAGGTACGCGGACGACTTGCCTTCGAGCGCCTCCTTCATTTCCGAGTCGATCCGAAGCGCGCGGTCGAACGCGGTCTGGGCTTCCTCCAACTCGTTCCGCCGACGATGCGCCTCGCCCTTCCGCACCCAGAGGGCGGCGTCCTCCGGGACGAACGCGAGGACACGCGCGTACCCGTCGACATCGTCCGGGTCGAGGTTCACGGCCTGCATGTAGGCGCGGATCGCCTCGGACCGCTGTTCGAGAGCCGCGTGGGCGTCGCCCTTCCGCTCCCACAGCCGTTTCGCTTTCGGCTCACCGCGCAGGCCCGCGTCGTAGTAGGAGAGCGCGTCGGGGGCCTTCCCTTGGGCGACCAGAATGTCTCCCTGCAGGCCCAACCCGTTCGCGTTTCCTCCATCGGCCGACAGGGCCCGGGTCGCTGCCGCCTGGGCGGAGTCGAAACGGCCGACGCGCAAGAGTCCGGTCCCGACGTTCGCGAACGAATCCGCGAAGTCGCTCGTCCGCGCCGTCGGTTCAATCGCCTCGAGTAGGCCGAGCGCCTTGAGGAACGCGCCCGCCGCCCGGGCTGTAGCGTCGGCGTCGAGGGACGCGAAACCCGCGCGCACGAGTCGGTTCGCCTTGTCGAGGACGCGACCTTCCCGATCGAGAAGGCCTTGGAAGAGGGCCATCCCTGTCATCCCATCCCGCGCGACCCGGTCCAACGGACCGTGTCGGACAAGCGGCCGACATGCGGACGGGATGACTTATAGGTATCGCCAAAGGTCGCCGCCCCCTGGACAATCTTCCGATCCGGCGTCGCAAGACGCCGCGGGACGATGCGACTAAATACGCCGGGAGTGTTCTTCGGCGGACATCCGTCGGACGGGATGGGACCATGTCGCGGACACCAGAGAAACGGCTAGGACCGGCCAAATTGAGGAAGGAAACACGGGATTGGCTTACGAAGAAGACGATACCGCACGCTCGCGAGATCGCGAAAGACCTCGAGGATGCGGGCGAAGACGTTCACGATCTCCTTGCGGCGATCGATGAACTCGAGGCGCTGGTCCAGGAGGGACCCGCGGGGAACGCGAAGCGAACCGAGAAGGCCGCGGCGTGAGTGCAGGGACCGGGATTTGAACCCGGGTCTCAGGCTTGGAAGGCCTGGGTCTTAACCAGCTGGACCATCCCTGCGCGGCCGTGACAACCGGAGTAATTCGCATTAACCTTTCCGAAGGGAGGACCTTCCAGCGGCCCCTGGACGGGGATGAAAAAAATAGGGGGACCGGCGGAGTCGTGGAGGCGACCCTCTCCGCCGATCGGTGGGATGGATGGGTTGTCAGCGTTACCCGCCGTCGTCGGATGCGTCAAACTCGAGGGAACATCCGTACGAGGCGTACACGTCCTGCCAGCTCTGGTCTTCTCCCGCGTACGTGTCGGTCACCGGGGCCAGTGTTGCCGCGCTTGCCACGAACGTCGGAATGCCGCGGGGGTATAAGGCGCGGAACGGGGGAGAGGTGCGCGAAAGTACTGCCTGACGGATAGGAGGCCTTGGTGATCCCAGTCCGCATGGCGGGTCGTCCCACCGCAATGGACATCTCTCGGACGACATTACACGTTCGGGGTACACGCCCTGATGAACGCGCAGTCGAACAGCCCGAAGGATCGGCTACTGTTTCTCCTTGGCGCCGTTACGCTCGCCATCGTCCTGGGATGGTACGCATTGAGCTATGCCGTCTTCTTCTTTAGAATCATGGTCGGTGATCCAACCGCGTACTTCGTCGCGTCCACCACAATCCCAAGTTCCGGCGTTGCAGCCTTCATCCTTTTGATCGGTTGGGGAGTCCAGATGCGTCGGCGCCACCCGCCCATCTTGTTCTTCGCGTTCGTACTCTTCGAAGTCACGGGCTGGGCGACTTGGGTTGGCACGCTCATCTGGTTCTACACGGCGCTTGGCAATGCCAGGTTCGAGATGCTAACCACGTTGTTCACCCTCTCAGCCGCCTTGGACGCGACCGCCCTGTTCCTCCTGCTCGTGCTGGCCCTGCCGCCACGGAGCCCGGCGCCTCCCTGGCAGGTGCCTGTCGCTCCGCCGGTGGGACCGACTCCATAGGGCACCTAGCGAGTCGTGAGTCGCTCGAAGGCGTGATTTGCGACGAAGGCCCCCGCGACACCAAGGGCGAGCAGGGACAGGCCTGGTTCGCCGTTCGATACGAGTCCCGCGGCAACAACGAGCGTCACCACGAGAGCTGCGAGAAGCCGCCGCATCGAAATCGATTCAACGAACACCACGAGGAACCCCAGTGCGAGAAGGAAGACGACTAGCCCGTAGAGGGCCGCCAGGCCAAGATCGGGGAGGAGCGGCATCCGCCGTCGACCGATGCCGCAGGTTTCCTTAACATTATGGAGACGGGCCGATCGCATGCCGGACGTGGACCGCCTCGCCGCGCTCCGAGTCGATCATCTCGCGCGGGTTGAGCCTCGCCGTCCCGACAGCCCGCACCTCCCGTGCATGGCGAATGACGACCTCATCCCCGGGTCGGATTTCCGGTGCCGCATCCACGACGCCGACGGCGAAGACGTTCCCCTTCGGGATGAAATCCTCGATCTCCACCCAATAGGCGTCGGCATCAGAAAGGATCGCACCGCCCTCGAGGGTCAACGACAGCATCCCGCGCCCGGTGTGCATCGCGACCTGGCGCCCGTCCCGGATCACACGGACGTCGGGGAATCGACCCCGGAAAGTCGCCCCGTTGGCGAGCCCGAGGCCTGCGGCCCCGAACTGAAAGCGGGCGATGTTCGACATCTCTTCGGCAAAGCGGACACCGGCAGGAACGCGACTCAAAGACGCACTGGCCTCCGTCAGGCTTCGGCTGAGGGAGGCGAGTGACTCGTCGGACGTCGGGCGGTCTTTCGCGGTGAGGATCGCGTGCGGGAGGATCGCATTGACGATTGGCGCCTCGGCGCCGAGGTGGGCGACCACCGCGTCGTATCGATTCATCGCGACGTAGGCCTGGAGATCCTCCGAGACGATGGCGGCTTCGTCGTGACTCCAGTCTCCCGTGACGGGGATGTCGTAGGCGCGTGCCGGGTAGAATCGCTCGAGCTCTCGCGGGATGAGGCCCAGCGGCGATGTCACAATGACTTCGTGGACGACGGAGGGGTTCGCGCTCGACCAAATGGCGTCGCGGAACCGGCGGTGGCTGCGACTCGCCGAGTACGGCTTTCGCGCGGAGCAGGGCAGCAACAGGAGAACGCGTGCCGAGGGCGGTTTCGCGTACCGATCCCGGATCCGATGGCGGAACCGGACGATCTCGGGCCGCGTGAGCGACGCCTGGGCGTACGCGAGCATCGCGCCGCCGGCGACCGGCGTGTACGGCTCGACGAGCTCGTTTGCACGCAGGTCCAAGTGACGGACGACGGCCGTGTTCCAGGGGGCGTTCGCGAGCCGACGTTCCACGTGCTCCCGCAACCTCCCGTGCACCAAGTGGTTCCGCACGAGCAACATCTCACGGTACAGGGCTCGTTCGTTGTGCGCGCGAAGGCCTTCGGACGCCGCGCATGCGGGACAGCCACACGCGTCGCGGTCCGCGTCGGCCGCGGGCACGGCTCCGTCCGCCGTGTGAAACAGATCGCGCGCGCTGTCGAGGACCATTCGACTCGAGTCGACAACGTCAGTCCCAGCGTACACGAGAACCGAAAGGTTGGAGGGTGTCGCGAGCCCGGTGACCGCGACGACCTTCGCGGGCCCGAGCGTTTCTCGCACGCTCCGGACCATTGCCACGAATTCCCGCGGGGATCGCTCGAACTCCGGCCCGTTCGCGAGGAAAACGGCCTGAGCCGACTTCACCGATGGGAGGTCGGATTCGCCTGTCACGATCGCCAGGTCTCCGGCCATCACCTCCTGTGGAATCTCGAGGCCTTCAAGGGAGAGGGGCGTGCCTTTCGTCGGGGGCAGATCGTCCGGATGGGCTGCGGGGCGAGGGGCGAAGAAGCTGCCGCCGTGTCGGATCTGGAATCGCGGATCGTCCGTCCGCTCGGAGACGAACAGAGCCTCCGCGTACGAGGGTGCGGCCCGGGGACCGTCTTGGACGAAGAGGACGAGGGGCGTGGTGAGCGACCGGTCGCCACGGGTCCAAAGACCCCTCCGGCCGAGGCCTCCGCGTCCCTCGATCTCGAACATGGAAGGCGAACGGATGGCCCGACCGGCTAAAAGCCTGCCTACTCTAGCGCGACCGTGTTACGCTCGATATACGCGAGTTCCTTTGCGTCGAATGCGCGCTCGTCGACGCTCAGGACGAGCGTGGCGCGGTGCAGGGCGATCTGCTCGTTCACGTACTCGAGAAAGTGTAAAATTCGCGCGAAATCGTTGTTGATCATGAGATACTCGATCCCGTCCAACAGGATCACGGCCCGCGGCCCGTCGTTCACGAAGTTCGCGATCAGATTGCTCAGACTGTTCAGGTTGTGCGGGTCGATGTAGTCCTTGCCGAGCGTCGTCGAGAGCCAGACGACGCGGATCTCCTTGTCGCCTCGATGGCGCACGACATGGTTCGGGTGCTGACGCGTGATGTAGATCGGACGCCAGCCGACGTCGACCGCCCGCTGGAACGCCGCAAGGGCTCGCTCCGGCTTCTTCTCCTTGACGAGGTAGGCCCGACCTTCTTCGAGGTCTTTCTTCTTCCCGAAGAGCAGATCCCTGAGAAGCTCGTCCTCCTCGTAGGCGAGCAGGAGCGGCCATGGGAGCCGCCGCATGGAACCGTCTTGCCATCCGGAGGTCCGTTCTTATACGTATCCTATCGACTATCGGACGTGAGAGTTGACGGTGTTCGCGGTCTTGGTCGGTCGACCGGCTTGAGTCGCGGGGTCCGAATTCGTACTTAAGAGCGGGGTCGCCATCATCTCCGGGGCAGGACGGAGTCTTTATCGAGGGACCGCTCTTCGTCCGCTGCCATGGCGCCGGTTGTCGTTGGGATCATCGGCGGGTCCGCCCTTGGTGACGCGTTCGAACTCGAAGACGAACAGGCGAAATTTCTCGTGACGCCCCACGGCGCGCCGAGCGATCCGCCGAGGATGGGGAAGCACGGCGACGTCACGGTCGTCTTCCTCCCGCGGCATGGGAAGGACCATCGAATTCCGCCGCACAAGCTGAACCACCGCGCGAACCTGTGGGCCCTGAAAGACCTCGGCGCGACCCACATCCTCGCGACGTCCTCCACGGGTTCCCTCAAGAAAACGATCCGCCCGGGGACGTTCGTCGTGCCCGACGACTTCATCGGGTTCTGGGATATCCCCACGTACTACGATGAACGCGAAGGCGGCGGTCCGTGCGGAAGGCGTGTACGTCCAGACGACCGGCCCGCGACTCGAGACCCGCGCCGAGGTCGCCCACTTCAAGACCCTCGGGGACGTCGTCGGGATGACGATGGCGTCGGAGGCGACCCTCGCGTCGGAGCTCGGGATCCCGTACGCCGCCCTGTGCACGGTCGACAACTTCGCCCACGGGATCGTGGACGAACCCCTCACCTTCGACCGCATCCGAGAGACGCAGCGGAAGAACGCGGACCTCACGCGGACGATCGTTGCGAAGGCCGTGGAGCGACTCCGATGAGCGTCCTGATCCGCGACGTCCAGATTGACCGAGACGTGACCCAGATTTACATCGAAGACAACCGGATCGTCGAGATCGGGAAGAAGCGGGAAGCGGACACGGTGATCGACGGGAAGGGCAAGGTCGCCCTCCCGGGATTGGTGAACCTGCACACCCACGCTGCAATGACGTTGTTCCGCGGATGGGGAGACGACCTCGACCTGTCGACGTGGCTCGAGACGAAAATCTGGCCCGCCGAGGCGCACCTTACCCCGGACGACGTGTACTGGGGCACGAAGCTCGCGTGCCTCGAGATGATCAAGACCGGCACGACGACGTTCAACGACATGTACTTCCACATGGACGCGGCCGCGAAGGCGGTGAAGGAGATGGGTCTCCGCGCGTTCCTCGCCGAGGGGATCGTCGACCTGAACGACCCGGAGCGGGCGGCGAAGCAGCTTCAGACCGCCGACGCCGTGAACCGCCGGATCGAGGCGATGAAGACGGACCGGATTACGCCGGTCCTCGGGCCGCACGCGATCTACAGCGTGTCCAAGGACACCCTCGTCCGGATTCGGGAACTCGCGGACAAGACCGGCTCCCTCATCCACGTCCATCTCTCCGAGACGAAGCGGGAGGTCGACGACTGCCTCGTGGAAACAGGCATGCGGCCCGCGAAGTACCTCGATTCGATCGGCTTCCTCGCGAAAGACGTGATCGCGGCCCACGGGTGCTGGCTCGATCCGTCGGAGATCGACCTCCTCGCGCACACCGGGACGAGGGTCGCCCACTGCCCGATCTCGAACATGAAGCTCTCCGTGGGCCAGACGATGCCGTACGCCGCGTTGAAAGAGGCCGCCGTCGTGATGGGCTTGGGCACCGACGGCGCCGCGAGCAACAACAACCTGGACATGTTCGAGACGATGAAGGTCGCGGCGCTTCTCCAGAAGTACGCCCACCGGGATCCGACGGTCCTGCGTGCCCTCGAGGCGTTCGAGCTCGCGACCCTCGGTGGCGCCCGGGCCCTGGGAATCGACGCGGGCCTCCTGGGCGCGGATCGACTGGCCGACATCATCATCGTCGACCTGCGCCGGCCGGAGCTCACGCCCCGCCACGACGATGTGAGCAATTGGGTCTACTCGGCCCATGGCAACGCCGTCGACACAGTCATCTGCGACGGCGTCGTTTTGATGCGGGCTCGACGGGTCCGAGGCGAGGCGGAAATCCTGGAGAAGGCGTCGGCCGTCGCGAGGGACCTGGTCTCGAGGGGCTGAGATGGCCCTCGACCGGCTCCGAGCGAGCTTGGCCGATTCCCCCGTCGTCCGGTTCGGGGACTACGATTACTTCATCCACCCGATCACCGACGGCCTCCCGCTGGGCCGCCCCGAGGTCCTCGACGAAGTCCTGTCGGAATTGGCGCGGATCGGCGACTGGCGCCGCTGCGACAAGATCGTGACCGCAGAGTCGATGGGATTCCCGCTCGCCGCCGGCCTGTCGATGCGGGTTCGCAAGCCGTACGTCTTCATCCGGAAGCGCCGGTACGGCCTCCCGGGCGAAGTCTCCCTGAAGCAGACGACCGGGTACTCGAAGGGGGACATGTTCATCAACGGGATCGGAAGGGGCGACCGCGTCGTCTTCGTCGACGACGTCATCTCCACGGGCGGCACGCTCCTTGCAATCGGGAACGCCCTCCGCGGGCTGGGCGCGGAAATCGCGGACATCCTGATCGTCTTCGAGAAGACCCGGGAGAAAGCGCGCATCGAAAAGGAACTCGGCGTCCGAATCAAGACGCTCCTGAAAGTTCAGGTCGTCCAGGGCAAGCTCGTCGAGTGGGCCTAAGGCGGAATGGCGGACGCGGCCTCTTTCGCCCGCCGACGGTCCGCGTCGACGGCGGCAAGCGACCGCTTGAAGAGGGGCGCCGGGAGGATCGACACGAAGATCATCACGACGACGATGATGGAGAACAGAGCCTCCTTGATGACTCCCGCGGTCAACGCGGAGAGCGCGACAATCAGCCCCACTTCGCCGCGGGGCGTCATCCCCCAGCCGACCGATTCCGATTCGTGTCGGGTCATCCGCAGAAGACGGGCGGGGATCCCGCATCCCACGACCTTGGTCAGAATCGCGGCCACGGTCAAGACCGCGCCGAAGATGAGGAGAGCGGGGCTCCCGCCGGCCAACGGCAGGTTCGCCTGGAGCCCCAGGGAAATGAAGAAGATCGGCGTGAAGACGGCTCCGAGGTAGCCCGCGCCCTCCGTGAAATCGTCCCGGAGCGGCGTCGTTGAAAACAAACTCCCCGCCAGGAAGGCACCGACGACCGCGGACAGCCCGATCACCTCCGCGACGAACGCGTACAGAAACGTGACGGCCATCGCGATGATGAAGCCCCCGTGCTTGAGGCCGAGTTTCATTCCCTCGACCTGAATCCGGACGATGACCTTGCGGAAGAAGTACAGGCCAACCGCCATGCCGACCGCAAGGAAGGCGAGCGCGGTCCCTAGGAGAACGGCGATCGAGACGGGATTGATCTGGCCGTGGGTCGTGCCGATGACGATCGACAGGACGATGAGGCTGAGGATGTCGTCGACCACCGCGGCCCCCATGATCGTTTGGGCGACGGGTTCTCGCATGAGCCCGAGATCGAGCAGGACGGAGGCCGCAATCGCGGTACTCGTGGCCGTGAGCGTCGCCCCGACGAAGAGGGCCATCGTGAATTGAGTGCCGGTGTCGCCCACCCCGTCGACGGTCGGCACGAGGAAGTACGCGATGACCAGGCCGACCACGAGCGGGAGCACGACGCCGCCGGACGCCACGAGCACATTCTTCCGCGTGTAGATCAACCGAAAATCGCTCTCGAGTCCGATCAGGAACAGCAGGAAGATGGCTCCCAGGCTCGCAAAGGTCGGCACCAGCGTCGTCGTGTCAAACAAGAACACCCCGAAGTAGAACCCGAGGATGCTCGGTCCCAGGAGAATGCCGAGAGCAATCTCGCCCACGATCGTGGGCTGATGGAACCGCTTGATGGTGAAGTGGCTCAGCGTCGCAAGGACCAGGAGGATCGTCAGCTGGGAGAAAATCGCCTCGGTCGCCATCGACGAAGGAAACGAGCGTCGCGTATTAAATTGCTAAGGGGCGGACGACACGAGTCAAGAAGAGCGCTTGGATCGGCCGCGGCGCATCTCGTCCTCGGTCACAATCACGCTGAGATGGAGGACGCCATCATCCGGGTCGGGGTCGTAGCGGACACTGCGGCCTTCCGACAAGATCTTGTGGAATTGGATGCGCACCGTTCTCCCGAAATGGGGAGCACGTCCCAAGATTATGAAACGCCACGCCGTGGTTCTCGGGTGCGATACATGATAATGTTCGTGCGGCGTCGCCGCTCCGCGGGCGGACAGAAAAAAGGAGGGATGGGAAGAATTGGGAAGGGGACCGGTCCTACTGCTTCATCAGGTCGAGGCCGTTCCAATCGCCGCCGAAGTCCTTCACTTGCCCCGTCGCCAGTTGGAAACGGGCGCGGAGCTTGCCGTTCTCGAAGAAGATGTATGCGTTGCGGAGGCACGATGTGTACAGGTTCTTCCGCTTGCCCTTCTGCGTCAGGATGCGCTCGACGCATTCAATCAAGCCGACTTCTTCCAAGATCCGTATCTTGCGGTAGCACGCGGCGATGGGGATGCCGTATCTCTGGCTGATTTCCTGGGCGCTGATCTTTCGCTTGTAGGTGGCCAAAAGGATCTTCGCGCTGTACTCATCCGTCAGGAGCTGGGACGCCTCGAGGGGCGAAAGCATCCTCGACGTGCCCTGAAATCCGCCGTTTTCCGGAGTGGTGTTTCCCTCCAAGATGCCGACCCCGCAACGTTCCTTTTCCGGTCATTGACTTTTCAGGATATTTAAGGTATCGCGCTTGATTATCAGACAAAGGACTCGCTTCGGTCCATTATAATCATCGCGCGCGGAAAACGCGCGCACGCGCGCTCACGAGTCGATCGAGGCGTTCAGCTCGATCCACTTGTCGCTGATCTCCCGATCCCCGTCGAATTCGAACTTCACTTTGAAGATGCCCTCCTGGTACACGAGCATCGCGGACTTTAGAAGGGACCGGTAGAGCTTCATCGTCTTCCCTTTTGGCGTCGTGACGATCTCCGCGACGTTCAGGAAACCGGCCTCCTCAAGCTCGTGAATCTTCCGATAACACGCCGCGATCGGAATGTCGTACTTGTCGCTAATCTCTTGCACGGACCGGGGAATGCTCTGGGTCGCAACGAGAATACGCTCTGCGTACTCGTCCGTGAGCAAGCGCGAGACGTCCTTTTCTCGCATTGCCCTCGATTCCGCTGTGGATACTAATCGCTCTATCTACCCGGTTCTCGAATTTGATACTTGTCGAGTCGCGATCGCGAACCCGGTCGCCCAACGAAAATCAGAGTCACACAATCGGCCGCAGCTCCGCCTTGGGCACTCCGGCGGACCAGTCCCAGGACACGTTGAACAGCTCCGTGTAGGGCTTCGCCCCGTACAGGACCACGGAGCCGTTGATGACGTCCAAATGAAACACGATGCGCGCGAGGTTCTCGAGTTTCGCGGCGGAGGCGCTCTGCGGGGTGACGAACCCGACGAACACGTCTTTCGCTCGGCGGACCGTCGAGAAGACTCCGGACATCTGCTCCAGGACTTTCTCCTCGTACACGGACTCGAGGGTGTCGAAGGCCATGAAGGCCAGGAACGGCCGCTCCGACTTCGGGAGTTGGAATTCCACGTTCGTCCACTTCAAATCGGAGTCGACGTTCGTGCCCTCCATGTGGAGGACCGTCCTCGAGACGTCGGCGGAGCCCAACGTCGCCGACTCGAACACGCGGACCTGGTTCTCGAACGCCCCCGAAGGGAGGTGGGGACTGATCAGCTCCCGAAGGAAATCGGCGCTCCCTTTCCGCGGCGGCACGTGCGCGACCCCGCGTCCCAGGGCGACGAAGTTGCAGATAATCGCGGTCCGAAGCCAGTCGATGTAATCGGAGGGGACCGCGTTCGCGATTTCGAAGGCGACGACGCGACCACGGTAGAGGCCGCCCGTCAGTCGGTCGAGGGGCTCGAGCCCGAAACTCACCGCGTCTTTCGAGAGGTCTTTGATGGGCTTCCAGGGCTGCGGCTTCACGGGTCGGACTTCTTCGTGGATGTCGAAGGCGGTGAGGCGGCCGCCGTCCAGCGTGAACAGGTACCGGTGCTGCTGGACCTGTTGTCCGCGCAGCTTCTCGATCGTGAGGACCCGAAGGCGGCGGCCCTGGTACTCCGTCGCGGCGAGGCTCACGACCCCGTCGCCGAGGTAGTCGAGGCGGGTCTCCCCGCTGCTCTCGAGGACGTACAGCACGTTCTGGTTACTCCCTTCGACGAGATCTTTCTGGAGGACCGTGATGAGCCGCGCCGCGGGGATGCCGTAATGCTCCGCGAGCGCGTCAATCGAATCGATGAGCACGAGGGATCGCTTGGGAATCCGGTCGTCCACGAAGTCGTAGGCGGCCTCGAGCTCCGGCAAGTCGAAGCCGAGGGTGACCTCGAGGAAATTGCCTTTCAGCTCGCCGCTCCCGATCGGCTCGGGCTCCTCATCCTCGCCTTCCTTCCCCTCCTCGAGCTTCCCTTCGAGTTGGTCGAGCGCGAACCGCGCGACGTTCGTCGACCGGTCCGACTTCGGACCCGTCTGGAGGCTCGAGGGCTTGATCCGGTCCTTGAGCCACGTGAACTGGCGGTACAGCGATTCGTCGGAGACGCGGGAGCTCAGGTAATGGGAGGCGGCCACCTCGCCGAGTTCCTCCGTGAGCTGGAGGGCGAAGGTCGTCTTCCCGGTCCCCGCGGGGCCTTTCACGATGAGGGAGTGCCCTCCAGACGCGTTGAAGAACTCGACGATCTCGCGGGGGATGCGACCGGTGGGGGGCACCACGGAACCGCGTCGAAACAGAGGGCCCGTCTATACATAGGTTTCCGTTGCGTTGTCATTTTGTGAGGAGGAGGCGCTTCGTCCACGTCGTGAGGTAGGATCCTCGCGTGCCTCAAAAGACCGAGAACGCCTCGAGGATCAGGAGGACGCCGGCGACGACGAACAAGCCCGTCGAAAGCATCTCAAGCCACCGCTTCGTCACAAGCTTCGAAAGGGCCCCGCCGATGACGATGCTCGTCACGGCGACGAGGGTCTCGGCGAGGCTCGCTCCCGCGAACACGGAGACCGGCGCGGCGTAGGTTGCGGCGAGAATGATGACGGCAATTTGGGTCTTGTCGCCGAACTCCGCGAGGAAAAGGAGGCCCGCGGTTTGGGCGAATGCTCCCCGGGATTCTGCGACGGGCGGGACCTCTTCGAATCGTCGATGGCGATGAATCGCCTCCACCACGGTCCAAACGCCGATGACGATGAACAGGACGCCTCCTGCGACTTTCAGGACCGTCAGCCACGCACCGAGCGTTGCGGCCAAGGCTCCCCCGATCGCGGCGCCGATTGCGGTGGCGGCGGTCAGCCCGATGGCTGCGCCGGCGAGGACCTTGGCCCACGGATGCCGCGTCGCAAGGCTAATGGTGACGAGCTGAGTCTTGTCCCCGATCTCAAGGAGGGCGATGAGTCCGAGCGCCGTGCCGAATGCGATGAGCCCTTCCAACGCGCGGTTGGGAGCGTCTCGAGTCTTATCTTGCTTTTGCAAGGCGGAGTCTGACTTGTCCAGTCCCAGAACCTTCAAACCGAACCGTCGACAACGCCGCGTAGACTGGTTACAAACCGCATCGCGTCTTCGTGCATCGTTTCGTTGTTGAAGAGCACGTAGGCGTCATCATATTCTGCACAGATCCTTTTCAACCGCCCGAGGTCCTCGTCGGTGTACCGGTACCGGTATATCGTTTTCCCAGGTGGACTCCCGAGGAGGCGGAAATACGCGAGGCCGTACGTCGCCGGATCCTTGTCGAACGGATCGACCGCGTGGACGAGGCCGAGGTCTTCACAAATGCGTTCGACGATGTGTGGCGCCCAGGGACCGCGCAACTCGATCGCCTTTACCGCCTCGGTCCGGATCGACTCGAAGAAGCGGTAGACCGCGGTTCGGTTCGCCTCGGTGGGGCCGAACGAGGAAGGTGTCTGAAAGACGATCACGCGGGCGCCCACGGCCTCGGCCACGGCCCGGGTGGCGTCCCAGCCTTCGCGGACCTCGGGCGTGTCCTTGAACCCTCCATATCCGGACTTCTCGGGATCCTTCACGACACGACCGGAGCGGCGGTACGTCGGGGACGTGGCCTCGTGCGTGATGAACTGCGAGGCTTTCACGCAGAACCGGAACTCCGGCGGCGCAAGGTGCCGCCACTTCTTCGCCCGTTCGACGGACACGGGATGGTAGAACGTCTCTTGGATCTCGACCGCCCCGAGGTGCCGGACGACCTCTTCCTGGCGGCGGCCGAAACCGCAGGTGCCCGTCCAGATCACGACTTCGGCGAAGACCGCTCGAAACTATAAAGCCGGCCACCGGACATCGCGACCGGGCATGAAGAACGAGGAAATCGCCGCGCGATTCGGCGAGATCGCCGCGATGCTCGACATCCTGGGCGAAGACACATTCCGGGTCCTTTCGTACCAGCGGGCCGCTCGTCAGCTGGAAGACCTGACGGAGGATGTGGAGGGCCTCGTCCGCCAGGGCCGACTCAACCAGGTGCCGGGGATCGGGCCCGCCCTCTCCGAGAAGATCACGGAGTACGTGACGACGGGTCGGATCGCGTACCATGACGAACTGCGAGCGAAATTCCCGCCAGGCGTGTTGGACCTGCTCAAGGTCCGAGGCCTGGGTCCGAAGAAGGTGAAGGTCTTGTGGCAGCAACTCGGAATCACGGACCTTGACACCCTGAAGTCCGCGGCCGAAAAACACCTCTTGAGCCGGGTCAAGGGGTTCGGCGAGAAAACGGAAGAGAACCTGTTGCGGGCCATCGCGGCCGTCAAGGAGGGCGAGGCCCGAACCTTCTTGGTCGATGCGGCCCGGATCGTCGATGGCATCGTCGAACGGATGCAGGCGAGCAAGACCGTGGAACGCATCGACGCGGCCGGGTCGTTTCGGCGGATGCGGGAGACCGTCGGCGACATCGACGTTCTCGCTGTCGCAAAGGACCGCGCGGCGGCGGGCACCGCGTTCGAACGTCTCCCCGGCGTCGTAGAAGTCCTCGCCTCGGGCGAAACGAAGGTCGTCGCACGGATGGAGTACCACGACTACGAAGGGTCGCCCCGCACGATCCAGGTCGACTTGCGCATCCTCGATCCCGACCACTGGGGCGCCGGATTGCAGTACTTCACGGGTTCGAAGGACCACAACATCCGCCTGCGTACGATGGCGGAACGACGGGGCCTGAAGATGAACGAGTACGGGATGTTCCGCGACGAAAAGCGGATCGCCGGGGACACGGAGGAAAGCATGTACTCGGCCCTGGATCTCGCCTGGATCCCGCCGGAGATGCGGGAGGACCAAGGCGAGGTGGATCTCGCGGCAACGGGCCGCCTTCCGACGCTCGTCGAGCTCGCGGACATCCGCGGGGACTTGCATGTTCACACGAACGCCACGGACGGCTCGGAACCGCTCGAGGCGATGGTCGAGGCCGCCCGGCGACGCGGCTACGCGTTCGTGGGGATCTCGGACCACTCCCTTTCCGCAACCGTCGCGCGGGGGCTGACGGCGGAGCACGCCCTCGAGCGGCGGGACCGCGTCCGCGAGCTGAACCGCAGCCTGAAGGGCTTCACCGTCCTCCTGGGGACGGAGTGCGACATCCTCGACGCGGGCGTAATGGACTACCCCGACGAAGTGCTCAAGGAACTCGACTACGTCATCGCGTCCGTCCATTCGCGGTTCACGCTGCCGCAAAAGGAGCAGACCGCGCGCGTCGTCGCCGCGGTCCAGAACCCCCACGTCGACGTGCTCGGCCACCCTACGACTCGACAGATCGGCTGGCGCGGATCGATTCAGCTGGACCTCGACGACGTCTTCAAGGCGTGCGCAAAAGCGGGAACCGCGATCGAAATCGATGCCGATCCGAGGCGGATGGACCTGAGCGCGGCCCAGGCGCGGGCCGCGAAGAACTCGGGGTGCACGATCGCGGTGGACACGGACAGCCATGCGAGCGGAAACCTGGCCTGGATGCGGTTCGGCGTCGGAACGGCCCGGCGCGCCTGGCTGACCCCGGACGATGTCCTGAACGCGTGGCCTCTGGAGAAGATGCGGGCATTCTGGCGCTAGGACCGCGGGGCTCGAACGGCCTCGAAGGCGCGCGCGACCACGTCCTTGTCGTTTTTCCAGTGGAGGAGTCGCAGGGCCTCGGGATGCGTCACCCAGCGGGCCTCGTCGAACCCGGGTTCCGGAGCGAGCCGCCCTCCGATCGGTTCGGCCAGGAAGTACGTAACCGTCTTGGCGTAGTTGACGTCGGCGGGAGGCCAGTAGAACGAATACCGGACCTCGTGCAGGGGTCGAAGGAGCTTGACCCGCAGGCCGGTCTCCTCCTGGACCTCGCGAATCGCCGTTTCCTCGAGGGTTTCGCCCGGCTCCACGGTGCCCTTCGGGAGGCACCAAATCTCTTCGTCGGCCCGCTTCAGGAGAAGGATTCGGCCCTCCGGGCCCATAATCACCCCGCCGCTCGAAGCGGTCGGTCGGGTGGGCTTGTTCTTTCGAGGGGGACCGCTCCGAATCCGCAGGCGCTTCGAGCGGGTCATTCGCGCCGCCTTGCGCAAGTCCGCGCGGAGGGACGCCTCGAGACGACGATTGTAGAGAATCGCGGCCGGATGATACGTCGGGACAAGGGGGATTCCCTCGAAGACAGCGGCCCGTCCGCGGATGTCTTTCAGCTCGGGCCCTTTGCCGAGAAGCCCCCTCAGCGCGGTCGACCCGAGCGTGACGAGGACTTTCGGTCGGACGACGGCGATTTGCGTCGCAAGGTAGGGGCGACACGATTCCAGTTCGTCCGTGCGGGGGCCTCGGTTCGCGGGAGGGCGGCACTTGACGACGTTCGTCACGAAGACGGAATCCCGCGGGAGTCGCGCTGCGGCCAGCGCCTTGTTCAAGATCTTTCCCGCAGCGCCGACAAAGGGCCTCCCGGAAGCATCTTCATCCCGGCCCGGCGCCTCGCCGACCAGGAAGACGTCCGCGCCGAGAGGGCCTTCACCCGGGACCGCATGGACCCGGCCTTCGTGGAGGCGGCATCGGGTGCACCCGCGGACCTGCCGGGCCGTCTCCTCCAAAATCGCGCCTCGGTCCGCCTCGATGCCGGCCACGGCCGGCAAAGGACGGGCGGAGTCATAGCCTTCGCGGCGCTCAGGACTTCCGTTCCGCCTTCAGGTTCGTGAGCTCGCGAATCTTCGGCTGGACCTTGTCGATCTTCCCTTCGATCTTCGAGCGGATTTTCTCGAACTTTCGCTCCGCCTTCACGCGGTCGACCGTCGCATCCTTCAACACTTGCTGTGCCCGCCGGATCTGCGAGCGATAGCCGGCCTCAATCTGCCGAAGGCGCTTCAACTTTCGAGCGATTTTTTCCGCGGCCGGAATCCCCGCACCCCCGCGGCCCGCCCAGATCCGGACAGATTCAGCTCGCCGTCCGCTTCCGGGCGATCACCACGTCGAGGACGCCATTGGCATACGTGTACTTCAGCGTGTCGCGGTCCGCGTCCGCAGGGAGATCGACTTTCGAGAAGTACGGCCGGTCGCCTTCCCCTTGCAGCACGAGCTTTCCCTCCTCGAGACGCACGCGGATGCCTTCTCGGGGAACGCCCGCCATCTCCGCGGTCAGGAAGATCGCGGAGTCGGTCAGGATCACATCGACGATCGGATCCCGCGTCCGGATCTCTTCCCCCTCCAGGGCCGGCCGTGGCGTCTCCGGCCTCGATTCCCGGGACCGGGTCGTGAAGCCGTAGATGAACGGCTCCCGGAACACGCCGAGTTTCCCCTCGAACGCGTCCTTCAGCATGCGGGCAATCGCACGACGTGTCTCCTCGAACTCGTCCTCGACGCTCATGGGGGAATCCTCATTCCTTCCTGATGGACCGTCGCCCGGAGGCGCGCGGTCCCCTCGGTACAACCCCGAGGAATTAATGGGTCTGAGATTTCATATAGTTTTCGCGAACGCCCAATCCTCCAGTGGAAAGGGAGCTTGGTATCGCGATTTGAGGCCCTAGCAATCGGTTGTGTCGGTCCGATTCACGTCGGTGGCGGAGAGGGACTCGGAGGCGGTGCCGGTTTCGGGGCTGCAGCGGGCGGGGGCTTGGGGGACGCGGGGGGCGCGGCCGTCCGAGGCGAGATCTTGCCTGCGCCGACCATCGCGATGCGCTCGACGAGCATCCGGTACCGGGGGATGCCGACGAACTCGATTCGATCGTTCACGAGGATTGCGGGGCCGAACTGCAGCTTGTACTTGGCGAGGAGGGGTTTGCTCGTCTCCGGCGGGAGGGCATCGACCTTCCACTCCGGGTGGTCCCCGCGGAGTCGCTTCACGATCTCCCCGACGCGATCCTCCTGGTATCCTTGAACGGACGAGACGAACGTGACGGTGACCATCGCTTCCGGCCCGCGTACCGGAGGAACGCACATAAAGTTTGTGCGCAGCGCGCTCGCAGGGGAAAGACCATGGCCGGGGACTTCTTTGCTGTTGGCGTGCGGTTTTTCGTGGCGTCCGAGGAGGATGAAGCGAGCCGGAATCAACGCGAGGCGCTGTTGGAGCTCGCGTCCTGGGACCGCGAAGAGGCGTTCGGGGGAGCCTCCTCGTGGCGGCGGCGGGACGTGGTCCTCGTCACGATCCCGGAACTCCATCTCTTCCGGGATCACCTCGATCGCGACCTCCAGGCGTCGTTCGGAGACCGTGCGGACCTCGTCGTGTACCTGTCGAAACACCGCTCCGAGAGCCGGCGGCCGAGCCTCACGGTCCATCCGATCGGCAACCCGCGATCCGCGGAGTTCGGCGGTCAGCCGGAAACGCTTGTGCCGTCCGCGCCGCGGTGGATGACCGCGGCCCTCCGGGGCCTGCGGCGAGAGGCGACGGGGCTCGCCTACGAGGTCACCTTCGAAGCGACACACCACGGCCCCTATCTAACCGCACCGACGTTCTACATCGAACAAGGCAGTACGGAGACGGAATGGAAGGACCCGCGGGCCTCTCGGGCGATTGCGCGCACCCTTTTGGGGCTCCAACCCGTCGACGCCCCGATCGCGATCGGACTCGGCGGAGGTCATTACGTCCCGCGGCACACGGACCTCGCGCTGCAACGCCGGGTCGCGTTCGGCCATCTCCTCGCGGCGTACGCGCTCGAAGGGACATCAGCGCAGGTCATCGATGACGCGGTCGAGCGGACCAGCGGCGCGACCGTCGCGTACGTGCACCGCAAGAGCCTCGCGAAGCCGCAGGCGAGGGCTTTCGCGGAACGTCTCGAATCGCTCGGACTCCGCGTGGTCCGGGAGGCGGACCTCCCGTTGGACCGGGAGGACGAAACTTGATAAGCCGTCGACGAATACCAAAGCACCTGGGAGGGGACGCATGCTGAAGGAGTGTCGTTCTCACGGGTTCTTCCGGGACGAATTCTGTCCGCACTGTGGCAGCGAAGGGAAGTTCATGCTCAACGACGAGCCGCACGATGGCGGGCGTCTTGCGACACTTCCCGCAGCGGTACGGCCTCGAGATGGATGCCCACGGTTGGGTCGACCTTCGGGACTTCCTCACCGCGGTGCAGATTCGGAACCGCCGATTCCGATTTGTGCGGCAACACCACGTTGTGGGCTTGATCGAGACGGACCCGAAGGGACGCTACCAGTTCGAGGACGGCAAGATCCGGGCGACGTACGGTCACTCGATGGACCTCGATCTCGACCTGCCGACCGAAGGCATCCCGGACGTCCTCTTCTACCCGACGACGGCGGAGGAGAGCCACATCCTCATGGAGGCCGGCCTCCG
>WNEY01004246.1_pt1 | contig 23715 bp, 21 predicted proteins | sample 5400531 | NCBI WGS metagenome assembly WNEY01 (sample SAMN13153338, study PRJNA577476) | soil metagenome | isolation source: 200 cm saprolite under Douglas fir tree site 1 | place: USA:California | collected 2015-04-18
CGTCGGCGGCTCGACCGGGATCGCGACCGGCGCCGCCTTCTCCGCGAAGTACCGCGGCACCGATCAGGTTTCGGTCTGCTTCTTCGGCGAGGGCGCGCTAGGTCAGGGCCTCCTCTACGAGGTGATGAACATGGCGTCGCTGTGGAAGCTGCCCGTGATCTACGTGTGCGAGAACAACCTCTACAACGAGTACACGCATTACCTCGAGGCGACCGCAGGCGACGTACTCGAGCGGCCGCGCGCGTTCGGGATCGACGCCGTCGACGTCGACGGACAGGACGTACGCGCCGTGTACGCGCTGACGAAGGGTCTGGTCGAACGCGCGCGTCACGGCGACGGGCCGGCCTACCTGCTGTGCAACACGTACCGCTACCACGGCCATCACGTCGGCGATGTCGACCGCGCGTACTATCGGTCGAAGGACGAGGAGCAGCTGTGGCGCGACGAGCGCGACCCGATCGCGCGCCTCGGCTCGTGGCTCCTCGAGACCGGCGTCGCCGACGCGGACGGTCTGAAGACGATCGAGGACGAGGTGCGCGGCGAGATCGAGCGTGGCGTCGCGTCCGCGCTCGATGCGCCGTTCCCCGATCCGAGCGAAGTGACGGACGATGTCTACGCTTAGCGTCGAGACGCGGGAGCTGAGCTTCGGCCAAGCGATCAACGAGGCGCTCGCGGAAGAGCTGCGCCGCGACCCGACCGTCTTCATCATCGGCGAGGACGTCGCGGAGGCCGGGACGCCGTTCAAGGTGCTCTCGGGTCTCGTCGAGGAGTTCGGAACGGAGCGCGTGCTCGACTCGCCGATCTCCGAGGCCGGCATCACGGGGCTCGGCGTCGGCGCCGCGATGACCGGCCTGCGCCCCGTCGTCGACATCATGTTCGGCGACTTTCTGACGCTCGTCATGGACCAGCTCTGCAACCAGGCGGCGAAGGTCCACTACATGTCGGGCGGCAAGCTGAAGGTGCCGCTCGTCGTGCGGACGACGCTCGGAGCGACGCGCCGCTCCGCCGCGCAGCACAGCCAGAGCCTGCAGGCGTGGGTGAGCCACATCCCGGGGCTGAAGGTGGCGATCCCCTCGACGCCGTACGACGCGAAGGGCCTGCTCAAGAGCGCGATCCGGGACGACAACCCCGTCGTCTTCATCGAGGACAAGCTCCACTACCCGCTGAAGGGCCAAGTGCCGGTCGACGAGTACACGATCCCGCTCGGCGTCGCCGACGTGAAGCGGCCGGGCGACGACGTCACCATCGTCGCCACGAGCTCGATGGTGCAGGTGTCGCTCGCCGCCGCGGAGCTGCTCGAGGCGGAAGGCATCTCGGCGGAGGTGATCGATCCGCGGACGACGACGCCGCTCGACGAGGAGACGCTCGTCCACTCGGTGGAGAAGACCGGCCGCGCGATCGTCGTCGACGAGGGCCACCGGCGCTACGGCGTCACCGCGGAGCTCGCCGCGGTGATCGCCGAGCGAGCCTTCTACCACCTCGACGCCCCGGTGCAGCGGCTCGGCGCCCTCGACGTGCCGGTGCCGTTCTCACCTGCGCTCGAGGACGTCACGGTTGCGACTCCTGAGACGGTCGCGCAGGCTGCGCGCCAACTGGTCGGAAAGGACTGAGCGATGGGACTGCGCACGTACGGAACGAATTCGGTCGACTGGGAGGCGCGCGTCGATTTCGAGCGTCTCCGCACGGAGCGGCTCGCGCGCGCGAAGTCCGCGCTGCAGCAGTCGGAGCTCGGCGCGCTGCTCTGTTTCGACATGGCGAACATCCGCTACATCACCGCGACGCACATCGGCACGTGGGCGATGGACAAGTTGATCCGCTTCTGCCTCCTGCCGCAGGGCGACGAGCCGATCATGTGGGACTTCGGGTCGGCGGCGCGCCATCACAAGCTCTACAACCCGTGGCTCGGCGACGAGCGCTCGCGCGCCGGCATCTCGACGCTGCGCGGCTCGGTGAAGGGGCGTGCAGAGTCGGTGGCAGAGAAGATCCGGGTGGAGCTGGAGCAGCGTGGCTTGCTCGGCGAGCCGCTCGGCGTCGACGTGATCGAGCTGCCGGTGCTGCGCGCACTCGAGGTCGAGGGGATCACGGTCGTCGACGGCCAGGCGCTGATGCAGGACGTCCGCAAGATCAAGACCGCCGACGAGATCACGCTCCTGAACACCGCCTGCGCGATGGTCGACGCCGCCTACGACGAGCTGTTTCGCGCGATGCGTCCGGGCTTCCGCGAGAACGACTGCGTGGCGCTCGTCAGCAAGGTGCTGTACGAGCTGGGCTCGGAGCACGTCGAAGGCGTCAACGCCATCTCGGGTGAGCGCTGCAGCCCGCATCCGCACGTTTTCACCGACCGGATGCTGCGTCCCGGCGACCCGGCGTACTTCGACATCCTCCACGCCTACAACGGCTACCGCACGTGCTACTACCGCACGTTCGCGGTCGGCTCGGCGTCGCGCGCGCTCGTCGACGCGTACAAGCGCTCGCGCGACATCCTCGACCACGCAATCTCGCTGATCCGTCCCGGCGTGACGACAGCCGACGTCGTGTCGGTCTGGCCCGAGGCGCACGAGTTCGGCTTCTCCGACGAGGAGGCCGCGTTCGCGCTCCAGTACGGGCACGGGGTCGGGCTCTCGATCTGGGAGAAGCCGATCTTCTCGCGGCTCGTGTCGTTCGATCATCCCGAGACGATCGAGGAAGGGATGGTCTTCGCGCTCGAGACGTTCTGGCCGTCGTCCGACGGCTGGTCCGCGGCGCGGATCGAGGAGCAGCTCGTCGTGACGAGCGACGGCTGCGAGGTGATCACGCGCTTCCCGGCGGAGGAGCTGCTCGTAGCCGGCGGCGGCCACCCGACCGCGATGGGCGTGCTGCCGGGTGTGCGCGAGTCGCAGTCGAACCTCAACAACCGCTCGCTCGTGGACGCCGTCGTCGAGTCGGCCGGCATCGAGCGCGTGAGCGTCGACTGATGCCGACGGACGTGATCATGCCGGCGCTCGGGCTGGCCCAGGACACCGGCAAGATCGTCCGCTGGCTCAAGTCAGAAGGCGACGCCGTCGAGAAGGGCGAGCCGCTGATGGAGATCGAGACCGACAAGGTCACCGTCGAGGTCGAGGCTCCGGCCGACGGCACGCTCGCGGGCGTCCGCGCCGGTGAGGGCGCGGAGGTGCCGGTCGGCGAGGTCGTCGCGTTCCTGCTCGCCGCGGGGGAGAGCGTCCCGAAGACGAACGGTGGGCAACCTGCAAAGGCCGCGGCGTCCCCGGCGCCCTCCAAGTCAAGTGACACTTTGTCACTTGACAGATCGGGAGCGCGACGACTTGCGTCGCCGAAGGCCCGGCGGCTTGCGAAGGAGAAAGGGATCGACCTCGACGCGCTCGGCGGGAGCGGGCCCGGAGGCTCGATCGTCGCCGCGGACCTCGAGGGCTCGGGGACGAACGTCGAGACGAGCTCGACGTGGCGCGTGATGGCGCAGCGTGTCGTCCGCGGCTGGCAGGAGGTGCCGCACTTCTACCTTCGCCGCGAGATCGATGCCCGCGCACTCGACGCCGCGAAGCGCGCGTCGGACGACATCACGCACACCGATCTGCTCGTGCAGGCCGTCGCGTCGGCGCTGCGCAAGCATCCGCGCGTGAACGCTTCCTGGCGCGACGGTGCGGTCGTCGCAAACGACCGCGTGAACGTGTCGATCGCGGTCGCGACCGACGACGCTCTCGTCGCGCCGGTCGTGCACGACGCCGACCGGCTCGAACTGTCCGCAATCGCGGAGCGGCGGCGTGAGATCGTCGCGGCGGCGCGCGAGGGCCGGCTCCGTCCCGACGATGTCACCGGTGGGACGTTCACCGTGTCGAACCTCGGGATGTACGGCGTCGACGAGTTCGACGCGATCGTGACGGAGCCGCAGTCGGCGATTCTCGCCGTCGGCCGGATCGCGGATCGCGCCGTCGCCGTCGACGGGCGGGCCGAGGTGCGCCCGACGCTCGTGCTGACGCTCTCGTTCGACCACCGTGTCGTCGACGGCGCACGCGGTGCGGAGTTTCTCGACACGCTGGCCTCGCTCGTCGAGGATCCGGCCGGAAAGGGGGTGTGAGCATGGCGTCGACCGTCAGCACGCTCGAGCTGGGGCCGATCGTCGGCGGCGCGACGCTGACGACGGGCGACGTCTACGAAGTGGCCAGCCCGTACGACGGGGCGCTCCTCGCCGTTGTCCACCGCGCCGGTCCGGCCGAGATCGAACAGGCGCTCGCCGCGGTGACGCGCGCGTTCCAGGTGACGCGGAGGCTCCCCTCGTGGCGCCGGGCGGAGGTGCTCGAGCGGGTCAGCGCCGGGATCGACGCGCGCAGCGACGAGCTCGCGCGGGCGATCGCGCTCGAAGCGGGCAAGCCGCTGAAGGCCGCGCGGGTCGAGGTCAACCGGGCCGCCTTCACGTTCAAGGTCGCAGCGGAGGAGTCGAAGCGGAGCTACGGCGAGATTGTGCCCCTCGACTGGCTGCCGGGTCACGACGGCCGCCGCGCCGAGGTGCGCCGCGTCCCGCTGGGACCGATCGCCGGGATCACCCCGTTCAACTTCCCGCTCAACCTCGTCGCGCACAAGATCGCGCCGGCGCTCGCGGCCGGCAACCCGATCGTCGTCCGTCCCGCCTCCAAGACGCCGGTCAGCGCCCTCAAGCTCGCCGAGCTCGTGCTCGAGGCGGGCTCAAGCTGCTCACGTTCACGGGCAGTCCGCCCGTCGGCTGGGGACTCAAGACACGCGCCGGCCGAAAGCGCGTCACCCTCGAGCTGGGCGGTAACGCGGCCGTGATCGTCCACGCCGACGCCGATGCACCGTACGCCGCCGAGCGCATCGTCTGGGGCGGCTTCTTCTACCAAGGACAGTCGTGCATCTCGGTCCAGCGCGTCTACGTCCACTCGTCGCTCGAGCCCGGATTCACCGAGGACGTCGTCGCCCGCGTCGGCGCGCTGAAGACCGGCGATCCACTCGACGAGGACACGGACGTCGGTCCGCTGATCGACGGTGACGCAGCCGAGCGCGTCGAGGAGTGGGTCCGAGAGGCGGTCTCTGCGGGCGCGGAGGTGCTCACCGGCGGCGAGCGTGACGGCAATCTCTGGCAGCCGACCGTCCTCACGAACTTGCGCGAGTCGATGCGCGTCTCATGTGCAGAGGCGTTCGCACCCCTGATCGGCCTCTATCGCTACGAGGACGTGCAGGGTGCGATCGAGGCAGCAGGGTCGGGAGAGTTCGGCCTTCAGGCAGGGCTCTTCACGAAGAACATGGATGTGGTCGAGCTGGCATTCGACCGAATGGAGGTAGGGGGTCTGATGGTGAACGACGTCTCCACGTTCCGCGTGGATCACATGCCGTACGGCGGCGTCAAGAGCTCCGGCAGCGGCCGGGAAGGGCTGCGGTACGCCATCGAAGAGATGACGGAACTGAAGCTCCTGACGCTCAATTTCAAGGAGGGGAACTAATGGGCAGGATTCGCTGGGGAGTGGGCCTCGGCGCGCTGGCGGCAGCACTGCTCGCCGCGACGCAAGGAGGCGCCTCGACACGCGCGGAGGGAGTTCACGCGAAGGGGCCGAGCGGGCCTCCGATCAAGATCGGCATCTCGCTGCCGCTGACCGGTCGCTTCTCGGAGCCGGGCACGGCGGCGCAGCACGGGTATCAGGTCTGGCAGCGGTACGTGAACACGCACGGCGGGCTGCTCGGGCGGCCGGTGCAGCTGATCATCTACGACGACGCGTCGGACCAGAACACGATCGTCTCCGACTACAACCGGCTGATCAGCGAGCAGCACGTCGACCTGCTGCTCGGCACGTTCTCGTCGTTCCTCAACCTTCCCGCGTCGGCGGTCGCGGAGAAGGCGCACATGGTCTTCATCGCGCCGGCCGGCGGGTCGCCCGCGATCTTCGCCCGCGGCTTCCAGTACTACTTCTTCGCGCAGCAGGCGACGGCGCCGCATCAGGGCGATCTCTTCTCTGCGTGGATCAAGAACCTCAAGAACCATCCGACGAAGGTCGCGTACCCGACGCTGAACGACCCGTTCGCGAAACCGGTCTCGGACGGCATCAAGGCGAAGCTCGAGCCGGCCGGATTCCAGACCGTGTACTCGCAGGTGTATCCGACGGGAACGACCGACTTCGACACGATCGCCGCGGCGATCAAGAACAGCGGCGCGGAGATCGTCGTCAACGGTGCGACATTCGAGGACGGCGTCGGGCTGATCCGCTCGATGAAGAAGCTGAACTACAACCCGCAGGCGCTCTTCCAGACGACTGCGCCGACGGTCACCGGCGAGTTCGTCAGCGCGATCGGGATCAAGAACACCGAGGCGATCATGTACGCGGTCAGCTGGAGCGCGCGGGCCGCGGGTAAGAAGTTCCCGCTCAACCACGACTTCCTCGTCCTGCACGAGAAGATGTTCAAGGGCGCGCTGCCGGAAGAGGACGCCGCGGATGCATTCGCCTCCGCCCAGATCTTGACGACCGCCGTGAAGAGCGTCGGCCGGATCGACCAGGACGCGATCAAGGACTACCTGCACTCGCACCCTGTTCGCACGATCCTGGGCCCGCTCTCGTGGGACAAGACGGGCGCGCCGCGCCAGTCCTTCTTCCTGGGGCAGTGGCAGAAGAGCCGCCCGCAGATCGTCCTGCCGAAGGTGATTGCGACCGTCAAGGGCGTCGAATACCCGAAGCCGGCTTGGCAATAGATCCGACACTGAGCCTGCGGGGGCGCCGCTCCCGCAGGCTCGGCTCCGCTGCAAGGAACGCATGACAGAGCTCGCGCAAACGATCGTGCTCGGTCTCCTGCTCGGCGGCGTCTACGCGCTCGCGGCGTCGGGGCTGACGCTCGTGTTCGGCGTGATGAACATCATCAACGTCGCGCACGGCGCTTTGCTCGTGCTGGCCGCGTACTTCACGTGGGCACTCTGGCGCCACACCGGTATCGACCCGATCGCCTCGATCGTGATCACGACGCCCGTGATGTTCGTGCTCGGCTGGCTCATCTACCGGCTCACGATCCGGCCGCTCGGAGCTGCGCCCGCGTCGACGTCGGTGCTGCTGACCTTCTCCCTCGCGCTCGTCATCCAGGGAGTGCTCGGCCTCGTCTGGAAGAACCTGTACCGATCGGTGCGGCCAGGCTACGGCTCGTCGTCGTACACCGTCGGCGGTGTCGCGATTCCGCAGGCGCGGCTGTACGCGTGCGTGACCGCGCTCGCGATCCTCGGGCTGCTCTGGCTGCTGCTGTCGCGAACGTGGATCGGACGCGCGATCCGCGCCAGCTCCCAGAACCCGCAGGGCGCGCGGCTGATGGGCATCGACGTGCAGGCGGTCGCAGCGCTCACCTTCGCCATCGGCGTCGCGACGACGGGTGCGGGCGGATCGCTGATCAGCGTGCTCTATCCGTTCTTTCCCTCGACGCACTACGACTGGATCTCGCGCCTGCTCGGGATCGTGGTTCTCGGCGGCATGGGCAGCCTCGGCGGCGCCGTCGTCGGTGCGCTGCTCATGGGCGTCGCGGAAGCGGTGACAGCGACGTACATCTCGCTCGCGTGGGTGACGGGCGTGCCGTACATCGTGATCCTCGTCGTGCTGCTCGTGCGGCCGCAGGGCATCCTCGGCTCGCGCACTCGAGAGGACGTCGCCGCAACGGCATGACGCGGCTCGCACAGACCGTTGCGATCGCGGCCCTCGCGGCGGCGTTCGTCGTCTACCCGCTGGTCACGCACGACGCGTATCACCAGAACGTTCTGCTCTTCGCCTTCCTGATCGCGATCACCGCGTGCGGGTGGAACATCATCTCCGGCTTCGCCGGCTACGTCTCACTCGGCCAGAGCGCCTTCATCGGGATCGGCGGCTACACGGTCGGCATCCTCGCGCTGCACCACAAGGGGACGAGCGTGTGGTGGTGGGTGCCCGTGGGCGGCATCGCCGCGGCGCTGTTCGCGCTGCTGCTCGGAATCGTCGCGATGCGGACACGCGGGCACGCGTTCGTGATCATCACGATCGCGTTCCTGTTCATCACGCAGCTCGCCGTCACGAACTGGCCGAGCCTGACAGGCGGCTCTACAGGCCTGAGCCTGCCGCTGGCGATCTACCCGCGCAAATGGCAGAACACGCCTTTCTATTACGCGCTGCTGGCGCTGCTCGCGCTGTCCGTGCTGCTGCAGTGGGCGATCCGCCGCACGAAGTTCGGCATGGGCCTGATCGCGATCCGCGAGGACGAGGACAAAGCCGCAGCGGTGGGCGTGAACGCCCCCGTCTACAAGATGCTCGCGTTCGGCGCCAGCGCGATCTTCATCGGCATGGCGGGCGGCGTCTACGCGTACTACCTCACGTACATCGACCCGCGCGGAATGTTCGACATCCTCGTCAGCGTGCAGGCCGTGCTCGCGGTGCTGCTGGGCGGCCGCGCAACGATTTGGGGTCCTGTGCTCGGCGGCTTCCTGATCGAGCTGATCAACGAAGGGACGAACTCGCGCTCGTACGACCTCGGGCTCCTTGACGTCAACATCGGCGGACAGTGGCGGCTGATCGTGTTCGGCGGTGTGATGGCCCTCGTCGTGCTCTTCCTGCCGCGCGGGATCATCCCGTCGGTCGGTGAGCTGTGGTCTCGGCTGCGGTTGCGCGGCGGGCCGAGTGTCGTGGCGGGTGCGATCGACCTCCGGCCGGTCGATGCGCCGCGCCGGGTACCGCTCGCTGCAAACGGTGCGCCGCGCCCCGTTCTGCTCGAGGTGAAGGGTCTGCACAAGCGCTTCGGCGGCGTCCGCGCCGTCGACGACCTCTCCTTCTATGTCGAGGAGGGAACGATCACCGGCCTGATCGGCCCGAACGGGTCCGGGAAGACGACGGCGTTCAACCTGATCGACGGCTTGCTGAGTGCGGACGCGGGGGAGGTGTGGTTCGACGGCAGGCGGATCGACGGCGTGCCGCCGTGGCGTCGCGCCCATCGTGGTCTCGGGCGTACCTTTCAGATCACGCGCCTGTTCAAGCAGATGACCGTGCTCGAGAACGTCGTCGCGCCGCTGAGCCGGTTCTCGTGGCGGCAGCTCACCGCCGACGCGGTCGCGGGACACGAGGCTGAGCGGGCCGAGGAGCTGCTCGACTTCGTGGGCATGCTCGGCTTCGCGCACCAGCAGGCGGGAGCGCTCTCGTTCGGCCAGCAGAAGCTCGTCGAGCTTGCGCAGATCCTGATGCTCGATCCGAAGCTGATCCTGCTCGACGAGCCCGCCGGGGGAATCAACCCGACGCTGATCGAGCGACTCGTCGAGAAGATCCACGAGCTGAACGCGCTCGGCAAGACGTTCCTGATCGTCGAGCACAACATGCCGCTCGTCGCCGATCTGTGCGAGCCCGTGCTCGTGCTGGCGCGAGGCGCGCGCATCGCCGCGGGATCCGCGCGTCAGATTCAGCAGGACCCCATCGTGCTCGACGCGTATCTCGGCGAGGGGTGGATGGTCGAGGAAGCCGTCCATGCGTGAGCCGTTCCTGTGCCTCGAGGGGGTCGTCGGCGGCTACGGCGGCGGCGACGTCCTCCAGGGAGTCGACCTCGAGATCGAGCGCGGCTCGATCGCGTGCATCGTCGGCCCCAACGGCGCCGGCAAATCGACGGTTCTCCGCACGCTCAGCGGATTGTTGCGTCCGCGCCTCGGCACGATCACTTTCGACGGCCTCGATCTCTGTCACGCGGCGCCGCCTGAGATCCTTCGGCACGGCATCGTGCAGGTTCCGCAGTCGAACGGGATCTTCCCGGGCCTGACGGTGCGCGAGAACGTGATGCTCGGCGGGTACCCGATCCGGCGCGAGCGCACGCTGCTGAGGCGGCGGTACGACGACGTCGCCGAGCTGTTCCCACTCGTCACGCAGCGCGCACACGAACGCGCCGGGAACCTCTCCGGCGGACAGCGCCGGCTCGTCGAGTTCGCGCGCTCGCTGATGATGGATCCGAAGCTCGTGCTGCTCGACGAGCCTTCGCTCGGCCTCGACCCGAAGGCGCTGAAGGCCGTCTTCGACAACGTCAAGTTGATGAACGAGCGCGGCAAGACGCTCCTGCTCGTCGAGCAGAACGTCCGCGTCGGCCTTGCCGTGGCGACTCACGGCATCGTGATGGAGGGGGGCCGCGTGCGGCTGTACGGCCTGTCGAGCGACGTGCTCGGACACCCGGAGATCGCCGATCTCTACCTCGGGGGGCACGTGGCGAGCCCAGGAAACGGATCGGGCAGGTCGGGGCCCGCATGACGGGCACCGTGTGGGCAGCGGCATCCGGGGTCGGCTTCGGGGTCTTCCAGAGCCTGAACCGCCGCGCCGTCGCGCACATGGACGTCGAGGTCGCGACGTTCGTCCAGCTGCTCGTCGCGACAGCGATCCTCGTCGTGCTTGCGGCCGGTACCGGTGACCTGTCCGTACTCCGCGACGCGCCGCGGTCTGCGATCGCGTACTTCGTCGGCGGCGGGCTCGTCCACTTCTTCGTCGGCTGGACGCTGCTCAATGCCAGCCAGAAGCGGATCGGAGCCGCGCGCACGAGTCCGTTGATCGCGACGGTCCCGATCTTCGGCGTGGTCGTCGCGTTCGTGACGCTGCACGAGCTGCCGTCGGCGCTCGCGTGGTTCGGCATTGCGCTGATCTGCGCCGGCGCGTACACCGTCGCACTCGGCCGGCTCAGCGGCCTCCGTCGAGCGGCGGGCCGGCGTGATTCGCTGTTCGGTCTCGGCACGGCGTGCGCGTGGGCGATCAGTCCGGTGCTCATCCGCAAGGGCCTCGCGCTGTTCGACCACCCGCTGCTCGGTCTGACGATCGGCCTGGTCGCGTCGGTTGCGGCGTACGCGCTTGCGCTCGCGGTCCGCAGGGTGACCGTGCGGGCGGAAGCCTTCACGCGGGACGCGCTGGTCTTCAAGCTCGGAGCAGGCGTCTTCGTCGCGCTCTCGACCTGGGGGCGCTGGGTTGCGCTCGACCGGACGACCGTTGCCGTGGTCCTCGCGCTCGGGCTGATGTCGATCCCGATCGTGCTCGTCCTCTCGCCGGTCGTGGTCGGGCGGCACCTCGAGCGCGTCACCGGCTGGATCTGGCTCGGAGCGGGACTCGTGATCGCGGGCTCTCTGCTGCTCGTCGTGAGGACGCTGTGACTGTCGTCGACGCACACGCGCACGTGATCGTGCCCGGCGTCGGAGCGGAGGTCTCGTGGCGCGACGGTCAGCAGGTGATCGAGTTCCGCGGGCGCGAGATCCGCTCGGCGGTACGCGAGTTCGTGGACGTGGCACGCATCCTCGACGAGCAGGACCGCGCGGGTGTCGACGTCGTCGTGCTCTGCCCGTGGGTGACGCTGCTCGGGCGCGAGACCGAGCGGCAGAACGAAGCGCTCGCGGCGATGGTCGGGGAGCGCGTCGCGGCGCTCGGCACCGTGGATCTCGAGCAGCCGGACGAGCTCGACGAGGTGATGCGCGACGGCCGGCTCCCCGGTGTCGAGGTGGCTGCGTCCGTCGACGGCGACTACTTGGGGCACGAGCGCTTTCGCGCATTCTGGGCGGCGGCGGAGCAGACCGGCGCGCTCGTCTTCGTCCATCCGACCACGCGCGGCTTCGCGCTGCCGGTGATGGACGAGCACTACCTCTGGAACACGATCGGCAACCCGCTCGAGACGACGATCGCCGCGGCACACATCGTCACGAGCGGAGTGCTCGACGAGCATCCGCGGCTGAACATCCTGCTCGCCCACGGCGGCGGCGCGGTCCTTTCATTGCGCGGACGGCTCGCGCACGCGCAGAGCTTCCAGCCGCCCGGGCGTGACGTGCGGGCTGCACTTCGCCTCTTCTACTACGACACAGTGACGCACGACGTGGACGTCTTGCGCGCGCTCGTCCACTTCGTCGGCGCCGATCACGTGCTGTGCGGCTCCGACTATCCGTTCGACATGGGAAGCGAGCGGCCGGCGGAGATCGTCCGCGCGCTCGGGCTTTCAGCCGCCGAGGAGTCGGCGATCCTCGGCGACAACGCGCTCCGGCTGCTCGGTCAGGACAGCCCGGTTTGAGCCGGCAGGCCCACCGTTCGCTCCCAGTGCTGCTGACCGAGCGCGAAGCCGATCGCGCAGCCGAGCTCGACGAGCTCCGGCTCACTGAAGAGCTTGTGCAGCCGATCCCACAGTGCGTCATCGGCGAGTTCGGAGTCCCACGCGATTGCGCGCGCCCATTCGAGGGCCGCGCGCTCGCGCCCGCCGTAGGCGTCGAACTCGACGGCGTCGGGGTCTGCGAGGTAGCGGTAGCAGAGCCTCTTGACGTCAGCGTCCGCGACTCCGCCCAGCAGCACGTTGTCGCGCGCGAACTCGTACGCCTCCAGCGCGGCGGGAACGCGTGCGCGGATCTCCTTGCCGGTGCCGGGAAGCCGTTGCATCTACGCCTTCGTGTCCTGGGGTGCAAGCCCACCCGCGGTGCCGGCGAGGAACTCGCCGTGCCCGACGTTCCACGTCTTGATCACGCGCTGCTGCCCGAACGTGAGCTGCACGAACTGCCCGAGCTCGACGATCTCGTCGTCGGAGAAGTGCTCGCGCAGCCGCGCCCACACCGCGTCGTCCGCTCCCTCCGGGTTCCAGACGAGCATGCTCGTGTACAGCAGCGCCGCTTTCTGTCGCTCGCTGAAGCGGTCGGAGTGCTCGAACTCGAGGAGCTCTTCGTAGTCCCGCTCGGTGAGGCCTTGCTCTCCGCCCCGGAGAGACCTTTGCGATCCTCAGTAGTGACAGTCGATCGTCTTCGAGACGTAGACGCGGCAGAGCTCCTTGAGCGAATGCTCGACCTGCCCCTCGCGGAAGATCGTCTTCCACGGGCGCATGAACGCCTTCGCGACCGCGGGGACGTTGAAGCGGATCGCCTGCGTCTCGGGACGCGGCGTTCCGTGCAGACGCGAGTGCTCCATGTCGGCGAGGAGCTCGGGATCGTCGATCGCCGCGAGGTCGACGTAGCTGATCCGCGCCACGGGAGAAATCTAGCACGGGAGAAATCTAGTGGTTTGGCCGGTAATGTTGCCCGGTTCCTGGGTCGCGAGCACCAAGCCAGAGGCTGTCATCGTCCGCAGGCAAGGCCGGTGGCCTGACAAGGACGAGGGCGGACTCTTGCGTAGCGTGATCGCGGGCCAGGGACCCGGCGAACGTTACCGGTCAGACCACTAGCCCATGCCTGAGACCTTCGACATCGTCGTCGCAGGCGGCGGGCACAACGCGCTCGTCGCTGCCGCGTACCTGACGAAGGCCGGCTTCGAGTGCTGCGTGCTCGACTCGCGTTCCATCCTCGGCGGGGACACGGCGACGGAGGAGCTGACGCTGCCCGGGTTCCTGCACGACACGTGCTCGACCGCGCACAACCTGATCCAGGCGAGCCCGACGCTGCGTGACGACGAGCTCAAGCTGGGCGACTACGGTCTCGAGTACGTCAAGCCTGACCCGGTCGTGCACATCCCCTTCCCGGACGGCACGGCGCTGACGCAGTGGCGCGATCTCGAGCGTACCTGCGAGGAGTTCGCGAAGTTCTCTCGCAACGACGCCGAGGCCTTCCGGCGGATGATGAGCGAGTACGACGCGGCGAAGGGCGCCTTCGGCAGCTACCGCTACACGCCGATCGGCTGGGGGCCGACGTTGCCAGAGCGGCTCGCGCAGCTTCCGAACGGCAACCGTTGGCTTCGCCGCGCGCAGGAGACGGCGTGGGATGTCGTGCGGCGCGAGTTCGAGGACTGGCACACGCGCGCGTTCATGCTCTGGATGGCGTTCATGACGCTACAACCGCTCGACAACGCGGGCACCGGGTGGCTCGCGTACTCACTCGCGTACGGCAGGCAGCAGCACTCGTGGACACTGCCGCGCGGCGGCTCGGGGATGCTCCCGGTCGCGCTGATGCGCCTGATCGAGGCAGGCGGCGGCACGCTCCTGCCGGGCCGCCGCGTGACGCAACTCGTCGTCGAGAACGGGCGCTGCACCGGCGTCGAAACGCAGGATGGTGAGCGCTTCCTTGCGCGGCGTGCGGTGCTCTCGTCAATCCACGTCAAGCATCTGCCGTCGCTCGCGCCGGCGGAGGCGTGGGGCGACGACTTCCTCGCCGGTGTCGACGAGTGGAAGGCCGGCGTCTCGATGTTCGTCACCCATTACGCGACGACGGAGCCGCCGCGCTTCGACGGCGGGATCGAGGCGGTCGCTAGCGGCACGGCGCACTCGGTCGACCGGCTGCTGCGCGTGGGCTGGGACGTCCGCCGAGGCGCGGTCGCGACGGATGACCCGCCGCTGCTCGTCGTGTGCCCGACCGTCGGCGATCCGCAGCGTGCGCCCGGCGGGCGGCACACGCTCAAGATCATCGGCTTCCATCCGTACGAGCTCGGCGACGGCGGTCCCGAGCGCTGGGCCGAGATCAAGGACGACGTGTCGCGCGCGAATCTCGAGCATCTTCGACGCTACGCGCCCAACCTCAGGGGCGACACGATTCTGGCGACGCTCGTCAAGAGCCCGGTCGATCTCGAGGCGCTGAACGAGCACAACTGGCACGGCTCGTGCCACGGCGGCGAGATGAGCGTGTCGCAATCCGGTGCGCTGCGCCCGTCGCCCGGCTGGTCGGAGCACCGCCTGCCGATCGCGGGGCTGTACCAGACGGGCTCCACGACGCACCCGGGCGCGTCGGTGTCGGCGGGCCCCGGCCGGAACGCGGCGATGGTGATGCTGAAGGACCTGGGGACGTCGATCGATGAGGTGATCGCGCGTGCCTGACGAGCGCGTGCAGGCTGCGATCGCGAACTGGGCGCCGCGCTTCGTCTCGCAGGGAGTCGACTTCAACGATTTCGAGCGTGTCACAGCCGGGCTCGAGACGTGGCCCGAGTGGCTGCCCGCGTGGGTCGCGAATGGCGATCACCACGCGGAGCTCGCGCGCGAGGCCGAGGCGCTCGGGCGCGCGCGCACCGCCGGCGAGGCATGGAACCGCTCCGCGCTGTCGTACCACTTCGCCAAGTTCGTGTGGATGGTCGACATGGACCGCTACCGAGACGCAGCGGACAAGGCGGTCGCTGCGCTGCGGGAGGCGCACCGGCTCCTCGATCCGAGCGCCGAGCGGGTCGAGATCCCGTTCGAGGGGACGACGATGGTCGGCAACCTCCGGCGAGCGAGAGGGGCCGAGCGCACGCCGCTCGCAATCCTGCTCCCGGGGCTCGACTCGACGAAGGAGGAGTTCTTTTCGTGGGAGAACGTCTTTCTCGCCCGTGGCATCGCGACGTTTTCCCTCGACGGCCCGGGTCAGGGCGAGACCGGGTACACGACGCACATCCATCCGAACTACGAGGTCGCGGTGACGGCCGCGCTCGACCGCCTCCAGTGGAACGGCGAGGTCGGCCTCGCCGGCGTGAGCCTGGGCGGCTATTACGCGCCGCGTGCCGCCGCGTTCGAGCCGCGCGTGAAGGCTGCCGCCGGCGTGAGCGGCCCGTTCAACTTCGGCGAGGTCTGGGACGCGCGTCCTTCGCTGACGAAGGAGACGTTCCAGCACCACTCCGGCGCATCGACTGGCGAGGAGGCGCGCGCCAAAGCGTTCGAGCTGAACCTCGACGGCGTTGCCGAGCGGATCGAGCAGCCGCTGCTCGTCGTCACCGGCAAGCGCGACCGCCTCGTCGGCTGGGAGGAGTCGAAGAGGATTGCGGACGCCGCGCCGAACTCGACCTGGGTGCTCTTCGAGGAGGGCAACCATGTCTGCAACAACATTCCGTACAAGTATCGGCCGCTCGTCGCGGACTGGTTGAAGGAGCAGCTCCGGTAGATGTGGGATCGCTTCTCTCTCGAAGAGATGGAGCGGCGGCGCGCACTCGCGCGCGGCTTTATGGACGAGCACGACGTCGACGCCCTCGTCGTGCACGGCAATTCCGGCGTCAACCGGCACAACCAGGCGAACGTCTTCTGGCTGTCGAACCACCTCGACCTGCATCACTGCTATCTCGTCCTTCCGCGCGAAGGCGACGCAACGCTGCTCGTCGGCCTCTTGAACCACGTGCCGAACGCGCGCGAGGTCAGCGACGTCCGGCAGATCGAGTGGGGCGGCTACCGTCCTGCCGAGAAGCTCGGCGACCTGCTGCGCGACGCGCAGCGCGTCGGCCTCGTCGGCGTCAACGCGACGTTCGGGATCGGGATGCCGTACGCGCACTACGTCGAGTTGCGCGAGCGCGTGCCCGAGCTCGTCGACCTGACGCGCGAGTTCCAGCAGTTGCGGTTGATCAAATCACGCGAGGAGATCGAGTGGCTGCGGCGTGCCGCGGAGCTGAGCGACGCTGCGCTGCTCGCGTTGCGCGACGCCGCGCGGCCGGGCACGTCCGAGTTCGAGCTCGTCGCGGCCGCAGAAGATGCGTCGAAGCGCCGCGGCGGCATGCCGCACATCACCTTCCTCCGCTCGATGCCGATGGACGCGCCGACGGGCTGCGTGCCCGCGCAGAACCCGTCGGGGCGGACGCTCGAGCGCGGCGACGTGGTGATCACCGAGGTCTCTGCGTCGCATTGGGGCTACTCGGGTCAGATCCACCGCCCGATCTTCGTCGGCGCCGATCCGGACGAGGAGTGGCTGCGTCTATTCGACGTCGCGCATGCGGCGTACGACCGGCTCGTGGCGGCCGTGCGCGAAGGCGCGACGGAAGCCGACGCGATCGACGCCGCGTCCGTCATTCCAGACAACGGCTACGCGATCTACGACGACCTGCTGCACGGCTACGGCGTCGACATCCTGCCCCCGCTCGTCGACCGCTCGAGACTTAGTGGCTCTGAGCCACAAAGTCCGGGCGCGGTGTTCGAGCGGGGTATGGCGATCGTGCTTCAGCCGAACCCGATCACGCCCGACGAGCGGATGGGCTTGCAGCTCGGTGCCCTGACGGTCGTGCGCGACGACCACGCCGAGTGTCTGCACAGCGTGCCGTTCGAGCCGCTGCTCTCGGGATGAGCTCGGTCGAGGCGCCTCCGACTCCGTGGATCGGGCGGGCGCTGCCTCGCTTCGAGGATGCGAGATTCGTCAAGGGGGAGGCGCGGTTCGTCGACGACCTGCGCATGCCCGGCCTGCTGCATGCCGCGTTCGTGCGGAGCCCGTACGCGCACGCGCGCGTCGTCGGCGTCGACGCGGCCGCGGCGCGCGAGCTTGCAGGCGTTCGTCTCGTCCTCGCCGGGGCGGACATCGCTGACCGCGTCGGCGCATTCCCGATCAATCCGGCGGACGACGCGGAGATCCGGAAGATCATGCATCCCGTGCTCGCGGTCGAGCGGGTCCGCTACGTCGGCCAGCAGGTTGCGGTCGTCGTCGCGGAGACGGCGGCGCAGGCCGTCGACGCAGCGGAGTACGTCATGGCCGACTACGAGGAGCTGCCGCCGCTGCTCGAGCCGGGCAGGAACGAGCCGCAGCTCCACGAGGACGCACCCGACAACGTACTGCTGCGATGGCGCTGCGCGAACGGCGACGTCGACGGCGCGTTCGCCGCGGCCGACGTCGTCGTGCGCGAGCGGGTCCGCGCGCCACGGCTGATCGCGTCGCCGCTCGAACCGCGCGGCGCGATCGCCGACTACGACACCGCGGAGGATCTGCTGACGCTGTGGATCAGCGCGCAGGACCAGCACCGCCAGCTCTCGGGCCTGTCCGCCGTGCTGAAGCGCGAACCGGAGCGGATGCGAATCGTGATCCCCGACGTCGGGGGCGCCTTCGGCAGCAAGGGCGTCCCCGCCGCCGAGACCGCGGCAATCGCGCTGTGCGCGCTCGAGCTCGAGCGTCCGGTCAAGTGGATGGAGACGCGCACCGAGAACGCGCTCGCCGCGTATCAGGGCCGCGGCGCCGACGTCGACGCCGAGCTCGCGCTGTCCGCGGACGGACGCATGCTCGCCGTCCGCGCGCGGTACGTCGCCGACCTCGGCGCGTATCTCTACCCGACGACGGCGGTCGCACCGCTCACCGGCGGGAGGCTGCTGACGGGGTGTTACGCAATTCCGGCGGCGGAGGTCGAGGTCGTCGGCGCCGCGACGACAAAGGTTCCCACCGGGCCCTACCGCGGCGCCGGCCGGCCCGAGGCGGCGCTCGTGATCGAGCGGCTCGTCGACCTCGGCGCGCGTGAGCTCAACCTCGATCCGGTCGAGCTTCGTCGGCGCAACCTGATCCCACCAGGCGCTTTCCCGTACCGCACCGCGCTCGGTTTCACGTACGACTCGGGCGACTACGAAGCCGCGCTCGACCGTGCACTCGAGCTCGCAGACATTGCGTCGGCGCGCACGGACAAGGGGGCAGGACGGCTCGTCGGCGTCGGTGTCGCGCTGTACGTCGAGCGCGTCGGGCCCGGCTGGGAGAGCGCCGCCGTGACGCTCGAGGAGAACGGCCGCGTCGTCTGTCGCACGGGATCGACTCCGCACGGCCAGGGCCACGAGACGACGTTCGCGCAGATCGTCGCGGACACGCTGGGCGTCGATCCCGAGGACATCGAGATCCGCTGGGGCGACACCGCCGAGATCCCGAAGGGGATGGGCACGTTCGCGAGCCGGTCGGTCACGGTCGGCGGTTCGGCGCTCTTGCTCGCGCTCGAGGAGGTGAAGGCGCGACGCGCGCGTGGCGAACAGCTGCCGCTCAACGCGGAGGCACGGTTCGAGCTTCCCGGGCCCGTGTTCTCGTCGGGCGCGTACGTCGCGATCGTCGAGATCGACGCGGAGACGGGCGAGGTCGACGTGCGCCAAATCGTTGCCGTGGACGACTGCGGGCGCGTGATCAATCCGCTGCTCGCCGAAGGCCAGGTGATCGGTGCAGCCGTGCAGGCGATCGGCGAGTGCCTCTACGAGCAGGTCGGCTACGACGAGAACGGGCAGCCGCTCGCCGTCAACCTGTACGAGTACCACCTGCCGACGTCCCAGTCGGTCCCGCCGATCGTCGGCGAGCTGCGCGAAACGCCGTCCCCGCTGAACCCGCTCGGCGCGAAGGGCGTCGGCGAAGGCGGCTCGATCGGCACGCCGGCGGCGCTCGCGAACGCGGTGGCGGATGCACTGTCGCCGCTCGGGATCACGCACGTCGAGCTGCCGTTCACGCCGTCGCGAGTGTGGGCGGCGATGCTGTCAGCGAAATGACGACGCGGCCGCGGAGAGCGCTTCTGTCTCGTCGGCGCAGAGCTCGACGTCGGCCGCGGCTGCGTTCTCCTCGACCTGCAGGAGGCTCGAGGCGCCGACGATCGCGACGACGTTCGGGTGGCGGATCGTCCAGGCAAGCGCGACTTGCGCGGGTGTGGCACCGTGCACGGCGGCGATCTCCTTCAGCGCGCCGAAGAGTCCCGCCGCCTGCTCGAGGCTGCTCGCCGAGAAGAGCGGGTTGCGCCGACGCACGAGATTCCGGGGCCGGTTCGCCGCGTCGTAGCGCGCCGAGAGGAAGCCGCGCGCGAGGGGGCTGTGCGCGATCACGATCCGCCCGCGCTCTGCTGCGTAGGGAAGCAGATCGCGTTCCGGCCCGCGCTCGACGAGGCTGTAGGACACCTGGTTAGAGAGCACCGGCCGTCCGAGCGCCGCCTCTGCGTGCCGCCAACGCGGCAATCGATAGTTGCTGACGCCGACCTCGCCGACGAGTCCCCCGTCCTGCAGCGCGCGCATCCCGCGCATCGTCGTTTCGTCGCGCACGAGCGGGTTCGGTTGGTGCACCTGGTAGAGGTCGAGCCTCGTCACGCCCAGTCGTTTCGCGCTCGAGCGCGCACGCCACTTCACGACCGGCGCGATCGGCAGAATGGGAAAGAGCTTCGTCGCGAGGAACACGTCGTCACGCCGGTCGCGGATCGCTGAGCCGACGATTCGCTCGCTGCGACCGAGCGCGTAGATCTCCGCCGTGTCGATCAGCGTCATGCCGAGCTCGAGCGCCCGCCGCACGATCGCACCGGCCGCGTGCGCGGCGTACTGCTTGCCGTAACCCCACTCGCGCGAGCCGAACTGCCACGTGCCGAGCCCGATCTTGGAGACTCGGGGCGCGGCGGGGAGATCGAGGGAGCGCAGCGCGGCCTCAGAGGCAGAGATTCACGCCGGCACGCTCGACCGTGTTCAAGTCGCGGTTGCCCGCCTTGTCCCTGGCGCGGACGACGAAGTAGTGCGACTGCTTGCTGGACAAGCGCGGCGTCGTGAACGATGTGGCACCGGGTTGCGTCGTGTGGGTCGGCGTGGAGAAGCTCTCGCCGCCGGGACTCGCGGCCTGGTAGACGTCGTAGACGAGCTCGCGCGTCGGCGTGCCGTTGTCGGTGGCCGCCCGCCAGCGAAGGTAGTACGGCGTGAACCTCTCGCCGTCGACGGGGCCCGGGATGCACGTAGTGGCCGCATCGAGGCCGGCGAACGCCGGCGGCGTGCGGTCGGTCACCTCGACCGGCCGCGATGTGGAGAGGCAGTCGTTCCGCTCGTTCGACTCCCGGATGCGTTTGCCGACGTCGGCGCAGACGACCACGCGGTAGAAGCCGGGGATGATTGACATCGGAATCGACATCTTCCTCGTGCCGCGTGAGCTCGTGCCGGGCCGCAGGCTCGCGACCGAGCGACCGCCGATGCGCACGTGCGCGATGAAGTAGCCCGTCGTCGAACGCGGCGCGGTCGTTCCGCCGAAGTTGCGAACGACGTCCGTTACCCGCACGGAGCCGCCCGTCTGGGCAACGGAGATCGCCGTCTCGACGAGGTCCGGGCGTAGCGGCGCTTCGGCCGCCGTGCCCGTCAATGCGAGCAGCGCGAGCGTCGCCGTGCAGACACACCCCAGCCGCCCGATCCGACGATCGCCGGCCATGGTCTCACGATAGCGCTGCGTCTTGACCCGCGCGCGAATCTGCCGCGAGGCTCAGGGTCGGGGAGCGTCCTTGACCTGCGCGACTGAAGCGGTCGGCCCGAGGACTCGCGAAAGCGGGTCGATTCCCGTTAGCTCTCGGTAGGCGATGGGGATCTGCCGCCGATGCGCGACGCCGAGCTTCGCGCGAAGGAGATCTGTGTGCGCTTTCGCGGTTCGCGCAGAGATGCCGAGGTGCGCACCTACCTCGACGTTCGAGTACCCCGCAGCGATCAGTTCGACGACCTGCCGCTGGCGCTCGGTAATCCGGACGTTCCGCCCGTTCGTCATGACCGACGCGGTGCAGCGATCGGCAGAGCGCGGCGGTCGCCGTCTGAAGCAAGCCGATTCAGCAACGTGTTTTCCTCCTCGGTTGGGCCCGTTACCCGGGTCCGGTCTGTCGAGGATCCGCCAAGCCCCTTAAGGACCGCTGAAGTGTTTCTTAAGCTGCCGGCCGAAAGCGGTGCGTGAGCAGGTTGAACGTGCCGTGGCCGCCTCGGTACGCGAACGCGACGATGTCTCCCCGCACTGCCGTGATCCGCAGCCCGGCGGGCCGGCCGGGTGGGACGAACGTGCCCGAGCGCTTCTCGTCGGGAGTTCCGATTCTGTTGTCGATCCACATCAGGCGGAGCTGGCCCTGACGTGGTGCGAACGGCGGGTAACCCGCGTAGACGTCAACGGAGAACGGGCCGCGGTGGCCGAGCCACATGTTCGTGACACGGAACTCCTGATGGGCAAACGGCACCGGCACACCGCCGAGTGACTCCTGTGTGCCGAGTCGACCCGTTTGACGCAGCCGCGCATGCGAGCGTTGACCGTCTTGGGCCGCTGTCTGATGCCCGGCCTGGGTGCTCGACCCGCATGCCGACCCGCCGAGCGCGATCGCGGCGGCGACGAGCGGGGCCCCGGCTCGAACGAGCCGGAGCCCCGCCGCGACACCGGTCACTAGGTGTAACACACGATGTCGCTGATGTACGCGATGCTCTTCTGGGAGATTCGATCGAGCAGCTTCTGCCGCCCCTCCTCTGGACTCAAGCCACAGTTGTGCGCGATGAGGCGGCCCTTCGAGTCGAGCCAATCCTGACCTTTCTTGTACTGGCTGAGAACGCCGACGAAGTGCATCTTGCCGAAGACGCCGTCGTGTTTGGAATAGGGCACCCAGTCGTCGGCCATGCTCTCGAGGTAGATCTGCGGGAACGGCCACTCCTTGAGCCCGTAGGCGACCTGGTAGACCTGGGCGTCCGTCCAGACGCGCTCGCCTGAGCCGAAGTCGTACAGCGCGTAGAAGACGAGGCCGGTCTCGTTGTAGCCGTTGATGAACGCGAGCGTGCGCTTGAAGTCCGGCTCCCAGGCCGGCTCGATGTCGTCGGCACCGCGTGCGGCGACCTGACGCGAGATGACCGCGCTGTTGTCGACGAGCGCGCCGACGGCCCCGATGTTCTTCGACCACTCAGCGCCGGCCCGGTGGAAGTTCGATATCTGCTCGCCGCAGTGGCCGGTGGGGCAGCACTCGTGATCCTGACCGTTCACGCAGCCGTTGGTCGTCCCGGTCGCGACCTTCATCCGTGGGCCTCGGATGTCGCTGCAACGAACGAAGCCGCGGATGTACGCCTTGGTCGCTTTGACGATTGCGGTGTTGGAGATGAAGTTGCCGTCGTAGTCGACCGTCCCGTAGTTCGTGCCGGCGAGCGCCGGCCGTCCGAAGGCGAGGATCACCGCGCCGCGGGCCTTCGCGTTGCCCGCATTGCAACCCTGCGTGTTCAGGATCGACGTCGTCGCCTGATGCTCGTAGATCGAGCGCGTGTACGGCACGGGGTCGTCCGCCTGCCGAAGGGTCGACCGCAGGATGACAGCCACACTGCCGCCGCCGATCTGGGCGTCGCAGCTCCCGTCCGGGGCCCCGTCCTTGCAGACGGTCGGTGCGTCGGGCACGTCGTCCGGTGGTGTCGCGGCGGTGTCGTCGATCACGAGGCTGCCCGCGACCGGATCCGAGACATTGCCCACGTCGTCGGTCGCGCGAACTTCGACCTCGATCGTGTCGCCGAGCGACACGCCCGGGACGAGCAGCTCCGACTTCTCGCTGGTCGTCCAATCCGTCCAGCCGGTCCCGGCGCGGTTGTAGCGATACGAGTAGCTCCCGATGCCCGAGCCCGGGTTCCCATCCGGCAGCGCGGGGTCGCTGCCGTCGGCCCAGGCGATCGCCGCATCGTGCGACGCACGGTCGTACCAGGCGACCGAGAAGCCGTCCGGCCCGACCGGCGTGGGCGGCGTTCGATCGACGAACACCGGCCAGGAGTCGCTCTGGCCGACGTTGCCCGCGACGTCCGAGGCCTTCACAACGAAGTCGTTTCTCCCCTCGGGCAACGACGAGGTGTCGATGCTCGACGTAAAGGAGTAGTCCTGCGGGCAGATCCGATTGTCGAGCGCCTCGGTGTTGTGGCTCGGATCGCACGGCGCGTTGCCCGAGGCGAGCTCTCCGTCCCCGAGCCGCTCGACCCAGGCGCGCTGGATTCCCGAGCCGGGATCGTCGGCCGAGGTCGTCAGGTCGTAGGCTTGCGTGCCGTTGATGTAGCTGTACGCGAGATCGAAGAACGGCCCGGACGGGCTCACGGTCGGGACATCGTCGTCAACGAGTACCATCCGCAGACTCTTCAGCCGCGCGTAGCCGCCGTTCTTGAGTGGATCGAGCGCAGGAATGTACTTGTCACACGGCCCGGCCTGACAAGGCGGCATCATCAGCTGGAAGTAGAGAACCTTCGCGATCGGATTCGCGTTCGGGTCAGCGAGGTCGACGTGGAACTCGGCCTGGGAGTCCGGCGGGTGCACCGGGTTACAGTGATCGTTCGAGTCGACGATCGTGTCGTCTGTCCGGAACCCGACGTCGAGGCAGTGGTGCGCGAGCACCTTGTTGCGGTAGGCGATGTCGAGCGACGCCGACAGCAGCCGCG
>WNEY01000563.1_pt1 | contig 23714 bp, 23 predicted proteins | sample 5400531 | NCBI WGS metagenome assembly WNEY01 (sample SAMN13153338, study PRJNA577476) | soil metagenome | isolation source: 200 cm saprolite under Douglas fir tree site 1 | place: USA:California | collected 2015-04-18
GGTTGCGGGAAGCGCTGCGCAAGCTCGATAACCAGGTCGACTGGACGCAATACGACTCCGACGGCGACGGCTACGTCGATCTCGTGACCTTCATTCATCCGCCGCTCGACGGCGCGTGCGGCGGCGCGTCGAACAACCACCTCTGGTCGCACCGCTTCTTCCTCACGGGCAACCCGTATACGACGCATTCCGTGAATGCGCAGGGCGTCCCCATCAAGGTGTCCGATTATATCCTCGAGAGCGGAGTGGGTGGACTGGACGGCTGCGACACCACGCAGATCATGCCGGTCGGGACGGTCGCGCACGAGACTGGTCACGGGTTCGGGTTGCCCGATTTGTACGACACCGACAACAAGAGTGAAGGTGTCGGGGAGTTCAGTCTCATGGGGAGCGGCAACTATACGTCGCCGTTCAGCCCGTCACGCATGGATGCATGGTCGCTGAGCCAGCTGGGGTGGGTGACCGTGGTGCCGCTCCAGAGCAACGGCACGTTCAGTTTCGGTGCGGCTCCGAGCTCCGACACTGCATTTTACCTGCCGGTTGGCGGCGCGAACCCGCGCGGGGAGTACTTCCTGTTGGAAAACCGCCAGACGGTGCAAGCGGACAGCGCGATGGTTCACTACCACTGCCGAGTGTGGTTCGCCAGCAGCACGCCGCCGCCCTGCGGCGGTGGGCTGCTGATCTATCACGTGGACTCGGCGCAGATCGCACAGCACGGCTTCGACCAGGACAACCGGGTCAACACGGCCCCGATTCACGGCATCGAAGTCGTGCAGGCGGACGCCCGTGGCAACCTCGATGCCGACCCGAACACCGCCTGCAGCGGCGCAGCACCGGCGTGCTCCGACCGTGGCGACGCGGGCGACCTCTATCCCGGACCCACCGGCAACATTGCGTTCACGCCGACCAGTGTCCCGGCCGCCGTTCGGAATGTGGATGGATTGCCCGCGGGCCTAGTGCTGGATCAGATCACGCAGCTCGCGCCGAATGGGACGATGCAGTTCCGTCTGAACTATCCCGTCTGGGTGGTACGCGCAACGGATTCGGCCGCCGTGATCCAGTTCGATACGGCGACGTATCACACGACATTCCACGTCTTCCGAGAGATCCTCACGCCGGGCACGATGCACAACGTGGGCGTGGCAGATACGCAGTTCACGGCCGGCGGTCGCACGCGTCAGATCTTCGTGTCCTGGTCCGGCGGGCAGCCGCGCACCTTCAGTTACACGGTGAGCGCATCGCCGGAGACCCTCACCGTCACGCTGGCGCGGTCGCAGCAGGTTCACTACACCGCCACGAGCGGGGGTACCATCGCGGGCTCGGTGCCGAGCGACACGTTCGTGACCGAAGGGACGCCGGTGACGCTCACGGCCACCGACACCAGCACCGTGCGGACCTTCCAGGGCTGGGCGGGCGACACCGTCACGAAAAATCTGAGCGTCACCCTTCCGATGAGTCGGCCGTACTCGGTGCGCGCGGTGTTCCTCGAGACCTTCAGCACCGCGCAAGTCGTGGCCCAGCTGCTAAACGGATCGAGCACGCTCACGGCCGCGCAGCTCGGGGATCTCGATCAGTTGGGGAACAACAACGGCGTGTTCGATCTGGGCGATTTTCTCGCGTGGGTGCAGGCGACGGGAGCGCCGCTCACGGCCGCGCAACGGGCGCTGGTGACCGCGGCAACGCGGAAGGGAGCATCGCCATGAGGCGGCTCAGGGGATGGATGCTGGTCGTGCTGGCCCTCGGTTGGGGCGCAGGCAGCTGTAGCAGCGACGGCGGCACCGGACCCGTGGCCGGCGTGCTCACGGTTTCGCTGGCGACTCCCAACCCCGGCGCGGACGGCGCGATTCTGTTCAGGGTGTCGGGCCCGCAGGCGCTCACCAGCGTCGTGGCCGGGCCCGGGCTCCGGGTGTTCTCCCCGCCGCTGTCTGCGTCGACGCGTTTTGCGGTCACCGGAACGCTGACCAACGGCGCGCTCGTGACGATCGGCGTCGCGGATACGCGGAACGCGGCCCAGTACACCGCGATCGTTCAGAGTGTGGCGGCGCCGGATTTCCAGCTGCGCCCGCTCAGCGGCTACTCCCTCACGGTCTCGCCGTAGCGTCGCATTCGCCCGGCTGCCGCACGAACGCCGCCGTGCCGTCGCCGAGCCGGAGCGCGAGCACGGCGTCCCTCCCGGCGTGGGTCGCCCAGGTCGCGAAGTCCCGGGCGGCGGGATGCGCTTGGGGACGGCGCACCAGGTACAGCGTATAGGGGTTCGTGAGCGCGGTGTCGGCGGCGAAGAGAACGCGCGAGGCCAGCCCCTGGAGCTTCGCGTACGTGGGGAGGTCGGCCAGGGCGTAGGCCCGGCGCTCGTCGGCCAGATGGAGGGTCGCCGCCTGGTCGGCACCCGACTCGAGGTACCAGCGCGGCGCGGGCGTCACCCCCGCGGCGTGCCATAGCGCGAGCTCCTTCACGTGCGTGCCGGACGAATCGCCGCGAGAGACAAACGGCCCGCCCAGAGCGGCGATGCGGCGGAACGCTTCCGCCGCCGTAGCGGCAGTAGCCACGTGCGCGGGATCGGCCGCCGGTCCCACCACGGCGAACCGACTGGCGGCGAGCGGACAGCGCAGCAGGGCATGCCCAGGGGCGACGAGCAGCCGCTGCTCGAGGGCCGGCGCGTGGGTGATCACGACATCCAGGTCGCCATTGGCGGCGGCGCGCAGGATCTGCCCCGAGGGAGCGACCACGGTCGTGAAGGGAGGGGGACCGGTCCAGAGCGACTCGAGCACGGCGAGCGCGCCGGACTGCTGCACGGTGTACGTCGTGCCCAGGCGAAGCGGGGCAGGGCCGGAGCGGCAGGCGGCGGCGAGGCCCATGACGAGTAGTACGGCGTTGCGCAGGCGCATCACCTACAGTAGCAGCGGTCTCCGCGCCGCCGCAAATCCGCCCAACCGTGCCGCAAAAACGCCCTAGTGTACTCGCCTCCCGCGTAGCATCATTTTCACATGTCCCCGGCTCGCGCCTACGGGCTGTGCCGCAGCGCCGCGCTCGCGTTCGCGCTGGTGCTCGCGGCCGCGGTGACACTCCACGGGCAAGACTCGAAGAAGCGCGAGCCGAAGCGACCGAAGCTCGACGCCGGCCGGGACACCAACAGCGCCGTCGCCTATCACCAGCTCGGGATGCTGCGTCTCGCGAAGCGTCCGCAGGTCGCGGCGGACGCGTTCTTTTGGGCGGCGCGTCTCGACCCGTCCATTGCGGAGCCGTGGTACGGCCGTTGGTGCGCGCTGCTGCTCGCGATGCAGCGCCGGGACATGTTCGCGCTGATGAACGACGATTCCCGCTATTCGAAGGAAGTCACGAGCATCGACTCGCTGCGCTACGAAGCACTGCTGCGCGAGCCGCTGATCTACACGAAGCTCGACGCGGTGCTCGTGCGGGACTTCTTCTCGGCGGTCAGTCTGGCCACGGATGGCGAAATAAGCGAAATGGACCTCGCCATGGTACCCGATCCGGCGACGAAGGCGTGGCTCGCGTATGGCAGCGGCCGGTTCGGCGAGTCCGTCAAGCAATACGCGATCGCGATCAACAGGAAGCCGAAGGCCAAGGGGCTGCATGCCGCGCGGGCGCGCGCGTTCATCCCGCTGCTGCAGTACGACAGCGCGGCGGCCGAGTTCGAGGCGGAGCGCGCGCTGGAGCAGAGCGGAGAGTCGACGCTGGTCCGGGTGTACAACAGCAAGGAGATGCTCGAATACAGCATCGGCCGGGTGCGCGAGACCCAGGGCAACGACCAGGGCGCGCGGGATGCGTACGGCCGGGCCCTGGTGGAGAACCTCGCCTTCTATCCCGGACACATGGCGCTCGGGCGCCTGGCGCTAGCCACCGGCGACACGGCCACCGCCCTGAAGGAATACGATCTGGCGGCGCAGCTCGCGCCCAACCGGGCCGATATCCGATACGTGTACGGCGTGCTATTGCTGACGCGCCAACGTTTCGAGGAGGCTGTGGACCAGTTTCAACAGGCGGTCGACGCGGACCCGTATTTCGTGAAGCCCTATTTCCCGTTGGCCTACTTGCGCGAAGGGCAGGGGAAGGACTCGCTCGCCATCGCGTACTACACGCAATTCATTGCGCTGGCCCCGGCGGCGTACGCGCGCCAGGTGGAGGACGCCCGCCAGCGGCTGAGCGAGTTGAAGCGCCTCTTTTCCGAGAGCCACTGAGCGGCTCCCCTTTGCTATCTTAGGTAGTCATGTCGGGGCGGTAGCTCAGCTGGGAGAGCACCTGGTTTGCAACCAGGGGGTCGTGGGTTCGAATCCCATCCGCTCCATTCACTTGCGGTTCTCCTTTCCTAACTGTTTCCCAATTTCCAGATCATCCCTGCGCCTCTCGCAGCTCGTGCGTGGGTTCCGTCACGACGCGCAGCACTAGGCTCGCTCGTTCATAGCCTTGCGGATGTCGCCGACGAGCCCGAGGGCGGCCTGGACGATTCGCTCATAGGCGACGACATCGCGCTCTTCGGCTGCTTTCATCGCCTCGTGGTGACGACCAAGGAGCTGGCGGAACAACGCCGCCAAGCGTTCCTCCTTGTTGCTTGGAGCCTCTAGGTCAAGTGTCCTTTTGCTCGTGAGCGCGAGCCGTGCACACTCTATGGGGTTCTCGCAGGTGCGGCGGGCCGACGCGGCCAGCACCGCTTCCCACAGCGCTTTCTCACGAACGCGAACCTCCGCCTCGTCGGCGACACCGCGAATCTCGTGCAGTTGCCGTTGCACCCACGCTGGGTCGATCCAGCCGGTGACTGGTTCCATGCATCGAACCTACCGTCCCTAGGACCAGTGACTAGGGGGCGCTCGAGGCGAGCGCACAGGCCCACGTTGCCGCTGCGCGCATCCTGCACGAGATTCGTAGCGCCGCGTGCATCCTGCGCGTGTCCGTGCTCAGCGCTCGCCCGCTTTGCAACCAGGGGGTCGTGGGTTCGAATCCCATCCGCTCCATTCAACTTCCGACTCCATGTCCCCCACCGATTGGTTGCCGTTTCTCACGGAGCTCGCGGATGGCGCCGACGTGCTCGCGCTGCGCTGGTTTCGCGCCGCCGGACTGCGCGTCCAGGAGAAGCCGGACCTGAGTCCCGTCACCGAAGCGGACCAGGCGATCGAGGCGATGGCGCGGAAGCGGGTGCGCAAGGCGCACCCCGAGCTGGGTGTGCTGGGCGAAGAGGAAGGCGAGGCGGCGGGGACGGCCCAGACGCGGCTCATCATCGATCCGATCGATGGCACGCGGAACTTCGTGCGAGGCATTCCAGTGTTTGCGACGCTGCTGGCGATCGAGCACGGCGGCGAGGTCGTGGCCGGTGTCGCGAGTGCGCCGGCCTTGGGAGCCCGCTGGCACGCCGCGCGAGGCGGGGGCGCGTTTCGCGACGGGCGGCGCATCGGGGTGTCGCGGATCACGGCGCTCGAGCGCGCCCTGCTGTTCCATGGTAACCTCGGGCCCGGTGAGGCGGGGCCGCCGCGCGGGATTGCCGGGCTCATCGCGCGGGTCGAGCGCACGCGCGGTTTCGGAGACTTCTATCAGCACATGCTGGTGGCGGAAGGGGCGGGGGAGATCGCGCTCGATCCCGTGATGCAGCCGTGGGACATCGCGGCCCTGCAGGTGATCGTGGAGGAGGCCGGGGGACGCGCCACCAGTCTCCGTGGCGAGCGCTCCATCTACGCGACCAGCCTCGTGACCTCCAACGGGACGATGCATCAGGCCATATTGGATACGCTCACCGATTCCGTAGAGGGTGCACTATGAGTGGTTGGAACAGACGTGGCGTCCTTGCGCTGACGCTCGCGGGCGCGGCAGTCACCGGCCTCGCCATCGCCACGCCGGCGCCGCGACCCGAGATCATCGTGTACAAGACCTCGACCTGCGGCTGCTGCAAGAAATGGGTCGAGCATCTCCTGGCGGCCGGCTTCCGGGTCGCGGTGCACGACACGGTTGACGTCGCCGGCGTGGCCGCGCACCATGGCGTGCCGCGCCGGCTCGCGACCTGCCACACGGCGCTGGTGCAGGGCTACGTGGTGGAAGGCCACGTGCCGGTCGATGTGATCGAGCGCCTGCTCAAAGAGGGTCCGGAGGTCGCGGGCGTGGCGGTCCCGGGGATGCCACCGGGGTCCCCAGGGATGGAGTCCGAGGTACCCGCCCATTACCAGATCCTGACGTTCGACAAGAGCGGTCGGACGGCCGTCTACGGAAGCCGATGATCGCCGGTCCGTCGGAGCTCGACCCGTTGGAGGACGACGACTTTCCTCTCGGCGACGGGACCACCGAGACCGAGGTGGTCGTCGTCTGTCCGCATTGTGGCGAAGCGAATGAGCTTGGCCTCGACCCCGGTGGCGGCCCGCTTCAGGAGTACGTGGAAGACTGCCAGGTCTGCTGCCGGCCCTGGCGAGTGACGGTCCGCTACGGGCCGGACGGCAGCGCCGATGTGTTCACGGAGCCGCTCGACGGCTGAGTCTATTTCCTCGCCGCCTCGTACCGCTTCGCCACCTCGGGCCAGTTGACCACATTCCACCACGCGGCCACGTAGTCCGCCCGTCGGTTTTGATACTTGAGGTAGTACGCGTGCTCCCACACATCGAGTCCGAGTACGGGAATTTTCCCGTCCATGAGCGGGCTGTCCTGGTTCGCGGTGCTGAACACCTCGAGCTTGCCGCTCGCGACGGCGAGCCACGCCCAGCCGCTGCCGAACCGGGTCGTGCCGGCCGTGGACAGCTGCTCCTTGAACGGTGCGAAGCCGCCGAACGCTTGCTTGATCGCGTCCGCCAGCGCGCCGCTCGGCTCACCCCCGCCGCCCTTGCCGGCGGGCGCCATGATCGTCCAGAACAACGAATGATTGTGGTGACCGCCACCATTGTTGCGGACGGCGGTGCGGATGTCTTCCGGGACACTGTTGATGCCGCGAAGCAGCTCCTCGAGCCGCTTTTCATACAGCGCGGGATGTGTTTCCAGCGCCGCGTTCAAGTTGCTGACGTAGGCCTGGTGGTGCTTCCCGTGGTGGATCTGCATCGTCTGCGCGTCGATATGCGGCTCGAGCGCGGCGTAGTCGTAGGGCAGAGGAGGCAGCGTATGCTTGTTGACTCGCTCTGCGGGTGCGGTTGTTTGGGTCATCGTCGATCTCCTCGTGGCTCTTTGTTCGTGTCAACCCGCGATCCCGGGTGAAGGTTCCCGCTTGATTCCGTTTGAAGCGCCGATATCTTCCCGAACCGGCAGCTCACGTCTCCGTCGCGGTCCCCTCACTTGCGAGGCGCACGATGGCGCTGTTCACCGACGCGGGAATCCAGTTCCTGCTACGCTGGTTGCACTTCCTCTCCGGCATCACGTGGATCGGTCTGCTCTACTACTTCAACTTCGTGCAAGGTCCGTTCATGGCCGAGGCGGACGCGGCGACCAAGAGCGGCGCGACCCAGAAACTCGTGCCGCGCGCGCTGTGGTGGTTTCGTTGGAGCGCGGCCGTGACCTTCCTGTCCGGCGCTACCATCCTGGGCCTGCGGCGTGCCAGCTGGAGTGATCCCTGGGGCCTCACGATTCTCACCGGTGCGGCGTTCGGCATCGTGATGCTCGCCAATGTGTGGCGCGTGATCTGGCCCAATCAGAAGATCGTGATTGCCAATGCGGTGGCGGTCGCGGGTGGGGGCCAGGCGAATCCCGCGGCGGCGGGAGCGGCGCGGCGGGCGTTTCTCGCGTCCCGCACCAACGTCGTGTTCTCGTTCCCGATGTTGTTCTTCATGGGCGGGGCCTCGCATTTCACGCTCCCCGCAGGCGGGAACCGCGGCCTCTGGGCCGTGGTCCTGCTCGTGATTATCGCGCTGCTCGAGATCAACTCCTTGGTGGGGACGACGGGGCCGACGAAGAAACCGATCGAGACCGTGCGCGGGGTGATCGTGACCGGCGTGGTGACGGCCCTGGTCGTCTACTGGATCGCCCTGGCCGTGCTGAGCCCGCAGGTGGGCTGACGTTGACGGCTACGGCCTCGACGATACTGCCCGTCGGGGCCGTGGCGCCCGATTTCGCGCTGCCGTCCACCGCGGGGACCGACATCGCCCTGTCCTCGTTTCGGGGACGGAAGCACGTGCTGCTCGCGTTTTTCCCGCTCGCGTTCACGAGCACCTGTACCGCCGAGAACTGCGCCTTCAGTGAAGACTACGACGCGTTCGAGCGCGCCGGCACGATCGTGCTCCCGATCAGCGTGGACTCGGTGCCGACACTCAAGGAGTACAAGGCGAAGCACGCGATGCAGCAGGATCTGCTCAGTGACTTCAAGCGCGAGGTGAGCCGCGCCTATGGCGTACTGCTCGAAGACCGCTTCTTCTCCAATCGTGCGTATTTCCTGATCGACCAGCAGGGCATCCTGCGCTGGCGCCACATCGAGGCGCAGCTCGGAGACCGGCGTGACGATGCCGAGCTGCTGCGGCAGGTCGCCGGTCTGTGACCGGAATCGCCCCATGAGATACGCGGCACTCGTCGGCGTGGCGGTCGCGGGGGCGTGCGGCCAGACGGCGTTCATTCCCCCGCCGCCCTCGCCGCAGCGCGTCTACGCCATCGGCGAAGTGGACGAGCGGCCCGAGGTCGTGCTGACGCCGCCGCTGCATTACCCCGCCGGCGGCAGCGATGGCGTGGTCGTGGTACGGGTGGTGATCGACAGCGCCGGGAACCCCGAGCCGGCGACGACCGAGGTCGTACAGGGGTCCGATTCCGTGCTGGTCGGCGCTGCCCGGACGCTGGTGCTGAAGACGCTGTTCCGGCCCGCTCGCGTGCGCGGGCGGGTCGTGCAGGTGCTGGTCGAGGTGCCCGTCGAATTTTCCGCCGTCTCGCAGCCCGCCATCACATTGCATATCGCCGGCGATGTGTACGGCGAAACCGAGCTGCAGGAGCGACCGCATCTTGTGTCTGGTCCAACGCTCTCGTACCCCGCGTCGTTGCTCCTCTCCCGGATCAGCGGGCGGGTCATCATTGAGGCCGTGATCGACACGACCGGGCGGGTCGAGGACGGCACGCTGCGCGTGGTCGAGAGCAGCGACGCGCGGTTCAATCAGGCGGCGAAGGACTACGTCCGGGGGGCGCGCTTTGTTGCGGGGCGTATCGCGGGCCGCGCGGTGCGCGTGCGGTTCGAGATGCCGGTCGAGTTCAAGCTGCCCACGCGGGACTAACCCGCCGTGGCGTCGGTGACCCTCCGCCGCCTCGCCAAGCGGTACGACGCCGCGGGCCGGGCGCTCGAGGATCTGTCGCTCGAGGTACGCGACGGCGAGTTCTTCGTGCTGCTCGGGCCGTCGGGGTGCGGGAAGACGACCGTGCTCCGCTGCATCGCCGGGCTCGAGGAGCCCACCGCCGGGGAAATCCTGATCGGCGAGCGCGACGTCACCCGCCTCGATCCCGCCGCGCGCGACGTCGCGATGGTGTTCCAGACGCAGGCCTTGTACCCTCACCTCACCGTGCGCAAAAACCTCGCCTTCGGGCTCGAGGTGCGGCGCGTCCCGGCCGCCGAGATCGCCCGTCGGGTTCAGGAGGCCGCGGTGCGGCTGAGGCTCGCACCGCTGCTCGACCGTCGTCCGGGGGAGCTCTCCGGTGGGGAGCGGCAGCGTGTGGCCTTGGGTCGGGCGCTGGTGCGCGAACCGCAGGTCTTTCTGCTCGACGAGCCGCTCGCGAGTCTCGAGCCCGCGCTGCGCGGTGAGCTGCGCGACGTCCTCGTCGACCTGCAGCGCGCCCTCGGCGCCACCGTCGTATACGTGACCCACGATCAAGTCGAGGCCATGACCATGGGCCAGCGGATCGCGGTCCTCGAGGGGGGGCGCCTCCGCCAGGTGGGCACGCCCGCCGAGCTGTACGGCCTGCCAGCCGACATCTTCGTCGCCCGCTTCATCGGAAACCCGGGCATGAACATCCTCGGCGGCAGGGGAAGAGGCACCCGGGACGCGGGCGGCGTCGTGGACTGCGGCACCTGGTCTGTTCCCGTGACGCTGGAGCGCTACGAAGGCGAGATCTACCTGGGCGTGCGGCCGGAGCATGTGAGCCTCGTCGCCCCCGATCAGGGAATCGGGACGGCGGACGTGCGCGGCGTCGAACCGCTCGGCCCGGACACGCTCGTCCGGCTCGACGCGGGCGGCCAGCCGCTCGTCGCGCGTGCGCACGGCATCTCGGATCTCCGTGCCGGCGACCGCGTGGGGGTGAAGCTCGACCGCCGGCAGCTGCACCTGTTCGACGCGGCCGGAGCGCGCCTGCCGTGAGGCGGGTGCTGGCTCTGGGTCTGGGGTGCTGGCTCGGCTGTTGGGGATGCGTCGCCGAGCCCGGCCCCGCGGTCGAGCTGCTGCACCGCGCCGACGACGGCGCGGCGCAGCTCGAGGACCAGCTGCTCATACCCTATCGTGCGCGACACCCTGGACTGCGGGTGGTGCAGCGCAACGCCGCGCTGTCCCGGGCCGAGTACCGCCGGCTGCTGCTCACGGCGACGGCGCGCGACACCCTGCCTGATGTGTTCCAGCTGGACGACGTCGACGTCCCTGCGCTCGCTGATCGGGGAGGAGCTCTCGATCTCGCCCCCTACCTCTCCCGCGCCGGCGTCGACCTCGCGCGCTACAACCCGGAGGTCCTCGCGGTTTTCCGTCGCGGTGCGGCGCTGTACGCTCTCCCGCGAGGATATGCGCCGCTGATGGTGGTGTACAATCGCGACCTCCTGGACCGGGCTGCGATTCCGTATCCGACCGACGACTGGACGTGGGATGAGTTCCTGCGGATGGCGCAGCTGCTCACGCGCGACCGCGATGGCGACGGGCGGATCGATCAGTGGGGAGCGGGCTTCGACCGGCGACCGTCTTTCTGGGTCGCGTGGATCTGGGCTGGGGGCGGCGACGTGTTGTGTCCCGGTGGCCGGCGCGCCTCGGGGTGCCTCGATGCCTCAGCCACGGTCGCGGCCATCCGCTGGTACGGGGGCTGGGTGACGCGCTGGGGGATCGCGCCGCGCCCTCATGAGCCGACCGCCTCCGGCGTCGAGATCGCCCGGTTGTTCACGGCCGGCCGCATCGCGTTCATGACCGTCGGGCACGACGCGGTACGCGCTCTTCGATCTCAGGTCGCGGCGGGCCGTTTGCGGGTGGGATTCGCGCCCGTGCCGCATCGCGCCGGTGTGCCGGCGGCCACGCTGCTCTATGCGACCGGGTATGCGGTTCCGGCGGGCGTGCTGCGGCGCAAAGCCGGGGTCGAGCTCGCCGCCGACCTGACCGACTCGCTGCCCGATGCGGCGCGCGGTGCCGCCGGCATCGAGCTGCCGGCCGTGGCTGCGGCCGCGCAAGAGGTGGCGGCGGCCGACACGACGGGCTGGGAGGCGGCGTTTCTGCGCGCCGCCGCGCACGCCCGCCCGGGGTGGGGAGCGCGCGTCGGCCAGTGGCGCGAGGTGGAGGCCGAGCTTGCCGAGTTGATGGACCGCGTTACCGTGGGCGGTGCCGATCCAGCACGGGCCGTCCGCGCAACCGCGCGTGAGCTCGATCGGCTGCTCGGAGCCACGCGATGACCGGGCTGACAAAGTGGCGCGCGGTGGCGTCGGTCGCCCTGGCCGCCGGCATCCTCCTGCCGCTCACCCTGGCGCAGCGGGCGCGGGGCCGCTACGAGCGCGCGCTGGCCGCGCGAGAGGCGACGGCCGTGGCCGCGTACCTCACGGTCGTGACTCCGCCTCCGCGGGCAGAGCGCGGCGCGGGATACGACCTGCCGCAGCTCCTGATTCGGGCCCGGGCGCTCGAAGAGCTGCCGGGGTTCTCTGGACGGTTCGAGATCTATCACGCCACTGCGCCGCTGGTGCGCGCGACCGCCGCACCGTTGCCCGCGGCCACGCTGCAGCGCGTCCGCCGAGAGGTCGCCGTCCGCTGGACCGGCGACGCGGCGCTCGCGCCACTGCTCGATCGCGACGGCTGGGACGTCGTGGGCGCGGTGGCCGCCCGGCCCGCGCCGCTCCCGTGGCCGGTCTCGCCGTGGTCGGCGGGCGCGCTGCTGCTCCTCCTGATCGCGGGGGCGCAAGGCCTGCGAGCGATCGGCAGGCCGCGCCGCGCGTGGCGCCAGACGTTCGGGCCGTATGGCGTCGTGGCCTTGCTGTTCGGCGTGGCGGTGTTCGCCGATGTGCGACGCGCCGCCGGCGATGCCACTGATCGCTGGTTGTACGACACGCGGCTCCTCATGCAGGAAGCCGCGGCGCGGATCCCCGACATTCGCAGTGCGCCGGCGGCCCTCACCCCCCTCGCTCGGGGGGCGGGGGCGGGGGCGGGGGCCGAGATCGTGCCGGGCGACTCGGGGCCGGCGACGGCGTGGCGCCGCGACGTTGGCGGCGTGATGCGCGCAGGGGTGGCGGTGCGCCTGGCGCCGGGGCGCTGGATCGAGCTGCGAGCGCGCCCCGGGGAAGCCGGGACAGCCGGCTGGCTGCCGATCATGGTCGGCCTCGCGATCCTTGGGCCCCTGAGCGCACTGTTCGCCGCTTGGAGCCTCGCGAGCGCTCCGCGGGCGAGGCGCGAAACGGTGGCCGCCTGGGGATTCCTGGCACCGTCAGCGCTGCACCTCGCCGTGTTCTCCCTCTTGCCGCTGCTCGTGGTGTTGTATGTCTCGCTGCACCGCTGGAGCCCGATCGAGTCGGTCCGTCCGTTCGTGGCGCTCGCGAACTACGCGCGCGTCGTGCGCGACCCCCTGGTCTGGTCGGCGCTGGGTCGCACTCTGCTGTACGCCCTGTACGTGCCGGTGTCGATGGCGCTCGCGCTCGTGCTTGCCCTCATGATCGGAGGGCGACGGAGATCCGGTACCGGGGCGCCCGCGCTGCGCGCGCTGTTCCTGCTGCCGTACGCTTCATCGGTGGTCGCGGTCGCTCTCGTGTGGCAGTGGATGTACCACCCCGATTTCGGGTTGCTCAATCACCTGCTGACACGCGCCGGTGTCGCGCCGGTAAACTGGCTGGGAGATCCCAAGACGGCGCTCTTCGCGGTGATGCTCGTCTCGGTGTGGATGCAGCTGGGTTACCAACTGACGGTCTTCATCGCCGGCCTGCGGGCGATCCCGCAGGCTTACCTGGACGCCGCGCGCGTGGACGGCGCGAATGCCTGGCAGCGCTTCTGGCGCGTGACGTTTCCCCTGCTGTTGCCCGTGACGCTGTTCGTGCTGGTGACCGGGATCATTGGCGCGTTCCAGGTGTTGGCGCTCGTCATGGTGTTGACTGGCGGGGGGCCGCTCGGCACCACCGACGTGATTGTGTATCGGATCTACCGGACCGGCTGGCAGCTGCAGCAATTCGGTGACGCGAGCGCCATGGCGCTGCTCTTGTTCGCGCTGCTCTTCGGGGTGACGTGGGCCCAGCTCAAGCTGCTCGACCGGCGGGTGGAGTATGCGTAAACGGCGCCCTCAAGCACGGCGGGGCGGGTGGATGGCGTATGCCGTTGGGCTGCCGCTCGCGGGTGTCATGATCGCTCCCTTCCTCTATATGGTCGCCACGGCCCTGATGAGCGAGCCGGGCTCGCTGCGCCATCCGCTCCCCGAGAACTTCGCCGCGGCGCTCGTGGCATTACCGTTCGAGCGGTTCCTGGCGAACAGCGTGATCCTCTCGCTCGCCGTGGTCGCGGGGCAGGTCCTGACGAGCGCCACCGCGGCGTACGCTTTCGCGCGGCTCCGCTTTCCCGGCCGGAACCGCGTGTTCCTCGGCTATCTGTGTGCGTTGCTGGTGCCGGCCATTGTCCTCGTGATCCCGCGATTTCTGCTCATCGACGCGCTCGGGTGGGCGGACAGCTACCAGGGCCTGATCTCGACCGAGCTGGTATCGGTCACCGGAATATTTCTGCTGCGCCAGTTTTTCCGTAGCCTCCCGCGTGACCTCGAGGACGCTGCCCGACTGGAAGGTGCGGGAGAGTGGACGATCTTCTGGCGGGTCATCGTGCCGCCCTCGCGGCCCGCGCTCGCCACGCTCGCCGTGCTCGGGTTCGCCGATCAGTGGAGGAGCTTTGTGTGGCCGCTCGCGGCCACGCGCTCGAGCGCGATGCAGCCGCTCGAGGTGGGCATCGCGAACCTGCAGGGCACGTACGATCTGAGCTGGTCGTACCAGATGGCGACGGCGGTGGCGGCCGTGATACCGCTGACGATGCTCTACTTCATTGCGCAGCGCCGGTTCATTCGCGGGATCGAGATGACGGGGACCGGAAACTCAGTTCCCACGTGATGTCCCGTCCGTCGCCCCCCGCGGCCCATTGCAGCACCGCGTGCCCGCTCTCCAGACGCCTCACCGTGCACGGGACGTCGGCCTTGCAGGCTCCCGGCCGCAGCCCCTTCGGGACCGCAATCGTGACCGCGTAGGCGCGGCCGTCGAGGTTCGTGGATTTCGCTTTGAGCTTGCGCGTGGTCGCGTCCCAGGTCTCGTCCGCAATGTCCACCGCTCCTTGCACGATGTGACGCGTGGTGCCGATCACCTGGGGCCGGGCGACTGCGGGCCGGATCGCCAGCGTGCGTGCGCTGCGCGGCTCGAGGGTGAAGGTCAGGCTGTCCTTCACATCGGTCACGGCCGTGTCGCGCCACACATCGTAGCCGTCGAACTTCGCACCCACGATGCCGAGCGCCGCGAGCGGGAGGGATACGTCTTGGGGCTCGTCCTCCCAGTTCACGACCGCGACCGTCCACCAGCGCGATGCACCCTCCGCCACCCAGGTACGCGGTGGGCGGCTGCGGCGCGTGCTCCAGATCCCCCCGCTTCCCAGCACGCGCACGGCGAGCACGTTTTCTCCCCCCCAGTTCAGGGTCTCGGGCGGCACGCGATACCGGCGGTAGGCCTGCGCGTCGCCCTGTCCGCCCGGAGCTAGCTCACCGGTCTGGCCGACCTTCGCGCTGTTCACGAACGTCTCGTCGGCGTCCGCGATCTTGCCGAGCTCAACGTACACGTTCCGGGGTTCCGGTTTTCCAGCGGCGTGATCGGGGAGGCGGAACCGCGCGCGATACCAGGCGAACCCGGCGTACTGCGGATGTGCCCCACCGGGCTCGTCCCACCGCTGCGGCACACGGATCGTCTCCCACGCTTCCTCGTCGAACGCGCGGGAGCCGTAGGCGGGATCGTCGCCCGTGCGGAAGCGCCATGGCCCGTTGATTGGGTAAACGTCGTCGCCGGCCACGATCGCGGGGGCTGCATCGCGCTCGGCCACACCCGTCTCGAGCGCGCGGCCGGCGAGAGAGGCGACCGGAAGCGTGCGCTGCAGCAGGGCGAGGCGATCGGGTGGGAGCTTCGGGAGGTTGTCGGCGAACAGGGTGAGTCCCCCGGTGATCGAGACGACGGACGCCCACACTTCGGCGGCCGCCCGCGAGAGCGGAGGGCGCACCACCAGGCAGTCGGGATCGTTCAGCCAGGTTGATCGGTGGTAGAAGCTCCGCAAGCCGGCGGCGCGCGCCGGCGGCTGGATGCCCGGCCAGCTGGCGTCCACGTCCGGTCCGATCCGCATGCTGTTGACGAGTCCAACGGCGTGCTGCAACGGCGCGCCGCTCGCGAGCAGCAGTGCCTCGGTGCCGAGGCCGTCCCGGATCGCGCCCAGGCCGGCGCGGTACGCTTCCGCGTGCGTCAGGCCGCCATAGTGCGCCGTACCGACCGTCGCCCAGCGCAACCGGTCGATGCGGAGGTAGTCGTAGCCCCATTCCCGCACGACCCGGCGGGCGAGATCGAACAGCCACTGCTGCGCTTTGGGGTGCGCGCCATCGAGCGCGTAAACCTTGCCGCCCCACGTCTCACGCGTCTCACACACGACGGGACCGCTCGCATCGCGCAGCAGCCAGTCGGGCTGCGCCGTGGGAACGCCGGAGGCGTCGGCCACGCCGAACGGCGCCATCCACAGGCCCGCCTTGAAGCCGCGGGCGTGAATCTGGTCGGTGAGCCAGGCGTGGCCGTGCGGGAAGCGCTCGTTTGCCTCCCACGCCCCGACGGCTCGCTGATAGCCGTCGTCGAGCTCGATGTTGCGGAAGAAGCGACGGTCGAAGTTCGCGGCGCTGAAATCCAGATTCGCGATCACGTCGGCTTCGGCCACGGTGCCTGACCACTCGGCCCGTGTGCACCACCCGGTGGGCGCCACCGCCTCGGCGAGGTGTTCCCGATCGACCGGCGAGGAGGGCACGAACAGCGCCCGCAGCGCATCCAGGCCGTCGCCCGCCGGATGGAAGCACAGGCGCATGCGCGACACGTCGCCTTCGGGGCGCAGTGGCCTTGTCGGGAGCCAGTTGCTCACCGCCTCGAGCCCGTCCCGCGACAGCTGCACGCGGGCCTCCCCCGGCTCGCCCGCGTCGAACGCAATCGCGAGGCCGCGCCGTCCCCGGGTGAGCCCAGTCGCGGCATGGCTCGCAAGCCCGTCCGCTTCGGGCGTCCCCAGCGTGACCACCCGGCTCGGGTCCGCCGAGTGCGCTCCGTTGACGAGTGCCACGAGCGATCCGTCCCCCACCAGCACCTCCGCGTACGGCAGCTGGAGGAAGCGCACGCCCCTCACCGTCGGTAGAAACCGATCCGGAAAGAGGGTCACGGTGACGGAGGCCTGCGGAGTGGCCGCCCCGCCTGAGGTGAGGAGCTCTGCTTCGACCCACACCCCGGCCGCCCGGCCCCGCACCACCACGGCGTCGCCGCCGGGAGGGCGGCGGTTTCCGACCGTGCTATCTTCCAGCTCCGCGAGGGTGACCGGCTGGTCCCCAACCCACGTTACGATCTCGGCGCCGCGGACCAGCGGAACGGGAGAGCCTTCGCCATAGTACCACAGCGACCAGCGGTGATGGTCGTCGAGCTCGAACCGGAGCCTCCCTGTCCCCACCGAACCGAGCAGGGGAGGGCGGCGCGGACCGGTCGAGGGCGGTTGGATGAGACCGCTGGACACCCCTCCAGTCAGGAGCACAAACGTGCGTCGGTCCATGCTCACAATGTTGACGGCCCTGGTGGGTTTGTCCACGCCGCTCGCGGGGCAGGGCAACGCGCTCACCGCGGGGCTCGCGTACACGGTCGGCGGCGGGTGGCAGGTCGAGGGATTGGACTTTGGGGTCGCGCGCGCCGTGCACGCGGGTCCGATCGCCGCGCTCTCGCTCACCGCGCGCATCGGCTCGTTCATCGACGAAGGCGCCATCATCGGCGGCGCGCGGGGGTTCATATTCGGCACGAGTCTCGCCGCCCGCACGCCGACGGCCACCATTGCGCAGCTCGGCGCGGACACGAGTCGCGGCCAGATAGGGCTCGACTTCACAGTCGAGACGACCGGCTACGTCGGCTCGCACTCACCCCTTGCCGTGGGTTCCCCGTGGGGCGCGGCCACGGGGCTGCTCGGGCTGCGGTTCGGGGATCCCAACGGCTCCCGCCTCGGGCTGTTGATCGGTCCTACGGTGTTCATGGGCACCGTCACGGAGGTCCGGGCGTTCCTCGGCGTCCGGTTCGAAGCGCCGCTGGCGCGCCGGGAGGGTCATCCCTAGCTTGGCACCGATGGCGGTCCCCTCCCTCGATACCGAGCATCCCGGTATTCGGGTCATTGCCGAGGTGGCGTCGGTGCTGCAGGCGGGCCTCGCGTCCGGGGAGGCCTTGCACGGGGTAGTGGGCGCGCTGCGGCGTGGCCTCAACCTTCGCCGCTGCCGCATCTGGCTCCGCACACCCGACGGCACCCGCTTCACGCCGGTCACGACGCCCGGTGACGAGGCGGAGCAGCCGGGTTACGCCCCGCCGGTGGCCGAGTGGATGCGGCGCGGCCCCCAGCGGGAGGGCGTTCCCGGGGGCTCGATCGTGCGGCTGCCGCTGGTCCGCGAAGACGAGCCGCTCGGCGTGCTCGAGGTCATCATTCCCACCGGGCGCTACGAAGCGATCGCCCACGACGTCGTGGTCGTGGTGGCGCGCATCCTCGCCCCCATGATTGCCGCCACCGAGCTGTCGCAGGACCTCGCGTCCGAGGTGGCGCTGCGCACCCACGAGATCGAAGCGCAGCGCAGTTTCGCGGCTCAGATCATCGACTCACTCCCGGTCGGGTTGTACGTGATCGACCGTGCCTATCGCATCCGCGCCTGGAACCGCAAGCGCGAGACCGGGACGCAGGGCGTGTCGCGCGAGGACGCGGTGGGTCGCGAGATCTTCGAGGTCCTCGATCGCCAGCCGCGCGATCTCCTGAAGCGCGAGTTCGACCGCGTGTTCGACACCGGCGAGCTGCAGCAGGTGGAAATGGAGTCGCAGGCGAGCGGCGAGGCCCGCTACTACCGGATCACGAAGATCCCGATGCGGCAAGATGGGCGCGACATTTCGCACGTCATCACCATCGGCGAAGACATCACCGAGTGGCGCCAGGCGCAGCAGCGCCTCACCGAAACGGAAAAGCTCGCCGCGGTGGGGCAGCTGGCCGCGGGCGTGATGCACGAGATCAACAACCCGCTCGCGACCATCCTGGCCTGCTGCGAAGCCCTGATGCTCCGGACCGAGGACTTGGCCCCGGGCGACCGCCAGGGTTACGACGAGTACCTCAAGATCATCGACGCCGAGGTGCAGCGCTGCCGGCGGATCGTGGAGGGCCTGCTCGACTTTTCGCGGCCGAAGGGCGGCGACAAGAAGCCGACCGACGTGAACGGTGTAGTGGAGCGCACGCTCTTCCTCCTCAAGCACCACGCGCGGTTCAAGCGGCTGACCGTGGTGCGTGAGCTGGCCACCGGGCTACCGCCGGTGCTCGCCGACCACGAGCGGCTGATCCAGAGTTTCATGGCGCTGATGCTCAACGCGATGGATGCCGTTGACTCGCGCGGCACGCTGACGGTGCGCAGCCGCATCAACCCCGACCGTGCGGACGAGATCCTGCTCGAGTTCATCGACACGGGCACCGGGATCAAGCGGGAGGATTTGCCCAAGATCTTCGAGCCGTTCTTCACGACGAAGCCGCAGGGGCGCGGCACCGGACTCGGTCTGTCCATCTGCTACGGGATCATCGCCGAGCATCGAGGGCGGATCGACGTCGAGTCGCACGTCGGCGTGGGATCGAATTTCAAGGTGTACCTCCCCACGGGATGAAAATCCTCGTCGTCGAAGACGACAAGACGGTAGGCCAGTACGTGAAGCGCGGGCTGACCGAGGCCGGGTTTCACGCCGACCTCGTCGGGGACGGCGCCGAAGGGCTGCGCCTTTCGGCCGGGGGCCACTACGACATGCTCGTGCTCGACCTGCGCCTGCCCGCGTTGTCGGGTCTCGAGGTGTTGCGCACGCTGCGCGATCGCGGCGAAGGCATGCCGGTGCTGGTGCTCACCGCCCAGGACGCCGTGGATTTCAAGGTGCAGGCGCTCAAAATGGGCGCCGACGACTACGTCACGAAGCCGTTCTCCCTGGAGGAGCTGCTTGCTCGGGTGGAGGCGCTGGGGCGGCGCCCCAAGGCGATCGCGCCGCCCGTGCTCAAGGTGGCGGACCTGACCCTCGACAGCGGGAGCCGCGAGGTGCGGCGCGGCGGGAAAGTCATCGACCTCACCCCCAAAGAATACGCCGTGCTCGAGTACCTCATGCGCCACCAGGACCGCGTCATGTCGCGCACGCTGATCACGGAATACGCGTGGGACTACCACTTCGACCCCGGTACCAACATCGTGGACGTCGTGATCACGCGGCTGCGCAAGAAGATCGACCACGGGCGCGAACCCAAGCTCATTCATACGGTGCGCGGGGTCGGCTACGTCGTGAAGGCGTGACATGCAAACGCTGCGCGGGCGGCTCACCGCCTGGTACTCGGGCGCGCTCGCCCTTACCCTCGCCGCATTCGCCGGGGTGCTGTACCTGGACCGGCGCAGCGCTTCCTACCAGGATCTCGACCAGCGGATTCAGTCCGAAGCATCGCTGACGGCGGGCATTCTCGCGGAGAGCTACCGCGCGCGCGGGACGCTGGTGCGGGCCGACACGGCACAGCGGCCGGTCCTCATCCCCGACCTGGCCGCGCTGCTCGAAGCCGTGCCCGACTTCCTCGTCATCACCGCGCGCGACGGCAGCCTGCTGTTCGCGTCGTCCGATGCGCGCGCCCTGACGTTCCAGCAGGTGGAGCAGCTGCGGAGCCTGGCGAGCGCCCCACTCTCGGGACGGTCCAGCGGCACCCTCCGCCTCGAGCCCAACGGCCCGAAGATCCACTATGTGGTCCATTACGTCACCGGCGCCGGACCGCAGTTCGGGGCGATCCTCGCCGGCGCGGACGTCCGCACGGCCGAGCTCGGCCCCGACGAGCTGCTCTCGACCTTTGCGTTGGTGCTGCCGCTCGGGCTCGCCCTCGCGCTGCTCATGGGGTCGTGGATTTCGCGGCGCGCGCTCGCCGCCGTGGATCAGATCATCACCGAGGTCCGCGAGATCACCGACGGACGCAGTTTGCACCGTCGTCTCGCCGAGCCGCTGGTGAAGGACGAGCTCGGTCGGCTCGCCGAAACCCTGAATCAGATGATGACCCGGCTCGAGCGCAGCTTCGCCGCCCTGCGGCGCTTCACCGCCGACGCGAGCCACGAGCTGAAGACGCCGCTCACCGTGGTCCGTGCCGGGGTGGAGCGCGCCATCACGACGCACAACCTGCCGCAGGATACGCTCGCCACCCTGGAGGAGACGCTCCAGGAGATCAAGCGGATGACGGAGCTGGTGGACGCGCTGCTCACGCTGGCGAGGGCCGACGAAGGCATCGCGCCGCTGCACCGCGAGCCGGTGGACCTGCGGGAGATCGTGGAGGAGGTCCGCGAGACCGGGGAGCTCCTCGCCGAGGAGTCGGGGGTGCGTGTCGAGGTGGCCACGCCGCCCGAGCCGATGGTCGTCTCCGTCGATGCGACGCGGATCCGCCAGTTGATCCTGAACCTCCTCACCAACGCCGTGAAGTACACTCCCCCGGGCGGGACGGTGCGCATGCGGCTGGGCGCCGCGGACGGACGGGTCACCCTCAGCGTGGCCGACACGGGCATCGGCATCGCCCCGGGAGATCTGCCGCACATCTTCGATCGCTTCTGGCGCGCCGACTCCGCGCGCACCCGCACCGGGGAGCGCCCCGGCGCGGGGTTGGGACTCGCGATCTCCAAATGGATCGCCGAGGCGCACGGCGGACGCATCGATGTCGTGAGCCGCCCCGGGCGCGGAACCACGTTCACGGTCACACTGCCGCGCGAGGCGCCGGCGACGAAGTCCTAACGCCGCTGTCATTGATTCGTCACGCCCGAGCCATCCCACGGCAAGCGACGCACGCCCTTCCACCGATCGACGCCACACCACGCTTCGACGCGAAGGTGCTCGTGATCGATGGCCGCACGCATGGCCGAGCGGTACGGGTGCTGGTGTGGCTGCCGATCGCCTTCACGCTTGCGCCCACTCGCTGACCGGCGAGCCGACGCGTAGGTTAGTCGCTCAATGAGAGCGGCGGCAATCGTGATGGGCCTCGCGCTCGCGGCGGGGATGGGTGCGGCACCGGCCATGGAGGCACAGGTCCGGGCCGCCGACCTCGTGACGGCAGCGCGCGCGCAGCTCCGCACGGGCAACGTGGACTCGGGGCTGGTGCTGGTCGGGCTCGCCCTCGACTCGAGCACCATGGCGACCGGGCGCGACCGCGTGAACGCGCTTGTCTGGCGAGGCGTCCTGCAATACTTCAAGGGCAGGGACAGCCTCGCGCACGAGTCGTTTCGCGACGCCCTGAGCATGGATCCACGGCTCGAGGTCGCGGGACTGGCGCAGATCGACTCGCTCCTTGCCGCCGACTTCGAAGCGGTGCGCCGCTCGATTCAGCCTCCACCCACGGCGCAGCGTCCCACGGCCGCACTCGCCCGCCTGGCCGGAGGGCCCCCCCTCGACACGCTGTACAGTTGCATCCCCGAGTGCCGCGGGCTGGACCAGCCGCCGCGCCCGCTCCCCGGTGAGTCCGACGTGGTCACCCTGCGCAGTGGCAGCGCGGGCTCCATCATGGGAGGGGTAGCGGTCGTTCGTTTCGTGGTGGACAGCATGGGGGGGGTCGAGCCGGCCTCCATTACCGTGGTCTCGTCGCCCAGCCCGGCGCTGCGGGACACCCTGGTGGACCACGTCCGCCAGGCACGATTCTCGCCGGGGCGGGTGCAGGGCCGCGCGGCGCGGGTTCTGGTGCAATGGCGCCTCACGCTGCGGAGCCGGTGAAGTCGACGCCTCACCCGGCTGTCATCGTTTTGTAATGGGGTCTCCACTAGCGGGCGGAGGCCAATCGGCGGTATTTCATAAGGAGTTACCTGATCGTCCACCGGAGGACGAAAACCCGTGTTTGACAATCTCATAGAGTCCAAGCGTAAGAAGGGCGGCAGGCGGATGTTCGGCGTCGGCGCGGTGTCGCTCGTGGTTCACACCGTCGTGATCGCGGGCGCCGTGTACGCCACGTTGAGCGCCGGCGAAACCGACAACAGCGTCAAAGTCGACACCGCGATGGTGTTCGTCGACCAGCCCAAACAGGAGAAGCCTCCCGAGCAGCAGCCGGTGCAGCTGGACGTGCCGCTCAAGGGCTTCCAGACGGTGGTCGCGCCGGACGTGATCCCGACCAACATCCCTCCAGTGAACCTGCAGGAACACTTCGATCCCAAGGACTACTCGGGCACCGGCGTCGAGGGCGGCCTCGCGACCGGGATGGTGCCGACCGGGAACGAAGTGTTCATGGAAGCGATCGTCGAAGAGAAGCCCGCGGTGCTGTCCGGTCCGACGCTGCAGTTTCCTGAACTGCTGCGGCAGGCGCAGATCCAAGGCCGCGTGCTGGTGCAGGCGATCATCGATACGCTGGGGCGCGCCGAGCCGCCGTCCGTCAAAGTGCTGCAGAGCCCCAATCCCGGCTTCGATCAGTCGGCCAAGAGCTACGTTACGAAAGCGCTGTTTCGGCCTGCGCGGGTGCACGGCCGGGCGGTCCGCGTGCTGATTCAGATTCCGATCGACTTCCGGCTCAAACAGTAGCGACCTCAAAGGAGCCTCCGCCCCATGAGCCTCTCGCTTTACGACCTGTTCGTCTCGATGGGCCCGTTCGCAAAGTCCATCGTCCTCATCCTGGCGGCCATGTCCATCTTCTCGTGGACCAGCGCCTTCCAGAAGCTGTATCAGATCCTGCGGTCGCAGGGGGAGACGCGGCGGTTCGCGCCCGAGTTCTCCCGCTTCCTCCAGGAGGAGCAGCTCGACGGCGCGATCAAGCTCGCCGAGAAGCAGAAGAAGAGCCACGTCGCGCGCGTGGTGGGTGAGGCGCTTTCCGAGGTGAAGCCGCTGTTGCGGGACCGGGCCACGATCACCGCCGCCGACATCAACTCGGTGGAGCGAGCGGTGGAGCGTGAGATCCTCATTGTCTCGGCGGAGCTGAAGCGCGGCCTCGGCATCCTGGCGACGACGGGCTCCACGGCGCCGTTCGTCGGCCTGCTGGGCACGGTGATGGGTATCGTGAACGCGTTCACCGGCATGGCGGCGTCCGGTGGCGGCGGCTCGCTCGGCGCCGTGTCCGCCGGTATCGCGGAAGCGCTGATCACGACGGCGTTCGGGCTCATCGTCGCCATTCCGGCGGTGTGGCTCTACAACTACTTCACGACCAAGATCGACTTCCTCTCCGTCGAGATGACGTACACCTCGAAGGAGCTGATCGACTACCTCATCAAGAGCGTCGGGTCGGAGTTCGGCCGCTCGATCTTCACGAAGGAATTCCAGACGCAGAAGGCGTCGCAGACCAGTGGCCCTGTCAGCCACTAGCGCCCGGGCGGCCGTCAAGGCCGACATCAACGTCACGCCGCTG
>WNEY01002530.1_pt1 | contig 23700 bp, 15 predicted proteins | sample 5400531 | NCBI WGS metagenome assembly WNEY01 (sample SAMN13153338, study PRJNA577476) | soil metagenome | isolation source: 200 cm saprolite under Douglas fir tree site 1 | place: USA:California | collected 2015-04-18
GCCTCGGGATCCTTATTGATGGCCACGATGTGCTTCGACGACGACATCCCGGCGAGATGCTGGATAGCGCCCGAAATCCCGGCAGCTATATAGAGGTTGGGGCTCACTACCCTCCCTGTCTGACCTACCTGGTGCTGATGGTCGATCCATCCCGCATCGACAGTCGCGCGTGACGCACCGACCGCTCCTCCGATCGCATGCGCTAGATCGCGAATGAGCGAGAAATTCGCCGCTTCTTTGAGACCGCGTCCGCCGGACACGATGATGTCCGCCTCGGCGATCGTCAGCTCGCCGGCTTCAGGGGTCTTCGTCTCGATGACCTTCGCCTTCGCCAGAATACCTGGCGTTGCGACTTCAACGACCTCCGCAGCGCCGCCACCTGCTTCTTCGGCGGAAAACGCGTTCGGACGCGTTGTCGCAATGGCCGGAGTGCCGCTGACTTCGACGGTGGCAAATGCTTTCCCCGAATAGACCGGCCGCCGCGCGCGGAGTTTTCCGCTGGTCCACTCGAGACGATCGACATCCGATGCCACACCAACGTTCAATCGCGCCGCAATGCGAGGGGCGAGATCGCGACCATTCGATGTTCCTCCGAACAGCACGATTGCCGGTTGCATCTGCTTGATCGCCTGCTCGAGCGCGGCCGCATAAATCTCTGTGACGTACGGTCCGACCGGCGCGACGTGGAGTTTTTTCGCGCCATGGCGGCCCGCATCTGCGGCGGCTGCTCGATCGGTCGCAAATGCGGCGAGCTCGCCGCCGGCCGCTTCCGCCAGTTTCCGCCCGATCGCAAGCGCCTCGCGCGAGGGTTTCTTCAGCTTTCCGTCCTTCACCTCGGTGAATACGAGAACGCCGGCCATCAGAGCGCCTTTGCCTCCTCGCGGATGAACTTGAGAATCTCCCGAGCCGCGCCGGCGGCATCCGCACCGTCGACCTTGCGCCCTCCGGTTTTTTCGGGAGGCAGCTCGAGCGATACGACGGTGACGCGCTGGTTGTAAATCTCCGATTCCTGGAGCCCGAGGTCGGTGATGCTTTTCGTTTCGATGGGAATCTTCTTCGCCGCCATGATCCCTTTGAGCGACGCGTACCTCGGCTCGTTGAGCCCCTTCTGCGCGGTGATCACCGCCGGCGTCGAGGCCTCAATGATCTCTTCCGCCCCCTCAATTTCACGATGCGCCGTAACTTTCCCATCACCTGCCTCGAGATGCGTGACGACGTTGACCTGCGGATAGCCGAGCAACTCAGCCACCATCGGTCCGACCAACGAGTTGTCTGTACCGACGCCTTGCTTACCGAAGAAGACGAGGTCGTGCGGAAGAGTCTTGATCGCTGCCGCAAGAACTTTGGCAATTCCCAGCGAATCGGCGTCGGTAACTTCCCCCTTCACGTGCAGCGCTATTGTCGCGCCGCGCGCGAGGCATTCTCGCAACGCCTGTTGCACGCGATCGGGTCCGAAGGCGATGACCGTCACGTCACCCCCCTTCGCTTCCTTGAGACGGATCGCTTCCTCGAGCGCGAATTCGTCGTAGGGAGAAACGATGAATTTCAGGCCGGCTTCATCCACACGCCGGCCTCCGGCAGCAATCTTGATCCGCGCTTCAGTGTCGGGAACCTGCGCGATGCAGACAACGGAGTTCAAAGGAAGGCCTCCCGGGCCAAAAGCCGCGACATTCTAGGGAAACGGCATGAGGTTCGCAAACACGTTTTCAGCACACGCAAAATCTCGGTCACTCGCATAGGAAACGGAGGAGCGGATGGCATTCTCGAACCGGCCATATGAGATGGATGGAAACGGAGCAGTTCGGAAATTCTTTCGCCCTGCGTCGAATGATTTCAAGCGTTCGCTGAAGAACGGACGCACCGTCAGGCCGGCGCCGCCCGAGACCACCAACGCGGAAAGTTTCTATTACGTCAAGCAGATGAATACGAAGACGCCGATGGTCATCGTCATGACCGACGGCGAACAGATTCACGGCTGGATCGAGTGGTACGACAAGACCTGCCTGAAGGTGAATCGCGAAGGCGCTCCGAATCTCCTGATTCAAAAGCACTGCATCAAGTATCTTTTCAAGAAGGAAGAACTAACTGACTAGCGGGCGGCGGGCGGCGGGCAGCGGGCGGGCGCCTATACTCCACGCGTGAAGCCTCTGGCCATCACGCTCGGCGATCCCGCCGGCATCGGCGCCGAGGTGGTGTTCAAAGCGCTCGAAGGGACGGAGATCCCGGTCCGCATCTTTGGCAGCCGCGCGTATGCGAATCCGCCGGCCGGATTGCGCTTCGTCGATGTCGGAGGATCAGGCGCGGTCAGATACGCGCAGATCTCCGCCGACTACGGTCGCATCGCGCTCGCCTCGATCGATGCCGCATTGCGCGCGATTGAATCGGGAGAGTGCTCTGCGCTGGTGACCGCGCCGATCCACAAGCAAGCGATCGCCGCCGCCGGCTCGCCATTCCCCGGGCACACGGAGCTGCTCGCAGCTCGAGCGGGCTTGCGCCGCTACGGGCACGACTACGCGATGTATTTCGATTCACCGTCATTGCGAGCGGTGTTGCTGTCCGTTCATACGCCACTGCGCGAGGCGATCGCTGCGATTCGCGCGGAAGACATCGCCGCGCTCGCGCTGCTCACGGGCCGCGAATACGCCCGCCTCTACGATTCCGCGCCACGAATAGGCGTCGCGGCTGCGAATCCGCACGGCGGCGAGGGCGGACGGTTCGGCGAGGAGGAGCGCGAGATCGAGAAGGGAATCGCCGCAGCCCGCGCGCAGGGCGTCACAATCAGCGGGCCGCATCCGGCCGACACGATCTTCCACGCCGCAAGTCGAGGAAAATATGACGTGGTGATGGCGATGTATCACGATCAGGCGCTGATTCCGATCAAGACAGTCGCCTTCGAGCAGGCGGTCAACGTGACGATCGGACTGCCGTATCTCCGCGTCTCTGTCGACCACGGCACCGCGTTCGACATCGCAGGAAAGGGAATTGCCGACGCGGCACCGATGCGCTATGCCATCGAGTGGGCGGCGCGCTTTACCGGGAGGTTCACCCGATGAACAAATGGGCCGCGCGCATCCTGGGATTCCTCGTGATTCTCGCCTTTCTCCTTCTGATGCTCAATCTGCAGCGGCAACTGCTCATGATCCAGAAGAACCGCCGGGCGACGACAACGACGTCGACGTCGCGTTGAGCTCACGGGCGACGGCGAGGATCTCCTCCCGAATTGCCACTTGCGGCGCCCGAACATCGTGATGACGCATGGCGCGAAGCCTTGCGAGGGTCTCGTCGAAAGTTTCCAGCGACACCAGGGCGATGTACCCGAGGACCGGCAGAGCGAAGAGCATGACGAGGCCGTAGCGCGGACCGAAAAGAATCCCCGTCGCCGTGGCAATCGCCATCCACAGCAGCGGAAAGAGAACCAGTCCGCCGACGGCTTTGTGCGTGGCGATCGTGGCCTCTTCCTTGTTCGAGAAGCGCGTTGCCAGAAACCCGACCAGCCGATACACCGGCCAATGAATTGCCGCGCCGATCATCCCGATCGGCGTCAGTAACAGACGCGCCACGGTGCCGCTGGGGATCGGCCCCATCGCCGTCAGGCGTTCCGCATCCACTTGCGCGACGAGCGACTCCAGCCGCTCGAGACGCGCCGGATCGCGCGCGTGCAGATCCGCATACCCATCGACGAATTGTCGGCGCAGTTCCAACTCGCGCGCGAGGTCGAGATCCTCTCCCGCGGAGAAGATTCGCTCCGCACGAGCAATCAACTCCAGTGCCGCGTGCGAGTCCGCCTGCAACGTCACCTCGGCAAGAGCGCGTTCGATTTTCTCCGTCAGCGCTTCTACGGATTCGATGCGCGGCTCTCCGTTCTCGTCGACCGGTTCCGGATCGACGACGATCGGCGTGCCGAAGCACGCGAGCGCGGAGCTGCGGAACGTCTGCTTGGCCGTGTAGTAGAGGCCAGTGGGCACAACGCAGACGCGAATCGAGGCGCCGAGAGCGATGCGCGCCGCACCGGTCTTCAGCTCGCGGAGACGCGAATCGCTGTGCGTCGTCCCCTCAGGGAAAATGGCGATCGCTCCTCCGCGCTCGAGAAGGGCACGCGCGCGCGCGAAAGTTTCGCGATTCCCGGCAGTGGAAACATTGTCCTGCTTTCGATAGATCGGAATGGAATCGAACGCGCGCACGATCCAGCCGATCAACGGCATTCGAAACAGCGGCGCTTTCGCCAGAAAGGAAACTGGACGCGGAGCGAAGCAAAGGAGAAAAACAGGATCGATGAGCGCATTCGGATGATTGACTGCGAAAATCACCGGGGCGGTCGTGGGCACGCGCTCGATCCCTGCGGCTTCGATGCGCCGGAAAAAGATCTTCGCCATCAGACGAATGATCGCGGCAATCACCCGCCGGGTCATGTGAGCCGGCCGCGCCACGCGGCAAACATCCAGATGATGCCGGCGATGACAATGGCCACGGGCACGATGAGAAACGCGTGCTCGAGTGACGTCGCGTCGGAAAGCGTGCCGATCAGCGGCGGCGATGGAATGTCTCCGAGAAAGTGCATCACGAACACCGACAGCCCCAGGGCCGTCGCACGCTCAGCCGGCGCCACCGCGTTGATGATCGCCGAGTTGACCGGCCCCGTAGACATGAAGATCAGCACCTCAGCGATGACGATCGCGGGCAAATAGATGTGGCGCCGCGGATCGGTCAACGCGACATAGGTCACCGGTGCCGCCATTAGCGTCGAGATGCCCGATATCCACAGATACGACTGCTTCGTCCAGCGAAGAAAGAAATCCCCCATCCACCCACCCGCGAACGTGCCGACCAGTCCGGTCACAAGCGCGATCGCGCCGAAGGTCACAGTTGCCTCGCTGCGCGCCATCCCGCGCGATCGCTCGAGAAATGCAGGCATCCAGAAAGCCAGTCCTCCGAGCGCGAACGTGTACGCGCCGTAGCCAAAGACCGTGAGCATGTAGGGCGAGTTGCGAAGCAGGTGACCGTAAGCGACGTACCACTTCGACTTTTGAGGCAGGCTGAAGCCCGCCTCCACATCATGCACACCTCTCGGCGGATCGAACACGAACATCACTAGGATCGAGAGGAACAACCCGGGAGCGCCGGCGATCCAGAACGCGGCCCGCCATCCGAAGTACTGATCGACGAGACCTCCCAGGACGTAGCCGGCGGCGGAGCCAACGGGAATCGCGGCGAAGAACACCGCGAGAATGCGCCCGCGCTGGCTCAGCGGAAATGTGTCTGCGAGCAGCGCTGGAGCGATCGTGCCGTAAGCAGCCTCCCCCACTCCGACAGCGGATCGCGCAGTGAACAGCGTCCCGAACCCCCGCGCGAATCCGGCCATTGCCGTGGCGATGCTCCACAGCGCAACGCCGAGCGCGATCAGCGGCGGCCGTGACCGCCGATCGCCAAGGGCGCCAAACAAAGGCGAGGCGAGCGTGTAAATGAAGATGAATCCCGTGCCGACGAAACCGAGCTGCGTGTCGGTGAGGTGAAGCTCTGAACGCTTGATGGACTCCACCACCGCCGCGACCACCCACCGGTCGAGGTAGTTGAAAAGATTGATGAACGTCAGTACCGCGAGTGTGTAGGCGGGCGAAACCCGCGGGCGTGCAAATCGTAACGGCATCCGTGAGCCCTATTTTGCCTGTGTTGCGGGCATCTCGACGATCCGACCTTAGCGCGCGAAGAGGAACTGGAAGCAGCGTATGCGACGGCAACGTAGACGAGGAATGTTGAATGTTAAGTGTTAAATGTTGAATGTTGAAGGGATGTGAGCATTTAACATTCAACATTCAACATTTAACATTCCTCGATTAACCTCCCGCCATGGCCCCACCCGAACCCAACAAGATCATCTATTCGATGGTCGGTGTGTCGAAATTCCACGGCAAGAAGCAGGTCCTCAAGGACATATATCTCTCCTACTTCTATGGCGCGAAGATCGGCGTCATCGGTCTCAACGGGTCAGGAAAAAGCTCATTGCTGCGAATCCTCGCCGGAGAGGACAAAGATTTTCTTGGCGAGACCGTGCTGTCACCCGGCCACACGGTCGGATTTCTCGAGCAGGAGCCGCAGCTCGATGAATCGAAAACCGTTCGCGAAATCGTCGAGCAGGGCGTGCAGCCGATCATCGATCTGCTGAAGGAGTTCGACGCGATCAACAACGCCTTCGCCGACCCGGATGCCGACATGGACAAATTGCTCGAGCGCCAGGCGAAGGTGCAGGACAAGCTCGACGCCTCCGGAGCGTGGGACCTGGACTCGAAGCTGGAGATGGCCATGGACGCGCTCCGCTGCCCGCCGGGAGAGACGCCGGTATCGATTCTTTCCGGCGGAGAAAAGCGCCGCGTCGCGCTATGTCGGTTGTTATTACAGCAGCCGGACATTCTCCTGCTCGACGAGCCGACCAATCATCTCGACGCGGAATCGGTGGAGTGGTTGGAGAAACATCTGCAGCAGTACGCCGGCACCGTCATCGCCGTCACGCACGATCGATACTTTCTCGACAACGTTGCCGGCTGGATCCTGGAGCTCGATCGCGGCCATGGCATTCCGTTCAAAGGCAATTACTCATCGTGGCTCGAGCAGAAGAAGGAACGTCTCCAGCACGAAGAGAAATCGGAATCGCAGCGCCAGAAGACCCTCGAGCGCGAGCTGGAATGGATCCGCATGTCGCCGAAGGGAAGACATGCGAAAGGAAAGGCGCGCATCAGCGCGTACGAGTCGCTCCTCAATCAGGAAACGCAGCAGAAGATTCAGGAGCTGGAGATCTACATTCCACCCGGCCCACGCCTCGGCCAGGTGGTCATCGAGGCGGACGACGTGCGCAAAGCGTATGGCGACAAGCTGCTCATCGATGACATGTCATTCAAGCTGCCTCCCGGCGGCATCATCGGCGTCATCGGTCCCAACGGCGCGGGCAAGACGACACTCCTCCGCATGATCGTCGGACAGGACAAAGCCGACGCGGGATTCATTCGCATCGGCGACACGGTGAGGATCGCCTACATCGATCAGAATCGCCCGCTCGATCCGAACAAGAGCATCTTCGAGGAGATCACGGGAGGCGCGGATGTCGTGCAGCTCGGTCCGCGCGAGATGCCGTCGCGCGCCTACGTCGCGCGATTCAACTTTTCCGGTCAGGACCAGCAGAAGAAGGTCGGCATTCTCTCCGGCGGCGAGCGCAATCGCGTGCATCTGGCGAAGATGCTCAAGGAAGGCGCGAACGTGCTGCTGCTCGATGAGCCGACGAACGACCTCGACGTCAACACGCTTCGCGCGCTCGAGGAAGCGCTGGAGAATTTCGCCGGATGCGCCATCGTCATCACCCACGATCGCTGGTTTCTCGATCGCGTGGCCACGCACATCCTGTCGTTCGAGGGGGAGTCTCGCGTCTTCTGGTTCGATGGAAACTACAGCGAGTACGAAGAGGACAAACGTAAACGCCTCGGCGTCGACGCCGCGCAGCCTCACCGCATTCATTACCGCCAGCTGACGCGCTAATCCAAGGTTCCGGGACCGGAAATCCGCATATTTGAATTTCCGTTGGGACTCCAACCAAGCGATTGCTTGTAAATCTTGCGGTTCGAAGAGCTTAGCTTTTCGCCACGAGCGGCCGCAGGCATGCATTACAATCCTGAGACTCAAGTCACGGTCGGACTTGTAACAACCCAATAACACAAGGAGGAAGGATGAGGGTCCTTATCCGTTTTACGGCGCTTTCTGCGCTGGCACTATTCATCACTGCGTCGGCATTCGCGCAGACGACAGCATCGCTAACCGGCACCGTAACCACGGGCGGCGCGCCGCTGCCGGGAGCGACGATCACGATAACCTCGCCCGCTTTGCAGGGCGTGCGAACGACCGTCAGCGGTCCGAACGGCGACTACAACTTTGCAGCGCTTCCACCTGGAATGTACTCGGTGAAATTCGAGCTCGAAGGGATGCAGCGCCTCGCTAAGCCGGCCAATGTCCGCCTGGGCGAAATCGCTCGCGCGGACGCGGACCTGAAAGTTGCCGCGGTCGCTGAGGCGATCACGGTAACAGCGGCTGCTCCGTCGGTTCTGGAGACGCCGCAGGTGTCGACGAGCTTGACGCGTGAGCAGGTCGAGGCGCTCCCCATTGGCCGCACCATTGCTCAGCGCATTCAGATCGCGCCGGGCCTGAATAACGACGGCCCGAACAATCAGACCAGCATTCAAGGCGCTCCGTCGTACGACAATCTCTACATGGTCAACGGCGTCGTGGTGAACGATACGGTTCGTGGACAACCGGAGAATCTTTTCATCGAGGACGCTGTCCAGGAAACAACGCTCATTACCGGCGGAATCTCGGCCGAGTATGGTCGATTCACCGGCGGCGTGGTCAACACGATCACCAAGTCGGGCGGAAACGAATTCAGCGGCTCGCTTCGCGACGGCATCACCAATCCGTCGTGGACCAAGGTCACTGACTTCAAAGACCCGATCACTGGAGTCGCGCAGCCGAAGAACGCGGACATTAACAGCCATCAGTACGAGGCTACGCTCGGCGGTTACATCCTGAGGGACCGGCTCTGGTTCTTTGGCGCCGGTCGTAAATTCAACAACTCCGTCTCGCGCGTGACCACCGCTACGAACATCGCCTTCGTGAACGGGCAGAACAACAAGCGCTATGAAGGAAAGCTGACTGGGCAGATCACGCCCAAGCACTCCCTGGTGGCCTCGTACTTCCACGGCAACACGAAAGAAACGAACAATATCTTCGGTAACGTCGTCGATCTCGCCAGCGCTACAAACCGTGAGCTGCCAAACTGGCTGGAGACCGCTCACTACAGCGGTGTGCTGACGAACAGCCTCCTTCTCGAAGCGCAGTACAGCCGGCGGTATTTTGCGTTCATCGGTGGTGGTGGCCCGAAAGGGGAACTTCCCGCCAATGGGATCATTCCGAGCTCGGACGGGAACTTCATCGCTGGAACACTCCTTCGCGATCTTGCAACGGCCCGGCGCATGTGGTCGCCAACGTTCTGTGCTTGCGACCCGAAGACGCGCAACAACAAAGACTATCAGGTGAAGATGAATTACTTCCTGTCGACAAAGTCGATGGGCTCGCACAACGTGGTCGCTGGCTACGACGACTTCCACGAGCTACGGCACGAGAACAACTTCCAGTCGGGCAACGACTTCCGCATCTGGGGTGACTTCATCTACTCAGGTCAGGACGCGTTCTTTCATGCGAACCCGACGCGCGGCTTCATCGAGTGGACGCCGATTGCCCAGCTCAGTCAGACCAGCGATGCGGCCGTCAAGTCGGCCTTCGCCAACGACAAGTGGGATTTCAATAACCACCTCAGCTTCAACCTCGGCGTGCGCTATGACAAGAACGACGCCATCGACCAGTCGCACAGCAAGATCTCCGATGACTCCGCCTTCAGCCCTCGCCTTGGCGTGATTTACGACCTGGCCGGCGACGGCCGTAATCGAATCAGCGCGAACTACGCCAAGTACGTATCGCATATCGACAACGCCATCAATGACTCCGTGGCCATCGGCGGGCAACCGGGATCGATCTACTACAACTACCGCGGACCGGAGATCAACGCCCCGGGCACGCCGACCTCGCAGCTCGTTCCGACCGCTCAGGTCATCAAGATGATGTTCGATTGGTTCAACTCAGTCGGTGGCGTGAATGGATACAAGAACATTGATTCCATCAGTGTCCCCGGCCTGACGGCGAAGCTGGCGGGAACGCTCAAGTCGCCGAATGCGCAGGAGTTCAGTGTCGGATACGGCCATCAGTTCGGGTCGAGCGGCTACCTGCGTGCCGATCTCATACATCGCTTCTGGAGCGACTTCTACGTCTCGTTCACCGACACGACAACCGGACAGAATGTCACTCCCAGCGGAACGAAGGTCGATGTGACCGTCATCCGCAACGACGATTCCGGTCTCTCGCGCCGTTACAACGGCGCGCAGCTCCAAGGCGGCTGGAGGATGGGCGGCCTGAACGCCGGTGGGAATTACACCTATTCAAAACTGCGCGGAAACGTCGAGGGCGAAACCTTCAACAATGCAACGGTGTTTGTCGGGAACAACGATTACCCGGAGTTCAAGAAGTTCGCTCAGAACATCCCGGTTGGCTACCTCAACGAAGATATCCGCCACCGCGCGAATCTGTACGCGAACTACGACTTCAGGTTGCCGTGGGGCGATTTGAATATCGGGGCGCTCGAGCGATACCACACCGGCGCTGCCTTCTCAGCAGTCGGCTCCGCCCGCGTGGGTGGGTCGCAGCTACTACGCTACGCCGCCGACCTCGGTCAGTTACTTCTTCAGAGACCGCGGGGCGTTCCGTGCCGACAACATCGGCGAAACGGACCTCGGCGCGACATACACCCTGCCGACGTTTGGGAAAGCGAAGATTTTCCTGCGTGCGGATCTCGTGAACGCCTTCAATCAGCAGGGAGTTGAATTCCCCGCTACCGGTCTTGGGGCCGTCGTCGAAGGCCGTGTTTATACGGCGCAGACCGCGCCGCGATCGACACTCAAGGCTGGGGTGGACCGGCCGAACTGCACTGCTTCGGGGCAGGCAGCGACCTGCTCGAACCCCTTCTATACATTTAATCCCTATACGGACACACCGATCGAGTACAAGGCCGGCATGGATCCGAATGGGCACTACAACTACATGCTCGATCCAACGTTTGGTAAGGCGACGAACTTCGCTGCCTACCAGACGGCGCGCACGTATCGGTTTGCGGTAGGCGTTCGCTTCTAACCTCGGCTTACACCTCCAAGAAAAGCCCCGGCGCGAGCCGGGGCTTTTCATTTCGCGAGAAGCGCGCGCGTGCTCTGTGCGAGCTGGCGCGCGACCGGCGTCGGGTTGGCGCGCACCATCGCCGCCAACGTTACATTGCTGCCCGGGCGGTCGCCAGAGACGAATTGGAGGACGGCCAGGTTCACGTATGCGCGGGTATCGTTTGGAAACAACTGGATCTCCCGCGCGTACGCCTGCTTGGCTTCTTCGATGTGCCCGATTCGCGCCAGCGCATCGGCCCGCACAAACTCGAGCCGGTAAACCCTGCCGATTTCCAGCTCCGCCGCACGGCGCGAAGCTGCATCGACCCTCTGCAGCGCAGCGGCCGGATCTCCGCGCGCGATCGACACCTCAGCAGGAAGAAGCATATCGGCCGGCTGTGCGTCCGGTGCGTTTGCTGCAGCGTTTGCGATCTGCGCGGCTGACGCGGCGTCCTTTCGCGCCAGCGCGATGTGCACCAGCAGCGCGCGTGCACGTCGCGGCGTGGAAGCGAGGGAGGCATTCGCCAGCCTCATCGCCTCGTCGAAATTTCCCCGTTGCAGATCGAGCTCGCCGAGCGACAGCGCGATTTCCGGCTCGAAGACGCGCGAGCGACGCAGCGCTTCTCGATAGGCTTCCGCTGCTTCGTCATCGCGACCGCTCCGCGCGAGCGCGCCGGCAAGCTCGCTCCATACCTCCACCATCTCCGGTGCGCCCGCGAGGATTCCTCGAAAGACGGCGATCGCTTCACCGCTCTTGCCGGTCGACGAGAGGTCGAGAGCGCGACGAAATTCTTCGAGCTTTCCAATTTCGTCTCGCGGATTCGGTAACAGACTGCCGCCGCGATTCCGTGCCGCGCCGATGTAGCCGAGAGCCGCCAGTTTCGCTGCGGTGTCGGGATCGACATCGCCGACGGACGGCACTTCCGTCCCAAACGATTGCAGCTCGCTGGTCATCATGCTGACCGCGCGGCGCTGCGCCGGCGCGAGATCATGCTTTTCCGCAGGATCGCTGCCGAGGTCGTACAGCTCCGCGCGGGAAGAATGGATCAGTTGCCAGCGCGCGTCGATCAGCGAACGGAGCTCGCTCCAGCCGAGATGATATCGCGCGTAGAGACTCTCAGCGTAGATGTGTCGATTGGGAGGATGAGCATCAATCAGCGACAACAGCGATGTCTGCGAAGATGCTTTCGGAATTGGCAGATCGAGAAGGCTGAGAATCGTCGGAGCGACGTCGGCGAGCTGCGCGGGAGCATTCGCTTCTCTTCCGGCGAGCTGCGAACGAGGAAGCTTGAGAAGCAGCGGAACCTGAATCGCCTCGCGATAGACGAGGATCGAATGCTGCTCCTCGTCGTGATCGCCCAGACCTTCGCCGTGATCGGAAGCAAGGACGATGATTGCACGATCGTAGAGTCCCTTTGCTTTCAAGAAGGCGAAAAGCTTGCCGACAATGGCATCGGAGGTGGCGATCTCGCCGTCGTACCGATTCGCGTACCGGCTGCGGAAGGGTTCGGGCGGATCGTATGGAACATGCGGCTCGTAAATGTGGAAGAAGTAAAAAAACAAAAGCGACGCGTGTCCGGCGATCCATTTCTCGGCGCGCTCTTCGGTGATCCCGCCGGGACGCTGGTATTCGGCGAAGGCGGCGCTGGGGTAGGCCTCGATCGCATCGTCGTAGTCATCGAAGAGAGCTGCTAGACCCGTTTCTCCGCGGAGGACAACCGACGACACCGCGGCGCCGGTCGAGTAGCCGTGAGCGCGGAGAATGCTGGGCAGCGATTCGTGCCTGCGCCCATCGAAGCGGAATCCAACATTGTCACGGACGCCATGCTGCGTCGGCAGAAGTCCGGTGAGCATGGATACGTGCGACGGCAGCGTCATCGGACAATGCGAATACGCATTGCGAAATAGAATCGAGTCGCGCCGGAAGGCGTCGATGTTCGGTGTCTCCACACCGCGATAGCCGTAGACCGGAAGGTGATCGGATCGCAATGTGTCGATGGAAATGAGGATCACCGGCGCGCCAGCAAATCGCAGCTTTCGACTCTGTACCCGCGTGCAGGCGGCCAGAAGGAGAACAATGATTGTCAGCCGGCGCATCGTCTATCGCGCGTTTGCCGCGCGCGCGCGCCACGCCGCGGCGGCGCCGCGATCGCCGAGCTCGCCGATCGTTCTTGCAGCGAAAAGAAAAGTTTCTCGATTTGGATTTGACCGCACGAGCGACTCCAAAGTCTGCCGCGCTTCTGCGCGGTGTCCCTCGACCCAGTAGAGCACTGCGAGCCTCGCATACGGCTGCCGCTCGCCGGGAAAGTTCATGGTCTCCCGGAGGAATGCCGCCTTCGCCTCCTCAATGCGTCCCGTGCGCGCGAGGAGATCGCCGCGGGCAAAATCGGCGAGCGGTACCTGTTGCGTTCCCACTCGCTCCATCGTCTGCATCGCCTCAGGATATCGTTGCTCCGCCGTGAGCACTTGCGCGAGCACAACGAGGGCGCGCGGATTGTCGGCGCTCCCTCCGACAGCGAGACGCGCATGATCCTCGGCGTCACTGAGCCGGCCGAGGCTCAATGACATTGACGCGATTTCCAGCGCGTTGTCCGCAACCAACTCCGGCGCGAGCTGTATGGCGCGCTTGTAGCTCTCAATCGCTTCCGCGTATCGGCCGCGCTTCTGTTGCGTCTTGCCTAGAAGCAGCCAGGCGTCGGTGAAATTCGGATTCTTCGCCAGAACTGCGCGGTACGCGGCGATTGCGCCATCGGCATCGCCACGCGCGTCGCGCTGCGCAGCATTCTGCACCGCGGCGATCTCGTCGATGTGATCTTTCGGGTCGGGCAATGGCCCGCTCGCAGGAGACGTCGCTGTGAGATAGCCGAGTGCAGCGAGCTTCTTCGCTTCTTCAGGTTCGACGCGCGATGGAGCCTGAACATCGGCGCGATACGTGTCAAGGGTCCGCTGCATGCCGGCATACACACGCCGCTCGGAATTGATTTCGTTGTTCCGCTCCTCCGGATCACGAACGAAGTTGTACAGCTCCGGTTTCGGTGCCTTGATGAAATGGTGCTGCTCGTCGATTAACGAGCGCAGATCGCTGAGTCCGAGGTGAATGCGTGGGTAGAGAGTCTCGGCGTAAAGCGATCGGGCTGGCTGTCGGTCAGCGGGCAGCAGCGATGAGCCGCGGAGCTTCGGAGGCTCGATCCCGAGAAGCGACGCGATTGTCGGAAAGATGTCGATCAGTCCCACTGGCTCTTTCGCTGAAGTGTTCGCCCGTTCGCTTCGGGGCAGCTTCAGCATCAACGGCACGTGCAGATCCTCGCGATAAAGAAAAATCCCGTGCTCCTGCTCACCGTGCTGCATGAGACCTTCGCCGTGATCGGACATCAGGAAGATAATCGCGCGGTCATAGATCTTCCGCCTCTTCAGGAATTCGACGAATTTCCCGACGACCGCGTCGGCGGTGGCGATCTCGCCGTCATACGGCAGTTTGAATCGACTGCGGAACGGTTCTGGCGGCGTATATGGTGAGTGCGGCTCGAATAGATGCAGCAAAAAGAAAAATGGACGCTCGCCTTGCTGCTCGATCCATCGCTCGGCGGTCGCCGCTGTGACTGCGCCAGCGCGTTGCAGCTCTCCCTGCGCCTCACCTGCGCGGATTTCGATCGCGTCGTCGTAGAAATCGAACCCACTGCGAATGCCGGTCGAAGCGCGCAGGATATACGCCGATACGGCCGCTCCCGTCGTGTAGCCGTGCTTGTGCAGCAGCATGGGGATCGTCTCGTGGCGCAAGCCATCGAATCGATATCCGATGTTGTTCCGCACGCCGTTTTCCGCCGGGAGTTCACCGCTCAGCATTGTGATGTGTGACGGCAGCGTCAGCGGGACGTGTGCATAGGCGTTCTCGAAGAGAATGGAGTCGCGACGCAGCCGATCGATCGCCGGCGTTTCCACAGCGCGGTAGCCATACGCCGGAAGATGATCGGCACGGAGCGTATCGATCGAAACGATGACCACCGGCGCATTCGGGTACCGAAGTTCATGCTTCGCGCACGCCGCAGAAACGAGCAGGAAGGTGAGAGCGGCGATGGGTAGAACACGCATCATTCGGATTTCGTTCTTCGTGAAAACGAGCGTTGTCATGCTTGTCGCACTTTTGGCGACCGCCGGCTGCTCCTCAACGAGTTCAGAGCCGAGATTTCTTCTTGCACAGCCGAGACGAGCAAGCTCGATTCCGATTATCGCGCGGGTCAGCGTATCCAATACCCCTCACGACGTTTTCACGGTGGACCGCATCGACGTCTCGCCGGTCGGTGTGGGACCGTATGACATCGCATCGACGGCCATCGATTCCCATCATCCGGTCCAGATTGGCCGCGTGGCCACTTCGTTGGTCGTGATGGCCTGACCATACGACGGTATGTACTTGTCCACAACGGGCGACTTCGCGCTGGTGTTGATTTTGACGTTTAGCCGCGAGCGGGCTTATATTCTTCGGAAATGGAGGAACTATGCCTGGGCGGATTCTCAAATTCTCTCTTCTGCTTTTCCTTTCGGTCCCGCTGTTCGCCGGCGATCGGCCGGTGATGGACAAATCGAAAGGCGGTTCCGGCGACGACAGTAGCCAGTCTGCCCGGTTGGAAACACCGCCGGAGCTAGCAGCAATTAACGGCGTCAGTCGGGTGCGAGTGGAGCCACTCCAGTACGAACCCCAAGATATGCAATCGGGCGGACCGTATTGTACGAATGGTTACTATTACTGCGCTCTTTACATTTACGACGATGGTAGCGTTGGAGAGGTTTGCGAATGCATACCAGGGTGATGGACAGCCAATTGAAGTCCCCCCTTCTCCCAGATGACCGAGGAAAAAGTTAAACGTAATGCTGCTGTTCGGTGGTCGGGTAGACCGAGGCGATTGCTCGCCCCGGTCACCACACAGGCCGGCCGGGGCTTTCCTTTGCTCCCAAGCATTCGCCTGACCGAACGGCTCTCACCGGAAATTTGAATTGTGAGTTGCTGGCCGGCGACCGCTTCTCTCGCGAAATCATTGATTTCAAAGGAGCCGGTTGTCTTTTGATTAAAAGGTCGGCAGCATGCTTAAATGTCGGACCTATCAGCAGCGCCAACCCGGGTTTCTGGTTGAAAAACTTAATGGAGGTTTCATGATGAGACGCGCTCGGTTCACACTGCATGCAATTCTTTTTGTCTTGTTGGTTCCGATCGACCTTTTCGCGCAGGGAACGACCGCGGATCTCGTCGGCACAGTAACCCTAAGGGGACAGGCATTCCCCGGCGTGACAGTGACGATTTCTTCTCCCTCCATGCAGGGGACGAGGACAGCCGTCACAGGACCCTCCGGCGGGTACAGCTTCGTCGCCCTTCCGCCCGGCGAATACACAGTCCGGTTCGAGATGGAAGGGATGCAGAAAAGCGCGCATCGGACGACGCTCTCGTTGGCGCAGACCAGTCGTGTCGATGCCGACCTGAAGTTGAGCGCCGTATCGGAGTCAATCACCGTGACGGCCACCGCGCCGGCAGTCCTGGAAACGACACAGGTGGCGATGAACTTCACTTCAAAACAGATCGATCGCCTCCCCAGCGGTCGTACAGTTCGTGCAATCACTCTGCTCTCACCAGGAGTCAACGCCAACGGCGTGAACGCGCAGATTACGATCTCCGGCGCGCCGTCGTATGACAACACGTTTTTGGTGAACGGCGTGGTGGTGAACGAGAACCTTCGCGGGCAGCCTCATAGCCTGTTCATCGAAGACGCCATTGAGGAGACCACGGTGCTCACAGCGGGCATTTCGGCGGAATACGGGCGCTTTACCGGCGGCGTGGTGAGCACGCTGACCAAATCGGGAGGCAACCAGTTCTCCGGGTCTCTGCGCGATAGCCTGACCAATCCAGCTTGGACGAAGATCACGCCGTTCCGCGACGCTCAAGGAAAACCCCAAGCCAAGCCGGTGGACAAGATCGACCACGTTTACGAAGGCACGCTTGGCGGCTTCGTGTTGCGGGACCGGCTCTGGTTTTTTGGCGCTGGTCGAAAAGCGAAGAACAGCACACAGCGATCCACCGCGTTCACCAACATCCAGTTCAACAACGATATCGATGAGAAGCGGTACGAAGGGAAGCTGACCGGGCAGATCACCCCGAAGCACTCGATCGTGGCCTCCTACCTCGATATCAAGCTGACCGAGATCAACAACTCCTTTGGCTCGATTCTCGACACGGAGAGCATCGTTCCCAGCCGGCAGCTTCCGAACTCGCTGAAGTCGCTGCACTACAACGGAATCATCACCAACAATCTGCTCCTGGAAGCTCAGTACGCAAAGAAACAGTTCGCCTTCATCAACAGCGGCAGCCGCTTCACCGATCGAGTCAAAGGAACGTGGATTTCGGACCTGGTGCGAGGGACGTTCTTCGCCTCGCCAGTGTTCTGCGGAGTGTGCACGCCCGAAGGGAGGAACAACAGATCGTGGTTAGGGAAAGGAAATTACTTTCTCAGCACCAAAGCGCTCGGCAATCACAGCATCGTCTTCGGTGCGGAGGATTTCGCCGAGACGCGCATCGCCAATAATCACCAGTCGGGCAGCGACTTCACCATTACCAATTCGGGCAACATCATTCAGGGAAGTGATGTCTTTCCGCGCTTCGATCAAAACACCACTCTTCGATGGCAGCCGATCCTGAAAAGCTCGCAGGGAACGGACTTCAAGACCCGCTCCGCTTTCGTCAACGACAAGTGGGACTTCACTTCCCACTGGAGCTTCAACGTCGGCCTGCGCTACGACAGGAACGACGGACACGACGCCGATGGCCATCTGGTATCGAACGATAACGCCTTCAGCCCGCGCCTGGGAGCGATGTACGACATTCTTGGCAATGGCCGGCACCGCGTGAACCTCAATGTAGGTCGATACGTCTCCAAGATCGCGGACGGAAACGTCGGCGGCTCGGGTCAGGCAGCCGGCAATCCTGCCTTCATTTCCTTCCGCTATGGCGGTCCGGTGATCAACGGACCGGGCACAACGAATTTCGTTTCGAAATACGACGCGCTGGCACAGCTCTTCGCCTGGTTCGATTCCGTCGGTGGAACGGACAACAAGAGCTTTCTGATCGGCACGAGCGTTCCAGGCTTCGCTGCGCGGTTCGACAGCTCGATCGCTTCCCCTTCGGTCGATGAGATCACCCTCGGCTACGCGACTCAGTTACGGCCTAACGCGTATGTCAGGGTTGATCTGATCTCGCGCGAATGGAAGAACTTTTACGCCGGCCAGCTGACGACTGCCACCGGCAAAGCCACCGATCCATTTGGCAACATCGGCGATCAGTCGGTGACCGTCAATGACGATCGTGAAACCACGCGCACCTATCGTGGCCTGCAACTGCAGGGGCAGTGGAACCCCAATCGTTTCACCATTGGCGGTGGCTACACCTATTCGCGTCTGCGCGGGAACGATCAGGGAGAAGGGTCGGGGACGGCGACGATCCGCAACCTGCCGAACTCGCTCTGGTATCCGGAGTATCTCGATTACGCCGCGCGTCGTCCGTCCGGCTGGCTCGCGCAGGACCAGCGGCACCGCGCACGTGTGTGGGCGAGCTATGATCTGCCGTCACGCATTGGAAGCTTCATCTTCTCGCTCCTTCACAGCTACGATTCCGGGCAGTCCTACTCCGCGATCGGAACGATCGATGCCTCCGGCAGAATCACACCCTTTGATGGCGTTCCGAAGAATCCGGGCTACACGCTCAGCCAGCTCGGCACGACACACGATTACTTTTTCAGTAAGCGCGGTCAGTTCCGTCTGCCGAGCGTTCAGAGTACCGATGTCGCCATCAAGTACGGCGTGCCGATCAGCCGACTTAATCTCTTTCTCCAGGCTAAAATGTCGAATATTTTCAATAACAGCAAACTTGCCGACTCACGCTTCATCAATACCAACGTGATCACGCGCCGCACCGGCGGCTCGGCCTCGGGCCTGGTGGCGTTTAACCCCAGGACGGAGACGCCCGTCGAAGGAGTGCACTACCGTCTCGACCCGAATTTCGGCAAAGCCAGTCGCTTCGAGGCTTACCAGACGCCTCGGACCTACAACCTGTCGGCCGGGATCCGTTTCTAGCGCGCACCAGCCGCTAAGCTGAAGAACGCCCCGGTTCCGGCCGGGGCTTTTTTCGTAGAACTGCACTGGTTCACGATGCAGCCCGACGTATCAAGCGGAGCAGCCCCGGCCTCGCGCCGGGGCGTTTCTTTTTCGATTAGAATCGCTGCTTCAATAAAAGGGGGGAGAGATGCTCAGAAAGAGCCTTCACGCCGCTGTCGTGCTGGCGACGCTGCTAGCCGGAAGCATCGCCTCAGCACAGACCACGGGCACGCTCACGGGGACCGTCACCACGAACGCCGCAGCGTTGCCGGGGGCTACCGTCACCATCACCTCGCCCGCGCTGCTGGGCGTCCGGACGACCGTGTCCGGTGCGAACGGCGATTACAGTTTCGCCGCCCTGCCGCCCGGGCCGTACAGAGTGACATTCGAGTTGGAAGGACTGCAAAAGGTCACCAAGCAGGCGCAGGTGCAACTTTCGGAGACAACGCGCATTGACGCGGACTTGCGCCTTGCCGCAGTGAGCGAGGCCATCGTGGTCACTGCCAGCGCGCCATCGATTCTCGAGACATCGCAGGTCTCGACCAATCTCGATCGCAAGTTGGTCGAGTCGCTGCCGATCGGACGCACCATCGCCCAGCGCATCCAGCTCGCGCCGGGTGTGAACAACGCCGGGCCGAACAATCAGACCGTGATCAACGGCGCACAGTCATTCGATAACCTGTACCTGGTCAACGGGGTCACCGTGAACGAGAACGTTCGCAGTCAACCGCAGAACGTGTTCATTGAGGACGCCATCCAGGAAACGACCCTGCTCACCGCGGGCGTATCGGCTGAATACGGCCGTTTCACCGGCGGTGTGGTCAGCACGATCACCAAATCAGGAGGCAACGAGTTCAGCGGATCGGTTCGCGACAATCTCACCAACGACAAGTGGACCAGCCTGACCGCGTTTCGCGATCCGGTGAGCGGCGACCGGGAACAGGCGCACGTCAGCAAGATCAATCCTGTCTACGAGGCCACGTTGGGTGGACGCGTCATTCGCGATCGTCTGTGGTTCTTCACCGCCGGTCGTTACGAGAAGCGGCTTACCAGCGACCAGACGACACAGACGAACATCCCGTATGACGTCACGTTTCTGGACCGCCGCTACGAAGGAAAACTGACTGGCAACGTCACGCAGAAGCACACGCTGATGTACGACTACACGAAAGACAGCCCGCGAACAGCGAATGGGAGATTCGGCAACATCGTCGACACCCGCAGTCTTCGAACGTCATACAGCCCCGTCGACTTCTGGGCCGTGCATTACAACGGCGTGATCACCAACAACCTTTTGCTCGAGGGGATCCTCAGCAGGAGAGACCTCTCGCTGATTGGCGGCGGCGCGCTGCAGCGCGACGTGATCAACGGCACCATGATTCGCGACATCAAGACCGGCCGCCGCGCCTGGTCACCGACCTTCTGCGGCCTCTGCCGTCCGAAAGAGCGCGACAGCAAAGAGTGGCTGGCAAAAGGTTCCTACTTCCTGCCGACAAAGAGCTTCGGCAGCCACAATCTCGTCAGCGGCTATGACGAGTGGCACCAGCTCCGGCTGGAAGACAATTACCAGTCCGGCTCCGACTTCCGCCTCTTCGGCGACTTCATCTATTCCGGACAAAACGTGTTTCTTCGCGTCTATCCCACCAGCGCGAATGGCACGGTCAACTCCTTCATCGAATGGGATCCGGTGCTCAATCCCAGTCAGCGCTCTGACTTCTCGGTGAAGTCCGTCTTCGTCAATGACAAGTGGGATTTGAATCAGCACTGGAGCTTCAATGTCGGCGTGCGCCACGACAAAAATTCTGGACACGATCAGGCAAAGAACCCCACCGTCAATGACGCGCGCACCAGCCCGCGCCTTGGGGCAATGTTCGATCTGTTTGGCAATGGGAAGCATCGTTTCAGCGCCAGCTACGGCCGTTATGTGGCCAAGATCGAGCAGGGGCCGGCGGATTCTGCCTCAAACGCCGGCCGTCCGGCTTCCTTCTACTTCGCTTACACCGGTCCGGAGATCAACGCGCCGGGAACGTCGACGGATAAACTTCTGCCCACCGATCAGGTTCTGAAGCGGGTATTCGACTGGTTCCAAGCCAACGGCGGCACGAATATGCCGTTCTTCGATCTCGACATTCCCGGCCTGACCACTCGGTTCACCCGTCCTCTCCGATCGCCGTACATGGATGAGCTCACCGCTGGATACGGTGTGCAAGTGGGCACCAACGGGTACGTACGCGCGGACTACATCCATCGGAAGTGGACCGATTTTTACGTCATCCGCCGCAACATCTCCACCGGCCAGGCACCCATTCCCAATGATCCGAAGGGCCGGACAGTCGACGTCGGCTTGATCGACAACGGCACCGGAGCGGACAGCCTTTCGCGCGGCTATAACGGCGTGCAGCTCCAGGGCGCTCAGCGCCTCTTCGGGCGGGTCAACGTCGGCGGCAACTACACCTGGTCGAGGCTACGCGGCGACGTCGAAGGGGAGACGTTCAACAACGCCACCGTCTTTCTCACCGACACCACGACGTATCCGGAGTATCAGGGCTTCGCACAGAACAGCCCCGTGGGATACCTCAACGAGGACATCCGTCATCGGGCGAACCTCTGGGCGACCACCGACCTCCGGCTGCCGTACGGGTCCTTGAGCATCGGTCTATTGCAGCGCTATCACTCGGGGATGCCGTACTCGGCCTCCGGCTCAATCGACGTCCGCAAAAGCTCGGGCCTGCCGAGCGGGGTTGTGAATCCCGGCTATGTCACGCCGCCGAGCAGAGTGACGTATTACTTCAGTGACCGTGGCGCATTTCGGACGGACAACATCTCGGCCACAGACGTGAACCTGACGTATACGCTGCCGGTCGGCCGGGTGAACGTGTTCTTCCGCGGAGACGTGCTGAATATTTTCAATCAGCAGGGCGTCGAATTGACCGCCACCAATGTAGGATCGGTCATCGAGACGACCGTGTTGACGGCACGCAACAGCACCTGCAAACAGGCAAACGGCTCGCGTTGCGCGCAATTCAACCCCTTCGCCGAAACGCCGCAGTTGGGTGTTCACTACCAGCTCGATCCGAATTTTGGCAAACCGACACGTGCCGACGCTTATCAGCAACCACGGGCCTATCGCTTCGCGGTTGCTGTGAGATTCTGACTCGTGGTGGGGCGCCCCGGTGGGCGCCCCCTATTGCTCCGCCAGAATCCACGCGAGCGCGGCGAGCGCCGCTGAGTCCTGCGCCAGCTCTTTTGGATCGATTTTGTCGAGCGTGTCGGCGGGGCTGTGGTGGTAATCGAAGTAATGCAGCGGCTCGGGGACGAGGCTGAATCCGGGCACGCCCGCTTCGACGAGAAACGATGTGTCGGCGCCGGTTTCCGCTGTGGTCTCGAAGTGTGCGGCTCCCACGGCGGCGAGCGATTGCGCACGCCGCTCGAGACTCGCTAGCGCCTCACCCTTCAATGTCGTGCGGAAGCCGGTCGGCGCGGCTGCGCCGGCGTCAGTCTCGATCGCGGCGACGTGCTTGTCGTTCTTATGATTCGCGAAGTACGTCCGGCCGCCATTGAGGCCATTCTCTTCGTTCATGAATAGAACAGCGCGAACTGTGCGCATCGGTTTCATCTCCTTCAGCAGGCGCATCGTCTCCATTACCATGGCCACACCCGACCCATCGTCGATCGCGCCGGTGCCGAGGTCCCAGGAGTCGAGATGGCCGCCGATGAGCACGATCTCCTCCGGCTTCTCGCTTCCGCGAATCTCGGCAATGACGTTCGCCGACTCGACATCCGGTAGCGTGTGAGGCGTGAGGACGAGATGCATGCGCACACGTTCCCCTTTCTTGATGAGTCGATCGATCAGCATGGCGTCTTCCGCTGTCATCGCCGCGGCAGGAATCTTCGGCTGCGCCGGGTCGTAGCGCAGCGCGCCGGTGTGCGGCGTGCGCAGGGATGCCGAACCGACGGAGCGAATGACGACCGCGACGGCGCCATATTCCGCAGCGCGGCTCGCACCCGCGCCGCGGAACACGACCGCCTTGCTGTACGCCTCGAAACTGCGATTTGCGCGCACGAGATCCATGTCCATTGGATTGTTGTAGAAGACGATCTTCCCTTTGACTTTCGATCCGAGGGCTTTCAGTTCCTCGAACGAATTCACCTCCACCACGTCGGCCGTGACGCCTTTCGCAGGTGTGGCCACGCTTCCGCCGAGGGCGGTGAGGATGATCTTCTGGTTGTGATGGGAGACGAGTTGCGCGTCTTCAGCGCCGCGCACCCAGTGAGGCACCATCACTTTTTCGTTGCTGACCGGGACGCCCAAGGAGCGGAAGCGCTTCGTCGTCCATTTCACCGCTGCTGCGGCGTTACGCGAGCCGCTCAGGCGCGGGCCGATGTTGTCAGAGAGATATGCCAGCGTATCGTAAGCCTGGGAGTTCGCCAGTTCATTCTTAATGATGTCGTCCGGGGTCTGCGCGAGCGCGGCCGAAGCCGCGAGTGCGATCGCGAGCGAGGCGGCCCGACGCATCAGTGATACTTCTTCGGATTCTTCTCGAATTCACGCTTGCATTGCTCGGAGCAGAAGTAATGCGTGTGCTCGCCGTGATCGATCTTCGCGGCCGCTTTCTCGACGTCGATGATCATCTTGCAGACAGGATCCTGGGCCTGCTTCGCTGTTCGCCGGCTGTGAATGTCCTCGGCCATCAGATCTCCTCCGTGTCGATTTGCGCGCGTTGCAGTTCGCCGGAGTAATCGACGTAGATCGATTTCCATTCGCTGAAGACGT
>WNEY01002112.1_pt1 | contig 23678 bp, 26 predicted proteins | sample 5400531 | NCBI WGS metagenome assembly WNEY01 (sample SAMN13153338, study PRJNA577476) | soil metagenome | isolation source: 200 cm saprolite under Douglas fir tree site 1 | place: USA:California | collected 2015-04-18
AACGGCGACCTGCGCCGCAAAGTGGTGTTCGAAGCGAAAGGCGAGATCGCGGCCCTCGCCGACACCATCAACGAGATGACCGATACCCTGGCCATCTTCGCCGCGCAGGTCACGACCGTGGCCCGGAAAGTCGGTGTCGAAGGTGAGTTGGGCGGGCAGGCGAGCGTCCCGGGCGCCGCCGGCACCTGGAAGGACCTTACCGACAACGTCAATCAGCTGGCCGCCAACCTCACCGGCCAGGTGCGGGCCATCGCCGAGGTGACGACCGCGGTGACCGAGGGCGACCTCACCCGCTCGATTCGGGTGGAGGCAAGTGGTGAGGTGGCCCAGCTGAGCGACAAGATCAACGAAATGATCCGAAAGCTCAAAGAGACCACCCAGAAGAACATGGAGCAGGACTGGCTGAAGACCAACATCGCCAAGCACACGACGATGCTGCAGGGGCAACGCGACCTGCGGACCGTCGCCGACCTGATCCTGACCGAGGCCGCGCCGCTGGTCTCGGCACAGTACGGCGCGTTCTACATCGTCGAGAACCGCGACAGCGAGGAGCCGGTTCTTCGAATGACGGCCGGGTACGCCATCAGCGCGAGTGAAACCACGGGCAAGACCTTCCGCTGGGGTGAGGGGCTGGTCGGCCAGTGCGCCCGGGATGCGCGCCGGATTCTGCTCACTACCGTGCCGTCCGGCTACATCGGGATCCGCTCAGGATTGGGCGAAGCGCCGCCGAGCAGTATCGTAGTGCTGCCGGTCCTCTTCGAGGGACGGATCAAGGCGGTGGTCGAGCTGGCCTCGGTCGGGCCATTCAGTGAGACGCACCTCGACTTCCTGGATCAACTGACCGATGGCATCGGGGTCGTCCTCAACACGATCGAGGCCAACATGCGCACTGAAGAGCTGCTCAAGCAGTCGCAGATCCTCTTCGCCGAAGCGCAGGAGGCGAGCAAGAGCAAGAGCGCCTTCCTCAGCATGGCCGCGCACGAGCTTCGGACTCCCCTTTCCGTCATCACGGGCTATCTCTCGATGCTGCAGGACGGGAGTATTCCGCCGCAGAAAGCCGAGCAACCGCTGCGCGTGCTGATGGGCAAGGCGACCGAGCTGAACAGCATCGTCGACGACCTGCTGACCGCCGCTCGCATCGAAGGCGGCACCGTCCCGACGGATGCCAAGACGCTCGATCTCCGCGAGATGGCTCGCCAGGCGATTGGCCGCGCCGAGGCTCGCGCCGGACTGCTCCGGGCGGAGATCGCGTACAGCGAGCCTGATGAGCCGGTCGCGGTCACCGCGGACCGGGAGCAGCTGGCGCGCATCATCGACAACCTCATCAACAACGCCCTGACCTACAGCGCCGGAAGGCCGTGGGTCAAGCTGACCGTCGTCGCCGACGGCGGCCCGGCCCTGATCCTCGAGGACCGCGGCGTGGGCATCGCGCGCGACAAGCAGGACAAGATCTTCGAGCGCTTCTTCCGGATCGACGATCCGGGCCTCGGCCCCCAGCCGGGCACCGGGCTCGGTCTCTTCATCAGCCGCGAGCTGGCGGAGCGGCACGGCGGTTCGCTCAAGCTCGAGTTCAGCGAGCTCGGCAAATTACTCCGTCCCCTCTTCTGCTACCTAATTAGGACCTTGTGAACTGACGCCCACGTGGGTAGTGCCGTGGTCAACTCTCGGGCCGACCCTGTAGGGCGGCAAAAGTCCGTCCGCTCTCTGGGCGGGCTTGCTTTGCCCCTCTGAGGTTCAGAGTCGCGGGTGCATCCTCAACCGATGGGATTAGGTCGCCCTTACTTTGCAACGCGAGCCGGACATACCCCGCTTCGAAGCCGCTCGACCTCGCTCGATGCCAGCGACCCGCTAAAAGATCGTTATCCAACCGCAAGATCCAGGGCCTGTTCAGCCTCGGGTTAGGCATGTGTCCGCCGGCCGAGACTGCCAGTCGGGTCAGGCGGCGGCGCCTGACCGGGGGGCTCGACAAGGTAGCTGAGCAGCCAGCCGACTAGGCCGGCCACGACGATGGAACCGGCCCATACGTGAACCGACCACCAGACGCCTTGCGTGGTCATCAAGACGGCGAAGTATGTGAGGGTCAGGAACGCGGGGGTGAGAAACGAGAAGAGGCGTAGCGCTCGTCCCTGAAGAGGCCTCCCGGCAAAAGACAAGAATGTGTCGGCCGCGGCGCCGGCCAGGAGCGCCACGCCGATCATGAGGAACTGCTCCCGGACGATGCTCACCAATGCTGCGTTGATGCCGAAGATCAACGTCACGCTGCCAGCAGGCAGCACGAATCGCCGCAGCATCAGAAGGACGACCGCCATGATTACACCGCTCTGAAGCACGATGCCGATGACGCCGAGCTCCATCGCATAGAAGGGCAGGAGGATATCCGACGGGTCTCCCGCCGACCAGAGCTCGACGAACGGGTGATCGATCTGCTCGAAGAGGGACATCAGCGATAGCAGTCCCGCGGCGGAGATTACTGCGGAATAGGGCGCCACAGCCTTCCGACTCCGCCACGCGGCGCGCAGCGGCCCTGTGACCACCAGGCCGGCTGAAAGCATGAGGAGCAGGTGAGTCGGGCTGACCAGGCCGGCAACGCTGACGTCGATGCCGAAGAGGGTATGCCAGCCCAGGTCCGACACACCCGCGATGATAAAGAGTACGCAGCCGAATCCAGACAGCTCGTAGCCGGCGGGAAGCGCCGTGCGCCAGGGGGCGCCGCGAATGACGTTCCGGATCGTATGGAACCCCAGGAATCCGACCGTGGCCAGCAAGCCGGAGTAGAGAATGGCGTGCCACGGGGTGAAGAATGTTTCCAAACGAAGGTGCTGGTGTGCCCATGCGTCCAGGTAGGCGCCGCCCAGCAGCCAGCCCGATAGGAAAATCATCGTCCAGTCGAAAGAAGCGGAGGCTTCCGCTGCGACGCTCCGTTGCCCGAAGCCACGTCGTCCGAAGAGTGCTGGACGGAGCGTGAAGATCCTTCCGACCGTCGAGAATAGAGTTGACATCAACGGAGCCAGTGTGATAATAGGGCCAGTCGGCCACTGGAGCGCCGAGGTCTCACTTTCCTGGGGCGGCGCGACGGCGAGAGGAGGGGCTCGATGGCGACCCAACTGCAACCCCCTAGACTCGGCGCGTCCCGACGCGCTTTCCTGCGGCTGTTCGTTGCCGCCGCATCGGGCGCGGTAGCACTTCAGCCGCGGCAGCTGAGCGGCCTCGCCGCCAGCCCAGCAGATGAAATCCTGATGCGGCCGACGAATCCAGGCGCTGCGGGCCCGTTTGGCGCCGACCAATTGCGCGCGAAAGCGGCGGCGCTGGCTCCGGCGCGGTCGGCGGTATACCTCGACAGCGCGAACTGTTGGGTCCAGGTCGCCAATGACATCTACGTGATGTCGCGAGCCGAACGACAGGCCGCCCTCGCGGCATTCTTTTCGGATTTCGCGCACGGAGGCCAGTTGGCAGACTTTGTCTTCAGCTTGAGTGAGGTTGACTTCTCCCACGCAGCCGCATCGCCCCCGTCGCCAGCCGATCTTGCGGCGCTCGATACCTGGGTTCGCCTGGCCAGCCGAGACACCTCGACGCCGGATCGCTTTGCCGCAAAGACCGCTGAGCTCGACATACGGCGGGTTGGGCAGAGCCTGCAGGATGTTTCGCAGTTTTCGCTGCTCCTATCGTGGGAGAGGGGCCAAGCCCTTCCGAAGGCCGGATCCGAGTTCCAGGAGCAGATGGTCATTGCCGCCGAAGGCGTGGCGATCTATGCCTTCGGGCGGGCATCCGAGCAGCTTCTCCCAATCGTCAGATCGGAACGCGGCAGCAAGGCCATCCGCGGGGCCTCACTCGCGGCGAGTGCCGTGGAGCTGGTGCTGGGTGGGCTGCAGTCGATTGCATATCAGAACGCCCTGGGCAGACCGTCGGAGGCCGTCCGTCTGGCCCGACTCGCCGCCGCCGGTTTCCTGCTCCTGGGTCGGTCGCACGCGGGCGATCTGGTGTTCTCGCGGGTTGAGCGCCTGACTGGAGGATCGCTATGAGTGTCATGAAACCCGAAGAGTCCCTGACCATATTGGCCCGGCAGATGGACCGGCGGACTCTTCTCGGCCGGATCCTGTTCGGTGCGTTCGTGAGCGTGGCCGCGGTCCTGCTGCAGGTTCCGCGCGCAACCGTTGCCGAGGCTTGCGCAGGCTGCTCGGCCTGCGGCAGTTGGTGCAACTGTGGCGACTGCAACAGCAATGGCCAGTGCACCGGGAAGAACTGTAGCTCGTACGGCAGCTGCGGGTACCCCAGCGGAGGATGCTGGACGATCGACTACGGCGGCGGCAAGATGTGCTGCGATTGCCACAATTGTTCCAACAGCCCCAATCCGTGCACCTGTCGCCCCAGCGGCTACGGCTGCTAGGACGAAGGACCGCGGGGAGGCCCAATGGGCCTTGACGTCTTCCTCCTCGCGCTGGTCGGCGCAGCCGCGGGCGTTGCTGCGCTCGACCGAATGTGAACGCTGAACGCGGTGCTTACCGCGTTCCCCTCGGGCCGAGGGAAAGCGGCATTGCTACCCCGGCTGGTGGTGCTGGTGGTGGTGGGCCTGGCGGCCGCCTTCAGCCTGACCGCGTTGACCTGGTCGCTCGGTCATGGGTGGGCGGCACACAGCGTCCTCGGGTTGGTCGCCGTCATCGTGCTTGTAGCGGCGCTCCTCTGGCGCCGCGATTTTTCGGCAGATGTCATCGTCCCGCAGATCGTGGCGCGTCGGGGACCGTTCACGGCCGCGATCGCATTTGGCGTGGTGTTGGGCGCCGGCCTGGCGAGCCAGCGCCGCGGCTACTGGGCCGCTCTGATCATCGCTGCAGTGGGCGCACCGAGCCTGTGGGTGGCGGCCGCAGGCACCGGCACGTATGCGCTGGTGCGCTGTTCAGCGCCACTTGTCAGCGTCGGATGCGACACCCAGGAGTGCGTGCTTGGGCGGCTGAAACGGGTGCGCGCGCTCCTCTCCTACGGGGCGGCGACCGTGCTCCTGTCCTCAGCCTCGGTTACGGCGCTCGTGGTCTTCATCTGGAGGTAGACCCGGATGCATCCTGAGTGGCTCGCCCAGACTGCCACCGCCATGGGCGCCTTCTGGGGCCTGAGCGCAGGCATCAGTCACCTGTCTCGCCTGTCGGAGTTCAGGCGAACGGTCGGATCGTTTCGGGTCCTGCCGGGTCGCTTCGTCGGCCTGTACGCCTATCTGGCCGTGGCAAGCCTCCTTCTCGGCGGCACCTTTATCCTCGTTCCAGCTCCAGCGATCGCCTACCTTGGTGAAGCGCTGCTGGTATTTGTCTTCGTGACTTTCAGCGCGGGTTCACTCCTGGCCGCTCGTTTCCAGGACCAGTCTCGGAAGGTGTCATGCGGCTGCCTGGGAGGGTATCTTTCCAGCGACCTGACGCCGGCGACGTGGATTCTCCCGGCCGGCATCGCCGCTACAATCGTCGTCGGCTTGGCACTGGGCCCGCCCGGCGCCGCTCAGCTGCTTAGTTCTGAAGGCTTCCCGGCAGCGACCGTAGCGGGAGCGCTCAGCATCCTCATGGTCCTGGTCGTCGAAGCAGGAGCCACGTGGTACCGGCGGCAGCTGTGGCTGCAGTACAAGGTGCGGGCGCAGTGAGCCCGGTGTTCACGGCCTCGTACGTGGCGTTGTGGGTGGTGGTCGTGTTGCTCGCGGTGGCAGTCGTCGTCTGCCTCCGCCAGCTCGGTGAGGTCTACCTGGTCAGCGCCGGCCTCCGCGGCGTTTCTGGCGATGGGCTCGATGAAGGGCGGACGGCTCCTGACTTGGAGGTGCGGCTCGCCTCGGGAACGCCGGCCCGTCTCAGCGGTTTGCTGCCGGCTGGGGGCGTCCTCCTCTTCGCCGCGGAGCAGTGTCATGTCTGCGAGGAGTTGGTACCACGGCTCCTGGACGGCGAAGGACCGGGGGCCTTCCCGCTGGTCATCGCTTACGACACGATCCCCGAACGGCTCAAACGTCCCGCCGAGGAGGCCCCGGTGAAGCTCGTCGAGCACGCCGGCTCGGGTGCGTTGCTGAGCTACAAGGTCCGGGTAACCCCGTTTGCCTTCCGGCTCGACGGAGACCTGCGGGTTGGGTCGCGTGGTCTCGTCAACAATCCGGAGCAGGTGGCGTTTCACGCCGCGACCCCGGCCTCCCCAAGCTGATCCCTCCCAACGCGCAGGTAGGCCCTCAACGGAGCTGGCGGCCGCTGGTGGCTGGAGTGCTTCTCCTACTCCTCGAGAGTTGTGGCAATGGGTCTGTGGCGAAGGCGCCGATTGAGCCTCGGGCCGGTCTCGACCCCGGGCGAGGCTGCGACTCCCGGCTGGTGGTGGCGAAGGTGAATGCCCTGTTCGCCGCGCTCAACGGTGCTGATATCGATGCGGCGGAAAAGATGTTCCCTGGCAGCGCAAGCTGGAGCTTTGAGGTCACAAATTCGACCGACGTTGTGGAGTCGACGGGAAAGGGTATTCGCATTCAGCCGGTCGCCAGCGCCCGCTCCGAGCTCCTGGGGGCGGTGAACAGTCACGACGTTGCCGCCATGCTGCACCTCTTTCCAGCCGCCGGCGGATGGGAGTTCCATCTGGTGCCCGCGGACGCGGTGGTGCGCGCAGGGGTCCTATCGACCTACGACGTCGACCAGATGGATCGCCAGCGGCTACGCGCGGCGCTGGCTCTCCTGGCTCGCTTCCACCTGACCTTCACGACGGTGCCCGCCGGTCGAGGCAGCCTGGTCGATCACGTGTCGCCGAAAGGCACGGTATGGGTCCATGAGGCGGGTACGACGGGACTGGCCTGGCAGGCGACGGGCCCACCGCTGGTCGCCCTCGGCAAACACACGCTGCGCGGGACGGGAAACATACGGCTCTACTGCGAGACCGGACTATTTTCCTGGGTCGCCCTGGGGCCTTCCGTGGTGGACTGATCGAGCAGGGAGTCCTGGATTCGGGCGACGAGGGCCCCCGTCACAGCGTCTCTGGCGGCTCGTATGGCGCTTGCGATCGCGTGTGCGTCAGAGCGACCGTGTGCGACGACGACCACGCCGTTGATGCCCAGCAGTGGAGCGCCACCATGCTCTCGCCAGTCGAATCGGGCGCGAATCTGCTGCACCCGGGGGCGCACGAGCAGCCCGGCGAGCTTTCCTGTCCAGGTTCGGGGAATCTCTTCTCGCAGTACCTGAAAGAGGAATTCGGCGGTCCCTTCTGCCATCTTGGCCGCCACGTTTCCCAAGAAGCCATCGGTGACCACGACGTCTGCCTTGCCGGTGAAGATCTCCGGTCCCTCGATGTTCCCAATGAAGTTGACGCCTGTTTGCTGCAGGCGGGCATACGCCTCGCGGCGGAGCCAGTCCCCTTTGCCCGGTTCACTCCCGTTGCTGAGCAGCGCGATCCGGGGACGGTCCCGTCCAAGTATCTCGCGGGCGTAGACCGCCCCCATTCGTGCGAACTGGCACAACAGAGCCGGGCCACAGTCGACATTGATGCCGACATCGAGGTAGTAGACCGCGCCACCCGCAAGGGTTGGAAAGACGGCGCCAAGGGCGGGCCGCTCGACGCCGCGAAGTCGGCCCTGGAGGAGAAGGGCCGCCGCCATCACGGCACCGGAGTTGCCGGCCGAGACCCAGGCATCAACGTCGCCCTGCCGGGCGAGACGGGCGCAGACATTGATCGAGGCGCCGCGCTTCGCCCGGACGCTTTCCAGGGGCGGATCGTCCACCTCGATAACCTCGCTCGCCCCGACGAAGTCCAGGCCTGGATGATTTCGGAGGAGCGGCTGGACCGCCTCAGGCAATCCGACAACGACCATCCGGGCACCATAGGCCTTTCTCGCCTCGATCACGCCCTCGACGATCGCCCCAGGAGCGCGATCGCCCCCCATCGCGTCGACCGCGATACGGACGGTGCCGGCTGTCGTCATCGTCCCAGATCCCGCCTGGCCACTTGCTTTACAGCTTTCCCCCAGACAGTGCCTCCATGGGTAAAGCCGCAAGCCCGAACAGTCCGGGGCCCGCATGCGCTCCCACGACGGCGGGGAGACGGCAGAATTCGCTGCGCGCGATCTGCAGCACCTCGCGCGCCCGCTGGTCAAGTCTCCGCGCCGGATCTGGAGCCGACGTGTGAAAGGCAAGCGTCCACAGCCGAGCGTGCCCGAATCGGACGGCAGTATAACTGAGAAGACGATCGATCGCGCCATCGTCGCTGCGCGCGAACCCAATCCGCTGAATCCTGCCCTCGGATAGGGCAAACATCGCTCGGACACCGAGGTGATCGACGAGCGTCGACGGTATCCCGCGGAGGCGCCCTCCTCTGGCAACGTACTTGAGCGAAGACAGGGCGCCAAGCATGCTGATCTCCGGCAAACAGGCCTGCAGCCGGCGCAGGACGGTGTCGATGCCCAACCCGGCCCGGGCTCCTTCAAGCGCAACTCTCACCGCCAGCCCGAACCCGGCAGCGGCGGTACAAGTATCAAACACCTCCACGCGGCGGCAACTCTTCTCGTCGCGGTAGAGCCGGGCTGCGAGCGCAGCCGCACCGAACATGCCGCTCAGCCGTTCGTGGGTGGTGAGCACGAGCACCGCGTCACCGTCGACGTTCCGAATCGCCTCAAGGTACTCCGCAGGCGACGGAATGGACGTCGTCGGCATGGTCGGACTCGTGCGGAGCAATTCGTAGAAGCGGTCCGTGGTGATGTCAACGCCGTCCCGAAAGGAGCGTTGGTCGAAGATGATGTGCAGCGGGAGCACTCGAACGGCCGGGCTCATCAGATCGGGGGGCAGACAGGATTCGGCGGCAACGACCAGCCCGGTTCGCTCACCCACCCTCCTCGAGCTCCTCCCCAGGAAGTATGATAGGTCAGCACTCGACAGCATTCGGGCAGATCGCAGGGGCCTTCCGCAAGGAGGAGTGCGGCACTTGGATGGGGCGATCGTCCAGAGTGCCCTTACCATGGCTCAACCGAGCGCTGATGCCGAGATGCCGTCATCGATCGACGCCCTCGTGTTCGAACTGCGGCCGCATGCCCTCGTGCTCGCTGGATTCGCTGCGCGCGTCGCGCCGATGGTGGCGGCGTCCTGGTTCCTTCCAGTCCGGCGACGCCACCTGCGGCCACCTCAGCTTCCTGGAGAGGACTGGGTTGTCCTCAGGCCCCGCTATACGGGAATCTGCGGGAGCGATGTGTTCCAGGCTTTCGTCCGCGCGGATCTTGACAACCCGCTCTCGGCACTCGTCTCCTTCCCACATGTGATGGGTCATGAAATCGTGGCGCAGGTCTTGCGAACCGGATCTGCGGTCCGCGACCTCGGCGACGGTGCCTGGGTTGCCATCGATCCCTGGCTCGGCTGCCTGGCCCGAGGCCTCAGGCCACTTTGTGCGTCGTGTGAAGCCGGCCATACACCACTCTGTTCGCGGGTTAGCGAGCCTCCTCCGGGCGGCGATGGGTGGGGCATGCACCTCGGGAACGTGCGCGATCTGCCCGGCGGATTCTCGACCTTGATGGTCGCTCACCGGTCCCAGTGCCATCCCATCCCGCCCGGCCTCGATCCGGCGGCCGCGGTGCTCGCGGACCCACTCGCGGTCGGCTGGCATGCCGTTTCGCGGACGCAATGGACCGGTGACCTGGCGGTCGTGCTGGGGGCAGGTACTGTAGGGCTTTCGGTGACTGCGGCACTGCGCATCCAGTACCCTCAAGCGACCGTGATCACCACGGCTGCCTGGTCGCACACGTCAGCCGCGGTGTCGGCTCTCGGCGCGATTCCGTGTGGCGTCCGCCCGGGCTCACTCGTCAACGAAGTTGCGCGCTACACGGGAGCACGAGCGGTCCGGAGCCTCCTTGGGAAGACCTGGCTGGTTGGTGGAGGTGTGCCCCTCGTCATCGACGCCGTCGGCACCGCCGGGACGCTCGATACCGCCCTGCGGATCGTGGCGCCGCGCGGACAGGTGGTCAAAGTGGGTGTGGGCCAGCCGGGACGATTGGACAGCACGCTCGCCTACTACAAGGAGGTCAGCATCGTCGGGTCAAACGGCTACGGCTGGACCGAGACCGGCGGCCTTCGGATCCACGATCTCGACCGTGCCCTTGACCTGCTCGTCGCCGGCCGCCTGCCCGCCCGACAGTGGCTCACCCACGCGTATCCCATGACCGCCTGGCGCCAGGCATTTGCAACTGCAGCGCGCCCCGGCCGCACCCGCGCGATCAAAGTGACCCTCCGGCCCACTGCGGCTGAACCGGGTGAGGGACCGTCGGGTGATCGTGAGCGGACGACAGCGCTCGGAGCCAGGACCTCACCATGATGATCGCCGAGGCGAGCACTGAGGTCGCCGCCCCCCTAGAACGGCTTCGCGCCGTCGTCCTCGACCCGGCGAGCTACGCGGCCGCCGATACGAAGGTGATCGCGATTCACATCGAGGAGCAAACCGCTGCTGGGATGGTGGCCAGGATCGACGGTCACCTGGGGCCATTCCGGTCTTGGATTCGCGTGCGCTACGTCCTGAGTCCGAGACGTGTCGACCTGATCATGCTTCAGGGACGGCTCCGCGGCTTCCATGCCTGCTTCCTCTTTGAGCCACTGAACGGGAAAGTCCGGCTCACCCACCGAGAGGAATACGACTTTGGATACGGACCGTTAACTCGCTTGGTCGAATTCGCTCTGCATCGATGGGCTGTCGGGACCGTCCGGGCGGAAGTCGAAGCGCTACGGCGCGCCGCTGAGTCCGGACCCGAGCGATAGGCGCCGACTTGCTTAGGAGACTGTCAGCGGGCTCAACAGCACACGTCTGAACAGACCGGTCGTGCAGGAGACCGCGGCCTTGCCACCCCCGAAGACGCGATTCTTCCCTCGATCCTGCAGGTAAGATCCGGTGGCGCGCCACAGCACCGGCCCCAGCGCAACCTCATGGCCGGTGCTCTGCTGTGTTGTCACCACGTTCCCGCCGATCTCTGCGGCGAAAACGAAGTGGAGTCCGGCCAGCTGCGAGAGGAGCCCTGGAATGTCTGCACGGCTGGTGATGCGCAGCTCCTGCGAGCTGTCAACGCCGCTCGCGAGCGCCGCTTGGATGGATGGTGAGAAGGTGAGCTCCCACGCCTCGTTGTCCGGAAACATTCGTGCAGCCATTGCCGCATCGGCGTGATTCAACGCGTAGAACAGGGTGTTCAGGCGGGCCCGGCCGTTGGCCACGGTGCACGGCTGCGAAACATCCAGGTCGGAGCGGGGTTCGAGCGTGCCGCCGGGGTCTGTCGGGATGGCCGGCGAGGCTGACTGCGTCGTCCCGCCGCACCCAGCCAGCAGCAACACGCTCCCGGAGGCCAAAAGGACCCGACGGAGTCGGCGGAGGCGAAAACCGGCCCGGATCAAGAGTTGTTCGGTCCATACTGGGACCTGTCGAGCTGGTCCGCGGTACAAAGTGCCGCGGTAGTTGAGCATCGGCTACGGATCCTTCAAACAGCGTCGATCGACCCAGAAAGTTCCCGATCGCACCGAAGTGGTAGTCGGAAACCGCGCTGACACGCGCCACGACTCCTCCCGGCTGGTGCGAGACGGCCCAGCCGGAGAATCGAGCTTCCGTCCCTCCTCATCCATTTAACCCACGGACCGGTAGTCTCGCGGCTGATCTCGGGTGGCATGAGGCTACATGCTTCTCCACCCTCTGTCAACCGGCCGATGAACGGTGAGTCTGTACCGAAGTAGTAGGCAGCCCGTTCGCTGGCGCGACCGTTAACTTTGCTCCGAGAGCGTAGGCGGTTTGCCAATCCGGCGCAACATGGACCCAAGCGCGCGTTTGTCGGCGACGCCCGCCCAGGGATGACGGAGGGTTTCCTCGCGGCCAACGCCCTCGAAGGCGGCGTTGGCCGGGGTGCGCAAAAACCGACGGAGTTGACGACGAAGCGGGCGCGTCGAGATGGACGAGTGACGTAACCCTTCAGGACCCCGTTGTGGGTGGTCTCGAGCACTTTGGCCATGCGGCGCGCGCCGGCGATGGTCCAGGCCATGCCTCGTCTGCTCATGCGATTGGCGATCACTTTGCCGAGCCTTGCCACGGCGGTCTGGGTCGGCAATCCCGACAACCAGCCGCTCAGTCACAATTCCACGGGCATCGTGGGCGCAGCACCAATCTGGTTACCAGTTCATGACCGCGTCGCTGGCGAATCTACCGGACGAGTGGTACCAGCCGCCGGGAGACCTTCAGGTGATCGGCGAAGATTATTTTCTGCCGAGAACTCAAGTCCTGCCGCCCATACTCGCCGCACCCTGGCCGGTTTGCCGCTTCGGTTCGTACAGTCCGTACTCGCTCAAGTACGCGGACCTCCTGGTCGACGGCGTTCCGTGCACGCTGGGCAGAGCGCCTCAACCGCCCGGCTGGCATCGCTAACGTCACGCGCTATGCACAGCGACCACGTAATCGAGCGGGCCAAGATTCATCCCGTCCATGGCAAGCTCGCCCGCCGTGCGATTCGACAAGACCACAACGGGTACCCGTTGCGTGGTCGGATGATCCCGGAGGCGGTGAAGAAGCCCCGAACTACCTGGTGCCACCAACGAGGCATCAAGGAAGATGATGTCGGGCGGCTGGGAACGAAGGTTTTCTAGGGCATCGTCGGATGGACTGGCCACGGTGACCTGGTAACCATCCAACTCGAGCTTGAGCCGGTACCCATCGGCGAGCGCCGGGTCGCCCTGGAGAAAGAAGATGTGGACAGTTTCTCCAGGCTCCTCATCGGTCATTGGAACGGACGTAGTCACCATGCCTTGACGATGCGATTTTTCCGGCTGCTGAGGCAATCATTATTGGTAACGACGTGGCGGCTAGACCCCCAGGTAGCGCTTCTGCAGATCGCGAGCCTGGCGAAACTGGTCGGCTGGACCTTCGTGCGCCACCTCCCCGCGCTCCAGCACGTAGACCCGGTCCGCCACGCCGAGAGCGAGGGCCAGGTTCTGCTCGGCGATGAGGATCGAGAGCTGCTGCTCCTGGCGCAGCTGGTGAATGAGCTCACCGATCCGGCGCACCAGCTGCGGGGCGAGCCCTTCCGAGGGTTCGTCCATCAAGAGCACGGTCGGCGCGGTCATTAGCGCCCGCCCGATGGCGAGCATCTGCTGCTCGCCACCCGAGAGCGCCAGCCCTGGCTGGCTGCCGCGCTCGGCCAGGACAGGGAACAGCCGATAGACCAGGCTGAGGTCGCCGCCCCGCATCGCCAGCGTCAGGTTCTCCCGCACGCTCAGTGTTGGGAAGATGCGCCGACCCTGCGGGACCAGGGTGAGGCCTCGGCGTGCCACCCGATGGGCCCGAAGCCCCTGGACTTCGCCGCCATCAACGCGCACCGAGCCTCGTCGCGGCGTGATCGCGCCGGCGATGGCCATCAGGGTCGACGTCTTACCGGCGCCATTGCGGCCCAAGAGCGCGACGGCCTCACCCCTCCCGACTCGAAGCGATACGTTTCGGACCACCGTGCTGCCGCCGTAGGCGACCCACAGGTCGTCGACAACCAGCCGGTCCGGCGTCCTAGTCGGCCCGGCCAAGGTAGACCTCCTGCACGCGAGGGTCGGCACGAATCTCGGCGGGCGTCCCGTCGGCGATCAGGACGCCGTGGTCCAGCACCGAGATCCGCTGGGCAACCGCGAAGACCACATCGAGGTCGTGTTCCACGAGCACCAGGGTCACCTGCTCGGGCAGCGAGCGGAGCCGCGTGACGGCGGCCTGCCGCTCCGCGCCAGACAGTCCCGCCATTGGTTCGTCCAGCAACAGCAGTCGGGGCTGACTGGCCAGCGCGAGCTCGATCTCCAGGGCACGCTGTTCGCCGTGCGCCAGGGTCCAGGCCCGCCGCTGCGCCAGCGCCGCCAACCCGGCAGCGTCCAGCCGTGACGACACCTCGGCCGCGACCTTGCCTTCCAGCCGGCTCGGCCAGATGCGCCACCCCGCTTGCACCCTGACGCGCACCGCCAGGGCGAGATTTTCGGCAACGGTCAGGTTGGGAAAGAGCGCTGAACGTTGAAAGGTTCGGGCCAAGCCCAGGCGGGCGCGGCGCCAGGTACTCAACCGCGTCACGTCGGCGTCCGCCAGCAGCACCCGTCCCGACGTCGGCCGTCGCGCACCGGTGATCACATCGAACAGCGTCGTCTTGCCCGCCCCGTTCGGTCCGATCAGGGCCCGTCGCTCTCCGCTCGCGATCTCGAGGCTGACGTCCTGGAGTGCCGCCACCGCGCCGAAGCGCACCGTCACCGATGCGGTTGCGAGGTTCAACCCGCGCGTCCGCGGACGAGTGCGACCATCCCGCCCGGCAAGAAGAGCACGAACGCGATGAAGACCGCGCCCAGCAGAAGCTGCCAGTGCTCGGCCAGGCTCTGAGCCGGGAGGCTCGACAGCCCAAGCTGAAGCAGGACGACGAGCATGGCGCCGACCGCGGGTCCCACAAGCGACCGAGCGCCGCCCACGATCACGGCGATCATGGCTAATCCGGAGGTTGTCCAGAACGCGCTGGCCGGGGTTGCTGAGAAGTTGAAGCTGGCGCTCAGCATCCCGGCAAGACCGGCCAGTGCCCCGGCAATGACGAATGCGGCCAGCCGGTAGCGGAACGTGAAGGTACCCAGCGATTGCATGCGCCCCTCGTTCTCGCGGATCCCCTCCAGCGTGCGGCCAAAGGGTGAGGCGACGATGGCCGCAAGGGCGAGGTAGACCGCGACCGCCACGGCCAGCGTCAGGAAATAGAAGTTCGCCGCCACAAACAGGTTGATGGCCGGAAGGAACGGCAACACCGGACGGGGCACCCCGATCAGCCCGATGTCGCCGCCCAGGACTCCCGCCAGCTGGTTGTTGGAGAGGACGCTCCAGACCATCTGGGCGAAAGCGAGGGTGAGCATCAAGAAGAAGATTCCGCGTGCCCGCAACGCGAGCGCCCCAACCAGGGCCAGGCCCGCACCCGCAGCCAGACCAATGACGAGAAGCGGCAGTAGATCCGGACTTCGATGCAGCGCCCAGAGGGCGCAACCGTATGCGCCAGCCGCAAAGAAGGCCGCGTGGCCGAACGACGGCATGCCCCCGTAGCCGAGGAGAAGATCGAGTGACATCGCAAAGATCGCGAAGATCAGAGCCTGGGACGCCACGTTGATCCAGAACCGGTTGGGCGCCCAGGCTGGCACGCTGATCAGGAACAGCAGAAATGCCAGCAAGCCGAGCGGTTGTCGCCGAAGCGTCGTTCGCCGTAGCGACGTCATTGTCGGAGTCCGAGTAGGCCACGGGGACGCACGAGCAAGACCACCGCCATCACGGCGAAGATCGATGCCGCCTCAAACCCGCCCAGGACAAGCGGGCCGATGGCGTTGGCCAGGCCGACCAGGAGCGAGCCAATGATCGCCCCTTCGATCGATCCCAGGCCGCCGACGACGACGACCACGAGCACCAGCACCAGGATGCTTTCGTCCATTCCGGGATACACGCTGAGATATGGACCAACCACGACTCCTGCCAGTCCTGCGAGCGCTGCGCCGAACGCGAACGTCGCGGTAAACACGCGACTCAGGTCGATCCCGAGCAGGCCGAGCATCTCCCGATCAGCCACCCCCGCGCGCAGGATCGCTCCCACCTTCGATTTGCGCCAGGCGACCACGAGCACCGCGGCCACCACCGTCGCGAAGAGGATGACGAAGAGCTTGTAGCTGGCGAACGGGATCCCCACGATATGAACCGCGCCCTCCAGGCCCGGCGGCGTCGGCAGGCTGTGCGTCTGGGGGCCGAACCGCCAGCGGATCAGGTCGACGAAGACGAGGGTCAAACCAAACGTCAGCAGCACCTGCATCAGGTGGCCACGTTGATAGATCCGGCGGAAGAAGATGACTTCCACGGCGATGGGCGCGGCGATCAGGGCCAGCCAGAAATTGTTGGTCAGGCCGAGGACGGTCAGACCGACGTAGGCGCCCAGCATGTAAAAGGAACCGTGGGCCAGGTTCAGCACGTCCATCAGGCCGAAAATCACCGACAGGCCCGCTGCGAGGAGGAAGATCAGCCCGCCAAAGGCGAGCCCATTCAGCACCGCCGAGAGCGCGACCTCGATGGCTGTGAGCTTACACGCACTCCCTCCCCCGCTCGCGGGCGGGCCTGTCGGCCCACGCGAGCGGCGCTCGGGGCCTCGCCCCACGCGAGTGGCGCTTTAGTGCCACACGAGCGTTTGAGAGGTTAGTGCCAGGCGAGCGTTTGAGACGTTCCGGGTGGGGGCTAGTGACCGGGATCGGCCACGCTCGCCACCGTCGCCCGCACCTTGTTCACGTATCCCAGGCTCGGATCTTTGATCAACTCGCGGATGTAGATCGGGTTGATCACGTTGTTGGTGGCGGCGTCGAAGAGAAAGTCGCCACGAGGACTCTTGAACTTGACGTCCGCGATCGCCTTGAGGAACGCCTGCTTGTCGTCCGTCTTTCCCTTGACGGCGTTGAGCGCGTCCACGATCACTCGGGCGGTGTCATAGCCCTGCACGGCGAAGACGTCGGCCAGCTTGCCGTACCTGCTCTTGTACGCCGACGTGAAGTCCTTGTTCTCCCTGGTGTCGAGGGTGTAAGCCCAATGCAGCCCTGTGATGGCGCCGACCGGTGACTTGTCGCCGATCGCCTGGGTAACGTCCTGCTCGACGCCGAAACCGGCTCCCGTCACCTTGATGTTCGCGAAGAGGTCGACCTGCTTGGCCTGCGTGAAGAAGTTGTCGGCGTCGGTACCGGAGAGGAAGAAGTAGATTGCCTCCGGCTTGGACGCCCTGATCTGACTGATGTAGGTCGAGTAGTCCTGGTTGTTGAGGGGCGGCTTGACCTCGGCCAGGATCTGACCGGTGTATGTCTCTTTGAACGACGCGGCGGCTTCGCTGCCGGCGGCGTAGTTGGCGTAGACCAGGGTCACTTTCTTGGTGATGTTGTCGGCCACGTACGAGCCCATCGGGTGGCTCGGCTGCCAGTTGCTGAACGATGTCCGGTAGATGTAGGGCGATTTCTTGGCACGGCTGAGCACGTTCGCGCCGGCATTGGCGATCAGGGTGGGGATGGCGTTCTGATGGAGGTAATCACGGGATCCGACCGCATCCGGGCTGGCGACGTAGCCGGCGATCATGGTGACGTTGTCCTGCTCGACCAGCTTCCGGGTCTTGGCGAGCGCCACATCCGGCGACGCCTCCTCGTCCTCGAAGAGCAACACGATCTTTCGGCCGGCGGCTTTGTTGCCGACCTTGTCCAGATAGAGCTTCATGCCGTTGGTGATGCTGGCACCCAGCTCGGCGTAGACCTTGGAGGCGGGCAGCACCGCGCCCACTTTGAAGTCAGGCCCGGCGCTGACCGCTGGCTGGGTTTCGCCGCAGGCAGCCAGCCCGAGCATCGCCGCACCCGTCAGACCCGCCTGCAGCACCTGCCGGCGCGTCAACGCGTCGCCGAGCCCTATTCCCAGCAAACCCTCAGACGTGTCGGCCATTCCCTTTCCCTCCTGTCGTGCATATCATAAGTTTCCCCTCGTCTCGCGGAAATCTCCCTCCCCCCCACATAAATCTCCCTCCCCCGCTGGCGGGGGAGCCATCGTCCTCAGGGTCGCGGGATTTCCCGCGTGGGCAGGGTGGAGGCCCGAATTTCGATTTACCCCTGTGCGGCAAGCCGGGAGCTGGCGCCCGGGCGACGCCCAGCTCGGATGGATCATCGAAAACCGGGTCGATGAGGCCTATATCCTCTCCTGGCCGGGCCAGCTCGAGACCTACGTACCGATCCATGACACCGGCGGTTACGATCGGGCCCGGGCACCGCTGGGGTCCTATGACTTCCGGCTGGATCAGATCAAGGGCACGGCGAGCGTCTTCCTGAAGAACCAGGTCGAAATTGGCTTCACAACGCCGGCGCTGCATCCCAATCGAAATCTCGATTTCACGTTCGTCGATTTCCACCTGCCAACGCGCGAGCTCCTCGATCCCGCGTGGTTGGTGCCCAGCGAGAAGCTCGCCGAGGTTTGCACCCCCACCGGCGCTGGCCGGAACCGCGGGCCGCGCTGGCTCTTCACGGCAGACCGCTCCGGCCTCGCCCGCGATCGCGCGGCAAAGTACCAGGTTGCGGTCCGTGAGCTGGCCGCGGCGCGGCGCTGGTCCATCCTGCCTCCGAAACTTTCCAAATCCCCCTCCCCCCTCGTGGGGGAGGGTCGGGGTGGGGGGTCTTTACCTAGCGTATCTGCCAACCCGATCGAGACGGGCACCTTCTTCGAGCGGCACTTCGATGCCGCGTTCCTGGAGGCAGCCTCAGGCGATGAGGTCTTGATGGCGGCCGCACCGGACAACTTCGGCCGTCATCGACTCGCCTTCTCGAAGGAAAGCGGACGGTGGGCGTCGATCGCCATCCATGGATCGGCGCCCACCAACTCCACGAACCTGATCCAGGCCAATATCCACGCCGCGACGTTCTTCCCTCACCCTCGCCACTACATCCTGGTCCAGCATTACGATCGCGGACGCGCCGACTGGCATCCGTGGAGCTGGTTCATGCCGTCGACTGACTTCGCGAAGCTGGCTTCGGGGACGGGCCCCTACCTCCTCTTCACCACTACGCTGAATCCACAGCGCGTCAATCGCTGGACCCCCTATCGGATTCCCACGTCGAGCGCCGCGACCGCGTTTCAGTCAGCACTCCACCGCCCCGCCTCGCGGCGAGCGGCGTAGGGGCGCCTTTCCCCTCTGCGGGTGGGCAGCCTGACATTCCCCTCCCCCTCTGGGGGAGGGGAGGGTGGGGGCCCCTTAGTACGAACGAGGTGGCGCCGCTGAGAAGATGGAGATCGCCTGCTTGACCTCGGTACTTCCACATTTAGGGCAGGCGTGTTCTTTTTCACGCTCCGCGTAATTGCCCATCACCTCGAATCGCTCGCCGCATTTCGAGCAATTGAACTCATAGACCGGCATGGCGCTCATCCTCCTTAATCCAACCGTCCCGTGGCCTAGATCAGAGGTTAGACCGCGAATCTGCGGGCGTCAACCCCGGACTCAGCCTCAAGGAGACGCAGAGCACACAAGCCAGCTCAGGCTAAACTCGTTGGGGGAGCCACCGTACCATGCGCTTCGAAGCATTCGAGTTTGGCTCGATCCGAATCGACGGGGTCACCTACGAACACGACGTCGTAGTTGATCGAGGCGAGGTGCGTGAGCGGAAAAAGAAACCCTCTAAGCCCTTCCGCGACGACTTCGGTCACACACCCCTTTCCGTCGAAGAGAAGATTCCCTGGAAATGCCGCCGGCTCGTGATCGGAACAGGTGCGCTGGGTGCGCTCCCGGTGATGGACGAGTTGAAGCGGGAGGCCGAGCGCCGCAAGGTCGAGTTGCTTAGCCTTCCAACATCGAAGGCCATCGACGCGCTGAACAAGGAGGCCAAAAACACGAACGCGGTCCTTCACGTCACCTGCTGACGCGTGCATCAGTCTTCTTTCAGCCGCACGCCTCCTCGACCTCCTCCCCGATGGCAGGATCATTCTTGACGGTTGATTCCGATTTCAGCACCGTCGCAGCCAGCACGATCGATGCAATGGCGAGCCCCGCGCCGATTGCCCAGGCCAGGTGGTAGCCGCCGCTCAGCGCTGCGGCCGTAGCCTGGCCCTGCGCGATCAGCTCGCTCGTCCGATTCGTCGAGACCGTGGCGAGCACCGCGAGGCCGAGAGCGGCGCCGACCTGGCCGGTCGTGTTGAGCAGGCCCGAGGCGAGCCCGGCCTCAGGTAACCGCCACTGATTGGTCCACGCGCAGCGAGCAAAAGGGCCACACTGATCAAACCGAACCCCACCAGCAACACGGTGCGTGCGCCGAATCGCATGATCAGCCTGGCGGTGACGCCAATTGAGAGTGCGCCCATCCCCACGGAGACTGGCAGGAAAGCCAGGCCAATCGTCAGGGGACCGTAGCCGAGCACGCGCTGCATGTCGAGCGAGCTCATGAAGAAAAACCCAAACATCGCCACGCCACCAATGGCCTGGATGACATTGGAGGCTGAGACATTCGGCAGGAGGAACAGTCGAAGCGGCAGGAGCGGATTGCGAGCGTTCGCCTGCCGAATGACGAAAGCGGCCAGCAGGATCACCGCAATCCCGCCAAACCCAAGGGTATGCGTCGAGATCAAGCCATACTCGGCCGACTGCACGATGGCGTAGACGCCCAGCATCAACCCGGCGGTGACGAGCAGCGCGCCGAGGATATCGGCACCCTGGTCAAGCCCGATGCCGCGGTCGGACTCGAGCTGCCGAGCAGCCAGCACCGCAATCACCACCCCGATCGGGAGATTGACGAAGAAGATCCAGTGCCAGCTGACCGCCTGGGTGATGAGGCCACCGGCCAGCAGGCCGATTGAGGCGCCTGCCGAGGCGACGAAACTGAAGACCCCGATCGCCCGGGCCCGTTCCGCTGGTTCGGGGAACATCGTTACGACCATCCCCAGGATCACCGCCGAGCTCACTGCGCCGCCGATCCCCTGCACGAACCGCGCGGCAATGAGCATTGGCTGGCTCATCGACAGGCCGCACAGCAGCGAGGCGGCGGTAAATGCGACCAACCCGATCAGAAAGATCCGCTTGCGACCAATAAGGTCGCCGAGCCGTCCCGCCAGCAGCAAGAGACCGCCATAGGCGATTAGGTAGGCATTGACGACCCAGGCCAAGCCGGCCTGCGAGAAGCCGAGGTCGTTCTTGATCGACGGCAGCGCAACGTTGACGATGGTCATGTCGAGAACGATCATCAAGAAGCCGGCGCACAGGATGAATAGCGCCAGCCACCTCCCGTCATTCTTGTTCTCCAGCGGCATGTCAGTTCTCCTGTCTACGAGGCGTGGTGAAGTGGGCATGCTGTTTAGACCCCAGCCGCGGGAAAACTCATCGGTGCGCCTCGGGGATGTCTTGGGGACCATCTTGGAGAACTCGCTATTCAATTTCCCCCGTCTTTTAGGAGTCCCGGGTCATCGAGAAGATGCACGAGGTGTTCGTCGACTTACCGCCGCTACCCGTGAGGGGGCTAGAGTCGCTTTGCTCTCAACAAACGGGTCGAACAGCGCCGTCTTCTTTCCTTGTCCCGTCCGACCTAGCCCTGTTGCTGCGGAGCCTACGAAGTAGCTCCTCTCGCACCAACGCGTTCAATGGAATCAGACCGGCAGCGGCGGATTTGAGGGCCACGCGACATAGGATTTCGAATGGGAAAGTGGAAGGGGAGCGCGCCATCTTTGCTACGGGGCCGTCATTTCGACCTTAGTTTTGATGGGGCGTCGTTCGCTGCTTACGGCAATTCAGATTCGATGGCCTTAAGGTGCCGCGCCCACTTTTGGAAGCCTGCCTCAACCTGCTTGATATCGGCCTCCGCGAGCGGGTTCATGTGAGCTACGACCCGTCGTGATACGTTCATGTCTTCAAATAACGCCGAGACCCACGACTGTCTCGGGAATATTTTCTCGAAATGCGGCCAGCTGTGGGGCGCGGAGATTATTGAGGGTAGGTCGGTCAGGTCGACATACTGAATAGGGTGAGTGCCTCGGCTGGAATGCCACCCTTCCTTTTCCTCGGCCGCAATCCGCCTTGCAACCTCTCGACTGAGGCCGCCAGCCACAATTTTCTGGTCGTCCCACCAGTCCTTACCAACACGTGAGTCAAGTACGCGAACGATAACGTCTCGCGCTGAGTTTTCAAAAACATAGAGAGCGGGGAACACTTTCTCAGCCATCACCTTGGCCTCTTGGGCATGCTTCTCCGAGAGCCCGGGGAATTGGTCAATATTGAGGCCGACAACGGCTACGCGAACTAGCCGTTGCCGCAACCCACTGGCCTCTTTTTTGCCACCTGCTCGCGATTTACCATCCTCCCCATTTATCCGCCCCCCAAGTCGGGAAACATAAGTGGCGACTCGAGCCACCGTTTCATTATCAAGGCGCTTCGCGATGTCAATTCCATTTTGGTGCGCCAAAACGTAAAGGGCGTCCTCGGAAGACATCGGAAGCCGGCCCTTTAACCCTTTAACGCGGTTGCTTAGGACCTGCCTCGAAATGTTCCCGAGGCGTTTTACGAGCTCGTCTCTTATCGCTGGATTAGCTCGCGTCCCCACCTGCGTTCGTCCCCCCAGGGTTCTTTTGTGAGTCCCTAACGGTTCTACGTTTGACCTGGTGAATCGTCGCGCGTGCCGTGTCCTGCGAGAGTCCCAGCAGTTGAGTGATTCGCGGGGGGGAAAAGCCCGCCTTGCTTAGAGCAAGGATCGCTTCGGTCTGATTTTCAACCTGAAGGCGGATCTGTAAGGCTAGTAAGCGAGCGATCTCCTCCCAAACTTGATCCCCGCCAGCCGAGCTCGGCCCGGTTGGCCGATCACTCATTCCGAGGCATCTCCGACAGCCCTTCGCCTGCAGCCGTCCCTGGCGATTGGCCTTTCTTGGTCTTTCTGTTCTTGCCGATGACAAGGTAAACGGCCTGGGGGGTCTTGCCCAGCAGATAGCCAATCTCTGAAACGGTTAGACCGGCATCGAACAGGATCTGATCAATCGCCCGCGGCCGCGGCTTCGCGAGGCCAGTATCTCTAAGGTGACGGTCGACAGTGACGGCGAGGAGACCCGTGAGCTTGGCCTCCAGCCTCTCTAGCCGTTGGATGACCTCGGAATCACCCACCAAGCAGTTCCTCTCCGACGGAAGGAGGACTGGATCCGCCCAACGCCGGGCCTCCAGAACCTTTTGGAGTACTCACAGCGAGTCTTATCGCCCTCTCCATACCCAGATCAGAGGGACGGGCGAGGTGAACAACCGTTTTCCCCTGGGCCCGAGCAATACCTAGCCGACGCCACCGCGCCCACAAACCCGACACCGTCGGCTGACTCAGCTTCGATGCCTCGGCTACCTGCGACTGATTTCGGGAACCATCCGATAACTCGTATGCGAGAAGATGCCGATCGTCTCCGAGGATCGTCTCCCAAGCAGTGAGTATCGCCGGTCTGGCAGCGAACTTCGTCCACGCCACCAACTCCTCCAAAAGTAACGCGACGCGTTCGTCAGCAGAGATCATTCCGCACTCTCATCAATCAGTGCCTCGCTTGGCTGGCTCTCGAATCCCATCCTGGGAACCGTGATACCGAGTTTCGACAGCGCGACGAGGTGCTCGGCTCTTCCCGGCTGTTTGGTTGATTCAATGCACAGTCCGAGTGCGCGCCAATCCTGCCAGAGCCGCAGAACAGTCGGATGTGAAACTCCGGCTAGCTTGCCCAACTCACGCGCAGTCCTAACACCGTCGCTCAGCTCGTAGACCAAACGGTCTCGCTCGCTGGCCAGAACCTCAGTAATTAGTGGGCGAAGCGACCGAAACCCCAAAAGACGTAGCCATTTTGTTTGCTCGCGAAGTTCCGCAAGGATCTCGGTGTCAGCGGTCATGCCGGTTCATCCTACCATATATCGCTTCGCCCGTACCATCAACTTATGCATGTTCAAGTCCGTTCCGTTGTGTTATTTGCGTGCAAGGAGTCAAAAGGAGTTCGTAATATCCTGGGCGTTGATACCTCCTCGGTCGTGACGGACACTTCTTATCCAGCACGGTGCCCGCTGCCTAATTATGATGAATCTCGGTCGACACCAAGTCAAGAGCCTGTGGGCGGCGGACGGGATGCTGCTGGGAGGAGCGCCATCTCAACGGAGCAGGCCACCGTCGCTTTGATCAGCCTGGCGATTGCCGACCGTGAGGACCGACTCAAGTTAGTCGTGG
>WNEY01000567.1_pt1 | contig 23626 bp, 25 predicted proteins | sample 5400531 | NCBI WGS metagenome assembly WNEY01 (sample SAMN13153338, study PRJNA577476) | soil metagenome | isolation source: 200 cm saprolite under Douglas fir tree site 1 | place: USA:California | collected 2015-04-18
TGCCGCCCACTGGATCCTCGGGCGCGGTCCGAAGATGGTCGTGATCAAGCAGGGCGAGCACGGGGCGCTGCTCGTGGATCCGGACACGACGTTCAAGGTGCCAGCTTACCCGCTGCAAGCAGTGTTCGACCCGACAGGCGCCGGCGATGCGTTCGCCGGCGGGTTCATGGCGCACATCGCGCGCACCGGCGATCTCACGTTTCCCAATCTGCGCCGTGCCATGGTCTACGGCTCGGCGATGGGATCCCTTGCGGTCGAAGCGTTCGGCGTGCAGCGACTCGAGCAAGTCTCGCTCCCGGAAGTGCGCGGCCGTGTGAGGGCCTTTCGCGACCTCGTGCATTTCACCCTGGACGGAGAAGAGGAGTGACGAAGGCCGACCGCTACGCGGCCGCGGGCGTCAAGCTCGACGTCGCCGACGAGGCGAAGCGCCGCATCGCCGAGCTGGTGCGCGGGACGCGCACGCCGCTGGCACGGGGGCAGATCGGCGGCTTCGGCGGCATGGTGCGCGTGCCGGACGGCTACACGAAGCCGGTGCTCGTCATGTCGACCGACGGCGTGGGCACGAAAGTGCTCGTGGCGATTGCCGCGGGCGTTCACGACACGGTCGGTGAAGATCTCGTCAATCATTCCGTGAACGACATCCTCGTGCATGGAGCGACGCCACTCGCCTTTCTCGACTACATCGCGACCGGCAACCTCGTGCCGGAGACTGCGGCACAGATCGTCACAGGCGTGGCCCGCGGCTGCCGAGTGCATGAGATGACGCTCGCCGGCGGCGAGACGGCGCAGCTCCCCGACCTGTACACGCCGGGTCATTACGATCTCGCCTGCTCTATCGTCGGCGTGGTCGAGGAAGACAAGGCGATCCATGGCGATCGGGTGGCGCCGGGTGACCTCTTGATCGGCTATGCCTCGAGCGGACTGCACACCAACGGCTACACGCTCGCCCGCAAAATCGTGTTCGAGTTGATGAAGCTGGGCATCGACGATCCCTTTCCGGAAACTGGACAGTCCGTGGCGCAGGTGCTGCTTGCCATTCACCGGAGTTACGCCGCCGCGCTGCGACCCGTCCTCGGCATTGTCCACGCGCTCGCGCATGTGACGGGTGGCGGGATCCCCGGCAACCTCGTGCGCGTCCTGCCGCCCGGCACGGTCGCCGTCGTCGATGCCGGCAGTTGGCCGTGGCCCGCGCTGTTCCGCGTGCTGATGCGCGGCGGTCAGGTGGGACGCGATGAGATGCGGCGCGTGTTCAATCTCGGGATCGGCATGATTGCCGTTGCGGCGCGCGATGATGTCGAAGCCCTCGTTCGCGCGGCCCACCGCGCGCAAGTGCAGACCTGGGTGATCGGCGAGATCCGCGCCGGGAAAGGCGCGTCGCCGGCGGTGCGCTTTGAAGAGAGATAGCGAGCGCGACGCGATGCGCCGCGCGCTCGAGCTCGCGTGGCGCGGGTGGGGACGGGTGTCGCCGAATCCGTTGGTCGGTGCGGTGGTCCTGCGCGGCGATGATGTTGTCGCGGAAGGCTGGCACGCGGAATTCGGCGGGCCGCATGCGGAGCTCAACGCGCTCCACGCGGCCGACGACAAGACGCGGGGTTCGACGCTCGTCGTCACGCTGGAGCCATGTGCGCATCATGGCAAGACGCCCCCATGTGTCGACGCGATCCGTGCCGCAGGCGTGCGGCGCGTCGTGGCTGCCGTCCGCGATCCCGATCTCGAAGCGCGCGGCGGCATCGAGATTCTCAAACGCGCCGGTATCGAGACGCAGGTTGGCCTGCTGGCCGAGGAGGCCGCCGCGCAGAACGCGCCGTTCCTGGCGACCCGCCAGCAAACCGATCGGCCGTTCGTCGCGCTCAAACTCGCGACCTCGATCGACGGCCGCATCGCGGACGCGGGTGGGAGCTCGCAGTGGATCTCGGGGCCGGAGGCGCGCGAGCACGTCCATTGGCTGCGCGCCGGCTTCGATGCGATCGCCGTGGGTGGCACGACGGCGCTGACCGACAACCCGCAGCTGACGGCGCGCGGCAGCGTCACCCCGCGCAAGCCGCCCGTGCGGATCGTGTTCGATCGGCGCGCGATGTTGAACTTGGGCGTCTCCCTCGTACAAACGGCGCGCGAGGTCCCCACCTGGGTCGTCGCGTCGCCGGAAGCGCCCGCCGCCAACGTTTCGGTGCTTGAAGGCAACGGGGTGCGCGTCTTCCGGCCCGAGGCACTGGCGCAGGCATTCGCGCAACTGCGCCTCGCCGGGATCCAGTCGTTGTTATGTGAAGGCGGAGGCGCACTCGGCACGAAACTGCTGGCGGAAGGACTGGTCGACCGGTTGTACTGGGTGCAAGCGCCGGTGTGGCTTGGTGAAGGCGGCGTGCCCGCTTTTCCAGGCGTGCCGGCATTTCCGCTCGCCGAAGCGCCGCGCTGGATCGTCGTAGAGCGACGGCCATTGGGCTCTGATACATTATTGGTATTGGATCGGCGGCTATGTTTACCGGAATCGTAGATGCGGTCGGGCGAGTCGCTAAAGCGACGCGGGAAACGGGAAACGGGAAACGTGCTGAGGGGCTCGCGCTCACGATTCAGTCGCCCTATCGGGGCGTCAAGAAGGGTGAGAGCATCGCGGTGAATGGTGCGTGCCTGACCGTCGAGAAAGTCGTGAAGGGCACTTTCACGGTGCATGCGATCGCCACAACACTGGATCGGACGTTGATCGGCGACTGGCGGAAGGGCCAGCACGTGAATCTGGAACGGGCGCTGCGCGCGGGCGATCGGCTGGGCGGCCACTTTGTTCAGGGACATGTGGACGGCGTTGGCACCGTGGAGCGGGTAACGGAGCAGGGCGATGCGGTCCTGATTGATATTCGCGTGCCGCCCGAAGTTAGAGAAACAACAGTGCTTCATGGCGCGATCACGGTTGACGGCGTGAGTCTGACGGTGAACGCGTTGCCAGGCGACGAGGTGATACAGGTGTCGCTCGTGCCGTTCACGCGGGAGCACACGACCTTGGGAAAGATCGCCGTTGGCAATCGAGTGCACATCGAAGCGGACGTTCTCGGAAAGTACGTGAGGCAGCTATGTCGTTCGGCGCAGTAGAACAGGCGATCGCGGATATCCGCGCGGGCACGCTCGTCATCGTGGCCGATGACGAGCGGCGCGAAAATGAGGGTGATCTGGTCGGTGCAGCAGAGAAGGTCACGGCCGCCATGATCAACTTCATGGCGACGCACGCCCGCGGATTGATCTGCATGCCGCTGACGCCGGCGCGTTGCCAGGCGCTGGGGCTGCCGCAGATGACGGAGCACAACTCCGAGTCCCATGAGACGGCGTTCACGATCAGCATCGACGCCGCGGCGCGCTTCGGCGTGACGACCGGGATTTCGGCGGCGGACCGCGCGGCGACCATCCGTGTGGCGATCGACCCGTCAACGGTTCCCAGCGACCTGCGGCGTCCGGGACATGTCTTTCCTTTGCGCGCGCGTCCCGGCGGGGTGCTGCAGCGCGTCGGCCAGACCGAAGCGAGCATCGATCTCGCGCGGCTCGCCGGGCTGTATCCCGCGGGTGTCATCTGCGAGATCCTCAATGCCGACGGCTCGATGGCGCGGCGACCGGATCTCGAGCGCTTCGCCAAAGCGCATGGCCTCACCTTCATCACAGTCGCGCAGCTCGTCGCCTATCGGCTCAAGCATGAGCGGCTGGTCCACCGCGTGGCGGAAGCCCGTTTACCGACGCCGTTCGGTGAATTCCGGATCATTGGCTATCGCAACGACGTGGATGAAGCGGAGCACATCGCGCTCGTCTCCGGCGAGGTGGCGGGGAAACAGAACGTCCTGGTCCGCATGCACTCCAAGTGTCTGACGGGCGACGTCTTCGGGTCCGCCCGCTGTGACTGTGGCTGGCAGCTCCATTCCGCCATGCGCATGATCGCGAGCGAAGGCGCGGGTGTTGTCGTCTACCTGGACCAGGAGGGCCGCGGCATCGGCCTGCTCAACAAGCTCAAGGCCTATGAGCTCCAGGATGCCGGACACGACACCGTCGAGGCGAACGAGAAGCTCGGGTTCAAACCTGACCTCCGGAACTACGGAATCGGCGCGCAGATCCTGCTCGATCTCGGTCTGTCCTCGATTCGGGTCCTGACGAACAATCCAATGAAGCTCGTGGGGCTCGAGGGGTATGGTCTCGAAATCGTCGAGCGGCTCCCCATCGTGCCGGCTCCTTCCGACGAAAACCGCGCCTACCTGGACGTGAAGAGGGATAAGCTGGGCCACTTCCTGACACACTGATCGTGGCTCCCCACCCCCACCGCCCGCCGCCGGCCGCGCGCACGTCCACCCGTCAGCGGCGCGTGGCGATCATCGTAAGCCGTTTTCACGAGGACATCACCACCCGGCTCCTGGACGGCGCGCGCGACGCACTGCGTCGCGGCGGCATCGCGGACGCGAATGTGGAAGTCACGTGGGTTCCTGGCGCGTTCGAGCTCCCCGTCGTCGCCGAGGCCGCTGCCGCGAGTGAGCGCTTCGACGCCATCGTCGCGCTCGGGTGCGTGATCCGCGGCGAGACACCGCATTTCGAGTACGTCGCAGCTGAGGCGGCGCGGGGGCTTGGCAACGTCGCGTTGGCGCACCGCATTGCGGTCGGATTCGGGGTTCTCACCACCGACACGGAGGCTCAAGCGCACGCCCGGCTCGGGAAAGGCGCTGAAGCGGCGCAGGCGGCCCTCGAGACCGCCGACGCGCTCGAGCGGCTCGGTGCAGCGTCCCGAGACTAAGGCGCGGGCGCGCGCGCTCCAACTCCTCTACGCGTGGGAATTGTCGGGCGAACCGTCGATTGAAACCGTCGTCGCGCGCGTCGCGACGATTTACGGGCGCGCCCCGCGCGGCTATGACCGAGGGGCGGACCTCGCCTCGAAGGCGATTGCCGGCCGGCCGGAGTTCGACCGCCGTGTGAAGGAAGCGGCGGAGCACTGGCGCCTGGAACGCGTTGGGGTTGTCGAGCGCAACATCCTGCGACTCGCGCTCGCCGAGCTCGACGAAGCGTCTACTCCGTCGCGCGTGGTCATCGACGAAGCGGTGAAGCTCGCTCACTGGTTTGCCGGCGCGCGCGCGCCGGCGTTCGTCAACGGAGTGCTCGATGCCGTGGCGCGCGAGACCGGCGCGCTGTGAAGATCCTGCTCGTCAACTGGAACGACCGGCAGAATCCGCAGGCCGGCGGCGCGGAGATCCACCTGCACGAGCTGTTCGGCCGGATCGCGGCGTGGGGGCACGGCGTCGACCTCGTGACGAGTGGATGGGGGGGGGCCGGGAGGGCTGATGCGGAACCGCACGCAACGGTGGACGGGATGCGCGTCACGCGCGTCGGCGGACGCCACAGTTTCGCGCTGCGCGCGCGCGGCGCGGTACGGCGAGCGTTGCGAGAGAAAACGTATGACATCGTGGTCGAGGACCTGAACAAACTGCCCCTGTTCCTTCCTGCCCTCACGACGTTGCCGTTTGTGGCGATCGTGCCACATCTCTTCGGTACGACCGCCTTCGCCGAAGCGAGCTGGCCCGTCGCGGCGACGGTTTGGGCCTCGGAGCTGCCGATTCCGTGGGTGTACCGGCGGGCGGGCTTCCATGCGATCTCCGAAAGCACGCGCGACGACTTGGTGCGCCGCGGGGTACCTGCTGATCGGGTGGTCGTGATCCATCCCGGCGTCGATTCGACCTGGTACAGTCCCGATCCCAACACGCCGCGCGCCCCCCACCCGGCGTTCTTGTACCTGGGACGATTGAAGCGTTATAAAGGAGTGGAGTACGCGCTGCGGGCGCTCGCCGCGGCACGGCAGGTGCGAGCCGATTTGACGCTCGACATCTGCGGCGAGGGGGACGATCGCGGGCGACTCGAGGGTATCACCCAGACGCTGGGACTGTGCGACGCGGTCCGCTTTTTGGGATTCGTCGCGGAGGACGAAAAGCGCAGGTTACTACGCCAGGCCTGGGCAGTGGTTTTCCCGAGTCCAAAAGAAGGGTGGGGCATCTCGAACGTCGAAGCCGCCGCTTGCGGTACTCCCGCGCTCGCATCGGACAGTCCGGGGCTGCGCGAATCGGTTCGCCACGGCGTCACGGGATATCTCGTCACTCACGGCGACTCCCGCGGGCTCGCCGATCGGATGCTCGCCGTGGCCGCGGACCCAGCTCTCGTCGCGCGACTCGGTGCCGCCGCTCGCAGCTTCGCGCAAGGGTTGTCGTGGGACTCGGCCGCGAAGGCCACCGTGGCACATCTTCAACAGATCATCGCTGAACGAGGAGGCTGAACTTGATGCGCGTCACCATTACCGCCCGTCATGCTGAGATCGACGATGACCTGCGCGCGCACGCCAAGGACCTGGTCGAAAAGGTGGCCAAGCTGGTGCGGCGCCCGCATCACGCGCAGGTCGTGTTCACCGACGATCACGGCGAGGCGGGAGTGGAGATCGAAGTGCATGCGCCGCGCGGGCGGGTGCACGTCGCGAAGTCGGCGGCGGCCGATCACCGGTCGGCGCTGGATCTCGCGATCGCGCGCGTGAAGCGCCAGCTGCTCGACGAAAAAGAGACGCCACGCACGCGCCGTACGACCCGCCGGTCCAAGGCTCCGCGGTAAGGTGCTCAAAGTCGGCGACCTGCTCGCCCGCAAAGGCGATCCGCTGCAGCTCGAGTTGCTGACGGCGGAAAAGGGACTCGAGCGCGAGATTCGTTCGCCCGAGGCGTCCAGTCCCGGCCTCGTGCTCGCCGGCTACACGGCCCGCTTTATCGGCACCGACCGGATTCACATCCTCGGCGAAACCGAAATCACCTATCTCGCCTCGCTCGATTCGAAAGCGCGGCGCCAGTCAATCGAGACGTTCCTCGCATACGACCTGCCCTGTGTGATCATCACCAAGGGGCAGGAGCCGCCCGACGAGCTGGTGCAGCTGGCGCGCGATAAGGGCATCCCGGTCATCCGCACGCGGCTCAAGACCGCGGAGTTCTACCGGCGCCTCAAGCCGTTCCTCGATGACGCCTTCGCCCCGCGGACGACGGTTCATGGCTCGCTCGCCGACGTGTTCGGCGTCGGCCTGTTGTTTCGCGGCCGCTCGGGAATCGGCAAGAGCGAGTGCGTGCTCGATCTGGTGGAGCGGGGGCACCGCCTCGTCGCCGACGACGTCGTGCACGTCACCCGGCGCGGTCAGGATGTGCTGATCGGCCGCGGGCACGAGATCTCACGGCACTATATGGAGATCCGCGGCGTTGGATTGATCGACATCAACGCGCTGTTCGGCATTCGCTCCGTGCGGCAACAAAAACGCATCGAGGTGGTCGTGCAACTCGAAGATTGGGATAATACGCGCGAATACGATCGCACGGGTCTGGACCAGAAGCAGACCGAGCTGCTCGACGTTCCCCTGCCGCTCGTGACTGTTCCCCTCAATCCCGGGAAGAATCTCACGGTGATCTGCGAAGTGGTCGCGATGAATCACCTGCTGCGGTACAGCGGGGTGGACTCGGCGCACGCGTTCAATGAACGGCTGATTCGCCGCATGCGAGAGAAGGGAGAGGTGCAGCAGTATTTGGAGGAAGACTATGAATGACGGGTCCCCGCTGCGCGGAGTTATCGTGTCGCATGCCGCGGTCGCGCAGGCGCTCGTGAGCGCAGTCGCCGTCATCACCGGAATCGAGGGCGCGTTGACGCCGGTATCCAACGAGGGATGCGGCACGGATGCGCTCGCCGAGCGGCTCCACAAGGCCGTCGGCAGCGGCCCGGCGGTGCTCTTTGTGGATCTGCCGGGCGGATCCTGCCTCACGAGCTCCGTGCGGTACGCCAAGCAGCATGCCGACATCGCCGTTGTCACGGGCGTCAACCTCGCCATGCTGCTCGATTTCGTGTTTCACCGCGATGTCGCGCCGGCGGAAGCGGCGCGTCGCGCCGCTGATGCCGGCGGCAAGGCCATCCGCGTCACCGCCGCATGAGTCTGGCGCTGTACCGCATCGACGACCGCCTCATCCACGGCCAGGTGGTGGTCGGGTGGGGACAGCCGCTCCATATCACGTTCATCGTGCTCGTAGATGACGAAGTGCGCAGCAGCGATTGGGAACAGGACCTCTATCGCATGGGCGTGCCGCCGGACATGGAGGTCATCTTTGCCTCCGTGGAAGAGGCGGCCCGGCAGATGGCGAGTTGGCAAACCGATCCACGCGTCGGGATTTTGCTCGTCGGCGACGTCGACACTGCCGTATCGCTTGTGGAGCACGCACCTCAGGTCCACACCTTCAACGTGGGGGGCGTGCACCATCGCGCCGGCCGGACGGAGCGGTTGCGGTTCGTGTACCTGACAGACGACGAAGCGGCGAAGCTGCGCCAGCTCGCCGCGCGCGGCGTCGAAGTCACCGCGCAGGACGTCCCGACCGCGCCCGCGATTCCGGTAGGTGATTTCACGTGACACTGCCAGTTGAAATCCTGATCGCCTTGCTCGTCTGGGGCACGCTCGTGGGGATCGACCTCGTGAGCCTGCCGCAGATGATGATCGCGCGTCCGCTCGTCGCGGGGACGATCGCGGGAGCGATTCTCGGCGACATCCCGACGGGGCTGAAGCTGGGCGTCATCTTCGAGCTGCTGCAGTACGACATTCTTCCCGTCGGCGCGGTGCGGTATCCGGAGTACGGGCCGGCGACCGTCGCAGCCGTCGCGACGGCGCATGCCTCGGCGGGCGTTTTGGGATTGGGACTCGGCGCGCTCGTCGGGCTCGTCACGGGATTGATCGGAGGAATCACGATCAATGTGCTGCGGCGTGTGAATTCTAGGATCGTGCACGCCGCGGCCGCGGCACTCGAGTCGGGAGACCCCAGCGCGCTCGTGCGCGTGCACGTCGGAGGACTGCTACGCGATGCCGCTCGAGCGGCCATCGTGACGGCGACGGGACTCTTCCTCGCCTGGCTCGCGCGCCCGTTGTTGGCGGGCGCGTTGACGACTCGCGGTGCGACGCTGCTGGCGGTCGCCGCGATCGCGGCAGCCCTGGCCGCCGGGGCGGCCGGAACGCTGCGGCTCGTGGGCCGCGGGCCCAACCTCGCCTGGTTCGCCGCTGGTTTGGGCGGCGGACTCCTGGTGGCATGGCTACGATGAAGCTCGCTCTCGCTCGCGCGCTCCTGCGGCTCTTCGCGGTGCAGGGCTCGTACAACTACGAGCGCATGCTCGGCGTCGGCGTCGGCGTCGCAGAAGAACCGCTCCTCCGTGATCTTGGCGACGCGAAGTATCGTCCGGCCGTCGCGCGTGGCGCGCATTTCTTCAACGCGCACCCGTATCTCATTGGACTGGCGGTGGGCGCCGCGGCGCGCGCCGAACATGACGGTGCGTCGCCCGATCAAGTCGAGCGGCTGCGCGAGGCGTTGTGCGGGCCACTCGGCTCAGTCGGCGACCGGCTGGTGTGGGCGGGATGGCTGCCGTTCCTCTCCGGTCTCACGCTCGTCGGCATCGCCCTCGGCGCCGGTTGGATGGCGGTGGCGGCGTTTCTGATCGTGTACAACGTTGGCCACGTCGCGCTGCGGTGGTGGGCACTGCGCGCTGGATGGACGCACGGCGCGCGGGTCAGTGTCGCGCTCCATAATCCATTTCTCCAGCGGGCCGGCGCGGTGCTGGGTCCGGCGATGGCGTTCACCATCGGCGCGGCATTGCCGCTCACCACGCAGTATCTGGCCTGGCCATTCGAGGCGGGTGCACGCATCACGTTCGCGGTCGTCGCGGGACTCGCCTTCCTTGCGCTCCGCTGGCCCGGTGGAGCGGGACATCTCAACGGCCTGCGGCTGGCGCTTGGCCTCGCTGCCCTCGCACTCGTGGTAGCGCTGGTATGGCCGTGATCGAGCGCGAAGCCCGCATCGTGAACCCGCTGGGCATGCACGTCCGGCCGGGAGCGGAATTCGTGAAGGTCGCGAATCGCTTCAAATCCGCCGTCGAGGTTCGCAAGGACGACGCCGTCGTCAACGGAAAGAGCATTCTCGGCATGATGACGCTGGCGGCGGAATGCGGCTCCTCGATCATGATCAAGACGGACGGCGACGACGCCGAGCAGGCGATGGCCGCGTTGCTCGAGCTGGTCGCGGCCGGCTTTCACGAGATGCACCTGAAGCCCGGCGCAAAGGAAGACGCGTGAGCCCAGGCGAGCGGCTCCTCAAGGGCATCGGCGTGTCGCCGGGGATCGCGATGGGTCCGACGATGACCGTGCGCTGGGCACTGCCCGAAGTGCCGCACCGCGTCGTGCCGCGCACGCACGTCGAGAAAGAGATTCGCCGCCTGCGCGCCGCACTCAAAGACGTGCGCGGGCAGCTCGGGGAGCTTCGCGCCCGCGCCGCAGACCGCGCCGGGTTGGACGAGGCACGGATTTTTGACGCGCAGGTCCTGATGCTCGAGGACAAAGAGTTCATTGGCGGCATCGAGGACCTGATTCGCGAGAACCATCTGACCGCGGAAAAGGCGTTCGAGTTCAAGACGCTGGAGGTGCGCGACCTCTGGACCGCTGCGGGCAATCCGCTCCTCAAGGAGCGGCTCGCCGATCTGACGGGCGTGGCGATCCGCGTGATCCAGCACCTGATGCATCGGCGCCGCCGGGCCGACATCTGGGACGGCATCGCCGAGCCGTCCATTCTGGTGGCGCGCGAGCTTTCACCGGGGCTGACCGTCCAGCTCGATCGCGACCACGTCGTCGGGCTGATCAGTGAAGAGGGCACGCGTACATCACACGCCGCGATTCTCGCGCACTCGCTGGGAATACCGGCGATCTTCGGTCTGCGCGGCGCGGTGGCACGTATCCCGGCCGGCACAAAAGTCATTCTCGATGGCACGCGGGGAACCGTACTCCTCGATCCCACCCCTGCCGAGGTCGAGGAGGCCGAGCGCACCGACACGCGGCGTCGCGAGCTCGCGGCGCGTCTCGAGGAAGCCGTCGCTCAGCCGTCCGTCACGGTCGACAGCGTGCACATCGCGTTGCGCGGCAACGTGGATCTGCCAGACGAGGTCGAAGCGGCCAAGGCGCACGGAGCGGAAGGCGTGGGGTTGCTCCGGACCGAATTCCTGATTACGGGCCACAGCGGTCTTCCCAGTGAGGACGAACAAACCGAGTACTTCCGGCGCGTCGGCGAAGCCTTTGCCGGTCATCCGGTCGTGATCCGCACGTACGATCTGGGTGGGGACAAATTCCCGGCCCCCTTCCGCGGCCCGCCCGAAGCGAATCCGTTCCTCGGCTGGCGCGCAATCAGAGTGTGCCTCGACGAGCCGGAGATGTTCCGCACTCAGATCCGCGCGGTCCTGCGCGCGGCGGCGACGACCAACCTCCAGCTCATGATCCCGTTGGTCACGCGACTCGACGAAGTCGAGCGCACGCGGGAGATGATGCACGAAGAAGCCGCTCGCCTCGAGAGCGCGGGAATTCCCATCGGCAAATCGGTGCCGCTCGGCGTGATGGTCGAGACGCCGGCGGCCGCGGTCCTCGCCGATCGTTTGGCCGAAATCAGCGACTTTCTCAGCGTCGGCACCAATGATCTCACCCAGTACACGCTGGTCGTGGACCGCGGCAACGCGCGGCTTGCCGACCGTTTCACACCACACGATCCCAGCGTGCTGCGGCTCCTCAAGCTTGTCGCAGAGGCGGCGCGCGCGGCCGGCAAGCCGGCGAGCGTGTGTGGCGAAATGGCGTCAGAGCCGCTCTCCGCGTTCCTGCTGCTCGGTTTGGGGTATGAGACGCTGTCCGTGGCGCCGCCGGCGCTGCCGTTCATCAAGTGGCTCATCCGGCAGGTGACCACGGCGCAGGCGCGGGCGGCTGCGGATGCGGCGCTCGCCGCACGCTCAGCCGAACTGGCGCTCGACATCTTGCGATTTGCACTTGCAGAAGCCGTTGATTTGACGCTACTCGATCCCGACGCGCGGTTGCCCGCGGGACGGCGCTCCGGTAGTTTGAAACTCTAGGAACCCAAAAACATGCCAACTCATCGTCACGTCTTCACTTCCGAGTCGGTCACGGAAGGGCATCCCGACAAGATCGCGGATCAGATCTCCGATGCGATCCTCGATGCGATTCTCGCCGAAGACCCGTCCGCACGGGTCGCGTGTGAGACGTTGGTCACGACTGGAATGGCGGTCGTCGCCGGCGAGATCACCACATCGACCTACGTCCACATCCCCGACATCGTGCGCGGGACCATCACGTCGATCGGCTATACCGACGCGAACTTCGGGTTCGATGCCCAGACCTGCGCGATCCTGACGACGATCGATCGCCAGTCCACCGACATCGCGCTCGGCGTGGACAAGGGTGGGGCGGGGGATCAAGGGATGATGTTCGGCTACGCGACCGACGAGACACCGTCGTTGATGCCCCTGCCGATCGTGATCGCGCACCGGCTCGCGGAACGGCTCGCCGCGGTGCGGAAGAGCGGGGAGCTCCCGTGGCTCCGGCCGGACGGAAAGACGCAGGTCAGCGTGACCTACGAGGGCTCGAAGCCTGTCGGGATCGATAAGATCGTGGTTTCGGCGCAACACTCCGACATGATCGACAACACCCAGCTGCGCGCCGGAATCCTGGCACACGTCATCCGGCCTGTCGTCCGCGAGGCTGGTTTCGAAGTGAGCGACAAGGATGTGCTCGTGAATCCCACGGGGCGGTTCGTGGTTGGCGGGCCACAGGGCGATGCCGGGCTCACCGGCCGGAAAATTATCGTCGATAGCTACGGTGGTATGGCGCGGCATGGGGGAGGCGCATTCAGCGGCAAGGATCCGTCGAAGGTCGATCGCTCCGCGACGTACGCGATGCGCTGGGTGGCGAAGAACATCGTGGCAGCGGGGCTCGCCAGGCGATGCGAGGTCCAGGTTGCCTACGCGATCGGCGTCGCCGAGCCCGTCTCGATCATGGTGGAAACGTTCGGAACCGGTACGGTCCCCCAGGACGCCCTCGAGACGGCCGTGCGTGAAGTCTTCGACCTGACGCCCGGCGGCATCATCCAGGCCTTGAACCTGCGCAATCCCATTTATCGGCCGACCGCCGCCTACGGCCACTTCGGCCGGGCACCCGAAAAGCGTCGCGTCGGCGAGCGCGACGTCGAGCTGTTCACCTGGGAGCACGTCGATCGCGTGGAAGAGCTGAAAGTCGCCGCGGAGCGGACCTCACGCAGTTCCCGGAAGGCCAATGTCTGAGACGGCGACCAAGACCAAAGCCACGAACGACATCAAGGACATTCGGCTCGCCGATGAAGGGCGCCGCCGCACCGAGTGGGCCGAGCGCTCGATGCCGGTGCTGCGGCAGCTCAGGGAGCGGTTCCGCGGCGAGCGGCCGCTCGCGGGAAAGCGCCTGTCGGCGTGCCTGCACGTGACGACAGAAACGGCGAATCTCGCGATCACACTCCAGGCTGGTGGTGCCGACGTCGCGCTGTGCGCATCTAATCCGCTGTCCACACAGGATGACGTCGCGGCGCACCTCGTTCGCGATCACGGGATAAAGGTGTTTGCCATCAAAGGCGAAGATCACACCACTTACTACGATCACATCCGTGCCGTCCTTGCCCATCGTCCTGATATCACGATGGACGACGGTGCCGATCTCGTGGGCGCGCTGCACATGATCGCCCTGAATCGCCTCGACGACCTGGCGCCGCCGGTTCGCAAGTGGGTGGAAACGTTGGCCGCGGCCGAGCGCAAAGCGCTTGTCGCGGGCGTGATCGGATCGACGGAGGAAACGACGACCGGCGTCATCAGGCTCAAGGCGATGGCGAAAGATGGCGTGCTCCAGTTCCCGGTCATCGCCGTGAATGATTCGCAGACCAAGCATTTGTTCGACAATCGGTACGGCACCGGCCAGTCAACGCTCGACGGCATCATCCGTGCAACGAATCTGCTCATCGCGGGGAGCACGGTTGTGGTGGCGGGGTATGGGTGGTGCGGCCGCGGATTCGCTATGCGCGCGCGCGGCGCCGGGGCCAACGTCCTGGTGACCGAAATCGACCCGATGAAGGCGCTCGAAGCGCAGATGGACGGCTACCGTGTCGTGCCGATGGCGGATGCCGCTCCGCTGGGCGATCTGTTCGTGACGTTGACCGGCAACGTGGAGGTCATCCGGGTAGAGCATATGCGTGCGATGAAAGACGGCGCGATCCTCGCGAACTCCGGTCACTTCAACGTGGAAATCGACCTCGAAGGTCTGAAAAAGGTCGCCACGGGACCGAAGGCCGTCCGCGAGTTCGTCGAGGAATGGCAGCTCGGCGGCAAGCGATTGTTCGTTCTCGCTGACGGCCGCCTCATCAATCTCGCCGCCGCTGAAGGCCATCCCGCCAGCGTGATGGACATGTCGTTCGCAAACCAGGCGCTCGCGGCGGAGTTCGTCGTCGACAACGCCAAGAAGCTTACAAAGGACGTGCACCGCATTCCCACTGACCTCGACCAGGAGATCGCGCGCCTGAAGCTCCAGGCGATGGGCGTCGCGATCGATACGCTGACCCAGTCGCAACGCAAGTATCTCGCGTCCTGGGATATGGGCACCTGATGGCGGGGAACGGCGCGAACATGCTGCAGGTGCGGGTCGCCCATCTCGGGTTGGACCGCACGACGAACACACCGGTTGTGATTCTACAGGAAAACGACGGCCAGCGCGTCCTGCCGATCTGGATTGGACCGGCGGAAGCGAGCGCGATCGCGATGGAGCTCGCGGGTGTGAAGTTCTCGCGGCCGCTCACGCACGACTTGCTGAAACAGGTCATCGTTGGACTGGGTGCGGAGCTGCGGAAGGTCATCATTACCCAGGTGAAGGACAACACCTATTTCGCCGAGCTGCATGTCTATCGTGGCGATACCGTGATTCAGATTGACGCTCGTCCATCCGATTCGATCGCGTTGGCGCTGCGGCTGAAGGCGCCGATCCTGACGAGCGAGACGCTGCTCGAGCTCACGTCCGTCGACACCAGCGAAAGCGGGATCCAGCCCGGCACCGGGCCCCTGGACGCCGATTCCCTCAAGTCGTACCTCCAGAATCTCGATCCTGAAGACTTCGGGAAGTTCACGCCGTAGCTACCTGCTGTTTGGGTGGCTAGGCGCCTTCTCGACGCTCGCCGCGCAGGCTCCCCCAGTAAGCATCAACGGACGTGTGCTGCGCGGCGGCCGCGAAACGGCGCCTCTCCCGAATGCGTGGGTCGTGCTGCATCGCATCACCCGTGACGGCGGCGCTCCGATCGACTCCGTGCGCAGCGATGCACGAGGCCGCTACCGGATCACGCTCCGGCGTCCGGACAGCACGGGCGTCTACGTCTTGAGCGCCTGGTACGACAGCCTCGCCTACTTCTCCTCGCCGATCAACGTCGACCATCCCGCCGTGCACGCCGATGACATCATCGCCTATCCGACGACGGCCAACGGTCCGCCGATCAAACTGGCACGCCGGCTCGCGACGATTGCGCACCCCGGTGAAAGCGGGACTCGCGAGGTCCTGGAGATCCTCGAGCTCGAGAATACCGGGCAGACCGCGCGCATCACGCGGGATACGCTCGTGCCGACGTGGGCGGGCCGTGTCCCCGAGCGAGTCGCCCAATTTCGCGGCGGGCAGGGCGATATCTCGCCGGACGCGATGGTGTTTCGGCATGACAGTGTCGTTGTCCTGGCGCCGATTCCGCCGGGGCCCGTGAAACAGCTGAGCTACGCATACTCGCTCCTCCCGGACACACGCACGTTCGCCATCCCGATCGATCAGGAGACCGCCGAGCTCAACCTGCTCGTCGAGGATACGGCCGCCGCCGTCACAGCGCCCAACCTCCAGCGCCTCGGCGTGCGGGAGCTCGAGCAGCGGCGCTTCGCGGCGTATCGCGCCGGTCCGCTCAAGCCGGGCGATATTGTCGAGATTCAATTGCCCGCGGGAAAATTTCGTGCGCAAGCAGTGCTGCCGTATGTGATCGGGTTGCTCGCGGCGGGAATGGTTGTCGCGCTGGTCTGGGCCCTGAAGAAAAAGCCTCTTGCGCAGCCGGTGACGCCGTCCTAGACTGATTCGAGTTACGTTTGCGAACGGGGATTTACGGAAGCCGGTGCGAATCCGGCGCGGCCCCGCCACTGTAACGGGCAGTTCATCGCGGCTCAGAGCCACTGGGGAAACCTGGGAAGGCGAGCCGCGTAGCCCGAAGCCAGGAGACGTCTTCGTTCGCGCCACCAATCAAGTCCCTCGCGGGAGGGATGGTGATGCGCGCGTTCTTACTTTCCGTTCTCATCCTTGCCGGCTGTTCCTCGCCGGCCGGACGGCCTCACGGCCCGACGGCCCGTCGAATCGTCTCTCTGCTTCCTTCGTTCACGGAAATCCTCTTCGACATCGGCGCCGGGGATCGCGTGGTCGGGCGGACGACGTGGTGCGACTATCCGCCGGCGGCTCTCGCCGTCCCCAGCGTCGGTGACGGAATCCCGCCAAACATCGAAGCCGTCGCGGCGCGCCAACCGGATCTGGTGGTGCTCTACAAATCGGGTCCCAACGTCACCGCCGCCAAACAGCTCGAACGCATAAGAATTCGCACGGTTCTGCTGGACCTCAATCGACTCGAAGACTTGGGACCCGCCGCGCGGACGCTGGGACGTTTAACCGGTCGCGAGAAGATCGCGGACTCGCTCGCCGCCGCGATGGACGGCCTCGCGGCCCGTCCGCCGCCGCCCGCGACCGCCTCCATCACGTTTGTGGTGTGGGACAATCCGCCAATCGTGATAGGCCGTGGCAGTTATCTGCATCAGATCGCCGCGCTGGCGGGCGCGCGCAATGTCTTCGCCGATCTCGCGGCTCCTTCGGCGCAGGTCTCGCTCGAGACGATCGCCGCTCGCAACCCCGACTGGATCGCCGTTCTCGCGGACTCAAGCGTCATGCCCGGCTTCGCCAAACGTCCCGAGTGGCAGGCGGTGCGAGCGGTCCGCGATCGTCACTTCCTCTTGCTCCCGGGCTCGCTCTTCGGTCGCCCGGGGCCCCGCACGGCACAGGCTGTCGCAGAGTTGCAGAGGTTGCTCGGGAAATGAAATGGGCCTTGCTGGTCACAGTCGCGGTGCTCGCGCTGGTCGCGAGCGTCGCCGTTGGACCCGCGGCGGTCCCGCTCAGCGAGTTGCTGCGCTCTGACATCGTCTGGAATCTGCGCGCACCGCGGGCGCTGCTCGCGTTCCTGGTGGGCGGGTCACTCGGCATCGCGGGGGCTGCTTTACAGGCGCTCGTCCGCAATCCGCTCGCCGATCCGTTCTTGCTGGGGCTGTCAGGCGGCGCCGGCCTCGGTGCAGTCTTGGCGATCGCGCTGCACCTCTCTGGGCCATGGGCGCTGCCGCTCGCGGCATTCGCGGGGGCGCTCGCGGCCCTGGCGCTCGTCTACCGCCTGGGCTTGATCGGTGGCGCCGCGCTCGATCCTCGGATTTTGCTCCTCGGTGGCGTGGCCATCGGTGCGTTCGCCGCCGCGATCACGACCGCGATCGTCTCGCTCGCCGACGCGAGTGAGCTCCGCAACGCCTTTCTGTGGTTGTGGGGCGGCCTGTCGAGCGCTTCCTGGGATGCCGTGTTGGTCATCGTACTGTACGCACCAATCCCGATCGCGGTGCTCCTGGCCGCCTCGCGGCCGCTCGATCTCCTCGCGCTTGGCGAAGAACCCGCGCGCTACCTCGGCGCCGACGTCGACGCCGTGAAGCGGCGCGTCTACCTGGCGGCTTCGCTGCTCACTGCGGCGGCCGTTGCCGTTTCGGGCGTGATCGGATTCGTCGGTCTGGTCGTCCCGCACCTCGCGCGGCTCACGTGGGGCCATCGTCATCGGGCACTGCTGCCCGCGGCTTTTGTTGGCGGCGGGGCACTACTCGCGATTGCCGACACTCTGGCGCGTACCGTCGTCGCACCCCGAGAGCTCCCCGTTGGCGTCGTTACGGCCTTGATCGGCGTGCCGGTCTTCACACTGCTGCTCCGGCGCTGGACGATCGCATGAGCAACATGACCGAACCGTTGCTTCGACTGAACGCCGTTCGCTATCGCTATCCCGGCGCGTCGAGCGATGCGCTGGCGGGCGTGTCACTCTCGGTGGGGCCAGGTGACTTCCACGCGGTGATCGGACCGAACGGCAGCGGCAAGACGACGCTCGTGCGCGTCGCGCTCGGTGCGCTCGCGCCGCTCGCCGGCAGCGCCGACATCGATGGACGCCCCTCCTCTCGCTGGCCACGGCAGGCGCTCGCACGGCTGGTGGGAGTCGTGCCGCAGCGTGAAGACAACCTCTTTCCTCAGCGCGTCCGCGAAACCGTATTGCTCGGCCGCTACGCACATCTCTCGCTGTGGGGTCGTGAGCGGCCGGAAGATCATGCAGCCGTCATGCGTGCGCTCACGGCATGCGACGCGCAGCATCTCGCTGAGCGTTGGGTCTGGACGCTGTCGGGGGGCGAGTACCAGCGCGTGCGGGTGGCGCGCGCGCTCGCCCAGGAACCGCGATTGCTCGTGCTCGACGAGCCCGCGGTATCACTCGATCTCCAGCACGAGATGGGACTGTTCGAGTTGATACGCGGTCTCGTCGATACACAGGGCCTGGGCGTGTTGATGATCACCCACGACCTGAACCTCGCTGCCCGCTTTGCGGATTCGCTGCTGCTGCTCGAAGGTGGTCGCCCCATCGCGTCGGGTGCCCCCGTGGACGTGCTGACCCAGCAGACCGTCGAGACCGTGTTTTCGTGGCCCGTCAGGATGCAGACCGTTGATGGTCGCCCGCAGATGATCCCCCTGCGCCAAACGAAGGAGTCCCGCGCATGAACATGGCGTTACTCGTTCTCGCCTTCACGCTACAGCAGCCGCAGGACACCGTTGTGCTTAAGCCGGTCGTCGTGACCGCCACGCGGGTACCGGTGGCGGCGGACCTCGTCGCGTCCGCGGTGACTGTCCTGCGGGGAGCGGATCTCGTGGCGCAGGGCATTCGCACCGTGGCCGACGCCCTCCAGACCGTTCCTGGTGCGCACATCGTCGAGACGGGGAGCTACGGTGGGCAGACGTCGCTGTTTGTGCGCGGGGGTGAGAGCGATTACGTGAAGGTGCTGCTCGATGGTGTTCCTCTGAACGACGCCGGTGGAGGGATCGATCTCGCCCATCTCACGACGGACAATGTGGACCGCATCGAGGTCGTGCGCGGGCCGGTCAGCGTGCTGTACGGCTCAGACGCGGTGACCGGCGTCGTCCAGATCTTCACTCGCGCGGGACAGAACGGTGGGGCGGTGCGTGCCGGCGCGGAGCTGCATGGCGGCACGTACGGCGCGGCGCAAGAAGCGCTCGATCTGGAGGGCGCGACCGGCGCGGTAGGCTATTCCGCCCGTGTGTCGCGATTCTCGGCCGACGGTCTGTATCCATTCAACAACTACTACCGAAACAGCATCGCCAGCGCACGCCTGCGATACCATCCCGACGAGAAGACCGACGCGAGCATGACGTATCACTACGGCGACGAGATCTATCACTTCCCGACGAACGGTCAGGGCCAGCCGGTTGACTCGAATCAGCGCGCGGCGCAGCGCGGGCCCATGCTCAGTCTCAGCGCCGAACGCGCGCTCAGCGGCAACCTCGATGCACGCATCGGCGCCGCAGTTCGCGAGGCTAGGGCTTTCTACAACGACGAGCACCCTCCCGCTCAAGGCTCGTTCTGGAGTCGCGACTATGTGCGTCGCGCGACCGCGAATGCGTTGCTGACCTGGCGTGCTCCGGCGATCGTCACGGTGACTGGCGGAATCGAATACGAAGACGAGCGCCAACTCGGCAAGAGTGACTTCAGCGCGTCCTTCGGTGACTTTCCCGACTCCATTCGTGTTCATCGCAACACTACCGGCTATTTCACCCAAGCGCTCATCGTAGCGGGCCGGGCAGCGCTCACGCTCGGCGGCCGCCTCGACGACAACTCACAGTTCGGCACGCACGCCACGTACCGTGCGGGAGTCGTCTACCGGCTCGAGGAGCGCACTCGCCTGCGCATTTCAGCCGGAACCGGTTTCAAAGAACCGACCTTCTTCGAGAACTTCGCGCACGGCTTCGTTCAGGGAAATCCCAATCTCGATCCCGAGCGCTCCCGTAGCTGGGAAGCGGGTCTTGAGCACCGCATGCGACGTACATCGCTTTTCGTAACGTATTTCGATCAACGGTTCCGCGACTTGATCGAATACAACCCAGCACCCCCGGCAAATCAGCCCAACTATTTCAATGTCGGTGGCGCCAGCGCGAATGGCGTTGAGGCAACCGTTGAGGCGAATGTCGCAAGGGCGGTCGTCTTTTCCGTGAGTTACACGTACCTGCATACAAAGGTTTTGCGGTCTGGCACGCCGAGCGATCCCGATGGCTTGTTTGTTCCGGGGAAGGCGCTGATCCGTCGGCCGGCGCACACCGTCGCTCCGCAGCTCGCCGCGATGATCGGGGATCGCGCGCGCGTAACGCTTGGCGCTCGCTGGGTGGGCTCGCGCGATGATCTCGATTTCAATCGCCCGGTCGGCCAGCGGCGGGTCACGCTGAACGCCTATAGCCGCGTCAATGTCGCCGCTGAGTACGACCTGCGTCGGATCGTGTTGACCGGCAATCTCGAGAACGCGTTCAACGACCAGGCGCAAGAGATCGCTGGGTTCCGGCCGCGGGGGCGCACGGTGATGATCGGGGGGCGCGTCACCGTTGGTCGCTGAGCGAATCGTCTCCTTACTCCCCAGCGCGACCGAAATCGTCTGTGCGCTCGGGCTAGAGGATCGGCTGGTGGGGATTTCGCATAGCTGCGATTACCCACCGGGCGTCGCGAACCGGCCGCGGCTGTCGCGTCCGCGCCACGACCTCGCTGGCCTCACGAGCGGGGAGATCGATAGAGCGGTTCGCGCCGCCCTCCGCGACTATGGCAGCGTGTATGAGATCGACGTCGCCGGAATCGCCTCGCTCGAGCCGGATCTCGTCATCACCCAGGGCATCTGCGACGTCTGCGCGGTGCCTGAGAGTCAGGCGGTCGCAGCCCTTGCTGACCTCACCCCGGCGCCCCGCGTCCTCACGCTCGACGCGCACGATCTCGCCGCGATCCTCGACGGGATCCGCGACGTCGGCTGCGCGACCGGCGCGCCTACGGAGTCGGATGAGCTCATCGCGGACATGCAGCGCCGCATTGTGACCGTCCGAGCGCGCGTGGACGGTCGGCCACGACCACGTGTGCTCGCACTCGAATGGCTCGACCCACCGTACGTCCCGGGTCACTGGGTACCCGAGCTCATCGCGGCTGCCGGTGGAGAGCTCCTCGCGGGTATCGCGAGACGGCCGTCCTACCGCCTGACTTGGCAGGAGCTGCGCGCGCTCGATCCCGATGTCCTGCTCATTATGCCGTGCGGGTTCGGGCTCGAGGAGGCCCGTCGTGAGGCGGAGCGCTACGGCGACCGGCTGCGCGACGTCGCGCCGCGCGCTTTCGCCGCCGGGCGCGTGCACGCGCTCGATGCGTCCTCCTACTTCAGTCGTTCCGGCCCGCGCGTGGCCGATGGAGTGGAGATCCTCGCGTCGCTATTGCACCCCCGTACGGAAGACCCTTTCCCGAAAAGACGTGCGGCTATATTCCCAGAACGATAGGAATTCGTCTCACGGTACAGGTCTTTCGACGTTGGAGGGACGTTTCGATGCGCCGCTGGTCACTTGTGCTATTCCTAACCGTCACGAGCGCCGCTGCTGCCCAAGCTCCTCGTATCACGCCGGCGGGAGATCCGTCGGTCCAGAACGACACGATTTACCGCTTGGCCGTGAATCCCGCCGATTATCCCAACGAAGAGTTCGTGTATCTCCTCGACGACGGCGTCGTGCGGTTCGAGCCGGATGGGCGAAGCAGCCGGACGTATCGACAGGTCATCCAGATCCTCAATCAGGACGGCGCCGAGGCGTGGGGGGAACAAAGCTTCTCGTATTCGAGCGGCTCGGAACGTCTGACCGTCAACTGGATTCGCGTCCTGAAGCCCAATGGCGAAGTGATCAGTCCGCAGCCGGCGCACGAACAGGAATCACTCGCACCCGTGGCATTCGAGGCCCCCGTGTACTCGGATGAGAAAGTGCGTCGCGTGACGCTGAGCGGTGTCGCGCCCGGTACGCTGGTGGATTGGAGCTACACAATCGAGCGAGTCAAACCGCTCGTGCCGGGTGACTACTACACCGGTTGGCGGGTGACCACGGGGCGGCTCACCCGCCGCTCACGGCTCATCGTCGATGTGCCTGCGACCGTCAAACCGCGCATCTCAGAAGAGAACGTGCACTTCAAGCGGCAGGAGGTCGAAGGGCACGGTCGCCACGTGTACACGTGGGCAACGAAGGATGTTCAGAAGATCGAGAGCGAGCCGTTCGCCGCGACTCCCAACACGCTGTACGTCAGTCTCGATGTGGCGGCCCCGATCGAATGGTCCGACGTCGCACGCTGGTACGCCAATCTGTTGGCAGGAGCGGATCGCTATAAGCTGACGCCGGACCTGCAGGCGCAGCTCGGCGAGCGTGTACGATCATCCAAGACGCTCGACGATTCGCTGCGAGCCGTCTATCGCTGGGTGGCGCAGGACTTCCGTTACGTGTCGCTGTCGCTCGGCCTGGGCGGGTATCTACCGCGACTGCCCGCGCAGGTCGTGGAATCACGCTACGGTGATTGCAAAGACAAGGCGACGTTGTTCATCGCCATGGCGCGGGCCATGGGCGTGCACGCATTCCCGGTGCTGCTGAGCTCGAACGGCAACGCCGACTCCACGGTGCCGACAGTGCAGCAGTTCGATCACATGATTGCGGCCATCGATCGACCCGCGAGCGGACGGCTGTATCTCGATTTGACGTCAGAGCTCACGCCCTACAGCGAGCTCCCGCCCGCGGAAGAAGGATCGTTCGCCCTGGTCGTCCACGACGATGGTCAATTCGAACGCGTGGTTCTCCCGCAAGCGCCGGATTCGACGAATCGATCAGAAGTACGAACCGTTGGCGAGCTTGCCGCGGACGGTCGGTTTACCGGTCGCTATACCGAGATCAAGCACGGCTCTCTGCAATACGGACTGCGGCGGGCATACGCGCGCAGCTTCAGCAAGGACGACGTGCGTCAAGTGACACAGGCCTTGGCCAACGGCGTATTCCCCGGAGCATCGGGCGATAGCCTTGCCCTGTTCGATGGGCGCGATCTCGCCGCAACGCCACTCGTCGCCGTCACGGTGCGCGATGCGCCGCTCGTTTCTGGCTCGGGATCCACTCGGATCCTGACTCTTCCGCAGTCGTTGCCCACCTTTTCATTGCTGCGGTCCGTGCCGGAGCTGGAGCGTCATCGGCCGCGTAAGTTCCCGATTGATGTCGGTGACGTCGTTGGACCGCTCGAGATCGTTTCGGAACTGCGTGTGACCTTGCCATCCGGCTGGACCGCCCAACTGCCGCCAGGAATCGCCGAGACCAGCACGTTCGGCCGCTACCGGGCCGAATACGTCCAGAGCGGTCGCGAGCTGCGCATTACACGACGCATCAGCGGCAGACGGGGCATCGCACCACCGGATAGTGTCGACGCGCTGGTGGCCTGGCTGCGTGCCGTCTCGAAGGACAATGTGAAGTTCCTGGTGCTCGAGCCGGGGAAGTGACGTTAGTCTCTACGCCGGCGGTCGTGCTCCGCACGTACCGCTACAGCGAAACCTCCAAAATTGTCCGCCT
>WNEY01003097.1_pt1 | contig 23594 bp, 15 predicted proteins | sample 5400531 | NCBI WGS metagenome assembly WNEY01 (sample SAMN13153338, study PRJNA577476) | soil metagenome | isolation source: 200 cm saprolite under Douglas fir tree site 1 | place: USA:California | collected 2015-04-18
CACCGTGATCATCACGACGGTGCCCGCGCTGTGCAGGTAGCCCGCGATCACGATCAGCAGCGGGAACAGCGGGATCACCAGCAGCACGTCGGTGAGCAGGTTCAGCACCGCGTCCCAGGCGCCGCCAAGGTAGGCCGCGGCCACCCCGATCAGCACGGCGATCGCGGTGGCACCGGCGCCGACGCCGAAGGCGATCTCTAGCACCGGCCGGGCGCCGTAGATGATCTGGGAAAATATGTCCGCGCCAAGGCCAGTGGTGCCCAGCAGGTGGCGCAGGGAGGGCCCGAGGGCGGACGCGTAGGCGCCGACCGCGTTCGGGTCGTCGTGGGCGATCAGCCCGGGGAACAGCGAGATCAGCAGGAACAGCAGCAGGAGCCCGGCGCCCCAGGTCGCCTTGCGGTTCGACCTGATCGCCTTGCCCATCCGCTGCAGCGCGCGGATCGCGGGGGAGCGGCTGGTGCCGGCGCGCTGTTCGGTCGCGGTAAGTTCGGCCAGTTCGAGCGGCGGGGGAGCGGCACCGGGGTCCGCGCCCGACGGCATCTGGATCATTGCCATGGCTTAGCCTGCGTCCCTGGTCCGTGGATCGAGCACGGCGGTCGCGATATCCGAGATCAGGATCGCCGCCAGCACCGCAACCGTGATCAGCAGGAACAGCGCCTGCATGAGCGGGTAGTCCTCGTTGTTGACCGCGGCGAGCAGCCAGTAGCCGACGCCCTGGTAGTTGAAGACGTATTCGATCAGGATCGCGCCGCCGAGCACGAAGCCGAGCGACATCGCGAACCCGGTGAGATTGGGCAAGATCGAGTTGCGGGCCGCGTAGTCGAACATGATCCGGCGCCCGGACAGGCCCTTGGCCCGGGCCATCCGCACGTAGTCCTCGGCCAGCGTGGTGATCATGGTGTTGCGCATGGTCAGGATCCAGGTGCCGATCGTGGTGATCAGCAAGGTCCCGGCCGGCAGGATCGCGTGCTTGATCACGTCCCAGATGAAGCCGAAATTGAAGCCAGGGGTCAGCGTGATTGTGTAGCTGTCGAGGTAGGGCAGCCATTTGAGCTTCACGCCGAACAGCAGGATGAGCATGAGGCCCAGCCAGAAGTAGGGGATCACCGAGGTGATGACGAAGACCGGCGGCATCACGCTGTCCAGCGTGCCGCCTCGGCGCCAGGCGCCTACGATGCCGATTCCGGTACCGAGGACGAACGACATGATCGTGGTCAGGCCGACCAGGCCGAGCGTCCACGGTATGGCGTTGGAGATGATGTGGCCGACCGAGGTCGGGTACTCAGACAGTGAGGTGCCGAAGTTGCCGGTCGCGATGTTCTTCAGGTAGCTCAGGTACTGGCTGATCATGCTCGAGTGGGTGTTCACGCCGAACTGGACTTCGAGCGTGTGCAGCGCCTGCGGCGAAACCCCGCCCTTGAACTTCGCGATCATCGCGATCGCCGGGTTGCCCGGCATCAGCCGGGGCAAGACGAAGTTCAGCGTGAGCGCGGCCCACAAGGTCAGCAAGAAGAAGGCCAGACGGCGAAGCGCAAATCTCATATGTCCCGTCCTCCCATCACCATCGTCGTCTGGCTTGGGCGATTCTGGCTAGACCTGGGTGATTCGGGCTGCGGCCGCCAGTAGCCGGGGGTTCGAAGGGGGTCGTCCCCCTCCGGCCAGCACTGTGCCCGCAGCCCGAATCCGCTCGACCGGCTACTTGGTCGGGGTGAGGTTGAGCATCACCTGTTCCCAGTCCGGGTAGTTGTAGGCGGCCGGCTGGGCGTACGGGTTGCTCGGCGACGGCCAGCCGCTGAACTTGCTGGTGTCGTACTGGAACCAGTCGACCGCCTCGGTGACCGGGATCACCGGCACGTCGGCGAGCATGACCTTCTCCAGCTTGGAGACGATTGCCTGCTGCTCAGACGGGCTGGTGGTGGTCGGGAACTGGTTGATCAGGTTGTCGGTCTCCTGGCTGGAGTACCGCTCGAAGTTCGAGCCGGCCGGGGTGCCGATCGGCGCGGAGTTGGCCGAGTACAGCCACTGGCGCAGCTCGAAGTACGGGCCGGGCCCGCCGGTCTCGGCGCCGTAGCCGAGCTCGAACTGGCCGGCGAACAGCTTGTCCTGGTAGGTGGTCTGGGATAGGTCCTGCGCGGTCAGCTGAATGCCGACCGCCTTGAAGTCGGCGACGATCACGTTGACCGCGTTCACCCAATCGGAGAAACCGCCGTTGTTGATGATCGTGAACGCCAGTGGCTTGCCGTTCTTGGCGAAGATGCCGTTCGAGCCGCGCTTGTAGCCGGCCGCTTCCAGGATCGAGATCGCCTTCTTCGGATTGAAGGCGTAGTTATTGCCGAACTTGGCCGCCTGGGACTGGTCCAGCCAGGTGCTGAACGTCGGGGTGACGATGCCGGTCTGGTTCGACGGCGGCTCCTCGCCGAACTCACCGAGCTCGCTGGCCTTGGCCCGGTTGACCGCATAGGCCATGGCCTGGCGGACCGCGACGTCCTTCAGCAGCGGGTTGGTGAGGTTGATGAAGATCGACACGTTGGCGACCGGCGGGAACCAGTGCTTGATCGCGGGCTGGCCGGACAGGAACTTGTCGATGTCAGGTATGAACTGGCTGCCCCACTGCGCCCCGCCCTGAGCCAGGACGTTGTTGGCGGCATCGTTGGTGAGATACGCCGGGTAGTTGACGGTCTTGACCCTCGGCAGGCCCGGCTTCCAGAAATGCGGGTTGGCCGTATAGGAGATGTTCTGCGGGGTGCAGGTCTTCGAGCTAACCGTGAAAGGCCCGGTGCCGATCGGGTTCGTGTCCGGGTACTTGGTCGGGTCGGAGATCTTGGTCCAGACCTTCGGGTCAACGATGCCGATCTGATCGGCGATGTAGTAGAAGTACGTCACCGCGGGCGCCTTGAACTGCATGACGACCTGGTCCGCGTTCTGGGTGACGCTGCTGAGCACGGCCCAGACCGCGTTGATGTCCAGCGTCTTGTTCGCCTTCAGCAGGTTGAAGGTGTACAGCACGTCGGCGGCCGTCAGCGGGTCGCCATTGGTGAACTTCACGCCCTTGCGGATCGTGAAGGTAAGCGTCTTGTTCCCGTTGCTCCACGCGAAGCTCGAAGCGAGCCAGGGCGTCGTCTTCGCGTTCTCCAGCGTGTCGACGAAGACCAGCGGCTCGTAGACGGTGCCAAGCGAGAAGGAGATGTCCGACAGGTTGAACGGGTTGAAGTTACACGTCCAGTTGCCACCGCTCTCGTTGTCGATGGACAGGACGCCGCTGGCCGATGACGTCCCCTTGCCACCGCTGCCGCCGCTGCTACTGCTTGAGCAGGCAGTCGCCGCCAGGCAGCATGACGCGATGACGACCCCGTATTTGATAAGGCGTCTCATTGCTTAGCCCTTCGGTTGCGCTGCGCGCGGCTCGACGATCCCCGCCTCGGCTCGCGCGCCGTCGCCGGGCGGTTTCTTCCAGGGCCGACGGGGTCACCGTTGGCGTTTGTGCTGGTTACCACCATTAAAGCCATGTCTGTCGCGGGTGGGGCGGATGTTAGGAATGTGAGTTCCGGGATCCTGCGCTGGTGGCTGTGTACGATCGAGCTATTCTGTGAGATTGTTAGGACAGTATCCTAACTATCCGGGACGTAACAGAGTTCGTGGCCGAACCGTGATCTGGCACATGAAGTCTGGATGAGGACCGGTTTTGGCGCGGGGGTTGATAGGGGGTCGTCCCCCCTCGGCCAGCACCGCACCAGCTGGTTCTGATTCGGCGACCTGGTACCAGCACGCATTAGGGAGGCAACCCGGCCGTGGACATGATCTCGTTCGGCATGGTCTTCCTAGAGCTGGTATTCGGGCAGCTAGACCGGCTGCCAGGGCCAGGCGAAGAGGTCTTCACCGACGAGTTCTCGATCTCCTGCGGCGGCGCGGTGACCAGCGCCACGGCGGCGGCCGCCGGTGGCGCGAAGGCCGGCGTGTGCGCCCGGCTCGGCGAGGACTTTGGCTCCCAGGTGGCGATCGAGCACTGCACCTCCGCCGGCATCGACTTGTCGACCTCGGTGCGGATACCAGGGTCGGCGGCCGGCATTACGGCCGTGCTGAACTTCTCTGGTGACCGCGGCTTTGTGACCCAGTTGCCGCCGGGCGGGTTCGGCGGGCCGCCGGAGCAAGAGCGGTGGCTGGGCGTGCTCCGCGAGCATCCCCCGGCCTGGTGCTACCTGCACGCCGACATCGGCATCCCGGCGTTCCTGCGTGAGGCCCGTGAGCTTGGCTGCAAGATCATGCTCGATATCTCTCTTGGCGATGAGCGTCGCGGCGAGGCGGTCATCGAATGCATCAAGCTCGCCGATGTGTTCGTACCAAACTCCGACGAGCTGCTGCGGCTGACCGGGGCCGGGGCGATCGAGCAGGCGATCGCCGCGGCATCGGCCTGGGGGACCCAGCTGGTCGTGACCCGCGGCGCCGACGGGGCCCTGGTGTCGCACCCTGACGGCTCGTTCACTCAGGTACCGGAAGGGGTAAGCGACGTCGTGGTCAAGGATCTGACCGGGGCGGGCGACAACTTCGCCGGTGCCTTGATCGCGGCGCTGCTGGGCGGGGCGCCGATCACCGACGCCGTCGTCGCCGCAAACGAGGCCGGGTCCAAGGCGGTCGGGCAGCTAGGCGCGATCGGTCCGGTCGGCGCGGCGACCAGCTCCGGCTGGCCGTTTCATCCAATGGATCTTAAGGCTGTGCTAGCCCGGGGGGACACTCTGCTCGCCGGGGGACACCCCCGAACCCCCGATGGCCCGGAACCCCCCGCGGTGATGAGGGCGGGCGAACCCGAGTTGTTGGAGCGTGGCTGAATGAAGTTGACCATCCTTGGCGGTGGCGGGGTCAGGATGCCGCTGTTCGTGCGCTCGGTGCTGGCGGGCCGTCCGGGAGCGTTCGACGAGATCTGCCTGTTCGAGCCGGACGCGACCCGGCGGGCGACGACCGGGCGGCTGGCCACCGAGGTCGGGCGGGTGCTCGGCCACCCGGGCGTGGTCACGCTGACCGACGATCCGGCGGCTGCGTTCACCGGCGCGGACTACGTGTTCTCGGCGATCAGGGTCGGCGGTGACCGCGGGCGGGTCATTGACGAGCAGGTCGCGTTGCGGCGCGGCATCGTCGGGCAGGAGACGACCGGACCCGGCGGCGGCGCGATGGCGCTGCGTACGATCCCGGTTGTGCTCTCCTATTGCGAGCTGCTCAGCCAGCGCGCTCCGAACGCGGTGCTGATCAACTTCACGAACCCGGCCGGGTTGATCACGCAGGCGGTCAGCGCGCAGGGGAAGGTGACCGCGGTTGGTGTCTGCGACACTCCGTCTCACACGATCTTGGAGCTGACCAAATTCGCCGGATCGGCTTGGGGAGCCGATCCCGGGCAGGTCGCCGCGAGCTACGGCGGGCTCAATCACCTCGGCTGGGTGACCTCGTTCGTGACGGACGGGGTCGAGCGGATGCCCGAGCTGATCGACCGGTTCGACGAGCTGAAAGGCGAGTGGCGGCTGTTCCGAGCGTTCGACGCTGACCTAGTTCGACGCGTCGGCGCGCTGCCGACCGAATACGTGTACTACTACTACGACTCGCGGCGGTACATCGACGGGGTAGCCAGCAACGGTTCCAGCCGGGGCCAGGATGTGCTGGCGCTGAACTCCGAGTTGCTGGCCGCGATCAAGCACGCGTTCGCCGGCGACGACGTGCATGCCGCGTGGACCGCCTACTCGAACCTGCTCGGGGTTCGGCGGGACACCTACATGCGGACCGACACCGAAGGTGACAGCGGGCAAGCCGCCGCCCGGGTGGCGCGGGACGCGCGCGGTGCCGTGCCGATGCAGGCGGAGGAGATCGGCGGGTATGAGGGCCTCGCGTTGCGGGTGATCGACGGACTGTCCGGGCGGAATCCAGGCAACGTGATCGTCAATATGCGCAACGGGGACACGCTGCCGTTCCTCGACAGCGACGACATCGTCGAGGTTCCGGCTCGGGTGGACGCCGCGGGCCTGGCCGTGACCGGGCGGGCCGAGTTGCCCCGGTCCGCCCGGGCGCTGGTCGAGGCGGTAAAGGAGTACGAGCGGGGGATCGTCTCGGCCGCGATGACCGGCGACGCCCGGCTGGCGGCGGTCGCGCTGGCGCAGCATCCTCTGGTACCCGGGATCACGGCGGCGCGGGAGTTGCTGGCCGACTACATCTCCCAGCACGGCACCTACCTCGCCTACCTCAGCTAGAGCGGACCAGATGGAAGCCAGCGCGCAGGAATTGGTGGTAGCCGGTCAGCCGACTGCGGCCGCGGCGGGAGCAGGAGCGGGAGCGGGAGCGGCTCAGGCGGCCAGGCCGCAGCTGATCAGGGCGATGAACGAGCAGTTGCTGCTCAGCCAGATCCGCCAGCTCGGCGTGTGCTCGCGGGCCGACCTGGCCCGGTTGTCTGGCCTGTCCAAGCCGACGGTGTCGCTGGCGCTGGCCAATGTCGAGCGCGCGGGCCTGGTGCGTACCGCCGGGCAGCGGACTGGTGTGCCGGGCCGTTCGGCCGTCCTGTACGAAATCCGGCCGGAGGCCGGTTACGTGCTCGGCCTGGATATAGGTCACGAATACCTGCGCGGCGCGATCGCCGACCTGACCGGCGAGGTCAGGGCCAAGGCCGAATCGCGCAGCCCGTCAGGCAGCGTGAGCAGGCGGGTCGGTGAGCTGATCAGGCTCGCCGACGGCATCTGCGCGGCCGCGGAGGTCGGCCGGGAGGACGTGACGCAGACCGTGCTCGGAAGCCCGGGCGTCTATGACCCGAGCCGCGACGCGATCGCGCTGACCGGCGGGTTGGCGGGCTGGGACAAGCGGGCGGTGCTGGCCAGGCTCCGGGCGGCGTTCGGCCCGAACTTCATGGTCGAGAACGACACCGACGCCGCCGCGCTGGCTGAGCGCGAACACGGGCACGGCCGGGAGTTCGCCAGCTTCGCGTTCGTCTCGATCGGCAGCGGCATCGGCATGGGCCTGGTGCTCGGCGGTCAACTGCATCGGGGCGCGCACGGGGTGGCGGGGGAGATCGCGTTCCTGCCGATCACCGAGGGCGTCACCGGGGCGGGCGCGGAGGAGATCCGCCAGCGCGGCGCGCTGGAAGCCGCCGGTTCCTCGTCGGCGATCGTCAGGTCGGCCCGCAAGGCCGGGATGCGAGCCAACTCGGCCCGGCAGGTGTTCGCCGCCGCGTCGGCGGGCGACGAGCGCGCGATCACGATCGTGGCAACCGAGGCGCGGCTGGTCGCCAAGGCCATCTGCGCGATCGTGACCGTGATCGACCCCGGGCTGGTCGTGCTGGGCGGCGGCATCGGGCAGGCACCTGGGTTCACCACGATGGTGGCGGCCGAACTAGCCGAGATCTCACCCGTGCTGCCGGAAATCCGGGTCAGCGCCCTCGGCACCAGCGCCGTCGTCGACGGCTGCCTGGCGTCCGGCGCCGACCTGGCCTGGCGCCGCCTCACCACCCAGCTAGCCCAGTCCCAGCCCGACCAGCCCGACGCCACCCTGTTTCAGGTCCCCCTGGGCTGAGCCGCCCCATCTATCAGGCGGGGCGGCTTAGCGGGCTCGGGTCTTGTCGGTACGGCCGGGCATGGCGCGAATTGCAGCAGTTTCGGGTCAGCAATGCTGTGGCTGTCCCGGGGTCGGCAGCAGCGCGGCGACAGCGCCGACCCGTGGCCGTTGTGACTCGCCGCAACCCCGCGACAGCGCTGACCCGTGGCTGCTGGCGGGGCGACTGGCGGGGCGACGGTCTGGGGTCGGCGCTGTCGTGGGGATCGTAGGAGTTGCAGCGGTAGCGGGTCAGCGCGGCCGCGGGCGCGGGGTTAGCTGGCCGACGTCGCGGAGCTAGTGGTGGTGGTGGTGTCCTAGGCGGGGGATGGGGAGTTGGCCTTTGAACGCGAAGGCCGGGTTGTACTTCAGCAGCCAGACGCGCTCCTCGCTGCGGTTATCGCAGACCGTGAGGGGCGGAGAGGGGACCATGCAGCCGAGCTTGACCCGCACGAAGCCGAGCCAGCGCAGATACGTCTCGAGCTTGTTGAGTCGCTGGCCGGGGTGATTCAGCCGCCAGAGGTTCGTCCATTCAACCGCCCAGCCGATATTCAGCGTCTTCAGGTCCTTGGCGGCCGCCTTAAGTTCCTTCACGGTCGGATAGGACGTCGCGCCCTGGTACTTCATCAGGTACTTGTAGAACGGGTGGTCCGTTATCTGCTTGATTGTCGGCTGCGGCACCCAGGCGGTGTAGGAGATCGAGCGCGGATGCCCGTCAGCGGTCGCCAGCAGCAACGCCCGTTCAGAGATTCCTGAACCGGTCAAAGCCAGGCCGCCACGCAGGCCGAACGGCACGTCGAGCACCGTCGAGTTCGAATGGTCAGCCTGCAGCACGGAATCGATCCCCGGCATCGTCGTCGGCATGGTCTCGGTTGGCGTGACCGGCGGGCCGGTAGTGCCGCCGGACCAGCCGATTTCGAGCACGCTCAGTCCGGTGACGATAATCACCAGCGGGATCGCCAGCCAGCGACGGCGTTGGGTCAGCCACTGCACGACAAGCCCGGCCAGCAGCGCCGCCCCGATCAAGCCGACGAGTGCGAACCGGTCGGCCTCCCGCAGCCCGGCGAGGCCCGGGATTCGCACCAGCCACGTGTAGGGCATCAGGTTCGAGACGTGAACCTTGTACCAGTCGGTCAGGCCGTCCTGTTTGACCAGCACGTAGTGGATGTGGCTGGCCAGCGGCATGTACTGGTGGCACGCCTGGCCGTACAGCTTGCCCGGAGCGGTCACGTTGACCACGCAGTTGCTGCCGATGACCAGGCTGGTGCCGAGCGCCAGGATCGCGCAGCCTAGCCAGAGCAGCAGGAACCACCAGGTTGTCCGCTTGCGCCAGCCGATGATCACGCCAAGGACCGCCAGCGCGGTGATCACGATCCCGAACGTCGGTATGCCTTCGCCTGGCTGTACCGACGCGCCGCCCTGGGCCGCGGCGTTGAACGAATACGTGCTGCCTACAACGTGGCCGAGGCCGTAGTACGACAGCCGGGGCGAGGCCGAGAACAGCGTGCCGAGCGGCACGCCGAACTGGGTGTAGTTCTGGGCGAGCGGGCCGACCGGGACCTTGGCGCCGCCAGCGGCGATCTGCTGTCCCATGGCGATGAGCTGAGGGCTCGCGACCACGAACGCGACCGCCGCGCCGACCGCCAGCGGCACCAGTACCTTGCGGAGCGCGGCCCGGTCGCGGAAGGCCTTGCCGATGATCCACGGCACCAAGATGACGAAGGCGAGAAGCAGCGCGATCGCCGCGCCTTCCTGGCTGGTCATGACGGCGGCGCCGAGCGCGATGCCGAGCCAGATCGCCGGGCCGATCTTCTGGGTGCGGCGCAGCCGTACCGCTCCCTCGATGGTCAGCGGCAGGAAGATGAGCCCGGCGGCGATGTTGACGTGGTACCAGTTCTGCCACAGCATCATCGTCGACAGGCCGAAGAAGGCGCCGGCCGCGATAGAGCCAGGCACATTGAGCCAGAGTCTGGCCGCGCGGAACATCGTGTAGCACAGCAGCCCGGGCACGATCAGGCTGAGCGCGGTGAACGCGGCCGAAGGTCCCCAGAGCAAGGTGACCGGCGCCATCACATAGCCGGCCAGCGGCATCAGCGTGCTGAAGCCGAGCTGGATGCCGACCGGAGCGGCCATGAGGTGGGTGAAGAACGGGTTGCCGAGATTGGCGACCTGGTGCGCGACCCACCACATGCCCCAGATGAAGCTGGCCTCGTCGGTCGTCCGCGGCACCTTGCCGCCGGTCAGGTAGTTGAACCTCGGCCAGGTCGCCGCGATGCCGGCGGCGATATAAAGCACCAGCAAGGTGACGTGCCGCACCCAGTTGGGCGCAGAGATGCGGGCGAAGAAGCGCCCGATCGCGCCGAACACCCGCCGGACCGGGCCCCGCCGCTTACTCTCGCCGGATTTCGCTTTCCTCCGCTTCCCTGATTTGTCCGGTGCGGTCTCATCCGGAGCAACCGGGGCCTGGGGCGCTGCCGTTTGTTCTTGGGTTTCAGCGTCGGTATCGGCGGTGGCCACGGCCGTGGCGGTCTTCGCCTTCGCCGCAGCGGCCGACCCATTGTGATCGTGTGTCACCTCTGGGTTGACCGGAACATCGTCTCCAGGCCGCGCCGAATCCGAGGTCGCAGGCTTGCCGTCCTGGCTCCGGCCTGCTGGACTCATCGAACCACCCTGTCTAATCTCAATCTGACCGTTCATGTCTACCGTCTTAGCGGCGGCTTGTCGCATGATCTGGCAGACCGGCCTCTACCACGCCAACGGCCAACTACTCGCAGAGCGCCAGGAAGTTCGTGCTCGGTAGCGATCCGCGGCAGCCAATTGCGGCTACCGGTACAAGCTAGAGTCCTTCAGTGGCACTCAGGGAAACTAGCGTACGCCCGATCTCCCCCTGCTTGATGCGTTGGGAGATCTTCGCGGTCTTCGCCGTGTCGCTGGGTGCCAGTGCACTCAATGCGCTGCTATCGCTAATCGGCTCCCTGCTGGCCCCGGCACCCCTGTCTGGCCAGGAAGCCTTGCTGGTCGGATCGCAGGCCAGCAACCACTGGCTGGACCTGACCCTCCAGCTGGCCTCGGTCGCCGAGGGCCTGGCCCCGGTTGTGCTGGTGTTTTACCTGCTAGCGCGCTCCGATGAAGCTCCGTCACTTATCGGGATCGACGCCAGTCAGCCAGGTAAAGACGCCGCCAGAGGCGCAGCGCTGGGCGCCGTGATCGGCGGTATCGGCCTCGGCCTGTATTACGCGGCTTTCCATCTGCACGTCAGCTTGAATGTGGTGCCCGAACAATTGCCGTCTGTTTGGTGGCGCGTTCCTGTCCTTGCGCTTTTCGCGTTTCAGAACGGCATGCTCGAGGAGACGGTCGTTCTTGGCTATCTGCTGACCCGGCTGGATCAGCTAGGTACCAAGCCGGCCAAGGCAATCGTGATCAGCGCGGTGCTGCGGGGTTCCTATCACCTGTATCAGGGCCTCGGCGGATTCCTTGGCAACGCGGCGATGGGCGTGGTGTTCGGGGTGCTCTTCCGCCGCTGGCGCCGGGCCACGCCGATGATCATCGCGCACACGCTGATCGACGGCGTCGCCTTCATCGGCTACTCCTACCTGCACGGCAAGGTCTCCTGGCTCCCCTGACCAGCCCGGCTGGAGACCGGCCTCAGCGCGCAAGACCCGCTACGACTGTGACCCCGGGCAATCCAGCCAGCGTCTTTCCGGCCAGCGCCAGCTTGGACCGGCGTAGCCCGCTGCCGATCACGACCTGCGGCATCGCGGCGGCCGCCGCATCGATCAGGATCGGCCAGTCGGCCGGCAACCCGATCGGGCCGCTTGCCCGCGATCACCACGCAGTTGGCCGATTCGTCCAAGGCGATGTCGTACCGTTCGCAGAACGCGGCCGTGTCGGCAACGTCCGGGTCGATCTCGGCCACGCCGACCGCGTCGGCCGGATGCGGCCACTGCGGGCTGGTGATCGAGGCGGTTACCGGCGCGGCGAGCAGGTCGGTGTGACTGGCCGCTGGGGTGAAGTCCAGCTTGCCGATGCTGAAGGTCATCTGGGCAGTCTAGAGAACCAGACAGGCGGAATCAGTTGCCCAGGCTGCCGAGCCTGACCGTGAACGCCTTGTGCTGGCCGTCCCTCAGCACGTGCACGGTCACTCTCTCGCCGGGCCGGTAGGCGATCAGCACGTTCTCAAGTTCGGCCAGGCTGCCAGTCCGCAGGTGGCCGAGGCCGGTGATGATGTCCCCGGTCTTAATGCCGGCGATTCTGGCCGCGCCCTCCGGCAGCGCGGCCTCGACCGAGACGCCGTCGAGGTTGCCTGACCTGTTGGTATAGGTGCTGCCGTTGATCTGGAGCGATGCTCGGTCTGATCGGGTCACGCGCCCGGTCGCGATCAGTTGCGAGGCGATGTCCCGCACCGTATCTGAGGGGATCGCAAAACCGATTCCGTCAGCCGTAATGCCCAGCTCGGGATCTCTCGCCGCCAGCGTGGGGATGCCAAGTACCTCACCGGAGAGCAACACGAGCGCCCCGCCGCTGTTGCCCGGGTTGATCGCCGCGCTGGTCTGGATCGCGTCGGTGATCACCATTGGCGGCCGGCCGGGCATTGTCGGCCCGCTCACGGTCCGGCCCGTTGCCGACACGATGCCTTGAGTGACGCTGTCCACCAGCCCGTACGGCGCTCCCATCGCCAGCACGAACTGGCCAACCTCGGCCTTGGCCGAATTCGCCCATCGGGCGGGCCGCAGGTCGGCCGGCGGGGCCGATACCTTGACCACGGCCAGGTCATCGGGCAGGAATGTGCCGATCACTTGCGCCTTCAGCGGGCGGCTGGCATCCGACACGAGGACCTTGACGGTTCGCGCGGTACCGACGACATGCGCGTTGGTCACGATGTCGCCCCTGGAATCGAACACCACCCCGGACCCGGTTTGCTGGCCGGCGTCGATCTGCACGACCGAAGGCAGCAACTTCTTGACGACCTGCACGTAGTCCTGCTGAGTCGGGCTGGCCGGACCCGCCTGCGTCGGCCTGCCCGCCGACGCGCACGCCGTCACTCCGGCGACCAACACCCCTAGCAGAACCGAAAGCCAGCGACGGGCATAGCTGCGCCGCCCCCGCATCGAAGCCATCCGGCTACCCCCCGATGCCGCGAACCTCGCGGCTCTCTTAGTCTTCCACCATGTCGGTTGGGCAATCGCAAGGCGAAACCATCGGTAGTACATCCATCGCGACCGACGAGGTAACGGTCGCCGCGTTGACGGATGCCCTGGCGTCCGGCCAGCTCACCGCCGCCGAGCTGACCCAGTTCTACCTGGGCCGGATCGAGCGGCTGAACGGCGACGTCCGTGCCGTGATCTCGGTCGACGACAGCGCGGCGCAGCAGGCCAGCGCGGCCGACGAGGCGCGGGCAGCGGCCGGCCGGCCAGGACCGCTCGCCGGAATCCCGGTCCTGGTCAAGGACAACATCTCCGTCGTCGGCTCACCGGCCACCGCGGGCTCGCCTGCCTTGCTTGACGCCGAGGCCAGCGACGCGTTCCTGATCGGCAAGCTGCGCGAGGCCGGGGCGATCATCCTCGGCAAGGCCAACCTGTCCGAGTGGGCCAACTTCAGGTCGACGCATTCCTCCAGCGGCTGGTCCACGCTTGGCGGCCAGGCGGTGAATCCGAACGGCACCGGTCGCAACCCGTCCGGGTCCAGCTCTGGCTCCGGAGTCGCGATCGCAGCCGGGCTTGCACCACTCGCGATCGGCACCGAGACCGACGGCTCGATCATCAGCCCGGCGACGAGTAACGGCATCGTGGGCATCAAGCCGACGCTCGGCCTGGTCAGCCGGTCAGGCATCGTGCCGATCTCGTCCGCCCAGGACACCGCAGGCCCGATGACCAGGTGCGTCGCCGACGCCGCGGTGCTGCTGGGCGCGATCGCGGGTGCCGACCCGGCCGACCCGCCGACCGAGGACACTCCGGACGGCGCCGCGTTCCACGCCGACTACACCCAGTTCCTCGATCCGGCCGCGCTCGCCGGCGCGCGGATCGGCGTCTGGCGGGACGGCGCCGCTGATGCGGTCCCCGGCGCGCTCGCGATACTCGACCAGGCGGTGAACTTGCTGCGCGAGGCCGGCGCCGTCATCATCGACCCGGTCGTCCTGACTGGCTCCGATGCCATCAGCAAGCCGGAGTTCGCCGCGCTCGGCATGGAGTTCAAGGATGAACTGAACGCCTACCTGGCCAGCGTCGGCGGCGAGCACCCGGCCTCGCTCGGCGAGCTCATTGAATTTAATAAGGGAAACGCATTGCGCGTGCTGAGTCACTTCGGTCAGGAGATCTTCATCTCCGCTGATGAGACGCAGGGCCGGGCTGACCCGAAGTGGAGGCCGGCTCGCGACGAGGCCAGAACGCTGGCCAGGGCAGGCCTCGACGGCGCCTTCTCCTCCCATGGCCTCGACGCCGTGGTCATCGTCTCCGGCAACCCCGCCTGGCTGACCGACTACGTACTCGGCGACCACTACAGCTTCGGCACCTCGACGCCCTGCGCGGTCAGCGGCTACCCGGCGTTCACGGTCCCGGCCGGAAGCGTGTGCGGGCTGCCGGTCGGGCTCTCGTTCATGGGGCTGGCCTGGAGCGAGCCAAGGCTGCTGGGTCTGGCCTACGCCTTCGAACAGGTACGCTCCCTCCGATAGCACGCAACCCGAGCGATAATCTGCGGGCATGGACTCATGGCCCGCTGTTCACATCCCTGACCTGCCCGGGCGGGCTCCCGCCACCAGGGTCTGGGACACGTCGAGCAACGCGCTCGCAGTGGCCGCGCCCGGTCCGCTCGCGACGATGTACGCGTGCGGCATCACGCCTTATGACGCGACGCACATGGGCCATGCGGCGACTTACATTGCCTGGGACCTGCTGAACCGGAGCTGGCGCGATTCAGGCCGCGCAATGCGTTATGCCGAAAATGTTACTGATGTAGATGACCCGTTGCTTGAGCGCGCTAACCGCGACGGCGACGACTGGCGCGAACTGGCCGACCGCGAAATCGAGCGGTATCGGGACGACATGGCGGCGCTAAGGGTGTTGCCGCCTGACTATCTGATCGGTGCGGTCGAGGCGCTCAGCGTGATCGAGGATTTCAGCGGGCTGCTGGCCGACCGGGACGCGCTGTACGAGCTTGAGACTGATGTGTACGCGCTGAAGTCGGCCGATCCGCGGTTCGGCTCGGTCTCCGGGTTCGATGTGCCGACGATGCTCGAACTATCGGCGGAGCGCGGCGGCGATCCGGGCCGGGCAGGCAAGAAGGATCCCCTCGACCCGATGGTCTGGCTGGCTAACCGGCCGGGGGAGCCGCACTGGGATTCCCGGTTCGGGCCGGGGCGGCCGGGCTGGCACGTGGAGTGCGCGGCGATCGCGTCGCGGTGGCTCGGGGTGACGTTTGACGTGCAGGCCGGCGGATCTGACCTGATCTTCCCGCACCACGAGATGAGCGCGTCGCACGCGCGGGTCGCTTACGGCGCTGACGGTGCTGACGTGTTCGCCCGCCGGTACGTGCACGCGGGCATGGTCAGGTACGCCGGGGAGAAGATGTCGAAGTCGCTCGGCAATCTAGTCTTCGTGTCCCGGCTACGGGGAGCCGGGACCGATCCGATGACCATCCGGCTGGCGATCCTGGCGCATCACTACCGGGGTGACTGGGACTGGACCGAGCGCGGGCTGGCGCAGGCGGCCGAGCGGCTTGAGCGCTGGCGGGCGGCGGTGGCGCTGGGGTCAGGAACTGGAGCCGGAACTGGAGTCGGACCGGAGGCCGAGAGCGTGCTGGCTCGGGTCAGGGAGCGAATGGCCGATGATCTCGACGCGCCTGGTGCGCTGGCGGTGGTCGATGGCTGGGCCGGATCGGTTCTGGCTGGCCCTAGCCCCTCAGCCTCGGCGGCGGCGCTAGTCAAGGACGCGGTGGACGCGCTGCTTGGCGTCCAGCTCTAACCAGATATCCACAGCCCGCCCGCCAGCGCCGCCAACCGCCCGGCGTTCGTCAACATCAGGCAATGTCCAGGTGCGACCTTGCCGTCCGGCGGCGAGGCTGAGATACATGAAAGAGTCCCAGCCCAACGAAATCCGACCCAACCGCCCCAAGCCATTACGCCAGTCTCCTGACGCTAGCCGCGGACCGGCTGGCCAGGCTGGACGAGGCCCTGGCCGCGCCCGCGCTGGCGGCCAACCGGACGAGGCCGGCTACCGCTGCAAGGTCAAGGTCGGCTCGGCCGACGGAATCCTTGCCGTAGTGCCGCACCTGCTCGGCTTCCACCCCACCAAGAGCCTGGTCGTGCTCGGCATCGGCGGCCCGCACGCCAGGATCCGCCTCGCGTTCCGTTATGACCTGCCCGACCCGCCCGACGACTCGCTGAGCGCCGATATCGCCGGGCACGCGGTGACCGTGCTCGGCCGAGAGCACCTCACAATGGCGATCCTGGTAGGTTACGGCGCCGGCCAGGCCGTCACCCCGGTCATCGACATCGTCGGGACGGCGTTGCGCGATGCCCGCATTGCGATTCAGGACGCACTGCGCGTCGACGACGGCCGTTACTGGTCCTACCGGTGCGCTGATCCGGCCTGCTGTTCACCGGATGGCGTGCCCTATGACCCGTCCGCGCACCCCGCCGCTGCGGCGCTGGAGGCGGCCGGGCTCTCGGTTCACGCCGACCGAGACGAACTGGCTGGCACGCTGGCCAGGATTCCCGAGTCCGTTGAGCCGATAACCGAGTCGCTTGAGCGGGCGCGGGCCAGAGCCAACCGCCTGATTGAGCAGGCGATGATCGTCGGGCCGGAGGGCGATCTGTTCCAGCCCGTTGCCGACGCGGGACGCAAGTCAATTCGCCAGGTCGTGGCGAGCTGCCGGCGCGGCGACCAGCTTGCGAGCTATGACGAGATCGCGTGGCTGGGGTTCGTCCTCACGGACCTGCGGGTCAGGGACGACGCCTGGGCCAGGATGGACCCGCAGTACACCGAAGCGCACCAGTTGCTCTGGACCACGTTGCTGCGGCATCTGCCTAATGAATTTGTTCCGGCACCGGCAGCTTTGCTCGCGTTCGTGTCCTGGCAGGCCGGCGATGGAGCGCTGGCGACGATCGCGATCGAGCGGGCCCTTGACGCCGACCCCGACTACACGATGGCGCTGCTGATCGCGGACGCGCTGCACGCCGGCCTGCCACCGTCAGCTGCCCGGCTCTCGATGAGCCCCAAGCAGGTCGCGGCCAGCTACGCCAAGCACCGTCGCCCGCCCACCAGAGCCAACCGCCGCCGCGACTAACTGTTCCTCGTGTCTGACCGGCGCGGCGGGCGCTGATCGGTGGGCACTGGCGGGTGGCTGCGGCACCGGGGCCTGTCAGGTGGATGACAAATTTGTCATGCAGCTGACAGTTCGCAGCCGAAATGTCACACGATCGGGCTATTGCCGAGACGGTTCGACGGCGAGGATCGAAGTGGTCACTGGGGGAACGGGGATACGGGGACGCTGTCCACGGCCCCTGAGCAAGGGCTGGCCGGGACGAACGCCACTGCCACCTAGCCAGCCCTAACCCACCAAGGCAGCAATGCCGACCAGGATCCGGCCGGGCAGGATGTCGGCCAGCCCGGCCGGGTCTGGGGGCGCCGGCCCGAGCCCGGCCCGGATAACTAGACCGGCACCTGCCCGGCCGGCCGACCCGCGCCCAAAGCACCCCGCACCCGTCTCACACACGCCGCACCCGCACGCCCACCCTGCGCCGCGCACCCGCACCCGGCACGCGCGGTCGGGCTAGACGGTGAGGTCTGGGGCTGGGTCTGGGCTGGCGGCTAGCCCGGCCAGCTCGCGGCCCTGGCGGTACTGCGTGGCGGCTAGCGGCAGGGTGCCTGGGCGGCAGCTGAGCAGGACGGTGAGCTTGCCTGGTTCGGCGTTCTGGTCGATGGTGAGGTCCCGGCCGGCTAGAGCGGCCCGGCGCAGCGTCTGGGCAGCGACCGCAGCGGCCGTGCCGAAGAGCAGGGCGCCAGGGACGGCCGCGCCGATGCGGTCGGCGGCTAGCTCGTACTCCGTGCAGCCGAGCACCAGGGCACCGCAATCGGTCGGCGTGCGGCCAGCGGCGTCGGCTATGGCGACGGTCATGGCCTTCTCGTCACCGGCGTCGATGGCGGTGGCCAGACCAGGGCATGCGACTGGCGTCACTTCGGCCCCAGCGCCGAATTCGGCGATGAGCCTGCGCTGGTAGTCGCTGGCCGTCGTGGCGACCGTCGCCCAGATGGCGACGGACCTGGCGGCGGCCGCCGCCGGCTTGATGGCCGGGACGGTGCCGACGATCGGGATCTCCGGCTCGAACTCGGCCCGCAGCACGTCCAGCGCGTGCACCGACCCGGTGTTGCAGGCCATCACGATGACGTCCGGGTCGTAGCTCGCCGCCGCGTGAGCGACCGCGAGCGAGCGCTCGGCAATGTCTTGCGGGGTACGCGGACCCCACGGCATGCCGTCGGGGTCCATAGCGATGACCAGATCGGCGTCCGGCCTTAGCCTATGCAGTTCGCTCGCGGCGCCCAGCAGCCCGAGCCCGGAGTTGATCAGCGCGAATCGCATGCGCTCAACGATAGGAGATTCTCCCGAGCGCTTGGTGAACGCCGGACATCCGTTGCCTAAGGGCAACGTCGATGTTTCGGCCACGCCCCGCCACCGAAAATGTGCCTCTCGTCGCAGCTCAACGCCATGAGCGACGGGGCGAGAAATCATTCGTGATTGCGCGCCCGGCGCACTACACTGCGGCATGATTCTTGCCCGCGCCACCGCTGTGGTGCGATGCGAGAGGACAGTCAATCGTCCCCAAGGAGGGTAGAGATGGCGGCAGCGACCATTTCCGTCGAGATGTCCTATGTGACCTGTTCGAAGGGTATGGCGCGTGTCGCGAAGTACGCTCAACTTGGGGATCCTGGCGCATGTAGACGCCGGTAAAACAACGCTCACCGAGCGGCTGCTCTACGCCGCCGGTGTGATCAACCAGCTCGGCAGCGTCGATGCTGGTACTACCGTCACCGATTCGCTGGCGCTTGAGCGTCAGCGCGGGATCACGATCAAGTCGGCGGTGGCGTCGTTCTCGATCGGGGCGACCGACGAGGTGACGGGGGGTTCCGGGGGGTCGTCCCTTATCCCGGGCCACGCGGGGGGTTCCGGGGGGTCGTCCCCCCGGGCCAGCACTGTGGTCAATCTGATCGATACGCCCGGCCACCCGGACTTCATCGCCGAGGTGGACCGGGTGCTCAGCGTCCTCGACGGGGCAGTGCTCGTTATCTCGGCCGTGGAGGGCGTGCAGCCCCAGACGCAGATCCTGCTGCGCTCGCTGCTGCGCCTGCAGATCCCGGCACTGGTGTTCGTGAACAAGATCGACCGGCCGGGTGCGCGCACCGACAGCCTGCTACGGGAGATCCGCCGGCGGCTGAAGGTCGCCGTCGTCTCGATGGGACGCGTCGAAGCGGTCGGGACCCGGCAGGCCAGTTTCTGCGCCTTGGCGCCGAGCGACCCCGGCATGCGGGCCGGCTGGCTCGAAGTGCTGGCCGAGCACGACGACGGCCTGCTCGCCGCCTTTGTGGAAGATGAGGCCACCATCACCGGCGCGCGGCTGCGGGCCGAGCTCGCGGCTCAGACCAGCCGCGGCCTGGTGCATCCGGTCTTCTTCGGCTCCGCGATCACCGGGGCGGGTATCGAGCCGCTGATCGCCGGGATCGCGGATCTGTTGCCGGCCAAGGTCGGTGATCCAGACGGTCCGGTCTCCGGCCGCATCTTCAAGATCGAGCGCGGCGGCGGTTCAGAGAAGATTGCCTACGTCCGGATGTTCTCTGGCACCATCCACGCCCGTGATCGGCTGCGATTCGGCGCCGGCCTAGATGGCAAGGTGACAAACGTAGCCGTGTTCGACCGCGGATCAGCCGCAGAGCGCCCGGCGGTCAGCGCGGGCCAGATCGGCAAGCTCTGGGGCCTGGCCGAAGCCCAGATCGGCGACCAGGTCGGGGAGCTGGCCGAAGGCGACGCTCGGGCTCAGTTCCCGCCGCCGACGCTCGAGTCGGTCGTCGTGCCGGTCGTTCAGGGCGAGAAGCAGCGGCTTCGGGTAGCACTGGGTCAGATAGCCGAGCAAGACCCGCTAATCAACGTGCGCCAGGATGACGAGCGGCAGGAGATTGTCGTCTCGCTGTACGGCGAGGTGCAGAAAGAAGTTATCCAGTCCACGCTCGCGAACGACTATGGCGTCGCCGTCACGTTCCGCGAGACCACGATGATCTACGTCGAGCGGCCGGTCGGCAGCGCCAGTGCCCTGGCAACCCTCCAGTCGGATGATCATCCTTATTCGGCGACCATCGGACTGGTAGTCCGGCCCGGTCCGGCGGGCTCCGGCGTCGAATTCCGGCTCGACATCGACCCGCGCACCATTCCCCTTTACATTTACAAGTCCGCCGGGCCCTTTGCCGACGCGATGACGCGGTACGTCAGGGATTCACTCGCCAGTGGCCTTTATGGCTGGCAGGTCATCGACTGCGTCGTCACGATGAATGCGTGTGACTACTACGTTGGCGACGGCCCGCGCAAACAAGTGCTGCCAACGCCGAAGACATCCTCGTCCGACTACCGCAAGCTAACGCCGCTGGTCTTGATGCAGGCATTGCGAGCGGCAGGCACGGTCGTCTGCGAGCCGGTCGCGCTGGCCAGGATCGAGGTTCCGGTGCCGAAGATGGGCGCCGTGCTTTCCCTGCTGGCCGGGCTAGGCGCCGACGTGGACCCGCCGCTGCTGCGCGAGGATCTGGTTATTGTCGGGGCCAAGCTGCCCACCGAGCGCGTGCACAGCCTGCAGTCCCAGCTGCCGGGACTGACCAGCGGCGAGGCCTCATTCGACACCAGCTTCGGCGGCTATCAGCCGGTACACGGCAGCTTCCCGGTGCGTTAGCGATGGGCGGGCCTGATCTCCTGATCAGGCGGCCGGGTCGTCGGCGGCGCGGCGGTACCGGTCGGCCAGCATCCTGATCCAGGCCACGAGTTCCGGCGGCTCGCTGACCTCGAAGTCGAAGTCGAGCAGGCCGAGATACACCGCGACGGTTGCCACGCTGTCCGCCCCGGTGGCCAGCACGCAGGAGCGGTCGTCGATCGCCTCGACGATCCCGATCGCCGGGTTGATGCGGGCCGCGACCTCGGCGGCCGGGGCAAGTACGGTGACCCTGGCCTGGAAGCGGTAACCGGCGGACGAGACGCCGCGCGCCACGAAGGCGGCGACGTCGCCGCCTTCGGGTAGTTCGCGGGGGGAGAACCTGGGTCCGGTGGGTGTTCGGGGCTCGATCCGGTCGACCCGGAACGTCCGCCAGTCGTCGCGTTCGACGTCCCAGGCGACCAGGTACCATTTGCGGCCCCAGGAGACCAGGCGATGCGGTTCCACCGTCCGGACCGTGCTCGCTCGGCTGTGCGACTGGTAGTCGAACCGCAGCCGCTCGTGGTCGCGGCAGGCGCTGGCGAGCGTGGTCAGTACGGCAGGCTCGACCTCGGGCCCGGGCGAGTCCGGCGGGATCGGCACAGTGAATTCGGCCAGTGCGGTCACCCGGCGCCGCAGCCGGGACGGCAGCACGTTCTCGAGCTTGACCAGCGCGCGGACCGAGGTCTCCTCGATCCCGGCGATCGGGTTGCGAGCCGCGGTGCGCAGGCCGACGGCAATGGCCACGGCCTCGTCGTCATCGAGCAGCAGTTCTTCGCCAGCCTCGTTTGAGCCAGCCCGGCCCGACTGCAGCGGCGCGGGAGCAGAACCTAGCTCCCGCGCCGCTGCATGACTTAAGGAGATGGCGGGTTCCTGGACTACTGAAATGGGTTCTGCGCGGCCTCGGGCAGCATGATCGGATCGGGCGGCGGGTTGCGGCCCGGGTCTGGCCGGTTCGGCCGGGCCTGGCGTTGCGTCTACTGCGGCTGCGGGCCGGCGCTGCTGTGGCTGGCCCGGGGTGAGCAGCAGCGCCGGCCCGCGGGCGTTGCCAGGCCAGTAGTGGCGGGTCAGCGCTGTCGCGCGGCCCGGGGGTGCTGCAGCGCGTGCGGGTCAGCGCTGCTGCGAGCCCCGGCGGCCCGGCCGCGAAACGAGACCGAAACCGACTGCCGGGTCCAGAAACCCACTTTCTCCTTGAATCATGATCGTCATAATGCGAATGCCGCATAGATCACGCTAATCTCACATGACCCGTCAGCCCCATTCGTGCAGCAAGATCATTACCGGCTAAACAGATGAATGCGCATATTCATACGGATTCTCGGGGGTGAATGCGCACATTCATCTGGTCGCCATCGACTAGAGATCGCGGCAGAAGTGAGAATTGAGGCGAATGTGAGAGTTGAGTCTGATGCGATGCTGAAATGCGGCGCGACTTGGTGCTGGGCCGGGTCGGGGTGCGGGTGCGTGGGTCGGGTGGTGGTGCTGGGTGCGGTCAGCTGAGGGCGGGGTGGCCGTCGATGCTGTAGGTGTTGTGCTTGACGCGGTATTCGACTAGGTCTTCGGCCGAGCGGCGTTCGGCCCAGCGGGTGAGCAGGTCGCGTTCCTCGGTCAGCTCCATGAGCGGGACCGCGTAGCCGCAGGAGTCCGAGATCCGGTCGGCGGTCACCACGATGATGGCCCGGCGATTGCCGCGGTCGATCCCGTGCTCCAACGCCAGAGCCTCCGTCGGCGGACCATCCTCCCCACCGCCTCCATCGGCGCGCCCGTTGGAGCTGGGGTGGGCGGTGGCGGCGCCGGGGAAGTATCCGGCGAGTTCGGCCCAGCTTGAGTCGCTGGGCAGGATGACACGGCCCGTTCCGTAGATTCGCAGGATCTTGGGCTGGCGGTCGAATGAGCAGAACATGATCGTGATGCGCCCGTTCTGGCGCAGGTGGGCGATCGTCTCGGCGCCGCTGCCGGTCAAGTCCAGGTAGGCAACAGTCACCGGATCGATGACCGCGAACGTGTCGCGGTAGCCCTTGGGCGAGACGTTGACATGGCCGCCGTCACCGGACTCGTTCAGGCACGGAGCCGTGGCCACGAAGAACATCGGTTGCTTGATTATGAACTCGATGAGTCGCTCATCCAGCTCGGAGTAAACCGTCGCCATGCTTTCCTCCCTGAATGTCATTGTCCGTTACCGCCTCAGCGGTCATCGCGCGGGTCAGTCCCGTGACCTGCGGGAGCGGCGCTAGATAGGTGCCGTCAAGATCCGTACGCTGGTGTGATTGACCGACCGATCGGGGGGCGGGTGGTCAGCGTGAGCAAGATGTCGCCTGGGGTGCTGGCGCCGGCGCGGGAGATCTTCACACCGCAGGAATGGCGGCAGCAGGGCCGGGCCAAGCGGGCGGTGGTGCCGAGGTCGGCGCATGCGACGTGGGTGACGCCGGCGGACCGGCCTGATCCGATCGCGATCCTGGAGGAACAGGCGGGGGAGCGAGTCCCCGACCTAGTGCCGATCAGGTACGGACGGATGGTGGCCTCGCCGTTCGCGTACTTCAGGGGCGCGGCCGCGCCGATGGCGTGGGACCTGGCGCATACGCCGACGACCGATATCGGCGTGCAGTGCTGCGGTGACGCGCACCTGGTGAACTTCGGGATGTTCGCCGCGCCTGACCGGCGGCTCGTGTTCGACGTGAACGACTTCGACGAGACGCTGCCAGGTCCGTTCGAGTGGGACGTCAAGCGGCTGGCCGCCAGCTTCGCCGTCGCCGCGATGGACAACGGCTGCACAGATAAGGCCCGACTCGCGGCTGCGCGTAACTGCGCGAAGAGCTACCGGGTCGAGATGGCAAAGTTCGCGACCATGCGGTTCCTCGACGTGTGGTACGCCAGGATCGACGTGGAGGAGATCACCTCGATCTTCGACGCGCTGCAGCCCAAGGCGGCGGTGCGGCGCCGGCGGCGCGACATCGAGAAGGCCAGGCAGCGGACCAGCCTGAAGGCGCTGGCCAAGATGTGCGATCAGGCGGACGGCGTCTACCGGATCAAGCCCGACTACCCGATGATCGTGCGTTACCCGGTCGACCTGGACCCGGCGATCTTCGAGCAGTTGCACAGCGCG
>WNEY01000571.1_pt1 | contig 23553 bp, 16 predicted proteins | sample 5400531 | NCBI WGS metagenome assembly WNEY01 (sample SAMN13153338, study PRJNA577476) | soil metagenome | isolation source: 200 cm saprolite under Douglas fir tree site 1 | place: USA:California | collected 2015-04-18
ATCCGCTCGCTCGCGACGTTGGCGCAGGCGCGCTACCGCGAGGATTTCTTTCGCCGCGAACTGGTCGCGGCGCTGGTGATCCTGCAACAGGGCCACATCGCGCGCGACAAGATGCTGGGCTCGTGGGCGGGCGCGATGGGCCAGCCGCAGTTCATTCCCTCGAGCTTCCTGCGCTACGCCGTCGATTTTTCCGGCGACGGCCGCGCCGACATCTGGACCAACGTGCCGGACGTGCTCGCCTCGATCGCCAATTATTTCCGCGACAGCGGCTGGACGGCGGGAATGCCGTGGGGTTTCGAAGTGGCGATTCCGGTGGGCTTCGATTCGCGCCAGAGCCGCGCGCCGTTCGCGGCCTGGTCCGCGCTCGGCCTCAAGCGCGCGGACGGCGACGCTTTGCCGGAGGCGGGCGAGGCCATCCTCCTTTTTCCGAGCGGCTACAAGGGTCCGGCCTTTTTGGTCACGAAAAATTTCGCGGCCATCAAGCGCTACAATAATTCCGACGCCTATGCGCTCGCCGCCGTCCACCTCGCCGATCGTCTGCGCGGCGCCGGCGCGATCCGCGGCCACTGGCCGGACGACAAGCCCTTGTCGCGCGAGGAAAGGGTGGAGCTGCAGCGCGCGCTCGCCGCGCTCGGCTATAAGGTGAACAATTTCGTGGGCCAGATCGATTTCGATCTGCGCGACAATGTGCGCGAAATCCAGCAAAGCGCCGGGCGGGTAGCCGACGGCAATCCCGACGCGGCGTTGCTCGCGATCGTTCGCGCCCGCGTCGAAAAAAATCGTCCATGAGGCGATCGGCGCAACCCGGTTGCGTTGATTTCCAAGACGCCGCATGGTGCAAGACGCTCCCCAAAAATTCCCCGCCGAGGAGGCCTACGCGCGCATGCGCAGGACCGCGATGAACGAGAAGAAGAAAATCGGCGAAATCGCGCCAGCGGCCGTTGCCGCCGCGGAGACGGCGAAATGACCGACGGCAAGAACAAGCTCTGCATCGGCTTCATTCCGCTCACCGACGCGGCGGCGCTGATCGTCGCCGTCGACAAGGGCTTTGCGAAAGAGGAGGGCCTCGACGTCGAGCTCGTGCGCGAAGTCTCGTGGTCGAACATGCGCGACAAGCTGAACATCGGCCTGTTCGACGCCGCGCACATGCTGGCGCCGATCGCCATCGCCTCGAGCCTCGGCCTCGGCCACGTCAAGGTTCCGATCGCGGCGCCGTTCAGTCTCGCGCTGAACGGCAACGCGATCACCGTCACCACCGATCTCTACAAGGCGCTCGCCGATAACGCCCACGGCGATCTCGCCGATCCGAAGGTGTCGGCGCGCTCGCTCGCCGATGTCGTCGCCGAGCGCCGGCGCAAGGGCCGCGAGCCGTTGAATTTCGGCATGAGCTTCCCGTTCTCGACGCATAATTATCAGCTTCGTTTCTGGATGGCGGCGGGCGGCGTCGATCCCGATCAGGATGTGCGTCTGGTCGTGCTGCCGCCGCCCTATATGGTCGAAAGTATTTCCAGCGGTCACGTCGACGGCTTCTGCGTCGGCGCGCCGTGGAACTCGGCCGCGGTCGAGCGCGGCCTCGCGCACATTCTGCACTTCGGCTCGGAAATCCTGCAGCGCGCGACCGAGAAGGTGCTGGCGGTGCGCGCCTCCTGGGCCAAGGAAAATCCCGACACCTTGCGCCGGCTCGTTCGCGCCCACGGCAAGGCCGCCGATTTCATCGAGGACGAAAACAACCGCGAGGAGGCGAGCGCGATCCTGTCGGCGCCGAACCGGATCGGCGTCGCGGCGGAGATGATCCGCCGCACGCTCGAGGGCACGCTGAAGATCTCGCCCGACGGCGCCGCACGGACGAGCGAGCGCTATCTCCTGATCGGGCGCCTCGGCGCTTCGCGGCCCGATCCCGTGCAAGCCGCCTGGCTCTATGCCCAGATGGTGCGCTGGGGTCACGCGCCCTTGTCGAACGAAATGCTGGCGGCCGCGAAGGCCACCTTTCGCCCCGATCCTTATGACGCGGTGCTGGGAAAAGGCGGCCCGCTTCCGGCGAGCGAGCCCGCCGACGGCATCGGCGCCTTCGTCGGTCCCGCCTTCGATCCGAACGACCTCCGCGCGCATCTTTCGCCGTGGAAAATCCGCCGCTGGTAATTTGCCTATTTATAGTGCGGTGCACAAAAAGACCGCAGCGTGCAGCCTCATTGGGCATTGTCATCAGATGCCCCGCCACCGGTCTAAACCGGCAGGGCATTGAATTATAACAATTTTTTCCTCTAGCCCACTTGGCACGGGGCTTGAATTACCACCAGCCGAGTAGGCGCCTCCGTATCCGGGGGGCGCCGCCCAACGACGGGCAAAAGGCAATGACGCCACAGGAGCTTGGCCGCGCGAGCGCTCCTGCTTCGTGGTGTTTTTTGTTTTGCAGACACAGGGGATCTGGATGCGAAAGAAAATGGATTCATCCGCAATGATAAAGAACGGTATCAGCCGCCGCGCGCTGCTCAAGGCGGGCGCCGGTACGGCTGCGCTCGTGGCGGCGTTGAAGGCGAATTTTCCCTATGGCGTGAACATCGCCGAGGCCGCGGGGCCGGAGACGACGAAAGCCAATCTCGGCTTCATCGCGCTCACCGACGCGGCTGCTTTATTCGTCGCGAAAGAGAAAGGCATGTTCGCAAAATACGGCATGCCGGATGTCGAAGTGCAGAAGCAAGCATCCTGGGGCGCGACGCGCGACAACCTCGTGCTTGGCTCCGAAGGCGGCGGCATCGACGGCGCCCACATTCTCACGCCGATGCCGTATCTGATTTCCGCCGGCAAGGTGACGCAGAACAACGTGCCGACGCCAATGTACATCCTCGCGCGGCTCAATCTGAACGGCCAGTGCATCTCGGTCGCGAAGGAATATCTCGATCTCAAGGTCGAGCTCGATACCAAGCTCTTCAAGACCGCGCTCGAAAAGAAAAAGGCCGGTGGCAAGCCGGTGAAAGCCGCGATGACCTTCCCCGGCGGCACCCACGACCTGTGGATTCGCTATTGGCTCGCCGCTGGCGGCATCGATCCCGACAAGGACATCGAGACGATCACGGTGCCGCCCCCGCAAATGGTTGCGAACATGAAAGTCGGCACCATGGATTGCTTCTGCGTGTGCGAGCCGTGGAACCTGCAGCTCGTCCACCAGGACATCGGCTACACCGCGATCACGACCGGCGAGTTGTGGAATAACCATCCCGAAAAATCGCTCGGCATGCGCGCGGCCTACGTCGACAAGAATCCCGCCGCCGCCAAGGTGCTGCTCATGGCCACCATGGAAGCGCAGCAGTGGTGCGAGAAAGCCGAGAACGCGGAAGAGCTTGCCGCCATCATCGGCAAGAAGCAGTGGATCAACGCTCCGGTCGAGGACATCGCCGATCGCGTGAAGGGCAAGTTCGATTACGGCACCGGCCGAGTGATCGAGAAGCATCCGCAAATGATGCGCTATTGGGCGAACCACGCATCCTATCCGTTCCAGAGCCATGATTTGTGGTTCCTCACCGAGGACATGCGCTGGAGCAAATTCGAAGTCGGCTACGACGCAAAATCCCTCATCGGCAAAGTGAACCGCGAGGATCTGTGGCGCGAAGCGGCGAAAGAGATCGGCGTGCCCGCGGCCGATATTCCGGCATCGAAGTCGCGCGGTAAGGAGACCTTCTTCGACGGCAAGGTGTTCGATCCGGAAAATCCGGCCGCCTATCTCAAGAGCCTCTCGATTAAGCGCGTGGAAGTCTGACCCGCACGACGGGCCGCCCGGCAGCGGGCGGCCCGCTCTTTCCAGGAGAATTCGCAATGAACATGCCGGCGGTCAAAACGGATAAAGCGGTCGCGATGCCGCAAATGTCGGCGAAGGTGCTGCCGCTCGCGGTGCCGAAGTCGCCACTTGTGACGCGGATCGCCCATGGCGCCAGCGACACCGTGGCTCGCGCCGTGCCCCCCGTGATCGTGATCGCCCTGTTTCTGCTCGTCTGGGAGCTCTCGTGCCGCAAGGCCGGCGCCACGCTGCCGCCGCCCTCGAAGGTCGTCGCCAATGCGTGGGAATTGATCGTCAATCCGTTCTTCGATCATGGCGGCCTCGATAAGGGATTGTTCTGGCACCTGATGGCGAGTTTGCATCGCGTTGCACTGGGCTACGCGCTCGCGGCGGTCGCCGGGGTCGCGCTCGGCACGCTCGTCGGCCAATCGACCTGGGCCATGCGCGGGCTCGACCCGATTTTTCAGGTATTGCGCACCGTGCCGCCGCTCGCGTGGCTGCCGCTTTCGCTCGCCGCCTTTCGCGACGGGCAACCCTCGGCGATCTTCGTGATCTTCATCACCGCGATCTGGCCGGTCATCATCAACACCGCCGTCGGTATCCGCAACATTCCGCAGGATTATCGCAACGTCGCGCTGGTGCTGCGGCTGAACCAGCTCGAGTTTTTCTGGAAGATCATGATCCCGGCGGCTGCGCCTTACATCTTCACCGGGCTTCGCATCGGCATCGGCCTCTCGTGGCTCGCGATCGTTGCCGCCGAAATGTTGATCGGCGGCGTCGGCATCGGCTTCTTCATCTGGGATTCGTGGAACTCGTCGCGGCTTTCCGACATCATCGTGGCGCTCGTCTACATCGGGATCACCGGCTTCGTGCTCGACCGCATCGTCGCGCAGGTCGCCCGACTCGTCACCCGCGGCACGGCAGCGAACTGAGGAGACCGCGATGGCGCCCTATCTCAAGCTCGATCACATCGACAAGACCTTCACCCGCGGCGCGTTGGAGACCGAGGTGCTGAAGGAAATGACGCTCAATATCAAAGAAGGCGAATACGTCTCGATCATCGGTCATTCCGGCTGCGGGAAATCGACGCTCCTCAACATCGTTGCCGGACTCTTACCCGCGACCCGGGGCGGGGTCATTCTCGAAGGATTGGAAGTGAACGAGCCCGGCCCCGACCGCGCGGTCGTGTTCCAGAACCATTCGCTGCTTCCCTGGCTCACCGTCTACGGCAACGTGCGGCTCGCAGTCGACAAGGTGTTCTCCAAATCGAAGCCGCGCGCCGCGCGCGCCGCCTGGACGCAGCACAATCTCGATCTCGTGCAGATGACGCACGCCAAGGACAAGCGTCCGGCGGAAATCTCCGGCGGCATGAAGCAGCGCGTGGGTCTTGCGCGCGCGCTTGCGATGGAGCCGAAGGTGCTTTTGCTCGACGAGCCCTTCGGCGCCCTCGACGCGTTGACGCGCGCGCATCTGCAGGATTCGGTGATGGCGATCCACCAAAAGCTCGGCAACACCGTTCTGATGATCACGCACGACGTCGACGAGGCGGTGCTGCTCTCCGACCGCATCGTGATGATGACGAACGGACCCGCGGCGCGGATCGGTGAGGTCCTGGAAGTCCCACTACCGCGGCCGCGCAGACGGCTCGAGCTTTCTTCGAGCGGGACCTATCTCAAATGCCGCCAGCGCGTGCTCGAATTCCTTTACGAGCGTCATCGTTTTGTCGAGGCAGCCTGAGGCCGCGCACCGGCGGGCAAAGAACGGGATTCCCGCGACGCCGCGGGCGAATGCCGCAAGGGCGCGGCGAGCTGATCGAACGCATCCGAGGGATTAGAGGATGAGCGAACCGCTCGTTGTGATCGGAAACGGAATGGCCGCTGCGCGCTTCGTCGAGGAGTTGTCGGCACGCGCGCTCGGCCGCTACGCCATCGCCATCGTCGGCGAAGAGCCGCGGCTCGCCTACAACCGGATCCTTCTATCGTCCTTGCTCGCGAAGGAAATCGCGCCGGCCGACATCGAGCTGAAGCCCGCGCGATGGTGGCGCGACCGCGGCGTTACATTACGCTACGGCTGCGCGGCGCAGGCCGTCGATACCGAGAAGCGCACCGTGACGCTCGCCGATGGGCGATTATTGGCGTTTTCGAAGCTCGTCTTTGCCACCGGCTCCGATCCGCTGAAACTTTCCGTCTCCGGCGTCGACCTTCCGGGCGTTCTCACCTTTCGCGACATCCGCGACGTCGACGCGATGGCCGCGATCGCCTCGCACGGCAAGCGCATTGCCGTGATCGGCGGTGGGCTGCTCGGCATCGAGGCGGCGCACGGCCTCGTGAAGCGCGGCGCCCGCGTCACTCTCGTCCATCTCATGGATCGCTTGATGGAACGCCAGCTCGATCCGCGCGCGGCCGCCATGCTGAAGCGCGCGATCGAGAAGAAGGGCGTCGAGATTTTGTTGAACGCCGAGACGTCGAGAATCGTCGGCGCGGATCACGTCGATGGCGTCGAACTGAAGGGCGGCCGGTTCGTCGCCGCCGACGTCGTGATTCTCGCGGCGGGCATTCGTCCGAAAGCGGGGATCGCCGCAGCCGCCGGCATCAATGTCAATCGCGGGATCGTCGTCGACGGCCGGCTCGAGACGAGCGTCGCCGGCATCCATGCCATCGGCGAATGCGCCGAATTCGCCGGGCAGTGTTATGGCCTCGTCGAGCCCGCCTACGAGCAGGCGCGCGTGCTCGCCGATCACCTCGCGGGCCGCGTTGCGCGCTACCAGGGCAGCGTGCTCGCCACCAACCTCAAGGTTTCGGGGGTGAATGTTTTCTCGGCGGGCCATTTCCTCGGCGGGCAAGGCTTCGAGGAAATCGTGCTCTCCGATCCCGGCCTCGATCTCTACAAGAAGCTCGTCATCGCCGAAGGCAAGCTCGCGGGCGCGGTGCTCTACGGCGATACCGCCGACGGGCTCTGGTATTCCGACCTCATCCGCTCGGGGGAGGCGATCGATTCCTTTCGCGACGATCTCGTCTTCGGGCGCGCGCTCGCCTTGCGCGCGGCGGCGTGACGATGTCGAGCGATTTCACCCCGGAGCAGAAACGCTACCTGGAAGGCTTTACTTCGGGATTGCAGACGGCGCGCGCGGCGCGCGGGCTCGCGCCGAAGGGCGCGGGTGTAGCACCCGGCCGATACGAAGGGCCCGATGCGCCGCATTTGGCAGCCCAAGACCGCGCGATCGCCGGCGGCGGCAAGCTTTCCGAGCAGGAAAAATTCAAGCGCGAGGAGCATCCGTTCGAAGCCTATGAGCGGCTGAAGGAGCAGGCGGCGAAGAACGAATACCCGAACCCGGCGGATAATTTTCGCTGGCGCTACTACGGATTGTTTTACGTCGCGCCGGCGCAGAATGCCTATATGTGCCGGCTCCGCATCCCCAACGGCATTCTCAAGCACTGGCAGCTCAAAGGCCTCGCCGACCTCGCCGAGCGCTATGGCGGCGGCTATTCGCACGTCACCACGCGGGCGAACCTGCAGGTCCGCGAGATCGAGGCGAAGAATGCGGTCGCGATGATCGAGGAGATCGTCGGCCTCGGTCTTTGCTCGCGCGGCTCCGGCGTCGACAACATCCGCAACGTCACCGGCACGCCGACCGCCGGCATCGATCCGCAAGAACTACTCGATACTCGTTCGTATGCGCGCGCGTGGCATTTTCACATTCTCAATCAGCGCACGCTCTACGGCCTGCCGCGCAAGTTTAATGTCGGCTTCGACGGCGCCGGGAAGATCGCGGTGCTCGAGGACACCAACGACATCGGCTTTCAAGCGGTCGAGTTGCGGGAGGGGTTCGGCGTTGCGGCGGGCGTCTATTTCCGCCTCGCGCTCGGCGGCATCACCGGCCATAAGGATTTCGCCCGCGACACCGGCGTGATCATGCCGCCCGATGAAGCGACCAAGGTCGCCGACGCGGTCGTGCGCGTCTTCATCGATCACGGCGACCGCACCAACCGCAACAAGGCGCGGCTGAAATACCTGCTCGATGCCTGGGGCTTCGACAAGTTTCTCGCCGCGGTCGAGGAGAAACTCGGCACGAAGCTCACGCGCGTTGCCGCCGAGGCGATCGCGCCGCGCCCCGCCTTCGACCGCGCGGCGCATATCGGCGTGCATGCGCAGAAGCAGCCGGGCCTGAACTGGATCGGCATCGCCTTCCCGGTCGGCAAGATCACCGCCTTGCAGATGCGGGGGCTCGCTAGAATCGCCGAGGATCTCGGCGACGGCGATCTTCGCCTCACCGTGTGGCAGAACCTTCTCGTCTCCGGCGTGCCGGACGACAAGGTCGCGCTCGCGAAGGCCGCGATCGAAAAGCTCGGCCTCGACTGGAAGGCGACCTCGATCCGCGCCGGCCTCGTCGCCTGCACCGGCAGCAAGGGCTGCCGCTTCTCCGCCTCTGACACAAAAGGTCACGCCGAGGAAATCGCCCGTTGGTGCGAGGCGCGCGTCGCGCTCGACAGTCCGGTGAACATCCATCTCACCGGCTGCCACAATTCCTGCGCCCAGCATTATATCGGCGACATCGGCCTCCTCGGCGCGCGCATCGAGACGTCGGAAGAGGGCGACACCATCGAGGGCTATCACATCGTGGTCGGCGGCGGCTTCGGGCCGGACGCCGCGATCGGTCGCGAAATCTATCGCGACGTGAAAGCTGAGGATGCACCGCAGACCGTCGAGCGGATGCTGAAGGCGTATCTCGCGCATCGTGCCTCCCGCGAGGAGACCTTCCTCGCCTTCAGCCGCCGCCACGAGATCGACGCGCTGAAGGAAATGTTCGCACGGGAGGCGGTCGAATGAACCAGCCCGCCCGTCCGCCGATCCCCACGATCATTCCCGAGAGCGCGCCGTTCTCGCCCGAGCAGCGCACCTGGCTCAACGGTTTTTTTGCCGGCTTCGTTTCGCTCGACGACAGCGTGACCGCGCTTTCGCCCGCCGAATCCGCGGCGTTCATGGGCGGTGCTGCGGCGAAAGGACCGCTCGACGACGGCGACGATGGCGAGGCGCCGTGGCACGATCAGACGCTGCCGATGGCCGAGCGCATGAAGCGCGCCGACGGCCGTCCGCTACGCCGCCGCATGATGGCGGCGATGGCGCAGCAGGACTGCGGCCAGTGCGGCTACAACTGCAACGACTATTCCGACGCGGTCTTTGCCAAAAAGGAGGAACGGCTGAATCTGTGCGTGCCGGGCGGCAAGGAAACCGCCCGCATGCTGAAGAAGCTCTACGAGGAGATGGACCAGGCGCCGCCGGCTGCGGCACCCGCGATCGCCGCGGAAATCGAAAGCGCCCCCGCGGGCACGCCGGGCCGCTCGCGCGACAATCCGGCGGTCGCTACGTTTCACGCCCGCATGCGGCTGAACAAGCAAGGCTCCGAAAAGGAAACCTGGCACGTCGAGTTCGATCTCTCCGCCTGCGGGCTCGATTACGCGGTCGGCGATTCGTTCGGTTTCTTCCCGTCAAACGATGCTGATCTGGTCGACGCGATCTGCAAAGAACTCGCTGCCTCGCCCGATTCCCTCATCGGCAACCGCACGCTCCGCGATGTCTTGATCCGCGACGTTTCGCTCGCGCCCGCGCCCGACAGTCTGTTTCAGCTCTACTCGTATCTTACCGGCGGCGAGCGGCGGCAGAAGGCGAGGGCGCTGGCCTCGGGCGAGGACCCGGACGGCGACGCCGCGGCGCTCGACGTGCTCGCGGCGGTGGAGAAATTCGCGGGCGTGCGGCCCGATCCCGAAGCCTTCGTCGAGGCGCTTGAGCCCTTACAGCCGCGGCTCTACTCGATCTCCTCAAGCCCGAAGACATCGCCCGGCCGCGTCTCGCTCACGGTCGATGCCATCCGCTACGACATCGATGGTCGCACGCGTCTCGGCGTCGCTTCGACCTTCTTGGCCTCGCGCGTCGCCCCCGGCGACCGGCTCAAGGTCTATGTGCAGAAGGCGCAGAATTTCGGCCTGCCCGCCGACCCGTCAGTGCCGATCGTCATGATCGGGCCCGGCACCGGGATTGCGCCGTTCCGCGCCTTCCTGCACGAGCGCATGGCGACGAAAGCAAGCGGCCGCAACTGGCTCTTCTTTGGCCATCAACGCAGCGCCTGCGATTTCTTCTACGAGGACGAGCTTCTCGGCATGAAGGCGGCGGGCGCACTCACGCGCTTTTCGCTCGCCTGGTCGCGCGACGGCGATCAGAAAATCTACGTGCAGGACCGCATGCGCGAGAACGGCCGCGAGCTATGGGCCTGGCTTGCCGACGGCGCGCACGTCTATGTCTGCGGCGATGCCAAGCGCATGGCGAAAGACGTCGAGCACGCCCTGATCGACATCGTCGCGACCTGCGGCGCCCGCTCGACTGACGAGGCGATTGCTTTCGTCGCTGATCTCAAGAGGCGTGGTCGTTACCAGACCGACGTCTATTGAACATGAACGCGCCGACGCTGCACCCGCCCGCGATCCGCACCACCTGTTCTTATTGCGGCGTCGGCTGCGGCTTGCTCGCACGGCCGGACGGCGCGGGCGGAGCGGCGATTGCGGGCGATCCCGAGCATCCGGCGAATTTCGGCCGCATCTGCTCGAAGGGCTCGGCGCTTGGCGAGACGCTCTCGCTCGAAGGCCGGCTGCTCTATCCGATGCGCAGCGAGAACGGCGTGCTCGCGCGCGCAAGCTGGGATCGCGCGCTCGATGAAGTTGCAAAGGGCTTCCGCCGCGTCATCGATCGCGACGGCCCCGACGCCATCGCCTTCTACCTTTCGGGCCAATTGCTGACCGAGGACTATTACGTCGCCAACAAACTGATGAAGGGATTCATCGGCTCGTCGAATGTCGACACCAATTCGCGCCTGTGCATGGCCTCGTCGGTCGCGGGCCATCGCCGCGCCTTCGGTGCCGACACTGTGCCCGGCACTTACGCCGATCTCGACGAGGCCGATCTTCTGGTGCTGGTCGGCTCGAACGCCGCCTGGTGTCACCCTGTGCTGTTCCAGCGCATGGTGGCGAACCGCCGCGAACGCGGCGCCAGAATCGTCGTCATCGACCCGCGCCGGACGGCGACCGCAGAAGAGGCCGACCTTTTTCTGCCGATCGCGCCCGGCATGGATACGGCGCTCTTCTGCGGCCTGCTCGTACACCTCGCCGATTTCGGCGCGCTCGACCGCGCTTATATCGACGCTCACACCAACGGCTTCGATGCGTCGCTTGCGCGTGCGCGCGAAATCGCGCCGAGCGTGCGGGCGGCGGCCGAAGCTTGCGGCCTCGCAGAAAACGACGTTGCGTACTTCTTCGATTGGTTTCGCGCCACCCCGCGCGCCGTTACTTGCTTCTCGCAGGGCGTCAATCAGTCGGCGCAGGGCACCGACAAGGTGAATGCGATCATCAATTGTCATCTCGCGACCGGCCGCATCGGCAAGCCGGGTGCCGGGCCGTTCTCGCTCACCGGCCAGCCCAATGCGATGGGCGGGCGCGAGGTCGGCGGCCTCGCCAATCAGCTCGCCGCACACATGGACTTCACGCCGGAGGCGATCGACCGGGTCGCACGCTTCTGGAAAGCGCCGTGCATGGCGACGCGTCCGGGCCGCAAGGCGGTCGAGATGTTCGAGGCGGTCGCGCGCGGCAAGATCAAGGCACTGTGGGTGATGGCGACGAATCCGGCGGTATCGCTGCCGCGAGCGGGCGCCGTGCGCGATGCGCTGCGGAAACTCGAGCTATTCGTGGTTTCGGAAAACGTGGTTTCGAACGACACGGTGAATGTCGGCGCCGACATTCTGCTGCCCGCCGCAGCCTGGGGCGAGAAGGATGGCACCGTCACCAACTCCGAGCGGCGCATTTCGCGCCAGCGCGCGTTCCTGCCGCCGCCCGGCGAGGCGAAGCCCGACTGGTGGATCGTCGCCGAGGTGGCGAAGCGCATGGGATTTGGCGAAGCGTTTTCGTATCCGTCCGCCGCCGATGTCTTTCGCGAGCACGCGGCCCTTTCCGCCTTCGAGAATAGCGGCAGGCGCGATTTCGATCTCGGACGGTTAGCCAGGATGTCCGACGCGGCCTTCGAGGCGCTCGAGCCCGAGCAGTGGCCGGCGCGCGCGAACGAGGCCCGCCAAGAAATGCGCTTCTTCGCCAATGGCAAGTTTTATTTCCCCGACCGCCGCGCGCGCTTCGTCGCGTCGGAGCCTCCCGCGCTGAGAGGCGCGCGCTCGGTGGCATTTCCATTTTGGCTGAACACTGGCCGCGTGCGCGATCAGTGGCACACCATGACGCGCTCGGGCAAAAGCCCGCGCCTTGGCGCCCATTCGCCCGAGCCCTTCGTCGAAATGAATCCGGCGGATGCGGCGGCATGCGGACTTCGCCACGGCGGCTTCGCGCGCGTCACTGCGCGTGACGGCGAATGCGTGTTGAAAGTTGTCGTTGGCGAAGGCCAGCAAGCAGGCTCGCTCTTCGCGCCGATCCACTGGAGCGACGAGGTCGCGAGCTCCGCCCGTGTCGGCGAGCTCGTGGCGCCGGAAACGGATCCTTATTCCGGGCAGCCGGAATCGAAGGCGACGCCCGCTACCATTTCGCCGGTTGAATTTATTTCACACGGCTTCGCGCTCTCCTCCCGGCCGGTTACTTTTTCGCCAGATACATGGTGGACGCGCCTCACCATCACGGGCGGCTTCGGCTATTTCATCGCCTCGAATGCCGGGCCCTCGATTTGGCGCGCCGCCGCCGAGCGTATATTCGCATCCGATGCCGAACGGGCGGAATACGCCGAAGACGCGCGCGGGATCTATCGCGTCGCGTCGTTCATCGACGGCAGGCTCGACGGTGCCCTGTTCATCGGGCCCGCGGAAACGGCGTTGTCGTGGGATGCGGTACGCGCCCTCTTCGAAAGCGAGAAGATCGAGGACCATCAGCGCCGCCTGCTGCTCTCGGGAAAATCCGGCGAAGGCATCGCCGCGGCAGGGCCGATGGTTTGCGCCTGTTTCGGCGTCGGCCTGGCCGCCATCCGCAACGCCCTTACATCAGGGGTGGGAAGCGTCGAGGAAATCGGCCAGGCCTTGCGCGCGGGCACGAATTGCGGCTCTTGTTTGCCCGAATTGAAGAGGATCATCGCCCATGAGCGCACCGCGCCGCCCGTCTGAATTGAGGCCGCCACGCATGCAGGCGCTCGCGCGGCTGCCGCTTTTCTTCGCGCTCGCGGGCAAGCGCGCCCTCGTCGCCGGCGGCGGCGCGGCGGCGGCGTGGAAGGCCGAGCTTCTGTCGGCGACGGGGGCCGCCGTCGACGTCTACGCCGAGCATGTCGGCGAGGAAATGCTGGCGCTTGCCGCCGAGCCGCCGCAGGGCGCAATCGCCATCCACCGCCGCGCCTGGCGGGCGGAAGATTTCAGCGACGCCGCGATCGCCATCGGCGGCTGCGAAACCGAAGAAGAGGCGGCGCGTTTTGCCGCGACGGCGCGCGCGTCCGGTGTGCCGGTGAACGTGATCGACAAGCCGGCTTTTTGCGATTTTTCCTTCGGCGCCATCGTCAACCGCTCGCCGCTCGTCATCGGCGTCTCCACCGACGGGGCCGCGCCGGTGTTCGGCCAGGCGATCCGCGCCAAGCTCGAGGCGCTCATTCCGTTCGGCTTCGCGCGCTGGGCCGAGGCCGCGCGGCGCTGGCGTACGCAGGTGCAATCATCCCAGCTTTCCTTCGGCGGCCGCCGCCGCTTCTGGCAGATTTTCACCGCCCACGCCGTGGCACATCCGAACGAGGAGCCGGCGGCCGTCGATTTCGACCAGTTTCTTTTGCAGACCCGCGGCGGCGGCGAAGCGATCGACCGCGGCTCGATCACCCTCGTCGGCGCCGGCCCCGGCGATGCGGAATTGCTGACGCTGCGCGCCGTGCGCGCGCTGCAATCGGCCGACGTCATTCTGATCGACGATCTGGTCGCGCCCGAAATTCTCGATTTTGCCCGCCGCGAGGCGAAGAAGATGCTGGTGGGCAAGACCGCGAGCGCGCCGTCGTGCAAGCAGGAAGAGATCAATTCCTTGATGATTTCGCTGGCGCGCGCCGGAAAGCGCGTGGTGCGGCTCAAGGGCGGCGACCCGATGATTTTCGGCCGGGCCGGCGAGGAGATCGCCGCCTGCCGCGCCGCGGGCATTGCGGTCGAGGTGGTGCCGGGCGTCACCGCCGCGCAAGGAGCGGCGAGCCGGCTTGCCGTTTCGCTCACCCACCGCCGCGCGGCGCGGCGGCTGCAATATGTCACCGGCCACGCCGAGGACGGCCGCCTGCCCGCCGATTTCGACTGGCCGAGCCTCGCCGATCCCACGGCGACCACGGTCGTCTACATGCCGGCGCGGACGATCGCCGAGTTCGCGGAAAAAGCGATCGAGCACGGCCTCGATCCGGCGACGCCCGCGGTCGCGATCGCGCGCGCGACGCGGAACGACGAGGCGGTGGTCGCAGCGGAGATTGCCGATTTGCCGGCGCGCATTGACGCCGCCGCGCTCGGCGGGCCGTTGTTGGTGATGATCGGCCGCGCGTTGGGCGAATACCGCGCCGAGAGCACCCACGTTTCCGGATCGCCGCGGAAGTCGAAATCAACCGGCTGAAGATTTCAGGTCTCGATCGTCGCCAGCGTCTGGCCCTCGGTCACCACGGCGCCTTCCTCGACCAGGATCGCTTTGACCGTTCCGCTCTGCGGCGCGAACACCGGAATCTCCATCTTCATGCAATTGAGCAGGATGATGGTGTCGCCGGCGCTGACCTTGCCGCCGGGCGCGATCTCCAATTTCTGCACCATGCCGTTCAGGTCGGAGGTAACCTTGATCTCGGGCATATTTGCGTCCGGCGTAGCGCTGGATTTGCGAAGCGCAGTCTGCGCTTGCTAGATCACGGGACGGCCAAGTCAAGGAGCCATGTCAAGGCGGGTGGGATTGCGCGCATGAGCTGGAAGCCCGAACTCGAAGAGTTGAAGAAGCGCAAGGCGCTCGCCAAGAAAATGGGCGGCGCCGACAAGGTGAAGCGCCACCGCGACGCCGGCAAGCTCACGGTGCGCGAGCGCATCGACAAATTGCTCGACGCGGAGAGCTTTCACGAGATCGGCACCATCGCCGGCAAGGGGAGCTACGACGAGAACGGCGAGCTCGTTGATTTCACCCCCGCCAATTTCGTCATCGGCCGCGGCCGGATCGAAGGCCGGCCGGTGGTGGTCGGCGGCGACGATTTCACCGTGCGCGGCGGCGCCGCCGACGCCGCGATCCGCGGCAAGCAGGTGATGGCCGAGCAGATGGCGCACGAGCTGCGGCTCCCGCTCATCCGCCTCGTCGACGGCACCGGCGGCGGCGGCTCGGTGAAGACGATCGAAACCATGGGCTTTACCTACGTGCCGGCGAACCCCGCCTGGGATTGGGTGATCGCCAATCTGGCAGAGGTGCCGGTGGTGGCGCTCGGCCTCGGCTCGGTCGCGGGGCTGGGCGCCGCGCGGCTCGTCAGCAGCCACTACTCGGTGATGGTCGAGGGGCTCTCGCAGATGTTCATCGCCGGCCCGCCGGTGGTCGCGCGCATCGGACAGAACCTCAGCAAGGAAGAACTCGGGGGTGCGGCCATCCACGCCAAGGCCGGCGCCATCGACGACGTGGTGGCAAGCGAAGAGGAAGCCTTCGCGCGCGCCCGCCGCTTTCTCTCTTACTTGCCTTCGTCGGTGCACGAATTGCCGCCGCGCGGGGCCCTGACCGACGACCCCGAGCGGCGCGAGGAATTTCTGCTCGAGGCGGTGCCGCGCGACCGCCGCAAGGTCTACGACATGCGCAGAATCGTGAGCGCGGTCGTCGATCGCGCGAGCTTCTTCGAGATCGGCCGCAAATACGGCGGCTCGGCGATCGCCGGCCTCGCCCGCCTCGACGGCTGGCCGGTGGCGGTGCTGGCGAGCGATCCGTTCTTCTACGGCGGCGGCTGGACGGCGGAAGCCTCGCAGAAGGTGACGCGTTTCGTCGATCTCGCCAACACCTTCCATTTGCCGGTCGTGAACTTCGTCGACGTGCCGGGCTTCGTCATCGGGCTCGAGGCGGAGAAAGCCGGCACCATCCGCCACGGCGCCCGGGCGCTGGCGGCGATCTATCAGGCACGCGTGCCGTGGTGTTCGGTCTTGATCCGCAAGATTTTCGGCGTCGCCGGCGCCGGTCACATGAACCATGCGCGGCTGCATTATCGCTTCGCCTGGCCCTCGGGCGATTGGGGCTCGCTGCCGGTCGAGGGCGGCATCGAAGCGGCCTACCGCGCCGAGCTCGAGGCCGCGCAAGAGCCGGAAAAGCTGCGCGTCGAGATCGAGGAGCGATTGAACCGCTTCCGCTCGCCGTTTCGCACCGCCGAGACGTTTCTCGTCGAGGAGATCGTCGATCCGCGCGACACCCGTCCGCTGCTGTGCGAGTTCGCCAATCTCGCCGCGAAGCTCCGCGAGCCGGGCCCCGTGGCGACGCCGCTGCGGCCTTAAGCATGATCCCCGAAAAGTGGGAACCGGTTTTCGGTAAGGATCATGCTTCAGGAAAAATGATCCCCGAAAAGTGGGAACCGGTTTTCGGTAAGGATCATGCTTCAGGAAAAATGTCAGGCGGCGGCGAGCAATCCGCCCATCTTGGCGATCGCGGCCAGATGATGATCGGCGTCGCCGAACAAGACGTCGATCGCCGTTGCGCGCTTGAAGTAGTGGCCGACCTTGTACTCCATCGTCATGCCGATGCCGCCGTGCAGCTGCGTCGCGGTCTTGCCGACGAAGCGGCCGGAGCGGCCGATCTGCACCTTGGCGGCGGCGATCGACTTGTGGCGCTCTACGGCGTTCGGCTCTTCCACCATCATGGCGGCGAGCATCGCCATCGAGCGCGCCTGTTCGGTGGCCATCAGCATGTCGACCGCGGCGTGCTGCAGCACCTGGAAATTGCCGATCGGCACGCCGAACTGCCGGCGGGTCTTGAGGTAGTCGACGGTGAGTTCGTGCATCACTTCCATGGCGCCGACGGCTTCGGCGCAAAGTGCGGCCATACCTTCGTCGACGACGCGCTCGATCACCGCAAGCGCCTTGCCCGGCTCGCCGATCACGCTCTCCGCGCCGACCTTCACCCCGGAAAGGGTGATCTCGGCGGCATGCAGCCCGTCGATGGTCGGATAGCCGCGCACGGAGACGCCGCTCGCCTTGGCGTCGATGAGGAAGAGCCCGATGCCGTCACGATCGCGCGGCTTGCCGGCGACGCGCGCGGAAACGACGAGTTTGTCGGCGCTGTCGCCGTGCAGGACGAGGCCCTTGCCGCCGTCGAGCACGTAACCCGCGCCGTCGCGCTTGGCGCTGGTCGCGACGTCGGCGAGATCATAGCGCGACTGCCGCTCCGAGTGCGCAAGCGCAAGAATAAGACTCCCATCGGCGATTTTCGGAATGAGGCTGGCGCGCTGCGCTTTGCTTCCGGCGTGACGCAGCACGCCGCCCGCGAGCACCACGGTCGCGAGATAAGGCTCGAGCACGAGCGCGCGCCCCAGCGCCTCCATCACGATCATGATGTCGACCGCGCCGCCGCCGATGCCGCCGTCTTCCTCGGCGAAGGGCAGCGCGAGCACTCCCAGATCGGCGTATTGCTTCCACAGCGCGCGGCTGAAGCCGCCCGGCTCCTTCATGTAGGCGGTGCGCTGCTCAAAGCCGTAACGGTTCGTCAGCAGCCGCCCAACGCTCTCTTGCAGCAGGCGCTGCTCCTCACTCAACTCGAAGTCCATGGCTGAAAGCCCTGAGTCCTACAGCGCCAAGTCCTACAGCCCCAAGTCCTACAGCCCCAAGATCGCCTTGGCGATGATGTTCTTCTGAATTTCGTTCGAGCCGCCGTAGATCGAAATCTTGCGCCAGTTGAAGAAGGTTGGCGCCAGCGGCGCGGCATAGTCCGGCCCGATCGGCGGCTCGTTGACGCGATCATCCTCGATCTGCGACGGCTGATAGGGCAGGCCGTAGGGCCCGACGACCTCGAACAGCAATTCGCTGATCGTCTGCTGGATTTCCGAGCCCTTGATCTTGAGAATCGACGAGGCGGGATCGGGCTTGTTGCCGCGGCCGTTCCTGGCGGCGGCGACGACGCGGAGCTGGGTCATCTCGAGCGCCTTCAGCTCGATCTCGACCGCGGCGATCTTGGTGCGGAAACGCTCGTCCTCGATCAGCGGCCGGTCGCCGACGCGCTCGATCGCGGCAAGCTCCTTCAGGCGGCGAATGCGCTCCTTGGAAAGGCCGACGCGGGCGATTCCGAAGCGCTCGTTGCCGAGCAGGAACTTGGCGTAGTCCCAGCCCTTGTTTTCCTCACCGACGAGGTTTTCCACCGGCACCTTGACGTCGTCGAAGAAGACCTCGTTGACCTCGCGGCTGCCGTCGATGGTCTGGATCGGCCGCACGGTGATGCCCGGCGTCTTCATGTCGATCAACAGGAACGAAATGCCTTGCTGCTTTTTCGATTCCGGATTGGTGCGCACCAGGCAGAAGATCCAATCGGCGTATTGCGCAAGCGTGGTCCAGGTCTTCTGGCCGTTCACCACGTAATGCTCGCCGACGCGCTTGGCGGTGGTCTTCAACGAGGCGAGATCCGAGCCCGAGCCCGGCTCCGAGAACCCCTGGCACCACCAGTCGTCGATATTGGCGATGCGCGGCAGAAATTTCTTCTTCTGCGCATCATTGCCGAAGGCGATGATGACGGGGCCGACCATCTGCACGCCGAACTGCAGCGGCGCCGGCGCCGGCGCCTGCTGCATCTCATCGAGGAAGATGTACTGCTTCACCGGGCTCCAGCCGGTGCCGCCCCATTCCTTCGCCCAATGCGGAACCGCCCAGCCCTTTTTGTTGAGGATGCGCTGCCAGGCGACGATGTCGTCCTTGCCGATCTTTTTCCCCTCCACCATCTTGCGGCGGATGTTTTCGGGCAGGTTCTGCTTGAAGAACGAGCGCACCTCGTCGCGAAAGGCGGCTTCCTCGTCGGTGAAGCGAAGGTCCATGATACGGCCTCAGTGGATTTCGAACAGGCCGGCGGCGCCCATGCCGCCGCCGATGCACATGGTGACGATGCCGCGCTTGGCCTTGCGGCGCCCGCCCTCGATCAGGATGTGGCCGGTCATGCGCGCGCCGCTCATGCCGTAGGGATGGCCGATCGAGACCGCGCCGCCGTCGACGTTCAGCCGCTCCTGCGGAATGCCGAGCCGGTCGCGGCAATAGAGCGCTTGGCTCGCGAACGCCTCGTTCAATTCCCACAGATCGATGTCGTCGAGCTTAAGACCCTGGTTCTTGAGGAGCTTGGGCACGGCGAAAACGGGGCCGATGCCCATTTCGTCCGGCTCGCAGCCCATGACCGCGAAGCCGCGGAAGGTGCCGAGCGGCGTCAGGCCTTTTTTCTCGGCGAGCTTCGCCTCCATCACGACGCAGGCCGAGGCGCCGTCGGAGAGCTGGCTCGCATTGCCGGCGGTAATGAAGCCGCCCTCGCGCACCGGCTTCAGCGCGCGCAGGCCCTCGATCGTGGTGTCGGCGCGGTTGCCCTCGTCCTTTTTCAGCTCGACCTCTTCGAAGGTTTCTTCCTTGGTGTCCTTGTTGACGTTCTTCTTCGTGGTCTTGAGCGGCACGATCTCGGCGTCGAAACGGCCGGCGGCCTGGCTCGCGGCCGTGCGCTTCTGGCTCACCAGCGCGAATTGGTCCTGTGATTCGCGCGTCACCTGATAGCGCTCGGCGACGATGTCGGCGGTCTCGATCATGCTCATGTAGATCGCCGGTTTGTGCTCGAGGATCCATTTGTCGTGGACCGGCGGAACGCGGCCGTCCTGCACCAGGCTGATCGATTCCAATCCGCCGGCGACCAGCACTTGCGCCTCGCCCGACATGATGCGTTGCGCCGCGAGCGCGATCGTTTGCAGCCCGGAGGAGCAGAAGCGGTTGACCGTCATGCCGCCGGTGGTGACCGGCAGGCCCGCGCGGATCGCGGCTTGGCGCGCGATGTTGCCGCCGGTCGCCCGCTCCGGCAGGCCGCAGCCCAGGATCACGTCTTCGACCTCGCCCGGCTCGATCTTGGCGCGCGCGACCGCGTGCTTGATCACGTGGCCGCCGAGCTCGGCGCCATGGGTCATGTTGAAGGCGCCGCGATAGGCCTTGCCGATCGGCGTGCGGGCGGTGGAAACGATGACGGCGTCACGCATGGCGAATTCCCCTCAAGCTGCGGATTTTTTCGCGCCGAATGACGCGAAACTTCCATTTTCGGCGGCGAGCCGCGTCAACAGCGGCGACGGCTCGAGCGATTTGTTACCCGAGACCTTGGCGTATTTCGCGAGCTGGTCGCGCACATACGCCAAGCCGAGGTGGTCGGCATAGTACATCGGTCCGCCGCGCCAAACAGGCCAGCCATAGCCGTAGACCCAGATCACGTCGATGTCGCTCGCGCGATAGGCGATGCCCTCGTCGAGAATCTTGGCGCCCTCGTTGATCATCGGGAAGATGAGCCGCTCGACGATCTCCTGCTTGTCGATCACACGCCGCGCGATGCCGAGCCGCTTCGAGGCGGCGACGATGATTTCCTCGACCTCGGGATCGGGGATCGGCGAGCGCGAGCCCTTCTCGTAGATATAGAAGCCGCGCCCGGTCTTCTGGCCGTAGCGCCCCTTGTCGGCGAGCTGATCTGCGATCTCGTTCCTTGTGCCGAGCGCCTTGCGGATGCGCCAGCCGACGTCGATGCCGGCGAGGTCGCTCATCGCGAACGGCCCCATCGGGAAGCCGAATTCGACGGCCGCCGCGTCGACGTCGCGCGGCAGCGCGCCTTCGAGCAAGAGCCGCTCCGCCTGATTTTGCCGCGGCGACAGCATGCGATTGCCGACGAAGCCGTGGCAGACGCCGACCACCACCGGCACCTTGCCGATCTTGCGGCCGACCGCCATGGCGGTGGCAAGCACGTCGGGCGCCGTTTCCTTGCCGCGCACGATTTCCAGCAACTTCATGACGTTGGCGGGGCTGAAGAAATGCGTGCCGAGCACCTCCTTCGGCCGCTTCGTCGTCTGCGCGATCTGGTCGACGTTGAGATAGGAGGTGTTGGTCGCCAGCACCGCGTTGGGCTTGGCGAGCTTGTCGAGCGCGCCGAACACCTGCTTCTTGATCTCCATCTCCTCGAATACGGCCTCGATCACGATGTCGGCGTCCTTCACCGCGTCCATCGAGGTCGTGCCCGTGAGCAGCGCGAAGCGCCTGTCGGCCTCCTCCTGCTTGAGCGCGCCGCGTTGCACGCTGATCTGATAATTCTTCTGGATGGTGTCGAAGCCGCGCTTGAGCGCCTCTTCGTTGGTCTCGACGACCGTCACCGGAATGCCGGCATTGGCGAAGCTCATGGAGATGCCGCCGCCCATGGTGCCGGCGCCGATGACGACGGCGCGCGCCACTTCGCGCGGCTTCAGGCCCGAAGGCATGTCGGGGATCTTCGCCGCCTCGCGCTCGGCGAAGAAGATATAGCGCTGCGCCTTCGACTGCTCGCCCACGACGAGCTTCATGAACAACTCGCGCTCGCGCTTCAATCCGTCGTCGACCGGCAGCGTGACCGCGGCGCGCACCGCCTCGATCGCCGCAAGCGGCGCCTCGAGCCCGCGCGACTTCTTCGACACGTTGGCCGCCGCCTCGTTGAACTTGTCGGGGTGCGCGCGGAACGGCGCGATCTTGTCGTCGAGATCGCGCACATGCCGGAGCGGGCGCTTTTCGGCGATCACCTTCTTCGCGAAGGCGACGGCGCCCTTGACCAGATCGCCCTCGATGATTTCGTCGACGAGGCCGGCGGCGAGCGCGTCCTTCGCCGGAATCGGATCGCCGCTCAGAATCATCGCCAGACCCTTTTCGACGCCGACGAGGCGGGGCAGAAGCTGCGTTCCGCCGGCGCCCGGAATGATGCCGAGCTTGATTTCCGGAAGCCCGAGCCGCGTGCCCGGCGCGGCGACGCGGAAATGACAGCCGAGCGTCACTTCGAGCCCGCCGCCGAGCGGCGTGCCGTGCACGGCGGCGATCGTCGGCTTGTGGATTTTTTCGATCGCGGCGATGACTTCGGCGAGGCCGGGCGGCTTCATCGGCTTGCCGAATTCGGTGATGTCGGCGCCGGCCATGAAGGTGCGGCCCGCGCCCGTGAGCACGATCGCCTCGACGCTGTTGTCGGCGGCGGCCTTGGTGAAATGTTCGAGCATGCCCGCGCGCACTTCGTGCTTGAGCGCGTTGACGGGCGGATTGTCGACGACGATGACGGCGACCGCGCCGTCGCGTTGCATGCTGACTGGACCTGACACGATGGCGTTCCTTCCCTTTGACCGAGTTTTGCCCGGCGCCGTTATTTCGAAATCTGCGCCCGCTTGTTCGCGGCAAGCAAGTCGCCGGTGGAGGCCGAATGGCCGTGATGAGGCTCGAATAGCTCATTCCGCATTGCGGAATATCGTTCTGCAAGATTGACCGCGACGCTAGGAATTGCTTCGATCGCTGTCAATTCATGCCTGTCATTCCTGCCTCGGGTGGCTTCGCAGTGACTGCTTACGAGACATGGAGCACGGAAGCTCGTCGTGGCGTGGGCGCGGCGCAGGCGTCCGGGCATGACCGCAAATTCGTCGTGGCGCTGGCGCGCGGTCTCGACGTTCTGCGCGCCTTCACCGCCACCGAAGGCTTGCTCGGCAATCAGGAGATCGCGACCCGCGCCGGGCTTCCCAAGGCGACGGTCTCGCGGCTCACCTACACGCTCACCAAGCTCGGCTATCTGACGCATCACGAGCGGCTTTCGAAATATCAGCTGGCGCCGGCCGCGCTTTCGATCGGTTACTCGGCGCTCGCCAACATGCGCATCCGCCAGATCGCCAGGCCCTATATGCAGGAACTCGCCAACTACACCGGCGCTTCGGTGGCGCTCGGCAGCCGCGACCGCCTGAACCTGATCTATATCGAACATTGCCGCAGCTCCGCTTCCCTGATGCTTCGCCTCGATCTTGGCGCGCGCATCCCGATCGCCACCACGGCGATGGGCCGCGCGCTGCTGGCGGCAACGCCGGAAAAAGAGCGCGTCTGGCTGATGGATCACATCGCGCGCCGGGAAGGCGAGCGCTGGCCGAAGGTGCGCGCGGGAATCGAACAGGCGATCAAGGATTTCACGGCGCAGGGATTTGCGATCTCGGTCGGCGACTGGCAGCCGGACGTGCGGGCCGTGGGGGTGCCGCTGGTTCCGGCCGATGGCTCGGGGGCCTTCGCGTTCAATTGTGGAGCGCCGGCGTTTCAATTAACGCGCGAGCGGCTCGAACACGACATTGGTCCGCGCCTTGTGAACATGGCGCGGAATGTGGAAGCTGCCCTAAACAGCCGTTAGAGCTGCCGGGCGCGCGTGATCAAAGGGGATGGAAAGCATGTCCAGGAGCGCAAACTATCGGCCATCGAGTGCCTTCCGCTTCTGAACGGATCCGGGCCATGGACTCGAGGCTGTCGGATCGCGCGGGCGCGAAGCAACCCGCTACGCACTCGCGTAGCGGCCGGCCTCTGCTCGCGGTCAAGAATGTCGGCGTGCATTTCGGCGGCATTGTCGCGCTCGACGACGTTTCGTTCGATTTGCCGGAAGGCATGCTACTCGGGCTGATCGGTCCAAACGGTGCCGGCAAGACCACTCTCTTCAATTGCCTGAGCCGTCTCTATACGCCCGCCAAGGGCGATATTCTGTTCAACGGCCAAAGCATTCTCGACAAACCCGCGCATAAGATCACCGATATCGGAATCGCGCGCACCTTCCAGAATCTCGCTTTGTTTCAGCGCATGTCCG
>WNEY01000660.1_pt1 | contig 23541 bp, 19 predicted proteins | sample 5400531 | NCBI WGS metagenome assembly WNEY01 (sample SAMN13153338, study PRJNA577476) | soil metagenome | isolation source: 200 cm saprolite under Douglas fir tree site 1 | place: USA:California | collected 2015-04-18
AGGGTCGGCATCGGTGAGCGTTTGCACCAGCGTGGCCAGGCCGTCGCCGAACCAGTCGATCAAATCGGCGTCGGTCGGCCAGTCGCCGACCACGTCCTCCATGTCCACCTCCCACAACTCAGTCCGCTGCCCGGCGACGTAGCCGGTCGCCCAGCGGTGGACGCCGCCCTGGTGCCTGACCAGATCACGCATTACCCAGTCGGGGCAACTCGGCACGGCGGCGTCTGGACCGGCCGCCTCGGCGGCCGCGGCGAGCCGCTGCCCAGCGCTGTCAAGAGCCGTGATGTGCTCAGCGATGTTCATGACGCGTCAGTATGCCCGCCGCTACCGACAGAACTGGGAGGCCGGGAATGAGCGGCGTGGCTGGTGGCCGCGTGAGTGGTACCGAAGATCCCCCTTGGCGGTGGCGTGATCACGGTGAGCAGGCCGGTGACCAGAAGCACCGCCGCGAGCATCCCGCACTCCACCTTGGTCACCAGCGCTGGGCCCGCGCCTGCCTCGGTTCGCCGGCTGAGCGCCGCCCGCCCGGCGATCGCCAGTCCGGCCACCACCACGACCAGCGCCGACTTCACGATCAGGAACCGGCCGTAGTCCGTGGTGAACAGGGAGTGCAGCGGGACCAGCAGCACCGCTGACAGCACTCCGGTGCCGACGACCGCACCGAACAACCAGACCGCCGCGTTGCCGTAGAGCCTGATCAGGCCGCGCATCGCGACCGGATCGGCGCGCCACGCGATGGCGGTGCGCAACGTGTAGGCGAGCATGCCGGCCCAGACCACGGCCGGAAGCAGGTGACAGATCGTCAGCAGCGCCCCCGCCAGCGGCAGCAGCCCCTCCGGATGGGCCCGCAGCGACTCGACGAACACCACCACGAGCAGCAGTTGGGTGCCGGGACCGGACTTGCCCAACCTGATCAGCAAGGCGGCGACCGCGAAGCAGGCAAACTCGATGCCGGCGATCACCAGCGTCGCCGCTCCTCTGGGCCCGGGGACCAGCGGACGAGCTAGGTTCGTCGCCAGCCTCGGATCGGCCAGCGCGGTCACGATCAGCGCGGCCGCCGCCCCTAGGCCGATCAGGCAGCCTGGCATTGCCCACGGTTCGGGCAGCGGGGCGGGCGCCGGTTCCTTGTAATTCCTGGCCAGTGCCCGGCCGCTGAGACCGCCGAGCGCAAGGGCGAGTCCGGCCAGCAAGATTGCGCGCTCGAACCCGGTTAGCCAGAGCCCAGGTGTAGAAAGCGGCACGGCCGATAGCGCGGACCTCACCGGCACGAGAGTAGCGCGCCTTAACCGGCGCGCGGCCGGTTGCAACCCTTTCACGCTGGTCTGTTCTCTGATCGGGTAAGAGGCACTTCAAGGAGGCCGTCATTGGACAGTGCAGCAACGGCTGAATTCAGTGATTTCGCGCACACTCGCTGGCCGCGGCGAGTGAGCAGGGCCGATGACCCGGACGCCTACCTGCGCAAGATCCTGCTCAACGCCTACCGGAGCGGCCGTCGCAAGCGAAGGATCAGCGAGGACCTCAGACGGACCGCACCTGAGGTGGCTGTGGCCGACCCGGCCGGGCATCACGACGATCAGGCCGCGGTGCTCGCCGCGCTGGCCGAACTGCCGCCCAAGCAGCGCGAGGTCGTGCTGCTCCGGTTCTGGCTTGACCTGACCGAGGTTCAGACGGCCATGACCCTGGGCTGCTCGGTCGGCAACGTCAAGAGCCAGACCGCGCGCGCTCTAGCCAAGCTCAGGGTCAGCGCCGAACTAGCCGGATGGAGGACCAGATGAGCTACGACGAACGCGAGCTTCGCACCAGCCTCGGCTCCGCGCTCGATGAGCTCGACTACGGGTCGCTGCCGCTCGAGTCGGTGATCAGCCGGGGAAAGTCGGTCGTGCTGCGCAGGCGGCTGACCGCCGTCGCCGGCGCGCTGGTCATTGCTATCGCCGCCGTCGTAAGCCCGGTGATCGTGCACCAAATCGGGCACTCGGCTCGCCCGGCCACACCTGCGCCCTACCACATCACCGTCCACGCGCCCGACCCGAAGTCGACGCCTGGCCTGATCGCCTATGGGCGGCTCAACCATCGGCGCTGGCACGTCACCGGCTCCGCCGAGCGGTTTGCCGGCGGGATGAGCGTCTGCTTCAAAGCCATCGGCGACGCCTGCGAGCAGATGCCGATACCACTCCCGACCGGCAAGGACGCGCCCGCCGAATTCACCGTGACGGTCGGCGAACGTCCGATGGTGCTGATCGGCGACGTCCGTGCCGACGTACGATACGTGCGGGTCAGTCTTAACAATGGCCAGACGGTAACGCTCAGGCCAGTCGCGGTCTTCGGCAGGGCGCATGCCTCCTGGATCGCGTTGATGGTTCCGTACGCGGCCGCGGTCACCACGATCACGGCCTATTCGGCGACCGGCGAACTCGGCTACGCGATACCGTTCGCCCGGGGGCCACAGTTCTCGACGGTTCGCTGGTTCGCTCCCGGTCAAATCCCGCCGGCTAAGCGGTCCACCTACAAGATTGCCTCTGGCGAGGTCAACGGCAGACCCTGGTCGGAGTATGCCTACCTAGGACCCTGGGGGACCTGCGTCACCGGCGCGGGACACGGCGGGAAATGCGTGGTCGGCGGGCTCGACCAGCTTGGCGAAGGAAAGCCAGCGTCCCTGCTGATCCTGTCGCTCGCCCGGCACAGCACCTCCTACGGCGTGATTGTGGCCAAGCCGACGGTCAGCTACGTGATCGTGCACTTCAAGAACGCTGCCCCGCTGCGGGTGCCGACGGTCTCGAAAGGTGGCGTCAAGTTCGCCGGCTTCGCTGCCGTGCCGCCCGATGCACCTGTCCGCTGGGTCGCGTACTCAGCCAGCGGGCAGGTGCTCGCCTCAGGCCGACTCGGCTAGCCTCCGCAGCCAGCTGGCCTCGGAGTGACCGTGACACCGGTCGCCCTGGGGCCATGTGGTTGTCTTGCCTGATGGGCAACCAATCGATGCGTGACCGGCTGCACGGGAAAGAAACGCTCTTCGGCGGCTGGTCGGTGATACCCGACCCGCTGTCGGCGGGCGCGATGGCCGCCGCCGGGCTGGACTACGTCGTGATCGACCTGCAGCACGGCGGCGCGACCGAGCGGGATCTGCCCGCCTTGACCGGCGCGATCGCCCGGGCGGGGGCCGCGCCGGTGGCGCGGGTCAGGTACAGCCATCCTGCCGATATCGGCCGGGCGCTCGACCTCGGCTGCGTCGGCGCGATCGTGCCCAACGTGGAGTCGGCCGCGCAAGCTCGCGCGGCGGCCGGCGCCTGCTACTACCCACCAGCTGGATACCGGTCTGGTGGTGGCGTATTGGCAGCAAACCCGGGCAATGCGTTCTGCATAATAATGGTCGAATCGCCCGCAGCGATGAGCGATCTGGAAGCGACGCTGGCGGTGCCGGGGGTAGACGGCATCTACGTGGGGCCGAGGGACCTGTCGTACTCGCTTGGCTGCGAACTCGATCCGGATGACCCCGTGCTCAGCCAGGCGCTCGAGCGGATCTGGGCGGCGTGCGCGGCGGCGGGCAAACCGGTGGGCGTGCACTCGACGAACGGCGTCCTGGCCGCGCGGTACCGGAAGGGCGGCTGCCGTCTGGTCAATGTCGCGGCCGATGCGTCCACGCTCGCGAGCGCGACCACGGCCGAACTGGCCGCGGCGCGTCAATAGTCTTTTCGCGCTGGCCGATCTGCATAATGAGGCTCCTGTGATTGGTTCAGATCATCGGGGGCGCGAAATTGAGGTTCGGCATTGCCGCAGTCAGGTACGGAGCCGTTCTGACTGTCGGAATTATGATCACCGCGACGAGTGCGGCGAAAGACCCGGTAGGTACTAACTGGCGGGCCTACCTCGGCGGTTCACTGCATTATTCGGTCAATCAGGCTGAGCGGGTAATAACTCCCGCTAGCGCGAAACGACTGGTGCTTAAGTGGCATTTCATGGGGGACCCGCCGACGCTGCGGAACCAGCCGCCACCTGGCTACCAGTCGAGCCCGGCCGTGTATGACGGCGCCGTCTACATCGGCTCGGCGACCGGCTGGTTCTACAAGCTGAACGCGCGCACCGGTGCGGTCATGGCCAAGCGCTATATCGGCTTCATTCCTGGCCGGACCTGCGGAGCGATCGGGGCCGGGTTCGTCGATACCGCGACGGTCGCCGTCGACAAGACGACCGGCAAGCCGATGGTCTACGTCGGGGGAGCGGGCGAGGTCATGTTCGCGATGTACGCCTCGAACCTCAAGGTGAAATGGCGGTCGGTGATAGCGGTGCGGTCCAAGGTGGTGAGTGACTATTACCAGTGGTCTTCGCCGACCATTGCTGACGGCCGGATTTACATCGGAATCTCATCGCACTGTGACAAGCCACTCGTTCCAGGCGGGCTGGTGAGCTTCAATCAGGCTACCGGGGCGAGAATTGCCCGGTTTTATTCGCTGCCGCTTCCGAAGCTCGGCGGTTCGGTATGGTCGAGCGCCGCCGTGGGCAGTGCCGGGGATATCTACATTTCGACGGGAAATCCGGAATCCAAGCAGGGTGATCCGGCGAATTCCGACGCGATCGTGCAACTCTCGCCTAAGAACTTGCGGCCGCTGGCTTCGTTCGCGGTTCCTAAATCCCAGGTGATCCCTGACGGTGACTTCGGGTCGTCACCGACGTTGTTCGGCCGGTACGTGGGTGCTTGCAACAAGAACGGCATCTACTACGCGCTTTCTAGGGTGAAGCTGAGACTGGCCTGGTGGACGCGGGTCGGCGCGCCGGCCAGTAGGCAACTCGGCTTCGGGCGCTGCATATCGGCCGCCGCGTATGACGGCAAGCACCTGTACATCGGCGCCGACCGGGTACACGTCAATGGCCAGACCTATGAGGGCTCGATCACCGAGCTGAACCCGGCGACCGGCCGCAGGATCTGGGTGACCGGCCTGCCCAACGCTGTGCTGGGCACGCCGAGCCTGGATGGTGCGGGTGTCATCGCTGTCGGCACCTACGACTTCACCACCACGCCGAACGCGATCTACCTGGTCAATGCCGCGACCGGCCGGATCATTCGCACATTGCTGACCGGCGGCACGGACTTCGCGCAGAGCGTGTTCGCCGATGGCCGCCTGTTCGTCGCAAACTCCACTGGCGTGTATTCGTGGGGGTTGCCGGGCGGGGGCTAGGCTGTTTTGTACAGAGGCGTTTTGTATAGAGGCGTTCGCGGTGGAGGTGGCTGCCATGGGACTCATGGACCGGGTCAAGGCGCAGGCGAACTCGCTCGCGCAGCAGGCCAACGCCGGACTCACCAAACTGGAGCCGGTGAACCGTAAGTCAGACGTGCTGCTCCGCAGTCTCGGGGTGGCTGTGCTGGCCGAGCGGACAGGCCGTGGTAATGACGGTACTCAGGCCGAGATCGACCGGCTGATCACCGAAATCACCCAGCACGAGTCGCAGCACAACGTCGACATCATCCGGCAGACCGTCGAGGCCGAGCAGGCGGCCGCCGATGCCAAGGCGAAGGTGCAGCAGGCGCAGATGCAGCCGGGTGGATTCGGCGGGCCGGGTGTGCCGGGTGTGCCGGGCGTGTCTGGTGGGCCCGGGCCAGCGGGGCCTGGCGGGCCGGGTGGGTTTGGTGGGCCCGGTGGAGCTGGCGGGCCGGGTGGGCCTGGTGGAACGCAGCCTTATGGGGGGCCGCAGCCGTACGGTGCTTCGCCGCAGCCTTACGGAGGGGCGCAGCCCTATGGTGCGCCTCAGCCCTCCGGGGCGCCTCAGCCCTCCGGGGCGCCGCAGGGATTTGGGCCGGGTCCGTCGTTCGGCGGTCCTGGTCAGGCACCGGGCGCAGATCCGGATCAGAGCGCGGGTCAGGCCTTCGGGCCTGGTGCTGGATACGGTGCCGGGTCCGCCGATCCGGGCGGGTCGTCGGGTACGGGCACGCCGGTCGGACAGTTCTTCCCGCCTGCGGCTGACCAGCCGGGTTTCGGTGCCGCGGATCAGCCAGGTGCCCAGTCCTTCCAGCCTGCGGCCGACCAGCCAGGCGCGGAGACCTCGGTCCCGGCTGCTGCTGACCAGCCCGGCGCTGCGACCTCGTTCCCGGCATCCTCGTCGGCTGAGTCGGCCGTCGGCCAGGACTCGGTCACCGAGACGCCGCCCGGCCCGGCCTCAGCACCGGAGTCGACCGGCTCCCAGCCAGCCGACAGCGACTCTCGTCCGGACCAAGATCACAGCTGACCGCATTCGACTCAGCCGCCGGGCTGGACTTCCGCTCGGCGGCCGGTCAGTCCGTGGCCCTTCCGCGCGGCCAGTCACTTGAGCCTCACCAGCCCCAGAACTACCTCCGGGTCGGCCGACTTGCCGCGCGGAACCCGACTTATACCGGGTCCCGACTTCCTAGCCCGGGTTAGCGAGCCCAGAACTATCCCAAATCAGACAAATTTGGTCGCTAACCCGGGCTAAGTCGTCGCAACCCGGGCTAAGTGCGCCCTGAGGGCAGCTCGGGCGACCCGGGAAGGGGTCGCGGGCCCGGCCCGGTCATAGAGGGACGTTACGGTTTGGGCGGGTCTGGGTCTCGGGGGAGGCCTAGCATGCGCTCGGCGATGATGTTGAGCTGGATGTCGGTGGTGCCGCCGCCGATCGTGGTTGCCCTGGTCTGCAGGGTGTGCCGCGCCCACTGCGCTCCGTCCGGTGAGCCCTGCCGGTCCACCATCCGGGCCGAACCGGTTCCGAGGACACCGTTGTCGCCCGTCATCGACCAGCACAGTTCGGCGATCTGCTGGGCGCTGCGCATGCTGAGCAGCTTGCGGACGCTGCCGGTCGATCCTGGCTCGGTGCCGGACAGTTGCTTGAGCGTGACCCGCAGACCGAGGAGTTCGACGGCCCTGCCCTCGCACACCAGCTTGCCGACGTCGCTGAGCGGCGGATCGGCGGCCGCCTTGGTCACTTCGAGCAGCTCGGTGACCCCGGCGCCGAAGGTCCACGAGGACGACAGCGACACCCGTTCGTTGGCCAGCGTGGTCCTGGCGATCCGCCAGCCGCCGTTGACCTCGCCGATCAGGCGGTCATCCGGCACGAAGACGTTGTCGAGGAAGACCTGGTTGAACGAGGCGTCTCCGGTTATCTCGCGGAGCGGGCGTACCTCCACGCCGTCGGAAGCCATGTCGACCAGGAAGTAGCTGATCCCCTCGTGTTTCGGCGCGGCCGGATCGGTCCTGGCCAGGCAGATACCCCAGGCGGCCTCTTTGGCCAGTGAGGTCCAGATCTTCTGACCGGTGATCCGCCAGCCGCCCTCGACGCGTTCGGCCCTGGTGGTGAGTCCGGCCAGGTCCGAGCCGGCCCCCGGCTCACTGAAGAGCTGGCACCACAGATAGTCCAGGCGCAGGGTCGCGGGCAGGAACCGATCTTGCTGCTCAGGCGTGCCGTACTGGATCAGGGCCGGGGCCACCCAGGCGCCGATCGCCAGGTTGTGCGGCCTGATTCCGGCGGCGCGCAGTTCGGCGTCGATCACGAGTTGTTCGAGCGGCTTGGCCCCGCGCCCCCAGGGTTTAGGCAGATGCGGCATCACCCATCCTCCGGAGGCCAGTCGCCGGGTGCGCTCCTGGCCGGTGACCGCGCTGATCTCGGCTAGTTCGGCTCGGACCTCGGCCCGGAATTCGGCGTCGCCTTCTGGCAGTTCGACCTTCGCTGGCTCGATGCCGTTCGTCAGGGCGAGCCGGGCCACCTGAGTCCGCCAGCGGGTGGACGGGCCGAGCAAGGAGCGCAGCGTGAGTGCTCGGCGGTAGTACAGGTGAGCGTCGTGTTCCCAGGTGTAGCCGATGCCACCGAGGGTCTGGATGCAGTCGTTGGTCGCATCGACCGCCGCGTCCAGCGCAACGACCGCGGCCGCGCTGGCGGCGAAGGTGCGCAGCTCGCCGGGTTCGGTCCGCGACGCGTCCCAGACCGTAGCCTCCGCCTGCTCGGTCAGGGTCAGCATGCGGGCGCACCGGTGCTTGACCGCCTGGAACTGCCCGATCGGCCGGCCGAACTGGTGCCTGATCTTGGCGTACTCGGCAGCGGTGGAGACCGCCCAGTCCGCCAGTCCGCAGGCCTCGGCACCGAACAAGATCGCGGCCAGGCTAGTGACAGCCATCCGGTCCAGGCTGGTCAGCACCCGATCCGGCGGCACGACGACGTGGTCGGCGGCGATCTTGGCCAGCGGCCTGGTCAGATCCACGGCGTCGAGTGGGGTGATCTCGAAGTCGGCGGCGTCCATGGCGACCCAGACCTCGCGGTCGGCCACTTGCACCGGCGCGATGATCAGATCGGCCATCGGCCCGGCGAGCACGGGATAGGACTCACCCGACACGACCAGCCCGTTGTCAGCCCCGCCTGCTGCGATGTCGCCTTCCCAGGCTAGGCCCCCGGCTAGGCCCCCGGCCAGGCCCCCGGCGAGTGAGACCGTCCCGGTCAGCGCGCCATCGGCAAGCTTCGCGACGAGCGCTGCCGAAGATCGCTGTCCGCATTCTCCCAGCACGGTCGAGGCCAGCACGGTTGGCAGGAATGCCCCAGGAAGCAGCGCCCGCCCCAGTTGCTCAACAGCCACCGCCAGCTCGGCCACGCCGAATCCCTGGCCACCATCGGCCTCGGGCAGATGCAGCCCGAAAAGTCCGAGCTCAGCGAGGGCAGGTCGAAGTTCGCGCGCGTAGACCGCCGCTCCAGAATCGGCACCGTCGGCGGCCGCCCTGATCACCGTCGGATCGCAATGACGGCTAGTCCAACCGCGTACCGCATCAACCAGTTCCAAATGCTCTGGAGCAAGGCCGAGTGACATCAGCTACCTCATTTGGGCCGGTCAATTCGGGTCGATGCCGCCACTGTAGATCGGGAAGATGCGTCACGGAACTGGTCAGACGATCACAATGGGCCCTATGATCCAGCAAGATCCACCGGCTGAGGGCCGCGGCCAGCGGGCCGAAGCCGAAGGCGAAGCCGAAGGCGAGCAGATCGAATTCGCCGAGCATGCTGAGCGGGCCGAGCGGGCCGAGTTCGCGGAATTCGCCGAGCGCGCGGAATTCGCCGAATTCGCCGAGCACGCTGAACATGTCGTCCATCCCGGCCACGACATCGACCCGGAACTCGAGCACCTGCACGAGCACCTGCACGAGCTCGACGCCGCAGCCGAGGCCGAGGCCACGGCCACCACCGAACACGAGCACGGCCCGCACGTCCACCTGCCCCACCTGCTCGGCGGCCACCGCCACGGAGCCGGCGCCGAAGCCGGCGCCGACCACCAGGGGAAAGGCAGCCTCAGCGATCAGCCCGACATGATCTGGCGCGCCGAGATGCTGCACCTGCTGCACGCCGCGAACCGGCTCCAGGCTGCCGGCATGAGCAAGCTGCATCGCCAGGACCGGCCAGAACCACGCTGGCCGGTGTCGGTCGCCGTGATCTTGGCGATCGTGTTCCAGCGGCTGCTGCCGTCCTCGCTCGCGCTTCACCCGGTTGAGCTCCACTACGCGCTGTTCGGCCTGGAAATCGCCTTGATAATCATCTTGTTCGCGGCCAACCCGATCAGGATCGAGCGGGCGTCGACGCCGATCAGGACCGCGAGCATCATGCTGATCTTTCTGATCACGGCGGCGAACGCGGCCTCGGCCGTCTTCTTGGTGCACGAGATCGTCTCGAACCACCTCCCGCCCACCAGCCCGCAGAACGCCGCGATCGACCTGTTCTTGTCCGGCGCGGCGATCTGGGGCACGAACGTGATCGCGTTCGCGCTTTGGTACTGGGAGTTCGACCGTGGCGGCCCGGTCAGCCGGCTGCAGGGCGTCAGAGAGTTTCCTGACCTGCTGTTCACCCAGATGAGCGAGCCAGAGCTGACCCCGCCCGGCTGGGGCCCCCGATTCGTCGACTACCTGTACTTCTCGTTCACGAACGCGACCGCGTTCAGCCCCACCGATGTGCTGCCGCTGGCCCGCTGGGCCAAGCTGACGATGCTCGTGCAGTCGGCTCTCTCGCTCGTGCTCGGCGTCCTGGTTATTGCACGGGCAGTGAATATTCTCCCGCTCAGATAGCAATTCGGAGATTTGTCCGTCTTCCCGGGCCGCGACGTCTTCCAGTAGTTACCCATGAGTAGTACACTTAAGTTACTGTTCGGTAACTGGATGGCCCCAGGTCCGAGCACTGCGGCGGGAGGACAGATGATGACTCACTACAAGAGCAACCTGCGCGACATCGAATTCAACCTCTTCGAGGTCTTCGGCCGGCAGCAGTTGTTCGGGTCGGCTCCGCATACCGATCTCGACGAAGACACCGCGCGCGGAATCCTCGACGAGGTCAACCGCCTCGCCAGCGGCCCGATCGCCGAGTCGTTCGCGGCCGGTGACCGCAACCCGCCGGTCTTTGACCCGGTCACGCACTCGGTCACGATGCCCGAGGCCTTCGCCAAGTCGTTCAAGACATTCCTGGACGCCGAGTGGTACAAGCTCGAGCTGCCGGCCGAGCTAGGCGGCAGCGATGTCCCCCGATCGCTATGGTGGGGCGTCGCCGAGCTGATCCTCGGCGCGAACCCGGCCATCTGGATGTACGCCAGCGGACCGGCCTTCGCCAAGGCACTGTGGCTGATCGGCACACAAGAGCAGCGGGAGTTCGCCAGGCAGGCGGTCGACCGCCGCTGGACCGCGACCATGGTGCTGACCGAGCCGGACGCCGGCTCCGACGTCGGGGCCGGTCGCACCAAGGCGATCGAGCAGCCGGACGGCACCTGGCATATCGAGGGCGTCAAGCGGTTCATCACCAGCGCCGAGCACGACATGTCAGAGAACATCTTCCACTTCGTGCTCGCCCGGCCAGAAGGCGCTGGCCCGGGCACCAAGGGCCTGTCGATGTTCCTCGTCCCCAAGTACCTGGTCGACGCCGACGGCAATCTAGGCGAGCGCAACGGCGTCTACACCACCAACGTCGAGCACAAGATGGGCCTGAAGGTCTCCACCACCTGCGAGCTCACCTTCGGGGCCGAGCACCCGGCGATCGGCACCCTGGTCGGCGGCGTGCACGACGGCATCAAGCAGATGTTCATGATCATCGAGTACGCCCGGATGATGGTCGGCACCAAGGGGATCGCCACGCTGTCGACCGGCTACCTGAACGCGCTCGACTACGCGAAAAACAGGGTGCAGGGCGGCGAGCTCAGCCAGCTGGCGAACAAGACCGCCCCGCGGGTCACGATCACGCACCATCCGGACGTGCGCCGGATCCTGATGCTGCAGAAGGCCTACGCCGAAGGCATGCGCGCGCTGGTTCACTACACCGCTACGTTCCAGGACGCCGAGCAGCTGGCCCAAGCCAACGGCAGCCACGACGAGGCCGCCAGCGCCATGAACGACCTGCTGCTCCCAGTCGTCAAGGGGGTCGGGTCCGAGCGCGCCTACGAGATGCTCGCGCTGTCCCTGCAGACCCTCGGCGGCTCCGGCTACCTGCAGGATTACCCGCTTGAGCAGTACATCAGGGACTCCAAGATCGACAGCCTGTACGAGGGCACCACCGCGATCCAGGGCATGGACCTGTACTTCCGCAAGATCGTCCGCAACCAGGGCCAGGCGCTGGCCATCCTGCTCGTCGAGATCAGGGCCACGGCCGCTGCCGAAGATGGCAACGGCCGGCTCAAGCGCGAACGCGCGGCGCTATCGCGGGCCACCGACAACTTCGAGGCGATGGTCAGCGCCCTGCACGGCTACCTCACCGAGAGTCTCAGCCAGCCCGGAGAAATAAACAAGATTGGCTTTAACACATCGCGTCTGCTGCTGGCACTGGGAGACCTCATCATCGGCTGGTTGCTGGTCAGGCAAGCCGAAGTGGCAACCGCCGCGCTCGACAGCGGTCGCGCCGATGGGTCCAAAGGACAGCGCGGCGACGCGGACTTCTACGCGGGCAAGATTGCCGCTGCGCGTTTCTTCGCCGAGAACGTCCTGCCCAGGCTGGCCACCGAGCGCGAGATCGTAGAGAACGCGTCCACCGACCTGATGGACCTGCCGGAGTCGGCCTTCTAGATCTCGTACTGGACGGCGACCCGCTGCGCCACGATCGGGCTGATCGTGTTGGTCAGCACGTCGACATGCACCGGATGGGTCCGATACACCAGGTAAGCCTCGGTGTCGTCGAAATCGGCGGTGATCGCGAAGTCGGCGTTGCCTTCAACGAGGCCGGCGTCATCACCGAAACGGTAGTCCCGGATTCCGGGCACGAGCTGCGGCAGAGTCGACAGGCCCTTCCTGACCTGCTCTTTCTGCTCCTCAGTCGTGTCCGGCTTCCAGGTCAGCAGCACGACGTGCCTGATCATGAGCGCTCCTTTGTGACGAGCTGGGCGGGAAGGACTGCGGCCGGGCTGGGTGCCTGAGCCTGCGGCCGGGCTGGGTGCCTGAGCCCGCGGCCGGGCTGGGTGCCTGAGCCCGCGGCCGGGCTGGGTGCCTGAGCCCGCGGCCGGGCTGGGGTCCTCAGCCATACGCCTCTTTAGTCACATAAACCCCACTTGCCTCAGTAGTCGCAAATTTGTCTCTATGATCGTTTTGAAAGCCAGATGAATACGCACATTCATCTGGCTTTTAGGGGATGAATGTGCGTATTCATCTGTTTCCTCGGTCAAATATCCAACCACAAAGTCAACTTCAGCCTCATCTGCAACAGCAGCCCCAGATCCTCGGCCGTTGGCATCGGCGCCGGCGATCGAAACCCGTTGCGATACACCGCTGACGGCTGGCGCCGCTACCGAGGGCAACCGGTACATACGATCAGTAACTCTCTCTAAGACCAGGCCAGCATGTGCAGGGGGTCGGTGAGCATCGCGCCGACGTCCCGGAGCACGGCCGAGCCCATGGCCCCGTCGATGATCCGGTGGTCGAACGACAGCGAGAGCGTGCACACCTTGCGCACGGCCAGCTGGCCGTCGATCACCCAAGGAGCGTCCTTGACCTGACCGAAGGCCAGGATCGCGGCTTCGCCCGGTGTAATGATCGGGGTCCCGGCGTCGACGCCGAACACGCCCACGTTCGTGATCGTGATCGTGCCGCCGCTCAGGTCGGCCGGGGTCGACTTGCCCGCCCGCGCGGTCTCGGTCAGCTCGCCGATCGCGCGGCCGAGCTGGGCCAGCGACAGCTGGTGCGCGTCCTTGACCGTCGGCACCACCAGCCCGCGGTCGGTGGCCGCCGCGACGCCGAGGTTCACGTAGTGCCGGATGACGATCTCCTGCGCCGCCTCGTCCCAGGACGAGTTGACGATCGGGTTGCGGGCAGTTGCGATGAGCAGGGCCTTGGCCACCAGCAACAGCGGCGAGACCCGGATGCCCTCGAAGTCCGGGAGCTGCTTCAGCCGGGCGGCCGCGGTCATCGACTCGGTCATGTCGATCTGCAGGAACTCGGTGACGTGCGGCGCGGTGAACGCGCTGGCGCTCATCGCGGCCGCCATGTGCTTGCGCACGCCGCGGATCGGGATGCGTTCCTCGCGCAGCTTGGCCGGCACCGACCTGGCGACAAGCTCGGGGCCGGCGGCGGCGGCAGCCGGACCGGCCGCCGCGGCGTGCACGTCATCCCTGGTGATCACGCCGCCGCCGCCCGTGCCGGTGACCGTGGCCAGGTCGATGCCGAGGTCCTTGGCGAGCTTGCGCACCGGCGGCTTGGCGAGAACGCTCACCGGCCCGGTCGAGGCAGGAGCGGCCGCCGGGGCCGGTGTTGCCGCCGGGGCCGGTGTTGCCGGGGGGGCTGCGGGAGCTGGGGGGACTGCGGGAGCCGAGGGTATTGCGGGAGCCGGGGGGACTGCGGGAGCCGGGACGGCCGGCGTCGACGCTGCCGGTGCGGGAGCGCTGGCGGGTTTGCGGGCTCGGCGCTTGGTTGAGCCGAGCTTGACGCCGTAGCCAACCAGCACCGCCTGGCGTTCCTCCTTGGGAGCCGCCTCCTGGGGTGCCTCATTGGGCGTCAGCGTGCCGTACAGGCCCGGCTCGATCCCGCCCTGGGGCGGCTGATCAACGATCAGGTCCGGTTCGCCGTGCGGTGGAGCCGCCACCCGCTCGATGTTGGGCGTCGCCGTCGCGGTGCCGTTGCCACTGTCGACCTGGACGGAAATGATCGGGGTGCCGACGTCGGCGGTCGTGCCCTCAGGCACGAGCAGCTCGGCGACGACACCCGCGTACGGGCTCGGCAGCTCGACGAGCGCCTTGGCGGTCTCGATCTCGACGATGATCTGGTTGATCTTGATCTCGTCCCCTGGCTTCACGTGCCACCGGACGATGTCCGCCTCGGTCAGGCCCTCGCCGACGTCGGGGAGCTTGAAGTTTTTCAGCTCAGACATGGGCAGGCCCTTTCAGTACGCGAGCGATCGGTCGACGGCGTCGAGCACCCGGTCAAGGTCGGGCAGGTAGTGATCCTCCATTCGCGAAGGCGGGTACGGCGTGGAGTATCCGCCGACCCGGAGTACCGGCGCCTCGAGTGAGTAGAAGCACTCCTCGCTGACCCGGGCCGCGATCTCGGCACCGAGCCCCGCAGTGACCGGCGCTTCATGCACGACCACGCACCGGGAAGTTTTTCTCACCGAAGAAACAATCGTGCTGACGTCCAGCGGTGAAAGCGACCGCAAGTCGATGACCTCAATCGATTTTCCCTCCTCGCGAGCGGCCGCGGCTGCTTCCACGCACGTCCTGACCATCGGGCCGTAGCAGAGCAGGGTGAGGTCCTCGCCGGGTGCGAGCGTTCTGGCCGAGCCCAGCGCGGGGGCGGCGGCGACCGCGCCGGCCAGGTCGATCTCGCTCTTGTCCCAGTACCGGCGCTTCGGCTCGAAGAAGATCACCGGGTCATCGCTGCTGATCGACTGCTGGATCAGGGCATAGCCGTCGGCCGGGTCGCCGCAGGAAACAGTCCGCAGGCCAGAGGTGTGCACGAACAGCACTTCGGGGGACTCGCTGTGATGCTCGACCGCGCCGATGCCGCCGCCGAACGGGCTCCGTATCGTGATCGGCAGCCTGACGTTGCCCAGTGACCGGTAGGCCATCTTGGCCAGCTGCGACACGATCTGGTCGAACGCGGGGAAGACGAAGCCGTCGAACTGGATCTCGCAGACCGGCCGGTAGCCGCGCAGCGCGAGCCCGATCGCCGTGCCGACGATGCCGGATTCGGCCAGCGGGGTGTCGATCACCCGGTCCTCGCCGAAATCCTTCTGCAGGCCGTCGGTGACCCGGAACACGCCGCCGAGCTTGCCCACGTCCTCGCCCATGATCAGGACCTTGGGGTCGTTTTCCATGGCCTTGCGCAGGCCCTCGTTCAGCGCCTTGGAGAGCGTCAACGCGGTCATCGCGCATCCTCCTCGGCGAACAAGCTGAGGTAGCTGCTGAGCTGTTCGCGCTCGCGCGTGATCAGCGCGTTCTGGTCGACGTAGATGTTGTCGAACATCGACAGCGGCTCCGGGTCGGGCATCTCCAGGCAGGCTTTCCTGAGCCGGGTACCGACCTCGTCGGCCTCGTCGGCGACCGAGGTGAAGAAGTCTTCTTGGGCCTGGCCCGAGCGGATTAGGTACTGCTTGACGCGCTCGATCGGATCTTTGAGCTTCCACGACTCGAGTTCGGCCGACAGCCGGTACCTGGACGGATCGTCGGTCGTGGTGTGGGCGCCCATCCGGTAGGTGTACGCCTCGATCAGCGTCGGTCCCTGGCCCTCCCTGGCGGCCTGCAGCGCCTTGCGAGTGACTGCCAGGCAGGCGAACACGTCGTTGCCGTCGACTCGCAGGCCGGGGAACCCGAAGCCCTGCGCCCGCAGGTAGAGCGGGATCTTGGTCTGCCGGTCAAGCGGCTCAGAGATCGCCCACTGATTGTTCTGGCAGAAGAACACGACCGGCGCGTTGTTCACCGAGGCCCAGATGAACGCCTCGTTCACATCGCCCTGGCTGGTGGCGCCGTCGCCGAAGTAGGCGATGGCCGCTTCGCCGTCCTCGCCCACCGCCCCGTCGCGCTGGATGCCCATCGCATAGCCGGTCGCGTGCAGCGTCTGCGCGCCGATCACGATCGTGTATAGGTGGAAATTGTGCGCCTTCGGGTCCCAGCCGCCGTGGCTCACGCCACGGAACAGCTCAAGCAGCTTGGCCGGGTCGAGCCCGCGGCACCAGGCGACACCGTGCTCTCGGTAGGTCGGGAATGCCATGTCGCGCGGGCCGAGCGCGCGGCCCGATCCCACCTGAGCGGCTTCCTGGCCGAGCAGTGAAGCCCAGATCCCGAGTTCACCCTGGCGCTGCAGCGCGATGGCTTCGAAGTCGATCCTTCTGACCAGCACCAAGTCCCGGTACAGGGCCTTGATCTCCTCGGCCGACAACTCCAGCGGATAGTCGGGATGCTCGGCGCGCTCACCTTCTGGCGTGAGCAACTGGATCAGCTCGGGCCTGTTGGGCCTGTTGGGCCTGTCGGGCCTGTTGCCCGGCCCATCGTGATTGCGAGTTCGGGAGGCAGCCCGCCCGGCAGCTTTGACGGCCACGCGCCACTCCTTGCATGTCCATGCCGTCCGCCGTGATCTCCGGCGACCCGGCCAGTCGTATGTCCCGCAGTGACAGTACTCGGCAATCCTGCTGCCCGGTCAAGTGGCGGGTACTCTCGCAGACGGCATCCAGTCGGTCCCGTCGCCGTCGCCGTCGCCAGATCAGCGATCGGATCCGCGAGAAATTTTTGGCGCCGCTCGGCGGGAGGGCGATTCTCGTCGGCCGGCGCGGTGATTCGCGTCATCGACTCGACATCGCAATCCCTTGTTGAGCTGGCAGAACGCTACTGTTCGTCCGAAGATCGCCCGAGTTCATGATTACCAAGGCCCAGCACGGGAAACGCTCACAATGAGATCAGAGTGGATCGCTAGCCTGAGGAAGTGCAGGAGCGAATGCGAACGCGAGTGTTGCACTCACAGGGACCGGCCAGGGATGTCCGGTTCTGCCTGGTCTTTCCTCGCGAATCGCTCAGTATTCCTGTTATGCGCAGCGTACTCGGCGACACGCTTAACCGGCTGGGCGTAGACGAGAGCTCCGTTTCTGACCTGCTGCTTGCCGTCACCGAAGCCTGCACCAACGTGCTGCGGCACGCTGGTCCTGGCCGCAAGTACGAGGTCGTGGTCAAGGTCGGACGGAACAGGTGCGTGCTGCAGGTGCTCGACAACGGCCGTGGAATTGAACCTGCCAGGTTGCGCTCGGCCCGGCGTACTCAATTGCGGCGGCCGCCGGTCCGGCCGGTGCCGCTGCTCAGGCGCCGGGCCAGCTCGGCCTTGGCCGATGTGACCCAGCTGCCCGAGTCTGGCCGGGGTATGGCCATCATGCGCGCCTGCGTGGACGATGTGTCGCTGCGCAGCGGCCGGGGTCAGGGCACGGTCGTGCAGCTGCGCAAGCGGATCGCGTTGCGCGATGACGCGCCGCTCGCCAATCTCAGCGGGTGGGCTCTGAAGGACGTCGGCTAGGCGCTAGGACGTCGGCTAGGCGCTCCACCAGAAGGCGATCTCCTGGGTCTTTGTGCGCGGCGGACCGCAGGAGGTGGTGAAGGCCAGCCCGGTATGGGCCTCGGGAGAGGTGAGGCACTCGCCGGTCTTGGCGTCCTTGTACTGGGCGATCGCCTGACCCTGCACGACCTGCGGATTCACTGGTCGCCAACGCTGGTTGTCCGAGAGGTCGCAGTGCATGAGTATGAGGTGCCCGGCGGGCGTGCCGGCCAGGCACCGGCCGGAAGGAACGTAGATGAAGATCTCGCTGTCGTCCGACATCTGGTTCGCGGTCCAGACGGCCCTGCCGGAGACCAGCTCGGCCCGCGGGATGGACACGAAATCGATCTCGTGCCCCTGAGGCAGCAGCATCAGCGGGTGACCACTCGAATTGCCGTTCCCCGGATCCCCGTTATCGTCCGGCCCGAAGTTGATCACTCCGATCGTCTGGACCTTCACCACTTTCAGTGGCTGTCCGTGATGATGCGAGGGCTTCGGCGTGGGTGCGGGCGGTTGCTGCCGTGCCGTTGCCAGGTAAATGGCGAGTACACCGCCAGCGAGAACCACAACGACCGCGACACCAGCGAGCCGAGGAGTCCACGACCCCTTAGCCCGGTGCGACGGTGTTGTGCGCGGACCTGGCATAGCGTGAAATTATCTCGCTAATCGAGGGATTGCGGCACCGATATCAGCAAGCTACCGGCGAGCAACAACCGGGGTCATGGTTAGCGAGTCAGTCAAGGTCCAGGGCGCGGGAGGCGCGGGGCAACGCAGGTGGGCTACCGTCTTGGGCGATGCCAGCACGAAAACTTGATCCTGGCCGACTGTTCGCGGCCGTTACCTCCCAGCGGGCCGCGCTCGGGCTGCCGCCGCCGGCAGGCCTTGATTCGGTAAGCGCGCTCGGCGCGGCCTGCGCCCACGCGGTGATCGCGGCGATCGACGCGGGGCTTGAACCCGAGCGCGAGGCGCTGCGGGGCGCGGTAATCTACACCCTCGACCTGCTCGCGAACCGGGCGCCGGGACGTGCGGTCGAGGTCCGGGTGCCACCGTTCGGTGCGATCCAGTGCGTCGAAGGCCCGCGGCACACCAGGGGCACCCCGCCGAACGTGGTCGAGGTCGACAGCCGGACCTGGATCCTGCTCGCGGCCGGGCGACTCACCTGGGCGGAGGCCGTCGAAAGCGGCTCGCTGCAGGCCAGCGGGCCGAGGTCTGACCTGGCGGGTTACCTGCCGTTGTGGTCACCGCGACCGCCGGGCTAACTGGAACCACGACGCCGAGACAACGACACCGGACCCAGATCCAACCAGACCGGAGCCAGGCGCAGACCGGACCCAGATCCAAGCACAGACGTTGACTACGGCCTAGCCGGTCTGGCTAGGCCGCAGAGAATATCTAGCCCGTTCTAACGTGCGAGAGGATCGTCTTCGTCCTCGTCGTCCTCGTCATAAAGATCGTCATCGGCATCGTCGTCGTCGGACTCATAGCGGTCGCCGTCTGCGTATGCTTCGTGCCCGCCGGTGTCCCGCTGATCCATGCCGACGCCCAGCTCTGCCCGCAGCCGGTCAAGGTCAGTGCCGCCCCCGCTGTACTTCAGCTGGCGTGCCACCTTCACCTGCTTGGCCTTGGCTCGGCCGCGCCCCATTGGCTCGACCCCCTCGAACGTACGGAACCTGAACGGTCCCTAGTCATCGCGTTTGATGCCTACTCGATCATCGATCCGACAGTATGTCGGATTTCTTGCACGGTAGACAGCCCGCTCCGGCTCCATCTCATGGCCCGCAGCATGGCTAGTGCCTTCGTACATAGACAACCGTACCTGTTTTGGGCGGCTCGCGCTTCCGGCGGTACTCCTCAGATGCGTCAGACGCCTAGTCAAATCCGAACCGCAGTCCCTCCTGAGCGGGCGGCCAGCCCAGCTTGAGCCGGTTTTCAGGCGACCCTGACCTGACTAACGGGTCAGATCGGACTATCCGCTGCGGCAGGATGAACTACCTATCTGGTTGCCAGCCGGGGGTGCTGTTCAGCTGTTCGCATCGGTTAGCTTGGCAGCCAGACACCCTTGAGTCTACCTATATCCGACATTCTTCTCTCGGCCAGCCGATCGGCCGCGACGGCCGGCGGCACGCTCTCCCGCGCGGCGATGTCCAAGATGCGCTTCGTAGTGTGGAAGATCTGCTCGGTTCTCAGCTTTGCTCGCTCGAAGCTGAATCCGCCGATCTCGTCCGCGACCTGGATCACGCCTCCGGCGTTCACCACGTAATCGGGTGCGTACAAGATGTCATGCTCGGTCAGTAGTTTTTCTACGTCTGGATGTTCCAGCTGGTTGTTAGCCCCGCCGCAGACGATCTTCGCCTGGAGCGTCGTGACCGTGCGGTCGTCAAGCGAACCACCGAGGGCACAGGGCGAATAGATGTCCATCGGTCCGCTGACCAGGTCATCGCGGCTGGTCACGGCGCTGACCTCGGGATACCGGGCGACGATGCGGTCGATGGCGGCGGTGCTGACGTCATAGATGGTGACGCTCGCGCCATCTGAGATCAGGTGGTCGACCAGGTGGCTGCCGACCTTGCCCACGCCCTCGACGGCCACGGTGCGCCCGGCCAGGCTGGGTGAGCCCCACAGGTGCTCGGCGGCCGCCCGCATGCCCTGAAAAACCCCGAGTGCGGTGAGCACCGAGGAGTCGCCAGCGCCGCCGTGCGCCTCGGTCCGGCCGGTCACGAACTTGCATTCCCTGGCCACGATGTCCATGTCCTGGCTGTAGGTGCCGACATCGCACGCGGTGACGTAGCGGCCGTTCAGCGACTGCACGAACCGGCCGTAGGCCCGCAGCAGGGCCTCGGACTTTCCGATGGCCGGATCGCCGATGATGACCGCCTTGCCACCGCCGAAGTCGAGGCCAGCCAGGGCGTTCTTGTAGGCCATGGCCTTGCTGAGGTTCAGGGCGTCATCGATCGCCGCCTCGTCGCTGGCGTAGGGGTAGAACCGGGTCCCGCCGAGGCCGGGCCCAAGCTGGGTGGAGTAGATCGCGATGATCGCGCGCAATCCAGTCGGCGCGTCGTGGCAGAACACGATCTGCTCATGGCCCGCTTCGGTAAGCACACGACTTGGCCCGGATTTCACGTGTTCTGGCGTCCCGGTTATCCCTGTACTGACAGTTATCGGGGCTACGTCACCCTCGCCGTCGGCGCCGGCCTTGCCTGACTGCGGTCTGCTTATAGTCACCACGGCAGCAACTCCCGGGTTTCAGTCCCCGCATCCTCGTTGACCGGGGATCCATCACCCAAGAGTATGCCGGGCGGTCAGGGGAGTATTGACGACGCGCAATGCATGAAGCCGCCTGTGCGGGGCAAATACCTCGTGACAGAGCATGCCGTAGAACTACGGAGGATTATCCCGGCGCTGCTGATAGTTCTGGTAAGAGTCGGGCTGGTCCGATACTGGGGGGTATCCAGACGGCACGCGCGCACGGACTGGCGGACGCACTCGCGAAGTTACGGTGCGCTTACCTCCGGTCACAGGGAGGTGAGCGATGAACGAGCCAGTGGTGAGTGAGCCTGGGGGCTCCGGGCTCCTATTCGCACTGGATCTGGTGGAAGGGCCTTCGCCGGAAGGTCCCTTGATAAGCGGACAGCGCTCTTCGAAGTCCGTCTGCCCAGTTCGAGATCACTAGAACGGCTACGGCCAGTAGTCAGCAGGAGGCGGAGATGACTTTTCCGAATCCGCCCGTTGCGACGATGCGTGTCTGTAGGATCACGCAACGTGACTTCGATCAACGGGACAACGGGGACACGTCAAAAATTTCTGGCTCCTGGTGGTCGCATTGTCACCGCTGGTGATGGCAATATGGTAACAGTAGACCATATTGGACATCCATGGCAGGTTCCGAAAAACGGGGCCAGGCTCCGAATGGAGCCATGGAACACAACAGACGCAGGATCTCATTTGGGTCCAGGAGGAGAGGCCGTCAAAATGTCTGCACGTACCCCAGAGGCCGAGCCACTGCTTACGCCGGCCGAGGTGGCAACTATGTTCCGGGTTGACCCGAAGACGGTCACCCGCTGGGCGAAGGCCGGAAAGCTAACGTCCATCAGGACGCTTGGCGGCCATCGCCGCTACCGCGAAACGGAGGTTCGTGCCCTGCTAGCGGGCATCCCGCAGCAGCGCTCGGAGTAGCGTCTGGCCGCCGCCCGGCGCTCAGACGAAGGGGGCGGGCACGCGTAGGTGTATGCCTTGCGCGGCTCGACGAAATAACAGGGGGGTCGGCTCCAGTGGTCACAAAGAAGACCGGGAGCCGTAGGCGCGAAGAGCGGTGGAGCTCTGAGCAAGGCAATCCGGCGGGAGCCGCTGGAGTCGATCCACTACACAATTTAGTACCAGGGGGAAGCGGGTCGCGGTTAGGCGCGCCGGTTAGGGATCAGATTAGTGGCCTGATTAAAGGCGCTGAGGCAAGCGCAAAAGATGACCCGGCCCGAGAGGGCAAATTCATGCGTATTGGTTAGAACGCGGAGTTCGGCCAGTTCATATTTGGCAAAATTAGCCGCTATTTCAATGGAGAACCGCGCGGCATGCGATGTCGTCGTGCGACCTGACGCGCGGCCAGGTTCCTTCCGGTACCCCGCATGGTCTCAGCGGCACGCGAGCGCATGTAACCCGTGAGGCGCACGTGCCCGACTTTTATCAGGCCAGTGCGCACCGCCTCTGCCCGGCTGGATGCCACCGCAGGTGCCCGCCTGATGTCGCTCTGGCCGCATCGGTGCCCTTCTGAGGTGGTTGCGTCCGGGGAAGCTACAGCCTCGGTGCCCTCCTGGTGTCGCTCTGGCCGCATCGGTGCCCTTCTGAGGTGGTTGCGTCCGGGGAAGCTACAGCATTAGGGGGGCACCGATGCTGCTGACCCGGCCGGGTGCGGCCCGGCCGGTGCCCGCCGTCCGCGCCGGCCCGCCAGCAGGCCCTCAGGTCAGCACGGGACTGCAGGTGAGACGACCATAGGACCGGCATCGCAACTGGCCCGTACGCCGACGTCACCGCTGCCGTAAACGGAATCAGCGCTTTTCCTAGTCCGGGCCTAGCGCGCAGATTCAGGCGGCCGCCGGCGGTGGACGCGCAGGTCAGCGAACTGAATCCCGCCGAAATTCCAGAATCGTGATCAAGTGATAGCGGCTACCAGAAAATCCCGGTACGCGGACACGCCTTCCCGATCGGCGGCCAGTTCGACTCCAGGTCTGCGGCCACGTCGTCGCCGAATGTGACCGTCCGTCCGGCCATCTGAGAGATCCTGCCGCGCCGCTTCCGGTGCTCGGGCCGCGAGCGGCCCTGCGCTCCGGATCGGCTTGCCACCGGATGACCTTGGGTTCTGCAGTCGGTGGCTGAGCATGTCGGCTGGGACGGTCCCGGAGCCTGCGGGTCGCCGGCACCTCCCGCCGTCACTTTGGGTTATCACTGGCTTCGTGTCCGCCTACCTGGAATTTCCAATGACCGCCAACATCAAGTCAGGTCTCCGCGGCACGCGAGCGCATGTGGCCTGTGACGCGCACGTGTCTCGGCGGCACGCGAGCGCATGTAGTCTAGCCGCACCGTATCGAGCGGGCGGGGCGGGCCGCTGCGTGGAGTCGCCAGTTAGGAACCCGATCCGGAAGTGCGACGACGCTCCGTCTAACTGTGCCCGCGCCCTGAGTTAGGCGACGCGTTCACCAAGATCACGACCGCAGGGACGCCAGCCTGCGTGGTCAGCCGGTGCGCTCGCGAATCGAATCCGTGCCGGCATCACTGGCCCTTGCCGTCCGGTCCGGCATCTGACACGATCATTGGCCCTTGCCGTCCGGTCTGAGCATTGGCCTCGTCGAGCCCGGCACTTCTCATCCGAAGACGGCACTTCCCACACGTTGGGCGGCACTTATCATCCGTTGCGACGACTTCCCAGTGATTCCGCCGTCTCGAATCGCCATAAACGTGACAAATTTTGCGCCTAACGGGTGGGAAGTCGTCGCAACGGGTGGGAAGTGCTGCCTAACAGGTGGGAAGTCGTCGCAACGGGTGGGAAGTGGTCGCTAGCGGAACCGCAACGGACGATAGGCAAGTCCAGTGGATGACCGGGACGTCGGCCGGA
>WNEY01000572.1_pt1 | contig 23520 bp, 21 predicted proteins | sample 5400531 | NCBI WGS metagenome assembly WNEY01 (sample SAMN13153338, study PRJNA577476) | soil metagenome | isolation source: 200 cm saprolite under Douglas fir tree site 1 | place: USA:California | collected 2015-04-18
GCGACGTCGAAGACGATCGACACGTCGTCGGAATAGCTCCGGCCCGAAAGCCCCGCGCCGACGTCGACGAGGCGGACCCAGATTCCGTCACCCATCCGGTAGCGCATGCGCCGTGGCGTCGCCAGCAGCAGGAACAGTGGATGGTCGGGCGGCAACAGAGAGGATTTGACGGTCGCGACCCAGTCAACGGCGAGCAGGTAGGCCCAGAGATCGCGCAGCGCTTCCGGCGACGTGCCCAGGGCCTCGGGGACCCGCAGCTCCGCGATCGTCGCGCCTGCTTCCCAACCCGGCTTGTGCCGGTAGGCGGCGTACCCCTCGATCGAACCATCGCGTTCGTACGCGACCCAGCGCTTCGGGCCGGCGCCGTCGCGACGTTCTTCGGGATCGGCGATCTCGCGGTTCTGCCACCAGACGCGGCTCCGCGAGAACATGCCGGGCCACTCGGGCCGGATGCGCTCGAACACCGGCGGGATCAACTCCTGCGCGTCTTCGGGTTCGATCAGCCGCAGCGTTCCCTCCGGCTCGAACGGTTCCGCGAACGCGGTGTGCTCGCGCGCAAGCGTGATCTCGCCGCAGAACGATGCGAGCCCGTACCCGAAGCGCCCGTAGATCGACTCCTCAGATGCCCACAGCGCCGCGAGTGGTTCCCCGCGTTCGTGTGCATCGTCGAGCTGAGCGCGCATCAGGGAGCGCAGGACGCCCCGCCGCCTGTGCGTGGGCAGCACACCGACGACGCTGACCCCCGCGGTCGGCAGGTCCCCGCCCGGCACGGTCAGGTTGAACGCGAATGCTCCAGCTCCGCCGACGATCGTTCCGTTCGACCAGGCCCCGTGCATGCGCTCGAGCGGGAGTAGGTCCGTGAAGCGCTGCATGCGCTCCTCGTTCGGGACCATCCCGAAGTACTGGCCGATCGCGAGAACGGCGCCCGTGAACTCGTCGAGGTCCTCAACAGTCCGGATGTCGAATGCCGTCAGAAGTCCTCCGGACAGTACGGCGGACGCGACGTGCGGAAGAGATCGGTTGCGCGTTGCAACGCGCCGGGCTTCAGCTCGCGGACGCGCTCCGCCGCCGCGAGCTCGTTGAAGTCGAAGGCGCCGAGGTAGGCGGACGCAAGGTCGGCCGTGTCGAGCTCGAGGTCGGCTTCGTCATCCGTCCGCTCCACCGTCTTGCCGATCCGCCAGCGCCCCGCGTTCCAGGGGCAGAACGAATCTCGGACGTCGACGACAACGGCATCGGCGGCGGCGTACGTGCGCCCGGCGAGTGCCGCCTCGAGATCGACGAAGCGGAGCCAGAGACCCTCGAATACCTTCAAGTGGAGGCTGCGCGGGTCGCTCACCATCAGGAAGAGCGGCGAGCCGGGGTCATATCTCCCCTCCACACGGACGACGAGGTCGATCCCGTAGACGAAGCGGTAGAGCTCGCGCGTCGCCACCGGAGATGTAGCGATCGCCTCGATCAGCCGGACATGGCTCTGCGAGAACCCGTCCTGCCAGTCGGACTTGATGCGGTAAATCGCGTAGCCGACCGGCTTGCCGTCGAACTCGACTACGGCAAAGAACTTCGGACCCGCTCCGCGGCGCCAGTGCTCCGGATCAGCAAGCCGCGTCAGCTTCCACACCTCGGAATCCCGGGCGACGAAGCCGGGGACCTCGCGGCGGGCTCCTTCGTAGACCGGCGGCAGAAGGCGCAGCGCTTCTTCGGCGTCGATGATCCGGACCGAGCCGAGGGGCCCGGGATCGTCGCGGTACGCGAACCTCGCCGTCTCGCCCTCCATCTCGACCGACGGCGCCGCAACTCCGTAGCCGAAGCGACCGTAGATGAGCGGCTCGGACGAATAGAGAATCGCGAGCGGTTCGCCGCGGCCGCGCAGGTCCTCGAGTTGCCGCTTCATCAGCTCCCTGAGGATGCCGCGGCGCCGATGGCTCGGAAGGACTCCCACCCACGTGACGCCGCCCGCGGCCAACTCGCCGCCGGGGACGGTCAGCCGGAACGGGAAGGAGGTAGCTGTCCCGACGGGCCGACCGCCGTCATAGGCAGCGAACCAGCGGTCGCGCGGGAGCATCTGGCTGAACCGCTCGAACTCCTCCTCGCGTTGCTCCCCGCCGAACGCCGCCTCGCCGGCCTGCATTGCCGAGCGCAGCTCGTCCTCCGCCGGATTCCGGATCTCTATCCCCACGCGCCTGACCCTACGGAATGCGTTCGAGAGGGGCGTAGTCGAGCATCAGGCGGCGTTCGCTTCCGTCAGCGAAGCGAACGGTGACGACCCCGCCTGCCTCGATCTGCGTGACGACGCCCTCGCCGAGCGTTCCGTGGCGGACCGAGTCGCCGGTGGAGAGCGATGGAACGTCGTCGCGCGGCGCGACGCCCTGCGCTCCGTACGAGGACCACGATGCGGGCCGCAGCCGCTCGCGTTCGATCGAGCTCGGCAACTCGTCGAGGAAGCGCGACGGAAGGTTGTAGCCGCGGGAGCCCCACAGTGATCGCGACGACGCGTGGGTGAGCGTCAGTTGCTCGCGCGCGCGCGTCATGCCGACATACGCGAGCCGGCGTTCTTCTTCGATTCCCTGCTCCTCGATCGATCTGCTGTGCGGGAAGATCCCCTCCTCCATCCCGATCAGGTAGACCGCGCGGAACTCGAGGCCCTTTGCGTTATGGAGCGTCATCAGGGTGACGAGGCTTTCCTCACCGCGGATCGAATCCTGGTCTGAGAAGAGCGAGATCTCCTGTAGGAAGTGCGACAGCGACGGCTCCTCCGCCGTTTCCTGGTACTCGCGGGCGACGCCGACCAGCTCCTGCAAGTTCTCGAGCCTGCCCAGTGCCTCGATGGTGCGCTCAGCCTCCAGCGCTTCGACGTAACCGCTGCGCTCGAACGTGCGCTCGAGGAGCTCCGAGACGGGGAACTCGAGGGCGCCGGACTGTAGTGACTGCATCAGCGTCCGGAATCCCTGCACCGCTCTCAGTGGAGCGGCGCCGACTCCCGCTTCCTCCGCGAACTCCATCGCCTCCCACAGCGAGCGTCCCTGTGCGTCGGCCCACGTCTGTAGGCGCGCGAGGCTCGAGTCGCCGATGCCGCGCCTCGGCCGGTTGGCGATCCGCTGCAGCGAGACCGCGTCGTAGGGGTTGTCAATCGCCTGGAGGTAGGCGATCGCGTCCTTGATCTCTGCGCGCTCGTAGAAACGTGGGCCGCCGATCACCTGATACGCGACGCCCTGGCGAACGAGGACGTCCTCGAGCACCCGCGACTGCGCGTTCGTCCGATAGAAGATCGCGACCTCGTCGCCGGAAAAGCCTTGCTCGACTAGCCCCGCGATGCCGGCCGCGACGAACCGTGCCTCGGCGTGCTCGTCCTCCACCTCGAGCACCCGAACGGGCTCGCCGTCGCCTAACTCGGACCAGAGCTCCTTCGGCTTGCGCTCCCTGTTGTTGGAGATGACCGTGTTGGCCGCCCCGAGGATCGAGTTCGTGGAGCGGTAGTTCTGCTCCAGCGCGATCGTGCGCGTGCCGGGGAAGTCTCGTTCGAAGTCGAGGATGTTGTTGATATCGGCGCCGCGGAACCCATAGATCGAGTTGTGGGTGACGAGACCATTGGCGATGAAGTTGTGGGTCTGGTCGACGTCGATGTCGTACACAGGCGCTTCGAGCTCAACGGGGTCGACACCCTCTACGACCTCGAACTCGCCCGTCTCGTTCACCATGAGCATCCCCGGCCGGACAGCCGACGCCGGCATAAAGGGCAGCGAATTGCTGTCCTTGCCGGGCAGTCCGCTACGTGCAGCCAGCCGGGCTGTAAATCTGACGGAAACATCGACCGCATCCTCAATTCGCTCGACCGTCTCGATCAAGCTTGAAAAATCAGAATGGGACGCCTCGATGCGCCAACCGGTCGAGCCCTTGTAGGCCGGGCGGATCGAAAGGCCAGTCTTCTCCAGGGCACGGCGGCCCTCCTCGTCGTAACCGAAGAGCGCGAGCCGGTGAAGCGTTCGACCGGCGCGTGGATTTCCACAGAGCGTCACCGTGAGTCTTCTACGCACCCGCCTGCGCCTTGTCGTAGTGGCCGCACTGAAATGCGGGTGGTCGAAGCTGAGCCCCTGTTCGCGCAGGAGTTGGCGCCCAGCAGCCTCGGTGTCGAGTCCTGCGAAAACCTGATCGATCAGTCCTTGGTCCGCAACGAGGCTCCGGCCTTCATGGCCCTGATATGGCCGCGCAACGAACGGCAGTGTCGGCAGTTGATACTTCAGCGAAAGGAGGGTTTCTGATGCACGCGCCCGGGCTTCTGTCGGATGGAGGCCGATGATCCAGGTCGCGTCCGCGTGCTCTCCGTTCATCCGGAACGCCGGCCCTGCTACCGAGCGGGGCTGTCCGATCGTGTACGTCTGCGACGTGCCGATCCGGAACCCGCATCCGCGCTTCCACATGAGATACGTCATGTGCCGCTGTGGCGTCTTGCCAGATTTGAACCCAGCGAAATGGGTGTGCTCTGGTGTCGAGACGATCCGTCGTCCGCTGTCGGTCGTGATCGCGACGCCTGTTCTCCTCGAGGAGCGGTGCCGACGCGTGACCTGCGCGGGCCCGAACCTGCCGCTTCCGTAACAGGACAGAACCTGATCACCGACACGAATGCCCTCGATCGGCTTCTTCGTTCCGTCCGCCATCGTGATGAGAGTTCCCGCAACCACGCATTGATCAGGATCGCCGACGGCGCAGACGTTGTGATGCTTCTCGGCGAGCAGTTGCAACAGTCGGTACTGCGCGTGGTTCGTGTCCTGGTACTCGTCGACGAGGATGTAGCGGAACGCCTTCTGCCACTTCTCGCGCACGTCGGGGAAACGTTCGAGCACGTCGACGGTGAGCATGAGTAGATCGTCGAAGTCGACGGCGTTCGAGGCGAAGAGCCGGCGTTGATACAGCTGGTAGACGTCCGCGACCGTCTGGTCATAGAACGATTGCACCTGGTTCGCGTACTCGTCAGGTGAGATCAGGAGGTTCTTCGCGTGCGAGATCTGGTTGTGGATGCCGCGCGGCGTGAATCGCTTCGGATCGCGCTCCAGCTCCTCCAGGCATTGCTTCACCAGCCGGATCTGGTCGGCCTGGTCGTAGATCGTGAAGTTCGAGCGATAGCCGAGCCGCTGCGCCTCGCGTCGCAGGATGCGGCCGCATGCGGCGTGGAAGGTGAGAATCCAGAGCCCTTGGCCGGTGCGCCCCAGCAGCCGTTGCAGGCGCTCCTTCATCTCGCCCGCCGCCTTGTTCGTGAAGGTGATGGCGAGGATCTCGTTCGGCTTCGCACCGACGGCGTTGATCAGGTGCGCGACGCGATACGTGAGGACGCGGGTCTTTCCGGAGCCGGCGCCGGCGATCACGAGCAGTGGCCCTTCCGTGGCGAGGACGGCCTCCCGCTGCGCGGGATTGAGATCGGCGAGGTACTGCTCAGGCGAGGCGACGGCCATGGGTCGATGCTAGCGATGCCCTCTTGGGGCAGCCGAGACCTGGCTCGCCCGCCCCATGCCCACTCGAGCCACGGCGGGGAGTGTCCCCGACAGGTCCCGCCGAGACGCTGGCCAAACCGACTTGAAGGGACATGGAGATCGTGCCGAAGGTATGACTTTCCTTCCACACACGACGGATGCGGACATGCATAGGCTTCCGCTTCGTGCGGCTTGCGCTCATGATCGAGGGCCAAGAGGGTGTGACCTGGGACGACTGGGTCGCGCTTGCGTCGGCCTGCGAGGAACACGGCGTCGAGGCCCTTTTCCGTTCCGACCACTACATCTCGTGGTTCGACGAGAATCGTCGCGTCCTCGACGCATGGGCAACGATCGCCGGGCTGGCAGCGCGCACGACGAAGCTCGAGCTCGGCACGCTTGTCTCCCCGGCAACGTTCCGGCCTCCATCGGTACTCGCCCGTTCTGCAGCGACGGCGGACGAGATCTCGGGCGGCCGCGTGACGCTCGGCATGGGAGCCGGCTGGCAGAGCCGCGAGCACGATGCCTACGGGTTCGAGTTCGGCACCGCGCTCGAGCGAGTCGCGCGGCTCGGCGAGCAACTCGAGATCGTGCACGGCCTCCTCCACGAGGATCGCTTCAGCTTCGAGGGCACGTACTACAAGCTCGGCGACGCGCCTGGCCTCGGCCGTCCCGACCTGCCGATCCTGGTCGGCGGCAGCGGCAAGCCCGGCACCGCCGGTCCCGCGGTCCGATTCGCCGACGAGTACAACGCCCTCTTCGGGACGCTCGACGATGCGCGCGAGCGCAAGCAGCTGCTCGACGAAGCCTGCGAGCGCGGCGGCCGCGATCCGTCCACTCTGCGCTACTCGCTGATGGCTCCCTGCGTCATCGGCCGCAACGATCAAGAGGTGTTCGACTCGGCACGACGCATCGGTGCGCGCTTCGGCCGGAGCCCCGAAGACGTCCTCGAGCGCAACCGCGAGCACGGTCCAGTCGGGACGATCGCTGAGGCGGCCGAGCGGCTGAAGCAGATCGAGGAGATCGGCTACGAGCGCGTCATGCTGCAACACCTGGCGCACGACGATCTGGACACCGTGGCCCTGATCGGGCGCGAGCTCGCTCCGGCCGTCGCATAGCCGCGCCTTTCCGCGGGTCCGAATCAAACAAAAGAAAGAGCCCCGCCGAAGCGGGGCTCTCGATCAGAGGTGATGCTCGATCTAGTAGTCCTCGCGAACGACCGTCCGGCGCCGTCCCTCGGCGGGACCGCCGAAGCCACCCCAGCTCGACCAGAAGATGAGCGAGAGCAGTGCGCCGATCGCGCCCACGGCGAGAAGGATCCAACCGATCGTGTGAATCTCGATGCCGCTCACCGTCGCGTTGACAGCCCAGACGAGGACCGCTCCGACGGCGACGAGAATAAGGCTGACTCCCATGCCCATGATTCGTCTCCTTTCGATTGACAGACGTAGAACTCTCTGTGTCTGCAGGGAAAACGGGTAAACGCGCTGCGAAGATACGGGCTGTGAAGGAGCTCCAGAAGCGGCGCGCATACCTCTGCAGGCTTACCCCGGACCGGGCGCTCGAATCGCCGGAGGAAGCGCTCGAGTTCCTCAGGGACCGCGGGCTGCTGACTCGCACGTCGGACTCGGCGCTGCCCAGCTTGTTCGAGGCATGTCACGAAGAGCCATACGCCGCAGGCAGCCGAGGATTCGGTTCGTGGCCGGCCACGAAGTACCCGTGGTACTTCGAGCTGGCGGAGCGGCCTGACGTCCACGAGCTCAGGGTCCACAACGGCAAGTCGATCCTGCTCACGGACGAGAGCCTCGCGTTGGTCGACTCGATCTGCCGCTCCGAGCTCGCGCGCCTGGAAGGCGAAGCGGAGTGGGCACGAGTCCTTACTCACCTGGCCGCAGCCGGCCCGTCGACACTCGCCGACCTGCAGACCGAGCTGGGCGTCACGCCGAGGGAGCTGAAATCGTTGCGCGCACCGCTCGAGCGGTGCGGCGCGGTCGTCAGCCGCAGCCTCCGGGTCCAGCTGCCCGAAGGCGGGCACGCGCACACGAGCGAGCTCGCTCGCTACGACCACGCGTACCCGGAGCCGCGCGGGGAAGGCGGCATTGAGGAGCTCGTCATCGCAGCGGTCCGCGCCGCGGTTGTCGCGCCGGAGACCGAGATTGTTCGCAAATGGTTCAGCTGGCGGTGGCTGTTCGACGACCACCTGGTCGAACGCCTCGTCAGCGAGGGCCGGCTCGAGCGGATCGAGCCGGGCTGGGTGAGAGATCCAGCGTCCGCGTAGCGCGAAAGCCGGCGAGGAAGCGCCGGTCGTGCGTCACGAGCAAAACTGTCCCGGGATAAACATCGAGCGCGCGCTCGAGCTCCTCGATCGCAGCAACGTCAAGGTGGTTCGTGGGCTCGTCGAGGACGAGACAGTTCACGCCGCGAGCCGCGAGCAGAGCGATCAACGAGCGCGTGCGCTCTCCCGGCGAGAGCGAGCCCGCGTCGCGCAGCACGTGGTCGGCGCCAAGGCCGAACTTCGCAAGCAGCGTGCGGGCCGCTTCCTCGTTCACGCCCGCGGCCTTCGTGAATACCGGCAGCAAGGGTCCAGCTGCGAGCTCGCTTCGCTGCTGAGCGACCTCACCGAGCACGACACCCGGGCCGAGCGCGCGCATGCCCGCCGCTAGAGACAGTCGGCCCAGGATCGCGTCGAGCAGCGTCGTCTTGCCACTCCCGTTCGCGCCGACGATCGCGAGGCGATCGGCCCAGGAGAGCTCGAGGTCAAGCGGGCCGAGCCTGAACGAACCGCGCTCGACGACGGCACCCTCGAGTCGGACGACGACATCGCCGCTGCGACTCTGCGGAGCGAGCTCGAGCCGGAGCTCCCACGGCTCGTACGGCTTGTCGCCTGCGCCGAGCCGCTCGATGCGCCCGCCGATCGACTTCTTCACGTCCTTGGTCTTCTTTTTCTTGCGACCCTGGCCGTAGCCGCGCTCCTCCCACTGCTGCATCCGCCGCAGCTGCTCCTCGAGGCGAGCCTTCTCGCTTTCGTACGCGCCGTAGGCCTCCGTTTGACGCCGCAACGCCTGAGCCCGTGCTTGCTCGTACTCGCTCCAGCCCCCGGCGAACTCCGTCGCGTGATGCGTCCACTCGTCCAGCTCGACGACGCGCTCGACTGTGCGGTCCAGGAAGTCGCGATCGTGTGAAACGACGACGACCGATCCTGAGAGGTTCGTGACGAACCTCTCCAAACGGTCAAGCCCTGCGAAGTCGAGATCGTTCGTCGGCTCGTCGAGCAGAAAGACGTCGAAGCGCGCAAGCAACACGGCGGCCAGTTGGGCGCGAGCAGCCTCGCCTCCCGACAACACGCCGAGCGGTGCGTCGAGGGGCACGTTCAAACCCACCTCGGCGCAGACTGTGCGCGCGCGTGCATCGAGATCGCCGCCGCCCAACGTCAGGAAACGGTCGAGCGCGACTGCGTGACGTTCCGCCAGCCACGGCTCTCGTTCGAGCCGCCGCGCAAGCTCGTCCATCTCCGCAGCTGCCGGTGCAACGCCTGTCCACCGTCCAACGTACGCGCCGAGCGACTCGGTGGGATCCGCGTCCGATTCCTGAGGCAGATAACCGACAGCGAGCTCCGGCGGAAGGCGGCGCACCGTTCCGGCATCGGGCTCCTCGAGCCCGGCGAGGATGCGTAGGAGGGTCGACTTCCCGGCGCCGTTCGGCCCGACCAGCCCGATGCGGCTGCCTGGCGGCACGACCAGCGTGACGTCGCTCAGGACGAGCTGCGCTGCATGGTGCTTCGTGATGTTGGCCGCGGCGAGCGTGCCGCTCGAGCGCTGCAAGAGAGGACCTCCTCTGAAGGCGGAACGGAAAAGGTGTGTGTCTCGCCTAGGCCCTCATAGAACGGCGCGCGAGCGCCGCCCACGATGCTAGCGGAGCGGGAAAGACTTTCGCGCGAGCGCAGGCAGCACCTGTGACGTCACCCACACCGGCGTTGCTCCGTACTTGCGCGAATAGCGAAAGCTCCCGTCGGCGTGCCGGAGGCCGGCTAGATAGCGAAACGCTCGGGCCGGAGGTTTGACTCGCGCGGAGATGAAGGCCTGGATCGCCCAGGCGGTCGACTGTGCGTCAGAACCTCGCCCTGCGCTGAGCTCGAACCCGCCGTCGGCGTTCTGCAGACGACGGAGAAAGGCGATCCCTCGCGCGATCGGGCGTCCTCGAACGCCCTGCGTGCGGAGCGCCTGAATGACAGCGGCCGTGTCGTTGGAGTCGGGCGCGGCTCCCGCGATCCAGCCCCATCCTCCCGAACGATGCTGGTGGTGCAGGAGATAGGACACGCGGAGTTTGAAAGGGCGCCCGATCTGTGCGTACGCGAGAATTCCCCAGGCCGTCGAGTTGATTGCAGGGCCGAAGCGGCCGTCCGGGTGGCCGAGCGCGGCGAGGCGGGTGTACAGCGTGTCCGAGATTCGGCCTGTCGCGGCTTCGGCGATCAGCGCAAGCTCGATGTCCGTCGCCGACTGCAACTCGCGCTCGTTGGCGACGAGATAGTCGTACGCCTTTCCGGTCGGCAGCCCCGCGCTACGGAGCCCCAGCATTGCCCACGCGGTGAGCCCCGGAGTCGACCGCAAACCCACCTCTGCGAAGCCGCCGTCAGCCTGCTGACGCGAAGCCACATAGGACGCAGGCGTGACAGCGAGAGTCACGGCGGCGAGGAGAGGGGCTACACCCACACGACCTCGGTGTGCAGACGTCGCCCGTACCGATCGAGCAAGCGACGTAACTCAGGGCCGGCGGCAAGCGCGATCACGACGTTCCCGATCGCATGGGCAAGGTCGAATGGCAGGCCGCGCGCGTGTACGGCGACGAATGTCTGCCACGTGTGCTCGTCGTAGAACGCAAGCCAGTTCCAGACGTCCATGAACGCGCTGAACGCCAGGCCGAGCACGAAGCAGAACGCGGCGAGAGCGAACCGGTGTCGGAGCAGCTTCGGCGCCATTGCTCCGGCAACTCCGCAGGCCCCCCAGCCCAGCATCTGCCACGGGGTCCACGTGCCTTGTCCGAGGAAGAAGTTCGAGACGAACGCCGCCAAGGCTCCGACCGCGAAGCCGCTGCGCGCTCCGAGCGCGGCACCCGCCGCGACGGTCATCACGGTCACCGGCTGGACACCTGGAATCGCTGCAAACAGGACTCGGCCGGCAGCCGCGGTCGCGCCGAGCGTTGCGATCAATGCCAACTCCTTGGCCGAGTCCGGGCCACGCTCGAGCCAGACAACACCGACCGCGAGGAGCGCGAACGCGACCAGCAGCAGCGACAAGCCGTCATGAGAGCGGTCGAGAGCCGCCCACACCGCTGCGGCGAATGCGCTGGTGCCGGCCACGAGCAGAGCTGCCCTAGACAAGGACCGCCTCCTGGCCGAACAGGACCGACCGATCGGCGACAGCGAGCGCGAAGTCCTCGTCGTGCGTGACGACGAGCGTCGCGCGGCGCTCGGAGCCGGCATGCAAAAGCTCCGCCAGCTCGGCCTTGCGCTGAGGATCGACTCCGCGCGTCGGCTCGTCCAGCACGAGCAAGTCGGGATCGATCACGAGCACCGAAGCAAGCGCCAGCCGTTCGCGCTCCCCGCTCGAGAGATCCCGCGGATGGCGGTCTTCCATCCCTCCGAGCCCGAGCGCAACAAGCGCGTTGCCGGCACGGGCGCGATCGCCATGCACCCCGACCGCGACCTCCTCGTCCGCGCGCTCGCGGATGCAGTACCGCGTCGGGTCCTGCATGAGCATCCCTGCCCGGCCTCGCAGTTCGGCCGTGCCCGAGTCGGGCACCAGCAACCCTGCGGCGAGCTTCGCGATCGTCGTCTTGCCCGTGCCGTTCGCGCCGGCAAGGGTGACGATCTCGCCGCGATGCAACTCGAGGTCGACATTGTCGACGACCGGAAGTCCTGCGCGGTAGGCGAACTGAACGCCGTCGAGGCGGCACACCGGCTCCGACCGCGCTGCGGTGCGACCGTTGGTAGCGGCACCGAGCCAGGCCGGCCGGTTCTTTCCCAGCCAGTCCTTTGCAGCCGGCACGGCCGCGTCGAGCAGGACTCTCCCCCCGTCCAGGAAGAGGACGCGGTCCGCATGCTCGAGGACTCGTCGCGGGCGGTGGTCGGAGACCAGGACCGCGATGCCGAGGCTGACCACGTGCTCGAGGAACGCATCGGCGGCGCCGGGATCGAGCTGCGACGTCGGCTCGTCGAGCAACAGCAGCCTCGGCCGCAATGCGACGGCGGACGCTAGGCACACACGTTGCAGCTCGCCCCCCGAGAGCTCGGCGACGGCGCGATCGGCGAGGTGCTCGGAGCCGACAGCGGCTAGCGCCTCGTGCGCGCGTCCCACGATGTCCTTCGGAGCCGTCCCGACATTCTCGAGCCCGAAGGCGACCTCGCTGAGCACGCGCGAGAGGACGATCTGCTCCTCGGGGTCCTGGAAGACGCTGGCCACCGTCCCGGCGAGCTCGGCCGGCCGCACCGTTCTCGTATCGAAGCCGGCAATCTCGACGCGCCCTTCGAAGCGCCCGCCGTGAAAGTGCGGCACGAGTCCCGCAAATGCGCGCAGCAGCGTCGACTTGCCCGAGCCGGATGGACCGAGCACGGCGACGACCTCACCCGGTTCGATCTCCAGGGAAACGTCGCGAAGCGCCGGGGTGCCGGCCTCCGGGTAGGTGAACGTCAGCCGGTCGGCACGCGCTAGAGCCATAGCGCTCCCGCAGTCACGATCGCCACGGCCAGAGCAATGACAGCGCTGTCGCTTGCACGCCACCGGGGCCGGGGAATGCTCGTTCGTCCCGTCCTACCGTAGCCGCGCGCCTCCATCGCCTCCGCCAGGTTGAGGCCACGCTCGAGCGCGCTCGCCAGCAGCGGCGAAAGCAACACGGCGCGCCCCCGCACCCCATTCACTTCGACGCCTCGACCACGCAACGCCTCCATGAAGCCTGCGGCGTCGCGCTCCAGCGTCGGCATCAGCCTCGTCGCCAGGGCAGCAGGGCGCGCAAAGCGAACGGCCTGCAGCAACCCGTCGTGGTCCAGCAAGAGCGCATAGGCGGCGAATGCGAAACCGACCGCCGCAAGACGCAGTGCGTTCACTCCCGCGCTGATGAGCTCTTCGTGCGTGACGTCGAGCTGGCCCAACACCGGCACGATCGGGCCCGTCCAGATCGGATGCGATCCGATCGTCTCGATGAACGGCGTCAACAGAAAGAGCGCCGCGGCCGAGACGAGTGTCCCGATCAGGTAAAAGCGTCTCCGCTCTGCGGGTGCGCGCAGGCAGACCGCGAACAGCACGAGAGCCACGATGCCCACAGCGGCGAGGTGGTGGGCGAGCAGTGCAGCCGCTGCGAGAGCGGCGAGCAGTGCTACCGCGGCGCCCGGCCTCACGGGCCCACCTGGTAGCGAAACCGCCCGAACGGGACGCTACGCAGCAGCAGCTCGGGGTTGCCGTTGAACGTGAACACCACCGCATCCCCAGGTGCATTGCCACCGGCGGCGTGGAGCGAGGGCTTCTTCCCCGGCCGCCCGAGCACGACCACGTTGACGTTCTTCGCGGGTCCGGCGTTGACACCCTTCGTCGCTCGACCGCCGATCAGCCTTGCCACCCGCTCGGCTGCGGGACGTTGCGCATCGAGCAGGAAGACGACACGAGCCGGCAGCCGTCTGCCCCCGTATCCGTGCAGGAATGGTTCTGGAAACGCCCCGACGACCACCGGCTCGCGCATCCGTGTCCGCCACGAGCGGAAGTCCCACCACTCGACATCGCCGTCGTGGAGCCGGTATTCGGCGGCGCTGCGGTCGGCTTCGTAGCCGTTGATGAAGTAGAACCAGTCGCTCCGCGCAGCAATCGAGCCCTCGATCCCGTTGATCGACTGGACGTAACGCCCTGAATAACGGGTCTTGATCTGCGCGATGCGATCGAGAGCCTGCATCGCGGTCAAGCCCGCCGGCACGTTCCGCACGAGGATCACCTGCGCGCCCCTGTCACGCGTGATCCAGAGCTTTGCGGTACCACCGTTCTCGCCGCCGCAGCCGGCGAGGACTGCGACGGCGAGGACGAGGACAAGACGTCTCACGCCAGCGCATTCGAGCGCACGGCTCCGGCGAGCGTCGCGCGAACGAGCAGGCCCCGATGCGGTCCGACGCACCCGACGGCCGCCTGACTGGCCCCCTGGGTCTTCACCGCGCGCTTCCCGACGTGCAAGACGGCGCCGAGCGCCGGAGTAACGTTGCCGTTGTCGTCCTGGGCCAGGACTCGGTAGCACGGCGTCTTTCCCAGCCGGGAGAGAACGAGCGTCCTCGGACCGCCCGCGATGCCGAACTGCGCCCAGTACCACAGCACCGTGTCGCCGGCAGCCAGGCGCACTTGATCCGCACCGACCGGAGGCGATGCGCCGTTCACCTTGAACACCCAGCCCGTTTGGCCGACGGCGGGATAACGCCCGACCTGGTCCACGTAGGGACCGAAACTGCTGAACGTGACGTGGTAGTAGAACTCGCCGAGCACGCTCGCCGATTCGAGCGCGTCGAGCGCGTTTTCCGGCAGAGGATTTGCGCGCGGAGACGTGACGTCGATCAGCGGCGCAGTCGGCCCGAAGATCGTTCGCTCCTTGCCCTCCACCCGGACGTGCACCTTGACCGCTAAAGCTGCGGGCACGATGAGCAGCGCAGCGACGAGAGCCGCCACGACGACGATGAGTCGGTGAGACACGAATCCTCCTTCCGCGAGGGGTTCGACTTAGCCGGCGGCGGAGGTCTTCTGACTCGGGGCTCCCTCCCTCGCCGCCTTCCCAGCCCGTGGGCCAGTGGCATGTAGCGCGGGAGCGTCTCCCCTTACAGCGGCGGGACCGTTCCGGGCTTGCACCGGATTCCCTTGCCGCTCGCCGGTTTGTGAGGCGGAGACTAGCATCGGGCGCCGATGGCCAGGTCGCGACTCCTCACGGTCTGGCTTCCCGTCCTCATCTGGGCCACAGTTATCTTCACGCTCTCCTCGATCCCGAGCCTCTCGACCGGGCTCGGGACGTGGGACACGATCCTCCGCAAAGGCGCGCACCTGACTGAGTACGCCGTGCTCGGCGGGCTCCTGTATCGGGCGCTCGCGCGGGAGGCGCGCGCGCTCGCGACGGGCATTGCGTACGCGGCGACCGACGAGCTGCATCAATACTTCGTCCGCGGCCGGCACGCCTCGCCCGTCGACGTCGCGATCGACGCAGTCGGAGTGGCCGTCGGAATGCTGCTGTGGCTCCGGCTGCGCGAGCGATGAAGGCGGTGGCGATCAGCCTCTCCGCGCTCGGCGACACCGAGCCGCTGTGGCGCGACTGGCTCGACGATGCGCGGCGCCGCTTCCGAGTCGACGTCGATGCGCTCGACCAGGAGCTACCGAACTGGCGGGAGCTGCTCGAGCGCTTCGCAGAGGAGCGCGCGCCGGTCTACTTCCGGCGCGACGCCGACGTCAGCACGACGCTGCGACGGCTGCGCGCAAGGGGCACGCGCATCGGCGTCTTCACAGATGCTCCGGCAGAGCTCGCGCGCATCGCTCTCTCGCATCTGGGAGCCGAGCGCCATGTGGAGGTCCTCGAGAGCGGTCCCGGCGCGCAGCAGCGCGTCTCCGCTGCTCTGGGCGACGGCGCACGAGTTATCCGCACCCGCGCAGAGCTGCTCGCCCTGACCGGCTAGGCCGTCATGGCAGCGCAGATTTCTGCGACATGCCGATGGCTGGTGCCGCAGCACCCTCCCACGACGGTGAGGTTCGGCAGTCGTGTCTGCAACTCGCGGTAGTGGCGGGCGAGCGCGGTTGGATCTCCCGGATCCAGCTCTTCGGCCTCATCGAGCTCGGCATGGCTCTTCTCCGACGCGTTGGCACGGAGACCGCGGATGCGGCCACGCCAGTCACCGTGCTCGTCGAGCACGTGCGCGAAGTGCGTGGGGTGAGCGCAGTTGATCATGAAGTAGGCGATGGCCCCATCTGTGTCGGCGTCGACTACTTCGATCGCTTCCCTGAGAGACTGGCCGCTCGGTAAGCGCCCGTCTGTCTCGACCGTGAAAGAGATCACGCACGGAATCCCCGCGGCCCGAGCCGCGCGAGCCACGCCGATTGCCTCGTCCGCATACGTCAGCGTGAGCGCACTGACGAGATCCGCCGCAGTATTCGCGAATGTCTCGACCTGAGGCTCGTGGTAGCTCTGCGCTTCCTCGGCGGTCATCTCCTTGTCGATGCGATAGCCGTCCCCGCGCGGCCCGATGCAGCCGCTGATGATGAGTTGCGGCGCACCATTGCCCGTCGCGCGAAGTTCTTCCAAAAGGGCGACCCCTCGGCGGTCGACGTCGGCGAGCGCTTCGGTCGAATATCAGAACCGATTGCCCCAATCGGGGTTTGCACGCCACGTCGGCGTGTCGAGCACTATCCCGACTCCGTGCTCAGCCGCAATCTCGAGGTACGTCGCGTAGTACGCGCGGAGAGCCTCGAGGCCATTCGCATCGTTCAGAAGCACGAAAGAGGCGAAATCCGGCAGATCGATTCCGTCGTCGAAGATCAACGTCGTCTCCATGCCGCCGTCGGTGATGAACATCTCCCCAGAGAGCTGAGGGAGCTGACCTCGAACACCCATCGCAAGCGGATCCTACGCCGCGAGCTTGAAGATGCGTCCGTTCCCTGTGGCGAAGTACAACTCGCCGGCGGCGTCCTCGCCGAAGGAGGTCAAGGAAGAGACGCGGAAAGCCTCGCGTCGCACGTCGACGGCTCGCCCGTCCTGCACGCGCAGGCTCCAGACGATCCCGGAGCAGTAGTCGCCGAAGAAGTAGCGGCCGGACGCCGCTGACACGGACCGACCGCGGTACACGTAGCCGCCGGTCACGGAGCAGCCGCCCTCGTCGTGGCTGTAGACGTCGATCGGAGCGACGAGCTGGCCGGGTCCGAGCGCGGTGTTCGCATAGCGCGCGCGGCCCTCGAAGACATGCCAGCCGTAGTTCGCGAGAGTTGAAATCTGGGCGCGCGGCCGGTAGTCGATCTCTTCCCAGTTGCCCTGGCCGACGTCGCCGATATAGAGGTCGCCGTTCGCACGGTCGAAGGAGAAGCGCCAGGGATTGCGGAGGCCGAGCCCGACGATCTGCCACTGTGCGCCATGCTTCAGCGGGTCGACCCGGAGCAGTTTGCCGAGCCGCTGGTTCATGTTCTGGGCACGATTGCCGGGATCGCCGGCCGAGCCTCCATCACCCATGCCGACGTAGAGCATCCCGCCGGAGTCGAACTGGAGCTGCCCGCCGTTGTGATTCGCATAGGGCTGGCGGACGAACAGGAGTTGGCGCGCGGTCGACTTGACGCCACGTCCATTGCGAGAGCGGAACTCGACGACCCGAGTGTTGCCACTGCGGTCGGTGTAGTTCACATAGAAGCGATGGTTGCGCGCATAGGCCGGGTGGAACGCCAGCGAGAGCAGGCCCTGCTCCCCACCGCTCACGACGCGGTCGCGGAGGTCGAGGAACGTGCCGCCGAGCTTCCCGTTGACGAGGAAACGAATGCGGCCCACCTGCTCGACCGCGTAGAGCCGCCGCGGCTCGGCGGGCGTGGAGGCGATCGCCGTGAGGGCAGACAGGCCGCTGGCATACGGCCGCACCGACAGCTCTTGCTGCGCCTGTGAGCCCGGGAGGACCAAGGCTGCGGCTGCGAGGACCTCGGCGAGCATTCGTCCCAAAATACCCACGCGCGGCGGCGCCGGATCCGTTCTTAACGGAGGTCTTACTTGGAGGCCTGGTGCGAACCCCGGCCGGGCCGGATGACGCTCCAGACACGGCGCCGGATCAGCACGCTCGCCCGCGGCACGTAGCGCCGCTACGCACCGCGAACGATCGCACTGCCCGGCTTGGTCTGGAGCGCCCCCGACGTCGGCCGAATTTCACACCAGGCCTCTACTTCTTAAGCAGGACCTGGCGGAGCTCGTCTTCCTTGCCGGGCTGCAGGATGGCAAGCACCTGGTCGCCCGGTTTGAGCTCCGTTTTGCCGACGGCGATCTCCGCCTTGCCGTCACGCATCACCGAGATGAGCCGTGCGCCCTCGGGTAGCCGCAGCTTCTCGACCGTCGTGCCCGCGCACGGAGACGACTTGTCGATCTGCACCTCGACGATCTCCAGGTTCTCCTTGCGCAGCTCGAGCAGATGCACGAGGTCGTGCTCCGGAACCTCGTGCTCCACGAGGCCGAGGATGCTGGAGGTCGCGCACACGGTCGGCGAGATGCCAAGCAGGTCGAAGTGCGGCTGGTTGCGCGGATCGTTGACGCGCGCGATCACCTTCGGCACGCCGTACTTCTCCTTGGCGATCTGCGTGATCACCATGTTGTCCTCATCGTCACCGGTCAGCGCCAGCACCAGATCGGGCGGCCGCTTGACCCCGGCCTTCTCGAGGACGAAGAGCTCGGTCGCGTCTCCCTGCATCGCCTGGTGCTCGAACTCGGACTCGAGCCGCTCGAAGCGGTTGCGGTCCTGCTCGATGATCGTCGCTTCGTGACCGTTGCGCAGCAGGGTGCGCATTACGTTGGCTCCGGCCTTGCCGCCCCCTGCGATCAGGACGTACATCACACAGTCACCTCCTCGCGCGGCTGCTGCGGGATGGGGCAGGAGCGCACGGCCTCACTCAGCGCGTCGATTGCGGTGGAGGTCGGGCAGATCGTGCGCAGGCCACGCTCGCGGTAGAAGTCGGCGCGCGCGGGGTCGAGAATCCGGACGACCGTGCAGTCGATCCCGAAGCGCTTCTGTGCGACCTGGCCGATCACGAGGTTCGTATTGTCGCCGTCGGTCGAGACGACCACGGCGTCGGCGTCCTCGATACCGGCCTCGCGCAAGACGAGGCTGTCCATGCCGTGCCCGCGGACGAACCCGCCGGTCCAGTTCTCTCCCAGGCGGCTGAGGGCTGACTCGTTCTCGTCCACCGCGGTCACGTCCCACCCTTCGGAGGCGAACCGCTTCGCGATCGTCGAGCCCACCCGGCCGCAGCCGATGACGATGAGCTTCATTGCACTCAGCGTAGCTCGCCGGTCAACCCTGAGGCTGGCCGCCGTCCCCTTCCAGAGCTCCCTGCGGGAACGCGACGATCAGCACCTCGCTGGGCGCCTTCTTCAGGACGTAGTCGACCGTGGGCGAGAAAAAGCGGGACTGCCGACGCCAGCGGGGGGCCGAGCCTAGGACGATCAGATCGGCGCCCTTCTCCTCCGCCTCCTGGACGATCGCCTGCCCGATCGAGCGAGCCCGGACCGTGCGTCCTTCGACCTTGACGCCGTGGTCTGCCCCGAGCAGCTTCGCTTCGGCGAGTGACGCCTCGGCCCGCTCCTCCTCGTCGTGCAGCTCGGCGTCGAGAGGAAGCTCCAGCGGGACGCGGATCACGTGGAGAGCCTCCACCGAGGCCCCTCGCTGCTGGGCGAGCTTGACAGCCGTCGCGATCATCTCCTCGCCGATGTCGCCCAGCTTCATGGGGACGAGGATGCGCGTGAACTCGGCCTCCGCGAGGCCGCGATGCTCGTCGGCCGACACGACGCGCTCGAGCAAACCCTCCCCACGCGACTTGCGGACGACGATGTACACAACGAGCCCGAGCCCGAGCCAGACCGGCCCGGCGAGGCGCGCGCCCTGGTGCGTGCCGATGGCGATCAGCCAGACCGTGAATGTGAGGAGGGCGCCGACGACCGACGGAACGGGCACGCGGCCGATGGTGAACGGCACGCGGTACGGACGCCTTCGGTTCGGCTCGCTGAACCGCAGCTTGATCACGGCGAGCTGGGCGGCCGTGAACGCGAGGAGCACGCCGAAGCTGAAGAGGCTCGCCAGGAACAGCACGGGGTGCGCGAGCCCTGCCGTTCCGACGAGGAGCCCAATCGAGATCAGCGCCGCCGCGATGATCGATTCCGGGGCGACGAGCGTCCGCGGCCTGAGCATTCCGAACCGGCGGGGTAGCTGGCCGTGCTCCCCCAGCGAATACGCGAGCCGGCCGAACCCGGAGATCGAGGTCGTCGCCGCGGTGAGAAGGATGAGCGCTCCGGACAGCCCGACGAAGACCTGCAGCGGCGCGCCGATCACGTTGGGCACGTGCTCACGGATCTGCGTGACGATTCCGACGAGCGGCGCGCGAATCCAGTTGCTACCGAGGAGCGTCCCGTGCTTCGGCGGAAACGCGGAGAGGCCGACCACGGCGATCGCGATGTAAACGACAACGACCAGGCCGATGGCGCTGAAGAGACTCCGCGGTAGATCTCGTCCGGGACGCCGTGTCTCCTCGGCGAGGTTCGCGACGGTCTCGAGCCCCGTGTAGGCGAGCATCGCGAGCGGAATCGCGAATGCAAGCGAGTGCCAGGTCGGCGTTGTTCCCAGAGACGTCCCGGTGGTGAGCGCATGCGTTGAGAAGAGCAGCGCCATCCCGAGCGTCACGATCAGAACCTGGGTTGCGAGATCGACGAGCGCGACGATCAGGGCCCAGCGGTGCAGGCGGGTGCGGTGCACGAGCCGTATCACCGCGACTCCTGCGATCACACCGCAGCCGGCCACGACGTCCCAGGGGCGGTGCAACTTGGTGAAGAACGCACCCGCCACGTAGTGAGGCATGAAAAGGGCAGACAGGGCGATGACGATCAGGTAGTCGAGAAAGAGCACCCAGCCCGTGATGAAGCCCCAGAAGTCGTTGAAGGCGATGCGGACGAAGGTCGCGGCGCCGCCGGTCTCGCGAATTGCCGCAGTCCCCTCGGCGTAGGAGAGCGAGACGATCAGGAAGAGCAGGCCGGTCGCGAGCAACACGAGCGGCGTGAAGCCGAGCGCGCGCAGCGTGATGATGCCGAGCGCGAAGTAGATCGACGAGGCGATCTCCCCGTAGGCGATCGAGAAGAGCGCGGGAGCGTCGAGAACCCGCTGAAGCCGGGGCAGCTTGCGCGCCACAGAGTTGAGGTTATCGCTGCCTGCGGACCAGATAGAGGCGGCCGACGCCGAGGGCGAAGAACAGCACGCCCATCAGGTAGCCAAACCCCGCCCCGCCGTGTACGGCCGTGACGACGACCAGCGCAATCCCGATCCCCATGAAGAGGAACGCGAAGAGCACGACGAGAGAGCGGTAGGCGCTCATGCGGCTTTCCGTCCCGCGACGACCATCACCCTGCTGGGCGCGTGCTTGAGGACGAAGTCGACGGTGTCGCTGAAGACACCATGCCCCTTCCCCCCTCGCGGCGCGCCCATGACGATGATCTCGCTCTGCCGGCGCTTCGCCTCGTCGACGATCGCCCGGCCGGCGTGGCGCGCCCTGACGATCCGCTCCGTGAACTTCACGCCGTAGAGCTCCGCGATCGCCGCCGCGACATCGAGGGCCTCGTCGGCGGCGCGCTCCTCTTCTTCGAGCCGTGTGTCCAGCGGGAGGTCGAGGGGCACGACGACCACACTGAGCGCGCCAATCGTGGCACCTCGGTCGGCGGCGAGGCGGCAGGCCAGGTCGATCGCCTCCTCCGAGGCCCGGCCCGGCTTTACGGGCACGAGGACGTTCCTGTATTCGAGGGCGACGGCCGGCCCGATGATCACCGGCGCGAGCAACGTCGCCGTCAGCGGCTCATGCAGCACCTTGCGGCGATACACGACGTAGCCGACGAGCCCGATCACGAGCCAGCCCAATCCGGCCCAGCGCGTCTCCGGCTTCTGGACGACGACCACGATCCAGGCGATCCCGGTGCCGAGCGCTCCGAAGATCGCGAACAGTGGGTAGTCGACGCCCCTGAACCGGACGCTCGGGCGCACTTTGAACGCTTCCGGATCGTCACGCGTGCGTAGACGCAGCGCGATGATGGAGAGATGCGCGATCGTGAACGAGAGCATCGCGCCGAACGCGTACATGTTGCCGAGGAAATCCGTCTTGCCGGGCAGGAGCACGAGGATCGAGAGAATCCCGGCGAAGAAGACCAGCGACAGCCAGGGCGTCTTGAGCTTCGGATGCAACCGGCGAAACACTTCCGGCAGCTGGCGATGCGTGGACATCGCGTACGTGATGCGCGACGCGCCGATCACGCCTGCGTTCGTGGCGATCAACAGGATCGTCGCGGCCAGGATGCCGACGTAGATCTTCGAGGCCTGCAACACCTGACCGTGCAGGCCCAGGTGCTCCACGAGGCCGAGCACAGGATCGTTCTTGAAGCCGCCCCGGTCCGGCCCGACGCCGAGCAGCGTCTGGTACCCGTCCGCCGTCTTTTGCACCGGCAGCGCCGACAACGCGATCATCGGCAACGTGAAGTAGATCGCGAAGACCGCTCCGGCAACCCAGGTGATCGAGCGCGGGATGTCCCGCGGCGGGTCGCGTGCCTCCTCCGCCAGGTTCGAGACCGTCTCGATCCCCGTGTACGCGATCATCGCGATCGGGATCGCGAGGAAGAACTGCCCCCACGTTGGCGCCACCCCCCAGTGGAGATTCGCCGAGAAGACGACGTGCGGGTGGAAGATCAGCGCAAACCCAACGGCAACGAGGAGGAGCTGCGTGCCGAAGTCGAGCACGGCGAGAACAATGTTCAGCCGGGCCGCTTCCCTGATCCCGACGATGTTCAGCAGCACGAGGAAGACGACCACGACCGCGCCTCCGACGACGTCCCACGGGTTCTCCCGCAGCGGGCTCCAGAAGATCGAGAGGTAGTGCGGGACGAAGAACGCCGAGATGGCGATCGTGATGATGTAGTTGAGCATCTGCGCCCACGCCGCGCCGAAGGAGACAAGTTCGTTGAAGGCGTGACGGGCGAAGCTCGACGAGCCGCCCGCCTCGGGATACCGAACCGTTCCTTCCGCGTACGTCGCAGCCGTGGCCGCGAAGATCAGCCCGCTGATGACGAAGACCAGCGGCGTCAGCCCAAGCGCGATCCCGGCGACCAGCCCGAGCGCGTAGTAGATCGAGGAGCCGACGTTGCCGTAGGCAGTGGCGAAGAGCGCGGGCGTCCCCAGCACCCGCTCGAGCGTCTGCTGGCGCCGCCGCCGGCTGCGCCGCGGTGTCGGGGTCGCGCTCACCGCGCCGGAGCGTAAGGCTTCGCGGGGCTAGCCGTGAATCGAGACGATCAGCGGGATGATCAGGATGGCGACGATGTTGGCGATCTTGATCATCGGGTTGATCGCCGGTCCCGCTGTGTCCTTGTACGGATCACCCACCGTGTCACCGGTGACCGACGCGGCGTGAGCCTCGGATCCCTTGCCGCCGAACGCGCCGTCCTCGATCAGCTTCTTCGCGTTGTCCCACGCCCCGCCGCCTGACGTCATCGCGATGGCCAAGAACAGCCCCGTCACGATCGTCCCGATCAGCAAGCCACCGAGCATGCGGGCGTTGATGATTCCCACGACGACGGGGAAGAGGATCGGGATCAACGCGGGCAACAGCATCGCCTTGATCGCGGAGTTGGTGACGATGTCGATCGCGCGCCCGTATTCCGGTCGCGTCGTTCCCTCCATGATCCCGGGGTTCTCACGGAACTGGCGGCGTACCTCGGTGACGACTTCCCCGCCCACCCGCCCGACCGCCTGCATCGCGAGTGACGCGAAGAGGAACGGCATCAGCCCCCCGATGAAGAGGCCCGCGATCACCCACGCGTCGCTGAGGCTGAACGTCGAGGACAAGCCCTGGTCGGCGAGCCCGGTCGTGTACGAGTCGAAGAGGACGAGTGCCGCGAGCGCGGCCGAGCCGATCGCGTAGCCCTTCGTCACCGCCTTCGTCGTGTTGCCGACTGCGTCGAGAGGATCGGTGATCGCACGCACGGAGTCATCCAGGTTTGCCATTTCCGCGATGCCGCCGGCGTTGTCCGTCACCGGCCCGTAGGCGTCGAGCGCAACGATCAGACCCGTCATCGACAGCTGCGCCATCACGGCGACGCCGATCCCGTAGAGCCCGGCGAAGTGATGCGCGACCAGGATCCCCGCGGCAATCACGATTACCGGCAGCGCCGTTGCCTGCATCCCGACCGCGAGGCCCTCGATGATGTTCGTCGCGTGTCCGGTCTGGGAGGCGGAGGAGATGGACTTCACCGGCCCCCAGCGCGAGCCCGTGTAGTACTCGGTGATCGCGACGAGCAGGAA
>WNEY01000574.1_pt1 | contig 23500 bp, 21 predicted proteins | sample 5400531 | NCBI WGS metagenome assembly WNEY01 (sample SAMN13153338, study PRJNA577476) | soil metagenome | isolation source: 200 cm saprolite under Douglas fir tree site 1 | place: USA:California | collected 2015-04-18
TCCGCTCACCGCGCTCCACCCAGCCGAAGGTCGTGGGCGGCGTGAAGTCTACGACCTCGAATTCGGTCATGCGCTGACCGAACCGTACCTTGAACCGCACGCCCTTTCTGAGCGGCTTGTCGCTCTGGGTTCCGGCACATCCCGGGAGCCACTCGGCCATACGACTCGGGTCGGTGAGCAGCGCGAAGACCCGCTCGATCGACACGGGGAGGGTCTGAATCACGGTTCGGCTGACAGGGCGCATGAACGAGGCTCGATGGTTGGTCTAGGCTCGCACTCGAATGCAGTGGTGTCAACCGGCTAGCGCGTGAGCACGGGCAGATAGGTCTTCCACGGCCCTACGGCCGCCGTGTACTGCTTTGCCATCACGCGCGAGATCTGTGCGATGTGGCCCAGGTCGTGAACCACCCAGGACGCGAGCAGCTGCGAGAGCGTCACCTGACCCAGCTCGGGATGCCGGCCGCGCAGCGCCAGCTGCTCCCGGCTCAGGTGCCATTGCCGCACCGTCGCGACACCCTCGGCGCGCAGCTCGGCGAATCGATCCAGCAGTCGCTGGAGCGACCAGTCGGCGAAGCGCCGCGCCTGCGCGAATCGGTCGAACGGCTCGAACGGCTGCGCTTCCCCCTTGGTGAGGATGATCTGCGCCCGCGGGATCCAGTCGGTTTCTTCGCCGTGAATCAGGTGGCCGACCACATCTTGCGGGCTCCACGTGTCGCGACCTTCGTTGGCGCTGGTCCAGGGTGAGGGGAGCCCGGCGAGCAGCTCTCGCAGCGTGGCGGGCGTGCGGGTGAGGACTGCCAAGCCTTTGTCGAGATCGAATTCCATCACAGGTTCATCCGTTTCAAAAAGGCGGCGTATCGTGGCTCATCCCGCACGGCGTCGAAGATCGGGTCGACTTTCATGTACGTGAGCCAGCCCCGCCGGTCTTCGTATGCGCGGTCGAGCCAGTGGAACACCTGGTCCACGTTCTTCAAGCCGAGATGCGCAATACAGAGCGCGACCGGTGTCACGTAACGCTCGCGCGCGCGGGCTTCGAGCTCGGCGACGATGACCTCCGCCTCGCGACGCCGCCCGCTCAGGGCCAGCACGTGGGCCACGCCCGCGGTGGCGTACGACAGGTCGGGGGAGAGGGTGATCGCCTCGCGGAACGCACGCTCCGCCTCGGCGTAGGCGCCCTGTTGCGCGAGCACCAGGCCCATCACCCGATAGCTGTCTTCCGACGTGGGGTCCATCGCGACGGCGCGCCGCAAATGGTACAGCGCCTGGTCGTAGCGGCGGGTGTAGTAGCTGATCCAGCCCACGCCGCGCCGGGTCGAGAGCGACGACGGGTCGAGCTCCAGCGCCGTCAGCACCTCGGTCATCGCCTGATCCGATTGCCCGTTCACGAGCAACACGTATGAATACCAGTGATGCGCCGTGGCGAAGCCCGGGTTCAACTCGAGCGCTCGGGCGTACTCGCGCATCGCTCCCGGCCAATCCCAGTCGTACACGTGCAGCAGCCAGGCGAGCGACGTGTGTGCCTCAGGCAAGGTCTCGTCCAGGGCCAGCGCCTTGAGCGCGTATTCGCGCGCCAGCCGGTAACCTTCGGTGACCGGCACGCTGCGGTAGTCCACTTGGAGCGCGTACGCGTCCGAGAGGCCGGAGTACGCCAGCGCGTAGTCGGGATCGTGGTCGATCGCCTGCTTGAAGAAGGAAATCGCCTCGAGCACGCCCTGCTGATTCCGCTTGTTCCAGCAGAAGCGCCCTTTCAGGTACAGCGAATACGCCTCGAGGTTGTGGGTGTAGCGCTGCGGCGCGGGGTCTGCAATGTCGGCCAGGAAGGTGGTGCGCAGCGTGCTGACGATGGTGCGGGCGATCTCGTCCTGGATCGCGAACACGTCGTCCAGCGTGCGATCGTAGCGCTCGGACCAGAGCGTGCGCCCGTCGTCGGCGGCGGCGAGCTGCGCGGTGATGCGCAGCCGGGCTCCGGACTTCCGCACCGTGCCCGCCAGCACGGCCGAGACGCCGAGCAGCGCGCCGATGGCGCGGATGTCTTGCGCCTTTCCCTTCAGGGCGAACGCGGATGTGCGAGAGGCGATGCGCAGGCCGTCGACCTTGGTGAGCGCGTTGATCAGCTCGTCGCTGATGCCGTCGCTCAGGTATTCGTTCTCCTGGTCGGCGCTGCCATTTACGAACGGGAGTACCGCGATGGAGCGCGTCCTGCCGACGAGCGACGGTACGGCCCCGGATCGCGTCTGTTCCAGGGCCACCGTAAAGTCGGCGACGCTCGCGAACCGGTCCGCCGGTGCTTTCGCGAGCGCGCGCGCGAGCGCCTGCTCGACCGCCGCCGGTGCGTCCGGGCGGCGGGCCCGGAGCGGTGCCGGCAGCTCGCTCAGATGCTGCGCCACGATGGCGCGGGCGCTCGCTCCGGAGAACGGCGGCGCCCCGGCCAGCATCTCATAGATCACACAGGCGAGCGCGTACTCGTCGCACCGCCCGTCCAGCTCGCGATCGCCCGCGGCCTGCTCGGGACTCATGTACTCGGGCGTCCCGATGGCGAGCCCGACCTCGGTGACGTGGTCGCCACCCGCCTGGAAGATGGCGCGCGCGATCCCGAAGTCGGCGAGCACCGCGTGGCCGTCGGCGAGGAGCACGTTCTCGGGCTTAACGTCCCGGTGAACGAAGCCCTCACGGTGGGCGTAGTCGAGCCCCGCGCCCACCTCCCGGGCGATGCGCAGCGCGTCCTTGAGCGGGAGCCGCGACTCGCGCACGAGGCGCTCGCGCAGCGATTCCCCGCGGACGTATGGCATCACGTAGTACAGGGATCCCGCCGCCTGGCCGGAATCGATGAGTGGGAGCACGTGGGGGTGGGTGAGCCGCGCGGCGATCGCGATCTCTCGCAAGAACCGCTCCGCGCCGATCACGGCCGCGACGTCGGAGCGCAGCACCTTGATCGCGACCTGGCGGCTGTGCCGGAGGTCCTCGGCGACGTACACGGTGGCCATGCCGCCCCGGCCCAGCTCACGGTCGATCGTGTAGCGGTCGCCGAGGGCGGCCGAGAGTGCTTCCCGCACGCGCTCCAGCGAGGCACGCTCCATAGGTGAAGAAAGCTATCCGGACTTGCGCCCGGGGTCAGCGGGTCTTTGTTTCTCAAGCGATGCGCCTGACCGTGGCCCTCCTCGCGCCGCTCCTCACCGCGCCGCTCCAGGCGCAGGAGCGCGCCGTCGTCTTTACGAACGTCCGCGTCATCCCGATGGACCGGGAGCGCGTGCTCGAGGATCAGACGGTGGTCGTGCGCGGCGACCGCATCGCCGAGATCGGCCCGGCAGCGGCGATTCGCGCGCCGGCCAACGCGGTGCGGGTGGATGCGCGCGGCAAGTATCTCATCCCGGGCCTCGGCGAGATGCACGCCCACGTGCCCGTGCCCCAGGCCGAGCAACAGCTCGGCGCGGGGTACGCCGAGCGAGTGGTGTTCTTGTTCCTCGCGAACGGCGTGACGACCATCCGCGGTATGCAGGGGCATCCCGCGCACCTCGTGCTGCGCGAGCGGCTGCGCCGCCACGAGCTGCTCGGGCCTAGGCTCTACACTGCGGGCCCGGGGTTCAGCGGCACCAGCGCTCCCGATCCCGCAACCGCTCGCCGCATGGCGCTCGAGCAAAAGGCCGCGGGCTACGACTTCCTCAAGATCTTCCCCGGCTTGTCTCGCGAGACGTTCGACGTGTTGGTTCGCACGGCGGACAGCGTGGGGATCCGGTTCGCGGGCCACGTGCCGGCGGCGGTGGGGCTCGACCGGGCGCTCGCGGCGCGCTATGCGTCGATCGATCACCTGGACGGTTATGTCGAGCGTCTCGCGGGATGGAGCCCGGATGCCGGACCGGAAGGGTTCTTTGGGTTCCTGCTGGCGGACCGCGTGGACACAACGCTCATCGCCGAGCTGGCGCGCCGCACGCGCGAGGCGGGGGTGTGGAACGTGCCCACCCAGGCGCTGATGGACGGATTCGTGAGCGAGCAGGATCCCGCAGTGCTCGGCCGCCGGCCGGCGATGCACTACCTGCCGCCGTCCCTCGTCACGCAATGGGTGCAAGCAAAGCGAAACGCGCTCGCGGACCCCACCTACAACGCCGCGCGGGCACAGCGCTTCATCGCGTTGCGCGGCCGGCTGATCAAGGCGCTGCACGACGCCGGCGCACTGCTGATACTCGGCTCCGACGCGCCGCAGGTGATGAACGTCCCGGGCTTTTCGGTGCACCGGGAGCTGCAGACCTATGTCGCGGCTGGTCTCACGCCGTTCGACGCGCTCGCCACGGGCACCCGCAACGTCGCCGCGTACTTCGGTACCACCGACAGCATCGGCACCGTCGAGCGTGGCAAGATCGCGGATCTCGTGCTGCTCGACGGGAACCCGCTCGCGGACATCACGAACACCACCCGGATCTCCGGCGTCATGGCGCGGGGCGTGTGGGTATCGCGGGCGGACATCGACCGGCGGCTCGCGGAGATAGCGGCGGGTCATTGAAACGGCGCGCGGCGATCGGCGTCATGGCGGCAAGCGCCGCCGCGGTCATGTTGCGGCGGCCGCCCTCGGCCCTCGCTCGCGCCACCCCCGTCGCCAAGCCGATCCCGTCCAGCGGCGAGAAGATCCCCGTCGTCGGCTTGGGGAGCTGGATCACCTTCAACGTAGGCGACGACCCGGAGCTGCGCGATGAGTGCGCCGCGGTCATGCGAGCCTTCTTCCAGGAGGGGGGCCGCCTCATCGACTCCTCACCGATGTACGGCTCCTCGCAGGGTGTCATCGGCTACGGACTCGCCAAGCTGGGCCGCCCTCCGACGCTGTTTGCGGCCGACAAAGTCTGGATCTCGTCCGGCTCGCGGGGGCCGCAACAGATCGAAGCATCCCGGACGCTGTGGGGCGTCCCGCGGTTCGATCTGCTGCAGGTGCATAACCTCCTCGACTGGGAGGACCACCTGCCCACACTGTTCGCCATGAAGGCCGAGGGTCGAGTCCGCTACGTGGGTGTGACCACGTCGGAGGGTCGCCGCCACGGCGAGATGGAAAAGATCATGCGAAGTCAGCCGATCGACTTCGTGCAGGTCACCTACAACGCGCTCGATCGCGAGGTCGAGGAGCGCATCCTGCCGCTCGCCCAGGAGCGCCGCATCGCGGTCATTGCCAACCGGCCGTTCCGGCAGGGGGCGCTCATCCGGCAGTTCGAGCGCCACAGCCTTCCTGCCTGGGCCGCGGCGCTGGGCGCGACCAGCTGGGCGCAGTTCCTCCTCAAGTTCATCGTCTCACACCCGGCCATCACCTGTGCCATTCCGGCGACCGGCAAGGTCGCACACGTGGTGGAGAACCTCAACGCCGCTGCCGGACCGCTGCCTGACGCAGAGTTGCGTCGCCGCATGGCGGCTTACGTAGGGTCGCTCTGATGTCCGAGTGGTGGAAATACCACATTTCGGACTTCCTATTGTTCTCGCCCCGGACTTACTACCGGATGATCGAGCGCCACAACGAGGCGGTGTGGCCGGGGCAACTCGCAACGCTGGCGCTGGGCGTCGTCATTCTTGTGCTCTTGTACCGGCCGGCGCCGGAGCGGCGGCGGATCATCGCCGGAATCGTCGCCGTGCTGTGGGCCTTCGTGGCGTGGGCGTTCCTGTGGACGCGATACGCCACCATCAATTGGGCGGCGACCCATTTCGCATGGCTGTTCGCGATCGAATCGCTGCTCTTGGCGAGGCTCACCTTTCGACTCGGTCGCGATTTCGCCGGCAGAGTGGGCGTGGGTCTGTTCCTGTTTTCCCTGGCAGTTTATCCGCTGCTCGCTCCTCTCTTAGGACGCGGCTGGAGGCAGGCGGAGCTGTTCGGCGTGGCGCCGGATCCGACGGTGCTCGCAACGCTCGGCCTCCTTCTCATGGCGGAGCAGCCTCCCCGTTGGTGGACCCTGGTCGTGCCGCTGGCCTGGTGTCTAATGAGCGGCGCGCTGCTCTGGGCCATGGGGTCTCCGGAGGTCTGGATCCTCGTTATGGCGGCGATTCTCATGTTAGGGGTACGTCGCATCCGGTGGTCCGACGCACCATCCACAACAGGAGCCTGAGACGTCCATGTTCCGACGCATCGGTTTCGCCGGTCTCCTAATCCCCGCAGCGCTCGCCGCTCAAGCAACGCCGTGCATGTCCCGGCGCTCAGGGAGTGTTCCTGCGGCGTACGCTGACGTAGTAGCCCGCGAGCGTACACTCGTGTGCCAGCGACTCGCGACCCAGATCCCCGGGGTGCAGGTGGCCGTGGCGGTGAATGGGAAGCTGGTGTGGTCTGAGGGGTTCGGGTACGCCGACGCCGAGCGCCAGCAGCCCGTCACGCGCGAGACGCAGTTCCGGATCGGGAGCGTATCGAAGCCGCTCACGGCCACCGCCGTCGTCCTGTTGTACGAGCGGGGGAAGCTCGACCTCGACGCGCCGGTGCAACGCTACGTGCCGTCGTTCCCGGACAAGGGCTACCCCATCACCACCCGGCAGCTCGCCGGCCACCTCGCCGGCATCCGGCATTACAAGGACCAGGAGTTTTTCTCGAACCGCTACTACGCCAGCGTGCTCGACGGGCTCAAGATCTTCCAGGACGATTCGCTGCTGTTCCCGCCCGGCACGCGCTTCTCGTATACGAGCTACGGCTGGAATCTCGTCTCGGCGGTGGTGGAGGGCGCATCGGGGGACAACTTCCTGCACTACATCTCGGCGCACGTGTTTCGCCCGCTCGGCCTGACCCACACGGCCCCCGACCGCGTGGACAGCCTGATACCGGGCCGCACCCAGTTCTACGATCGCGACAGCGCGGGGAGTTTTCACATCGCCCCCGCGGTGGATAACAGTTACAAGTGGGCGGGCGGCGGGTTCGTCTCCAGCGCCGAAGACCTGGTCAAGTTCGGGTCCGCGCTGCTCCAGCCGGGCTTCCTGAAGCCGGAGACGCTGGACCTGTTGTTCACGTCGCAGCGCACCAGCGCGGGGGAGGAGACGGGTTACGGAATCGGCTGGTTTCTGAGGACCGACAGCTTAGGACATCGCTGGGCGTTCCATGGCGGCGGCTCGGTGGGCGGGACGGCGGCCTTCGGCCTGGACCGTGATTCCCGAGTCGTCGTCGCCATCCTCGCGAATCTGTCGAACGCACCGCTCGACGCGGCCCAGGAGATCGAAGCAGCGTTCGACCGCGAGGCGGCATCCCATCGTCCGTGATTGGAGCTCGACTCGTGCGGGACGCAGCCATTTCCGTCCCATTGGTGTGGAACTTGCCCACTCGCGCACGGCCGGGCTAGCTTGGGCCGGCAAGGAAGCGCGAGGAGATTCCATGAGCGCCATCGACGACGCACAGCAGGCCAACGCGCGTTTTGCCCAAGAATTTCGGCTGGGCCAGCTCCCCATGCGCCCCGCTAAGAAGCTCGCCATCGTCGCCTGCATGGACGCGCGCCTGACGCTCGAGCCGGCGCTGGGCTTGAAGGCGGGAGACGCCCACATCATCCGCAACGCGGGCGGCATTGTGACGGAAGACGCGATCCGCTCGCTCCTGATTTCGCACCACCTGTTGGGCACCGACGAGTGGATGATCGTCAATCACACCGACTGCGGGATGCTCACGTTCAAGGAAGAGGAGCTGGTCGCGAAGCTGCGCGCGCAATCGGACCAGGCGCCGGTCACTCAGGTCCACTTCCACGCGTTCCGCGACCTGGAGGAGAACGTGCGGCACCAGATCCGGAAGGTGCGGTCGCACCCCTGGGTGCCGAGCGATATCCGGGTGCGGGGGTTCATCTACGACGTTGGGACTGGCGCGTTGAACGAAGTCGCGGAGGTGGTCACAGCCTCATGAGCACCCCTTCGTGCTCGAGCAGCCAGCGCTTGCGATCCAACCCCCCGCCGAAGCCGGTGAGTGATCCGTCCGCCCCCACGACGCGATGGCAGGGCACGATGATCGGGATGGGGTTTCTGCCATTGGCGGCGCCGACGGCGCGGGTGGCCCGCACATCCCCCAAACGGCGCGCCAGCTCGCTGTAGCTCAGCGTCGTCCCGTACGGGATGGCGCGCAGGGCGTCCCACACGCGGCGTTGAAACGGCGTGCCCGCCGGCTCCAGTGGAATGGCGAACGTCGTGCGACCCCCGGCGAAGTACTCGGCGAGCTGCTCGCTGGCTCGGGCGAGAACGTCGTTCGTGGTCCGGTGTCCCTCATTCGGCAGAGTGGTCGTGACTTGCCCCTCGACCGGGAACCACACACCGGTGAGCGCCGAGTCGGACGCGGTGAGCAGGAGGTCACCAATCGGGCTCTCGAACCGGGTCGCTACCATCCCTAGGCCGTCTTCCAGGCGCCGAGCAGGCGTCGGAGCAACACCAGCTGCCCCAGGTGATAGGAGTTGTGATCGGCGAGGACGAGCGCTTCGCGCAGCGGCGTCTGTCCGCTGCCGTGCGGGATGCGGGCAAACAGGTCGGTTGCCGGGTCGCGCACCAGTCGCTGCATGGCCTGCAGGTCGCGCTTCACCTGCGCGACGCTCTTGTCCCACGCCGCGGCGTCCGGGGGCGCGTCGCTCGCGGGCCAGTAACCCGCTGGCCACTCCGGTGAGACGTGCTTCGCGCTCTTCGTGAACTCGAGGATATCCCACTGCGAGATGCGGATGTGCTCGAGCAGGCGCCAGGGCGTGAACGGCTGGCTGGAGGGTTTCACGCCCCGGAGCGGGGACGGCCAGTCGGCGATCGCGTCCCCGAGCTTGACGTGAGCGTGACCCCCGTCGAGCAGCTCGACGACGTGGTCCCGGAGCGCGCGCTGGGGATCGGTGCGACGAGGCTTGCGTTTGACCGCCATGGGAGTCCGGGTCAGCCTGCGTCGTGCTTGCGCCGCTTGTCCCGGTAGAGCGCGCGGTCGGCTCGGTCCAACAGGCCGGCCACCGAGCCGAGCGTGCTCGCCTTGTGGGCCGCGAAGCCGAGGCTGATCGAGAGCTGATAGGGTCGTGCGCCGCGGCGGTTGAAGTCGCGCACCTGCCGCTTCAGCCGCTCGGCGAGCACGTCGGCGCTTTCGGGTCCCGAGTGTCGCACCAGCACGGCGTACTCGTCGCCGCCGATCCGGGCCACCAGGTCCGAGTCGCGGAACGTCTGCCGCAACAGGGCGGCGGTGTCGCGCAAAGCACGATCGCCTACCGCGTGGCCGGCCGTGTCGTTGACGCCCTTCAGGTCGTCCAGGTCGGCGAACGCCACGAGCAGCGTCTCATTGCCGCGGCGCGCGAGGCGCAGATCGCGGGTCGCGAGCGTCAGGAAACCACGCCGGTTGTACAGCCCCGTCAAATCGTCCACGAGGGCCAGATCGAGCAGCGCGGCATGGAGGCGGTTTCGCTCGATCGCCAGCCGGAGGGCGTGCGCGAGGACCGGCCCGTCGACCTCACTCTTCACTAGGAAGTCCTGCGCCCCGGCGCGCACGGCTTCGAGGCCGTTGCGCTCGTCGTCGGCGTCGGAGAGAAACAGGAACGGGGTAGCGGGCGCCAGCGCCCGAAGCTCCGTGAAGGTCGCGAAGCCGCGGCGGGCCGAGAGCGACATCGCAAGGAGCACGACGTCGATGCCGCCCCGTGCCAGCCGGCCGAGCGACGCTTGCGGCGCCGTGGCTGCCACGCTGAATCGGTCGGGATCGGCGCCGCCCAGGAGGTCACGCACGCGCCGGGCTTCGTCCTCGCGGTCGCTCACCACGAGCACGACGACCTTGTCGCCGCGGACCTCCGATTGGCGCCGGCCCGTGGGCTGGCGCCGATCGGAGGCCCGGCGGCGTTCGACCCGGTTGCGCCGCTCCTCGTCGAGCGAGATGACTTCCAGACGACGCTCGCCCAAGCGACGATCGTTGTGACCGCGGCGGGGCGGCAGGAGCCGCCTGTCTACTTTACCGTGCTCGGGTGCGATCATGCCCGTGCCTTGGTGGCCGGTGCATGGAAGTTGGGGGCAATGCCCCCGCTACACAATCGACCCGATGAAGCCTTGGCCCGCGCAGGTTACCTTCTGGGGAGTCTCACGGGAGACCCATGGTGGAGCCGACTGCCCTGTTGCCGTTCAGTGCCTGGGAAAACTTCTACGTCATCGTCGGCTCGTCCGCGGCGGCGCTGACGGGTCTGCAATTCGTGGTGGTCGTCCTTGGGGCCGAGGCGCGCTCAATTCGCGACCCGGAGCTGGGCGCTTTCGGTACGCCCACGATCGTGCATTTCTGCGCTGTCTTGCTCATCTCGGCGATCATCAGTGTGCCATGGCACGCCGTCTCGAGCGCCGGCCTCGCCCTCGGCGCCAGCGGCGTGGCGGGAATCGTCTACATGCTGGTCGTCATCAGGCGGGCGCGCGGACAGGCGGCTGGGCAGAAGGGGTACAAGCCGGTGCTGGAAGACTGGCTCTGGCACACAGCCTTTCCCTTCATCGCTTACGTGACGCTGCTGGTGGCAGCGATCACGCTGCGACGAGACCCCCCCCGGTCGCTCCTGGTGATCGCCGCGACGGCGCTAGTCCTGCTCTTTGACGGCATCCACAACGCGTGGGACGCCGTCACCTACATCGCTACGCAGCAGCCGCGGCACACCGAGGGCCCTCCCGGCGAGAAGTAAAGGGACGCAGATTCGGAGCCATGGCTACCCAACGCAAGAATCGCCGAGCGAAATCCGAACGACGCGGTGGGGCTGATCGCCGGAGTGAGCAGACGCCCGTCGAGGTCGAGCGCCGGAAAGGCAGCCCCCGCCGTAGCGGGCTCAAGCGGCGCATGGAGCTGGAAACGGCCAGCGATCAGATCCACGCGGCCCTCGGCTTGCTGACCTACGCCCTGGACCAGGGGATCCTGCTCGATGTGGATCGGTGGCTGCTCGAGACGGCGGCCGCGCGGTTGCGGCTGGCGGTCGAGCAGCTGGGTGACGAGACGGACGAGTAGGAGAGCGTGATTACAGGAAAATCTTTACCGCACCTTCACTCTGTAACCCCCTTCCCCATCGTCCAAGCCCCACTCCACCACCATCCCCCGCAGCTCACCCTGCAGCAGAGTCTTCACCAGCCCGCGCAGCACCGGCCCGCTCGTCGAGCCTTTGCCTTTTCCCGTGATGATATGGACGACCGCGCCAGCCTTCCGACGCTGCCAACTCTCGAGGAACGCGCGCACCGCGGACTGCGCTTCGACCGCACCAAACCCGTGCAGATCCAGCTCGGCATCGGCCCGCGCGTCGAGCAACGGGTCGCGTGAATCGAACGCGGGATGGCGACCTCTGCTCCGCTTGCTCATGCTCCTTTCAGCACGCCACCCTGTCCCCGGTTACCTCGGCCAGCCCCGCTCGCGCCACGAGCACGACCCGGAACGGACCGGCGCGCGCCGAGTGGTGCCAGCGCGCCTCCCACACGTAGCCCCGGTCGCCGAGCGAGCGCACGGCGCGGATCTCGAGCTCGCGGTCGTCGTCCCATGTCACCGTGTCCCAGCGCTCCCCGACGAGCCGCTCGATCCGTAGCACCGGTCCGTCGGCGGGGACCAGGCGTCCGGGGTGCAGATCTCGCCACCGCACCACGAGCGTGTCCCCGGCGCAGGCCTGGCTCAGCACCACCCGGGTGACGCGCTCGGGCGGCGGGCCGGCCGTGCGGCGCGGCAGGATAGCGCGGGACTCCCCCGGATAGGCAAACATGGAGTCCACCGGGTTCGCGGGACTCGCGCCCGAGCGCACGAGCGAGGCCGCCAGCTTGCCCAGCTCCTCCGTGAGGACGGCGGCGCTGTTGGGTCCGAACAGTGTGGAGCCGCCTTCGTAGGCCTGCTCGCCGTATTCCGCGTCGGTCGTGACGTACTGCATGTAGCCGTTGGCGAGCCCGACGATGGTGACGGCGCGCGGCACCAGCCCCGCGGCACGAGCGCTATCGGCGATCGCGCGCTCGATCTGTGCACCGGCCCGAGTCGTCACCTCCGCCGGCACGACGCCCAGCAGCAGATCGCCCAGGCGGATCACCGAGAGCTGAGCGACCTCGGGCAGGCCGTGCTCCCCGACGACGAGCTTGCGTTGCAACCCGCCCAGAGCCACGCGTTTCTCGCGCTGGCAATCGTGCGGGTTGGGACGGACGGCATGCCCGCCTTCCTCGAGGCCGACCGGGAAGATCCCGAACAGGCGCCAGCCGTACAGCCGAGTGCGGCCGTCTTCCGCGCCGCCCAGTGTAGCCGAGCCAGTCTCGGGGTACGGGCAGAGGCGCGGGTCGCCCTTCAAGCGCAGGGTGCGGAACGCCACCCCGACGCGCAGGTCGCCGCGCAGGCTGGGCCCGAGCGAGTCGAACAAGGCGGCCGCGCGCGCGGCGAGCGAGTCGCCCGCCGTGTTGACGTAGCGGCGCGCGGCGGCACGGCACAACCCCATCCACGCAGGGGCCGGGTCCCGCCATTCCCACGGCGGGGGCGGAGTGCGCGGACCGCCCGGCCCCACGACGGGACGGAGCACGGGCGCACCGCAGCGCGACTGCGCCGGCCAGTCAGGGGACACATCTCCCTCCGCTCCGTTCGCGACGAGGTGATATCCCGCGCCGCGCCGGCTCAGCGAGTCTACGTGCCGCTCGAGACCCCGTTCGATGATCCCGTGGATGCCGGCATCGAGCAGCTCGTTCTCCGGAGCGTCCGCCGTGCCGTGCACCGCGAACACGCTGAGTGCGCCAGCCGGCCGGTACGCGCTGTCCGCACCGCGGCCCCGTTGATCGACCCGCAACAGCGTCCACAGCGGGTTCACGGCGCGATGCGTCGCATCGAGGCCGGGCGTCACCGGTGCGGGCGCCGTCCACTCGGGCTTGTTGCGGAGGAAGGCCTGGTAGCTCCGGTTGCGCGTATGTCCCCACACCGCGGTGGCACTCCACGCGACCCGAGCCAGGCGCAGGTCGCGCTGCGCGTCGAGCACGGCGCGAGCGAGACGCGACACCAGGAACTCGACCATCGCCGAATCGTAGCCCACGACCTGCGACGTGCTCTGGTTGTACTGGCGCTCGGCGTAGAAATGCCCCGGGCCCGAATGCACGTGAGTGGCCGCGATCACCAGGCGATCCGCGCCGATCCCGGTCGAGTCGCGGATGCGCAGGGCGGTGAGACGGTGCAGGTTCGGGGTGACCTGCGCCAGATCGGCCACGACCAGCGCGACCCGCTCGCCCGTCCGATCCTCGAGCATCAGAGCACGCGCATACAGATGCACGCGATAGCCCGCGGCGCGGCGGCCCTCCGGGCCGTTGCCCGCGAGTCCGACTCCGGGCGGGGGTGTGATGTCGGCCCGGCCGAATCCCGCCCGCAGCCCGGGCGTCGCAGCCGGCACCGGCCGCGCGGATGTGGGACTCGGCAGCCGCAGCTCGTGGTACGCGATGCAGCCGGAGGCCACGAGCGACGCCATCAGTGCGACCTGCGCGCGCGCGCTCACCATGACATGATCGGAGGAGACAACCGCAGCGTCAGCGCCGCCCACAGCTTGCCGCTACGCCGCTCGTCGCTCGGGCGAGCGCTGGTGGGCCGGGTCGCGTCGTCGGTGCTGAATTGCACGTGACCCTCGAGCCGCAGTACGGTGGGCACACGGAGCGGGCGCAGCGTTAGGTCGGTCGACGCGGAAAAGTCCACATGGGTGACACCGGCGCGCGCGAAGTAGGCGCCCTGCGACGGATCCTGGGTGTTCACGTCCTGGCCGAGCGTATAACCCACGGCAGCCCGCGTGACCAGGACGAAGAACGGCGCGGCAAGCGGGTTCGCGAGTACCGGGACCGTGACGCTCCCCTCGATGTACGTGCCCCGCACACGGTCGACGTCCAGCCACAAGGCGACGCCCGGCACGATGTACTTCGACGTGGCACGCAGGTTCACGAACAGCTCGGTGGTGTTGTCGGCGCGGGTGCGGCCGGCGGTCGGAGCGGTTCCGCGGAACGTGTAACGAATCCCGCCCAGTGCCGCCTGCACCAGCCCGAGGGACCACGCCGCCTGCCCCCAGTAGTTCAGCTCGGCGAGGCCGGCGCCGCCGGTTCCGAGATCCGACAGGTCGTTGGGCCCGGCGTTACCGAGCTCGTAGCTCGCCCACACGCCGCCCGACAGGAACCCGCCGCCCGCTTTCAGGCTGACGAAGCCTTCCGGCTGAACGACCCAGCCGTTGGCGCGCGTCAGGCCGCGCCACACGTAGGGCGAGGTCAGAGTGGCGTCGAGGCCGAGGTACACCTGGGCACAGGCGGGGCTGGGGAGCCCAAGCGCCGGAAGGAGAGCCGCGGCGACGAACAGCCGGAGGCTAGGCATTGAGGCCGGGAATGTGGGCGCCGGGACCAGCGGCCGCAATCACTTCCGCCGCTTCGACCCCAGCAACGAATGGTTCACCACGCTGTCCGGCGCGCTGTCCCCATGCCGCAGCGTGAACACCGCCTTGCGCCGCAAGCCGAGATCGAGCTCCACCACCAGGTGACTGCGGTCGCGCGCCATCCGCCACGCGCGCGACGCTTTCGGTACGCCTCCGCCGATGACCGCTCGGGCCGCGGTGATCACCGCTTCCGGCGGCTCGGCGATCGCTGCCAGCTGAGCGCAGGTCGCGCAGCGGCGGGACTGCCGCTCGAGATCGGCCGTGCACACGTTCCGGCCGCAGTAGCCGCAGGCGGCGCGATGCTGGACGCACGCATCCTTGCCACACACGGGGCATGCCTCGACCTCATCGGAGGCGAAGAGGGCCATTGCCTCTTCCACACAGCCGGCTCGGTGTCGCGCGCACACCAGGCGCCGCGACGTGTCGGTGCGACGCAAATGCTGTGAGCAGTGCACCTGTCCGTCCACCACACACACGGCCTGATGGGCGGTGCATACCGACCTGCTGCAGCTCGCGCATTCAATGACCTCGTCCACGCCGACTGGCTCGTTCGTGCCGCCCTCACAGTACTTGAGGCACGCCGTGCACAGGCGCCGGCTTCCCTTCGGCGCATCCGCCCCGCTCTGCTCCGCGTGCCGGTTGCACACGACCCGGCCGCAGCTGCCGCACGGTGCGAGGCAGGCCGTGCAGGCGGTGTGCCCGTCCTCGGCGCACACGCCCTCGTGCGCCGTGCAATGCTGCAAGCGGCACGACGCGCAGACGCGCACGTGCTCATCACATGCCGGTTGCTCGTCCACGCGACAGTGCGCAATGCCGTGCTCCGCGCAGAAATCCTCGCCGCAAACCGAGCACCGAGACGAGCACGCCTCACAGCCGCAGTGGTCGTGCCGGCAGATCACGAGGCTCGTCGGCGGCCGACCACAATGCGGGCATGCCACGATCCAGGCGGCGGCACCGCTCAGCGACCGCTGTGCGTTGAACGTTGCGTGACGCCCATGCGCCGACTCGAGCTGCCACTCGGCGCGCTGCACTAAAACGGTCGCATCGATGAGCTGTAAGGGATGCACGACGGCCTTCACCTGGCTGCGCCTGATCTCCTCGGTGCGGCGGCGCTCGGCGAGTGCGGTGACGGTGCCAATGGCCTCCGGGTCCGACTGCTCTTTCAGGATCGACTCGAAGTAGCGGTCCAGCCGGCCGAGCTCGGCGGCGAGCGCTTGCTCCGCTGCCGCGCGCCGCGTGGCCACCCGCTCCGCCGATTTCTCCTGGAGATGACTCAAGAGGAGCCGCAGCAGTTCTGCCGGCTCCCGGGCTGGGACGCGCGGGGTCTTACCTGCTTCCGACGGCGCTGCGGGCTCCATCCGCCCCGCCTCGAGGTCCTGGAACGGGGCCACGAGATCGTCACTTACTTTGGCGCCGGCCGACAGGTCGTAGATGTCGCTTTCGACCACGGCTTCCTCGACCCCGGCTCCGGCCCGCAACACCACGCGGGCGACCAGGCGCCCCACCGGATGCAGGGCCACCCGCGCCGTGCTCAGCGTGCATGTGCCGTTCCGCACGGGAATCGGCAGGGGGACTTCACTATCGTCCGTCCTCTCCCTTCGCGAGAGGGGGACAGGGGATGAGGATGGCGCGATCAGGCCGAGCGACAGACGCGCCGCGCGCGTCCGAATCGCCTCGATCAGCTGCGACACGAACGGACTGCCGAGCACGGCAATCTCGGCGTCCGGGGCTCGCTCGAGCGCGGCGAGCGAGAACGCCACGCTCAAGCGCTCGCGATCCCTGAAAAACGCCCGCTCGCCCTGGGGCAAGGTCAACCTGGAGTGATCGGGGCCGAGCGCGGTCTTCTTGATGCCGGCGAGCATGCAGTAGCGCTCGAGCAGCGGCCGGATGCGCGCATCGGCGAGCGGATCGGCCTCGGCGACCGATGAGTCGCGGCTGGGCCCTGCCGCTGAAGCGTTCACGGCAGGCCTGTTCACGGGCAGACGCCGAGCCGCGAGTTTACTCGCGCCTTTCGGGCGACCCTTGCGCCGGGTCTTGTGCTGTGGCTTGCGAGGGCGCTTCACGCCGTGCCAGCCTGGATGTCCACGAGCACCATGGGCAGGCGGTCCACTTGCGCGACGAGGGTGATGACGCGCCCGGTACTAGTCATGCCGCTGAGCCGCACCGGTGTTCCGGGTTCAGGCTGCTCGCCCTCCACCCCGATCGGCTCGATCGACTCGAGCGCCTCGAGCACGTCTTTCAGGTGCAAGCCGAGCCGAAGGCGCTTCGTGTCCCATCCGGGCGCTTTGACGACCTGGCTGGTGCCGAGCCCGAGTCGCAGCCGTCCGGGGACCGACAATGTCTCGAACCGGCGTTCCAGCCGCATCGCGTTGTCGTCCGGCGCGATAAAGGAGTTGAGCTCCTCCTGTTCCTTACCCGCCGCGCTGCTCTTCTCGATCTCGGCGCCCATCGTTTCCACGCGACGCGCGAAGTCTTCCTCGCTGTCGGCCGCGAGCCATTCTTCCGCCAGCCGGCCTTCGAACGTCTGGGCACCGCCGAATTCGCCCAGGATCAGATCCAACTCGCCCACCACCAGCTCGAACAGTTTGATCTTCTGGTCGAGCAGCTGGAGGATGTACGACTCGATCGTCCCCGCCGCGGCCAGGTTGACGATGTGGACCTCGCGCTTCTGGCCGATGCGGTGCAGCCGGCCGATGCGCTGCTCCACCACCATGGGGTTCCACGGCAGGTCGTAGTTCACCAGCACGTTGCAGAACTGCAGGTTGCGTCCTTCGCTGCCAGCGCGCGTCGCAATCAGCACGCTGCGCTCGTCCTCGTGGAAGGCGCGGATGCGCTTGTCCCGCTCGGCGGTAGAGTGAGCACCCCAATAGACGATCGGCTGGCGGCCGAGCTGCTTGACGCGCTCTTCTATCAGCTGAATCGTCGGCCGGTGGTCGCTGAAGATCACCAGCCGGTCAGGCGTCTCCTTCAGCACCTTGGTCAGCACGTCCAGCTTGGCGTGCGTCTTGATGCCTGCTGCGCGTTTGGCGAGCTGCCTCGCGATGGCGCGGAACGGGGGGCTGATGCGGTCGCTCTCGGCCAAGTGCCCGAGCGATTCGGCGAGCGCGCGCGAGGAGGAGCACAGCCGCTGCCGCAAGTGGATGAGGGCCAGCTGCAGAATGCCCTTCTTGGTACGCCGGCGTGGCGCCCCGTCCTCCGGCTCTTCCTGCTCCGCCGACTTGATGAAACCTTCTCGATACAGTCGTCTGAGGAATTCAGTGGTGCGCTGGTACAGGTCCGTTTCGGCGCGCGTGAGCTTCACGTCCGGGTGGCGCGGCCGGCGGGGCGGCAGATCCAGGTCGTCGACCACGCTCGAGCGCCGCGTACGGATCATCACCTCGTGCGTCAGCGCGCGCAGCGCCTCGGGATCACGCGGCTGGCGGTGGTCGCCCGACACCAGGTGCTCGGCCTTGAACTCCTGCCAGGTGCCGAGCTGTCCGGGCCGGAGCAGCGTGATGAGGTTGTACAGCTCGCGCAGATCGTTCTGGAGCGGCGTGGCGGTGAGCAACAGGATGAAATCCCGCTCGATTTTCTCGATGAATTGATAGGTCGCGCCGCGGTGACTCTTCACCTTGTGCGCCTCGTCCACGATCACGAGGTCCCAGCGGTGCCGCAGGATCTCCTCGGCGTGTCGGCGAGTGCGCGCGCGGTCGTGCGAGATGATCGCTTTGGTGACGTGTGGCCAGTCGTCGGGATCGGTCGGGGCCTCGAAGCGCTCGAAGAATTTCTCCTCGAGCTCCCCCTGCCACTGGCCCACCAGCGAAGCAGGCGTGAGGATCAGCACGCGGCGGGCCAGGCCGCGGATCGCAAGCTCCTTGTAAATGATGCTCGCTTCGATCGTCTTACCGAGGCCCACCTCGTCGGCCAGGATGGCGCGGCCGCCCATGTCGCGCAGCACCCGCTGGGCCACGTCGATCTGGTGGGGCAGCTCCTTGATGGCGTTGGCGTCGAGTGTAATCAGCCGATCGAACCCGGGAACGAGCGCGATCCGCTCGGCCTCGCGCCGCAGCTCGTACCAGGCGCGCTCGGCCGGCGGCCGCTGGAGCGCATCGACGAACAGCTTCAGGGACCGTTCGTCGACCGCCCAAGACTCGTCGGGCAGGGGCTGGGGTAGCGTCACGCGATCGGCTCGAGAAGTCGGGGGACGCAATATAGGGAATCAGGGGCGCCGGAGGGGCCCCCCACATGCTCCCCCCTAGATGGGCCGAGGTAAAGTGATCCCCGGGCTTGCGCCCCGGGGTCAGCTATTTCGCCGCTGCGTCGTACACCCGCCGGAACTCGATCGAGCGCCCGCGCCTTGCTTCGAAGCCGACGATCACGTACAGCTGCCTGCCATCCTGCGAGCGAAGGTAGTCCTCCGTGACCTTCCCTCCACCCGAGACCTTGCGTTCGACGACGAAGTCGTTTCCCTGCCAGCGGCCCTTTGTCTCGACATCCCCGCCGCCTTCTTCCTTCTGGGTGACCTTCCGGCCGTCGCTGTAGAGCACCAGGGGCGCGTTGCCGTCCAACGCAAACGCCAAGCTCGAATCAGTCTGGGCGATCGTGAGCGCCGCGGGCGCATCGAACACGAGCTGCATCGTCTGGTGCATCCGCTGGCGCTGCTCGTCGCTCATTCCGCTCCCCGCCCCGCCACCCCGACCCCGGCCGAAGCCTCCGCGTCCACCATAGCCACCGCGCGACCGGCCACCGCGCGACTCGTCGCCGCTAGAGTCCCGCGCCTGGAGCATGTCCCGAGGATTGTCGCTCTGCGCGGCATTCAGCGTCCATTGCCCGGAGAGATCCGGGTGGACGACCAACGTAGTCGCGGCGGCGCTGCCGAGCGTAACGAGTCCGCACAGAGCGACCGCTGTCGTCAGATGCATTGCGCAACCTCCCTGATGGTGGCCAGTCGCTTGTTTATACGAACTCGATCCGTCGGAGGTTGAACGTCCCGCCGCACTCAGCGACCACGGAACGCCGCACGTATCCCTGTCAGTGACGAGAGCGTCGTCAACGATTCAGTACGGAACTGGCTTTCGGGGGGTCTCGTTCGTGGTCGACAAGATGCGACAGGCGGTGGCGGCGGCGCTCGCGGTTCCGGCACTGTGGGTGAGTACCGTCGCCTTTCCGATCACGGGCCTGTTGTACTGCGCGGCGTTAGTGGCGCTCGACGGCATTGAGCGCGTCGCACGCCGACTGAAAGTCACCCCGCGATCGCGCGGCGACTCGTGATCGACTATTCCCGGTAGAGCGTCGGGAACTGCTGCTGCAACCGTTTCAACTTGGGCAGGTCGTTGAAGGCGATGTAGGGCTGGTCGGTGTGGTTCGCCAGATAGTTCTGATGATAGTCCTCGGCCGCATAGAACTGCACGAACGGCACTACCTGGGTGACGATCGGACCGGAGAATACACCAGCGTTGCTCAACTGAGCGATGTAGGCCTGCGCCGTCTGCTTCTCCGTTTCGTTTGAGTAGAAGATCACCGAACGGTACTGGCTCCCCACATCCGGACCCTGGCGGTTCAGCTGTGTCGGATCGTGCGCCACCGAAAAGAAGACCCGCAGCAGCTCGCTGTATGAGATCTGCGACGGATCGTACGTGATCTTCACCGACTCGGCATGCCCCGTCGCGCCGGTGCTCACGATCTGGTATCGCGCCGCGGCCGAGCCTCCGCCCGAGTAACCGGAGACGACGCTCTTGACGCCCTTCACATGCTTGAACACGGCGTCCACGCCCCAAAAGCATCCGCCCGCCAGCACGGCGACTTGCTCGCCCTTGGCCGGCGTGACGCGCGGCGCGGCCGCGTATGCCGGGATCTGCGCCCGAGCAGTGTTCACGGCCAGAAGCCCGGCGACGACGCTAAGGAATCGCTTCATACCGAAAGCTAACGCTCCCTAATCGAGTGTAGTTCCGTGCGCCTCGTAAACTACGCTGGGAGCCGTCTTTGGGGATGTCGGTGCGCGCGCGCGCGTCGCGTGGTAGTATCGTGAGTCCCCGTCCTGACGGTGCCCGATGCCGCCTTTGCCGCCCCGACCCTACCTCTTGAACGAGCTGACCTGGAAGACCGTGCGCGACACGCGCTACGAGGTCGCGGTGCTGCCGTGGGGTGCAACCGAGGCGCACAATTTCCACCTTCCATACACGACCGACAACATCGAGACCGAGCGGATTGCAGCCCTGGCGGCGGGGTACGCCTGGGAGCGAGGTGCGCGGGTGGTCGTGCTCCCGCTCGTGCCGTTTGGCGTGAACACGGGACAACTCGACATTCCCCTTTGCCTCAACCTGAACCCTAGCACCCAGTCCCTCGTGTTGCGCGATCTCGCGGCGTCGCTCGCGGGTCAGGGCATCTCCAAGCTCGTTATCCTGAACGGCCACGGCGGCAACGACTTCCGCCAGATGATCCGGGAGCTGCAGCCCGCGGTGTCTCTCTTCCTCTGCACCGTCAACTGGTACCAGGTCGTGGACGCGAAGGCGTTCTTCGCGGACGTGGGAGACCACGCGGGGGAGCTCGAGACGAGCGTAATGCTCCACGTGGCGCCGGAGCTGGTGCGGCCGTTGTCGGAGGCGGGCCCCGGTCGCGCACGCCGGTTCACGATCCCGGGTCTCAAAGCAGGGTGGGCGTGGGCGCCGCGCCAGTGGCGCCAAGTGACCGACGACACCGGTGTCGGGAACCCCGCGGCCGCCACCGCGGAGAAGGGACGGAAGTACGTGGAGGCGGTGAGCGAGAAGATCGGCGGCTTCCTGGTGGAGCTCGCGAAGGCTGATACGGCGCGGATGTACGAATGAGCGAGAGCGTCCTCGTCGAAGCCTGCGTCGACTCCATCGAATCCGCGCTCGCCGCCGCGCGAGGTGGCGCGCACGGGATCGAACTGTGCGCCAATCTGGTGGAGGGCGGCACGACACCCTCAGCGGGTACGCTCGCCGTGTGCCGTGAGCGGCTCGACATCCCCATCCACGTGCTCGTTCGGCCCCGGGGCGGCGACTTCCTATACACGGCCACCGAATTCACGGTCATGCTGGAAGACATCCGGCGGGCCAAGCAAGCGGGCGCGGAGGGCGTTGTGACGGGCGCGCTGCGCGCGGACGGGGAGATCGATACCGACCGCACGCGCGAGCTCATCGGCGCGGCACGGCCGTTGCGAGTGACGTTTCACCGCGCGTTCGACGTATGCCGCGATCCCGCCGCCGCGCTCGAGACGCTCATCGTCCTCGGCGTGGACCGCGTGCTCACCTCGGGCCAAGCCGCAACCGCACCGCAGGGCGCGAAGGCAATTGCCCGACTCGTGCGGCAGGCGGCGGGCCGGACCGCGATTCTTCCGGGGGGCGGCATCGCGGAGGACAACGTGGCCGCGTTGGTGCGCGCGACCGGCGTGACCGAGGTACATCTCACGGGCGCGGTGACGCACCAGAGCGCCATGACCTTTCGCGCACCGAAGGTCGAGATCGGAAGCGCGCCGCCGCGCAGCGAGTACGAGTGGAATGTGACCGACGCGGAGGTGATTCGGCGGGTGGTGGCGAAGCTGGGTGCTCCCTGATCCCCGTCCTACGCTCGAGCGGCGTCGATCATCAACCGCACTTGCGCCAGTAGCTCGCTCGCGGTCCAGGGCTTGGTGACGAACGCCACGGCCGGATCCTGGCCGACGGTCTTCCGAAAATTCGGCGCGGGAAAGCCGCTCATGAACAGCACGCTCAGCCCGCGCGACTCCCCCCTGATGACCTCATACATGTCGAACCCGCTGAGTTTGGGCATCACGACGTCGGTGATGACGAGCTGGAGGTCCGCGCGGTGGGCGCGAAAGGCGTCGAGTCCCTGCTCGCCGTCCACGGCCGTGAACACCTGGTAACCGACCTTCGAGAGTAGCTGCTGCGCCGCCACGCGCATCGTCTGATCGTCCTCCACCAAGAGGATCGCCTCCGTTCCGCCCGGTAGACCTTCTTCGGGGGTCTCGACCTCCGACATCCCCTGATCGCGCAGCGCCGGGAAGTAGACCTTGGCCGTGGTCCCCTGCCCCACCTCGCTGTAGATGTGGAGATATCCGCGGTGCTGCTTCACGAGGCCGTACGCCATGGACATGCCCAGGCCGGTACCGACGCCCACGGGCTTGGTGGTGAAGAACGGCTCGAACACCCGAGCCAACGTCTGCGCGTCCATCCCCACGCCGGTGTCGCTCAGCGCCACGCTGACGTAGGATCCGGGCTCGACCCAGGCGTGCAGCGGACGATCAGCCGCGCCCAGCCGCGCGCGCCGCACTTCGACGTGCAGCGTGCCGCCCTTCGGCATGGCATCACGGGCGTTGGTGACGAGGTGCAGCAGGATCTGCTTCACCGCCGCAGGATCGGCTTCGACCACGCCGCCTTCCTCGTCCGCCTCGAACTGCACTTCGATGCCGGCCGGAAGGCCGCGCCGCAGGGTGTCGAGCGCGTCCCGCACGAACTCGGTGAGGATCAACGGGTGGAGGTCGAGCACGCGGTGGCGACTGAAACCCAGCAGCCGTTGCGCCAGCTCCGTGCCGCGCTGGGCCGTGAGTTTAAGCTCGTCGATGTCGCGGTTGGAAGGCAGCGACTGGGCCAGCGCGGCGGTGCGGGCCAGGATCGCGGTGAGGAGCTCGTTGAACTGCTGGGCAATGGCGCCCGTCAGCCGGCCGATGGACTCCATCTTCTCGGCCTGCTTCAATGCGCGCTCGCGCGCGAGTTGCGCGGCGACGTCTTCGGCCGTCATCGGCCTCCTTAATAGTCCGCCACGGCGGCGGCGTCAAGCCAACGGATCCGCAAGCGACGGGCCTGTTCGCCCCAGCCCAGGCGCAGGCTAAGTCGTTGATTTGAAACGTGCCGCGTTACCTCGTCACAGGGGTGTGGCGTCTTCACAGCACACCCTAACGGAGGCGCCTCCATATGCGCGACTCCGCAACTCACAGATTGACCGAGCGACGCCAAGCCATCCTGCGCCAGACGAGCGCTGCTTTACGGGGACAAGTGGTCACATTGTGGCGCGTGGCACGTGGTCTCGCGGTGGCCGAGGTTGCAAGCCGCCCGAGTCCGCCGCTCGACGCAATCGCATTGGACGTGGCCGCGGTCCTACGAACGTGGATCGGGGCGGTTGGCGACAAGAGTCTCTGGGTGGTGTGCCGCTTTGACCCGAGCCGCTTGCATGTGGCCCGGGTCCGGAGCGACGTGCCCGCGCCGCCACCTGCCGGT
>WNEY01000575.1_pt1 | contig 23484 bp, 24 predicted proteins | sample 5400531 | NCBI WGS metagenome assembly WNEY01 (sample SAMN13153338, study PRJNA577476) | soil metagenome | isolation source: 200 cm saprolite under Douglas fir tree site 1 | place: USA:California | collected 2015-04-18
CGGCCCGAAAGCGACCAGCTTCACCGCGATCAGGTTCGACGTGAGCAGCACCGTAACGAAGAGGCTGCTGAGGACGAGCAGGAGGGGCGACGTCGGGACCGTCGATTTCACCGCGCTAGTGTACGGAGCCGTCAGGGCGTAACGGTGAAGGCGATGCGTGAGCTGGTGACGTTGCCGTCGCCGCTGGTGACCTGGACGATGTAATCCTGGACGACGCGGCCGGCTGGAACCTTGACCGTGAGGGTCGCCGGATTGACAAACGTCGGGGCCAGCCCATCGAATCCGCCGCTCGGGCTCGCCAGCGGGATGAATTGGACCCAAAGCAACTTACCGTCGGTAAAGCCGCTGCCCTGGACCGTGACCATCGTGTCCTGCGCCGCCGAGGCGCGGGCCGGGCTCACGGACTGGATGGTCGGTCCGGTAGACGGTACGCTGGTCGTGTCGGTCCCGCGCAGGACCAGGTCGCCTGGCAACGGGGCAAGCGGGACCACGGTGCCAGCCTGGCGTCGCCATTGCGGGATGTCCGTCAGGGCGACGGTGATGGGCAAGGCCCGCCCGCTCGCGATCAGGATGCCCACGACCTTGCCGCCCGGGCCCACGATCGGCCCGCCGATGTTGCCGGGCAGGATGTCAACCCGCAGGGTCAGCTGGGTATCGCTTCGGTTGAGCACGACGGCTGGGGTCGCAGTGCGCAGGTTGACGACCTTGGGGCTCGCCAGCAGCACCACTGGGTCATCCACCTGGAGACCCGCGGGATCGCCGAATGCCAACGGGGTACCGTCATTGCTGGCCCGGACGAGCGCGATCCCCAGGTCGGCGTCGATCCCGATGAGGCGCACCGGATGGGAGCCGCCGGTGTTGTCGACCAGGCGCAGGCTGGCGCTGCCGGTGACGACGCTGGCCGCGGTGAGGAAGTCACCCTGCGGATCGATGAGAAATGCCGTGGCGAAAGACTGGTCATTGACGATCGTCATCACGCCCTGGAGGTCGCGGTCGAGCTCTTCGGGTAGCAGCACGGCGGATGGCGGGGCGGTAGGAGTCGGCGTTGCCACGGGCGTGGGAGCCGGCCGCCCCGCGCTCAGCCATTGGCCGGCCTTGGGCAGCACGACCGCAATGCCGGCCAGCACGAGCGTGATGACCAGCGCCGCGAGCGCCTGGTCCAGCCGGCTCTTCGGAAGACGGGTCACGGTGATTCAACGAAGGACCGCGGCGCTTTCTTGGGCGCGGCCGGTTACCGATATATTCATCACGATGCGGCTGCGGAATACGGAAACGGGTGTGGTGCAGCCGCTGGAGCCCGCCCACCGGCCGGTCCGTGTCTACGTCTGCGGCATCACCCCCTATGACACCACCCACCTCGGGCACGCCTTCACCTATGTCGCCTTCGACGTGCTGGTGCGGGCGCTGCGGGCCGGCGGACAACCGGTCCGCTACGTCCAGAACGTGACCGACGTCGACGACGACATCATCCGCCGGGCGCGCGAGCTGAGCACCACCTGGGACCGGCTGGCGTCCACCGAGACCGCCCTCTATGAGGCGGACATGGCGGCGCTTAACGTGCGGCCGCCCGATGTGTTCCCCAGGGCCAGCCAGACGATTCCGAAGATCATCGACCTCGTCCGCGTACTCGAGGCGCAGGGACATGCCTACCATCGAGACGGCAATGTCTACTTCCGGGTGGGCAGTGTCACCGACTACGGCCGCCTCAGCCGGCTCGGTCGCGAGGAGATGATCAAGCTGTCGGCGCAGCGTGGCGCCGATCCGGACGACCCACGCAAGCAGGACCCGCTGGATTTCGTGCTCTGGCAGGCCAGCGCGCCGGACGAGCCGCGCTGGGAGTCCCCATGGGGCGAGGGACGACCAGGATGGCACATCGAGTGTTCGGCGATGGCGCTGGAACACCTCGGCGAGCAGCTGGACGTGCATGGCGGGGGTGCCGACCTGATCTTTCCCCATCACGAAAGCGAAATCGCGCAGTCGGAGTCGGTCACCGGCGTCCGGCCGTTCGCCCGCATCTGGGTACACGTGGGCATGCTGCGCTACCGGGGCGAGAAGATGAGCAAGTCGCTGCGCAACCTCGTGCTCGTCGGCGACCTGCTTCGGCGCTACGACGCGGACAGCATCCGGGTGCTCTTGCTTCGCCATCACTACCGCGAACCGTGGGACTACACGGAGGACCAGCTGGAGGACGCCGCCGGGTGGACCCAGCGATTGCGGCAGGCGGCGCGCGGCCCGGGGGACAGCGGGGGAGACAGCCCGCTTGCGGTCCAGGCGGCCCTCGAGGATGATCTCGACACGCCGCGCGCCCTTCGTCTGCTCGAGGATGCGGTCACCGGCGGCGACGGCGGCTGGCGAACCGCCGCGGATCTTCTGGGGCTTCGACTGGGAGCCTGAGGAAACGAAAAAGGCGCCCGGGTGGCGGGCGCCTTTCTCAAATGGGGGAGGGAGCTAGTTAGTCGTTTCCTTCGCGCTCGGTCGAGCGGACTTCCGGTTTCTCGGTGTCCTGCTGCTCGACATCCTGCTTCTCGACGTCTTGCTTCTCGACGTCGGTCTGCTTCGCTTCGGGCTGGGTGGACTCAGCCTTCAGTTCGGCAATCGCGGCAGCGTACTCCGCTTTCAGGTTCGCGATCGACTGGCACGCCTCATCAACGATGGCGGTCAGCTGGGCGCTGACAGCCCTGGCGTCTTTCTCGCCATCTTCGTCGGCGTTCTCGGCGGCCAGCTCGTCGATGCTGCTGTTCGCCTCAGCCGTAATCTCAGCGAGGCCGATCGTGGTCTCGGCATTGAGGTCCTTGGCCTCGGTGGCGGCTTCACCCGTTAGGGTCGCTGGGTCGGTCAGCACGACCGTGGCTGCGCAGGTCGCAATGGCGGCCTTGGCTGTCGCGGGCGTAAAGTCGGCAAGGCCCGCCACACTTGTCCACAGTGCGAGGCCGCCGGCAACGATCAGCGCGCCGAATACGTTTCGCTTCATGCACTCTTATACGCACGCGCTCAAGCCGATATTCGTAACGATGTCGCGCCCAGGTGACGCCCGTGCTACACGGCGGCGCTGATAAGCGCGCTCCGGCGTGGAAAAGCGCGCGGTTAGATGAGCGCGCTCCGGCGTGGAAAAGCGCGCGCGTTAGGTGATGCGATGAACCCGCGGTAACCCTGGCGGGGGGAATGCGGGCAGGTCGGCCGGGCCGCGGCGTTCGAGCTCCTCTCGTAAGGCCGCGGTCTCGAGCACCAGCCGCTCGACATCGATCGTCATGCAGCTCGGCCGGTAGGGCTCCAGCTTGGCGAGTCCATGGCCGAGCTTCGCCACGGCCCCGCGCCAGTTACCGCGCCGCCAGTGATAGAAGCCGACCCCGACCTGCAGGATCCCCTGGTAGAGGTAGCGAACCGCGTCCGGCTCGTGGATCCAGATGCCCTCGAGCGTCTCGTGCTGTTCGAAAAACTCTTGCTGGTTGAACTCGTCGATGCCATGCAGCAGGGCATCGGGTGGGGCGTCATCGCATCGGGCGGTGCGGCGGGCCGCCGTCTTTTTCGGGTGGACGCTCATCGGGGTATCTCCCGATGGGCAACCGTCACGCCGAGCTCTGGTTATTGGCGAGTGAGACCTGGTTCTCATCGCCGTCGGGCGATGCGCCCGGCAACTCCAGATAGAAGGTGGTGCCCTTACCCTCGAGGCTGTTCGCCCAGGCGCGTCCACCATGCGCTTCGGCAACCCGACGAAGGAGATAGAGGCCGAGGCCCTGCCCACGCTCGGGTTGCTGTTCGGCGAGCGGAGCGAAGAGTTCCTCCAGCCGATCGGCCGACATCCCGGGGCCATCGTCTTTCACGATCAGTTGATAACGGTCGTGGCTCGCCTGCCGCAGGCGAAGCTGCACCACGGTGGCGCTCCGCGCGTGCTTGAACACGTTGTGGAGCATCTCGTCGAGCGCGGCCTCGAGCAAGGTGGCGTCGCCCCACACGTCCGTCTGGGTGTCGAGCTGGAGGCGCAGCTCCATACCGACGCCGGCCATCCGCTCGCGCGTGCGCCGCGCCGCTTCCTGGGCGACGGCGCCGAGTGAGACCCGGACGGTGAAGGCCAGTTCGAGCGGGAGACGAGAGAGCAGGAGGACCTGGTCCGCGACCCGCATCAGGGTCTCCGACTGCTGGGCGAGGCGCTGGGCGACAAGCGGCATCTCGTTCGCGGGGACCTCATTGTTGCGCAGCCGGTCGGCATAGCCGCGGAGGATGGCGAGCGGCTCCTTGACCTCCTGCGACGCCAGCCGTACGGCCGAGACCGGCGTCCGCGATTGGCCGTTGGGCGGCGTCGATTGCTCCTGCAGCCGGGGGGCGAGCAATCCGGCCACGACCAGCAGCAGATCCTGGTCGTCAGGGGAATAGACCCGTGCGCCTTTGCCCAGCACGGCAAGGGTTCCTGAAAGCTCCCCCATCTTGCCGTGCCAGTTGGTGCCGAGGTAGCTCACGATGCTCAACTGCGCCCGCATCTCCAGGCTCTTGAATGGCTGACGCTTACCCGCATCGCGAACATTGAGGACGCCACCTTCGACCTCGTCCTCGACGCTGGCGAACGTCGACTCCAAAGGCAGGCGCAAGCCGGGCTCGATAGCCGGGCCGCTCGCGACGACGGCAGCCATGATCTCGAGCGTCTCGTCGTCGATCTTGCCGAGAAAGGCGGCGCGGCCATCGAGCGCTTGGACCAGGCATGACAGGGCATGATCGACGAGATCGGGAAGGGGCCGATCGAGATTGGCGACCACCAGGCGGCGGACCACGCTCAGCGAGGACTGGGGGTCAGGGCTCATGAAGGGGCGCCCTCGGTTATAACACGGGCGGCATAGAACGTGACACGCGGCCTTTCCACACCGGGGCCGCTTATGACACGCGGCCTTTCCACACCGGGGCCGCTTATAAAATGGACGACCATTGGCTGAGGTATCCAACGGACGCGCGAACCTGCACCTGCACACCATCTTCAGTGACGGTGAACTCGAGCCGGCCCAGGTTGTGGAAGCCCATGTCGCCGCCGGCTTCAATGCCATCGCGCTGACCGACCACGACACGCTGGCGGGGATGGACGCGCTTGGCGGCCTCGAGGGACGTCCGCCGCGGATGATTGCCGGCGTGGAGCTGTCAATCGAAGATGAGCCGCGCCGCGGGCTGGTCGACGCACATCTACTCGGCTATGGCTTTGCCGTCGGCGATCGGCGGTTGCGGCGCCGGCTGCACGAAGCCAGCGAGGCCCGCGAGGCGCAAAAGGTAGAGACCGTCCGCCGCCTGGCGGCGGCTGGATTCAAGGTGACCTGGGCTGACGTGCGAGTGCGGGCGCGCGGCAACGTGGGGAAGCCGCACATCGTCGCCGCGATCGAAGCGGCGGAGCCGGGTGTCGTCCGCGAGGAGCTCTACGCCGCGATGGGACCCGGTGGTGCGGCCCACGTGCCACGGACAAAAGAGATGTCGCTCGACGAAGGGGTTGACTTGATCGCCACGGCTGGCGGCGTCACCGTGCTGGCGCACCCCGGCGTCTACCGGCATGTGCCCGACCTCGAGGTGTTGTTTCGCACCTGCGCCGTGGCCGGCGTCCTGGGACTGGAGGTGACCTATCCCCAAGCACCCGATGATCCCTACGGGCCGAAGAGCGTGGCCTTGATGGAACGCTTCGCTAAGGTGGCGGCGTCCTATGGATGGGTCGCGACCGGCGGCGACGATTTCCACGGGCCGCAGGTGACGCCGCTGATTCGGCTGGCGGGCTGGACGGCGACGCCGGCGACCTGCGTCGACGAGCTCCTTGCCCGCCGCAGCTAACGGGTCGTCAGGAATCGCCTAATCGCTTCGACGACCGCGTCGGGCCGGTCGAGCGGAAGGAAATGCCCACCCGGGTCGATGACCTCGACCGTCGAGTTGCGGAATTTGTGCTGGAGAACCTCCGCCCAGCGTGGCTCGAGGAAGGCGTCGTTCGCGCCCCATAGGATCAGGGTCGGTGTCTCGATCTCCTCGATATGCTTCGAGCGGCCGACGAGGTCGCGGTTGTTGAGCGCCCGCGCGGCTCGCAAATAGGCGCGGCGGCCGCCAAGATCCTGGAAGGGTCGCGTCCATTCATCGACGACCTCATCGGTGACGCGGCCCTCCGAGACCATGCCCTTCTCGAGTCCCTCCCGCAAACCCTTGCGCATGTCGATGTTGACCATGATCTGGTCCCACACCGGCTCTTTCAACCGCGCGATCACCGGTACCGGCCAGTTGTTGTCGGCCGCGCTATCGATCAAAATCAGCCGGGCCACGCGGTCTGGTTCGTCGACCGCCATCAACTGCGCCACGCCCCCGCCAATGTCGTGGCCGACCACCGCGGCTTGGTGCACGCCAATCGTTTCCATGAAGGCGACGACGTAGCGCGCTTGCGCCGCGATCGAGAGGTCGGCGTCGAGCCGCTTGTCGGAATCACCGTAGCCGAGCAGGTCGGGGGCCATCACATCGAAGGTTGTGGAGAGCGGATCGATGACGTCTCGCCAGAGGTAGGACGAGCTGGGGATTCCGTGCAAGAGCAGCAGGGCCGGGCCCTGTCCCTGGCGGATGTAGGCGATGTCGCCTGCGAAGGTTCGGATCTTCCGCTTGCTTCTTGCGAGCGGCGCCATCGTGATGAGCTCGGTCGTCATCGACGGCGAAACGGTCGGCGTCGAGGTGCGCTCGAGAGGTGATGGCGGCGGGGCGAAGCGAGGCGGCGGCTCGGCGGTCACGGCGGGCGCGCTCTGGGGTGGCGCGGCCGTCGGTGCCACCGGTTGGGTGGCGCGGCGGGGCAGGATGATGTTCGTCGAGCTGGCTCGCGCGATCAGCTGGTTCTGCTGGTCCAGGACATCGGCCTCGGCCACCGTGACCTGCTGGCCGCGCTGCACCACCCGGCCGATCGATCGCAGCATGCCCGAATCGGCGGTGACCGCCCTCAAAAAGTTGACGTGGAGCTCCGCCGTGGTGAAGCCCTCACCTGGCGCCAGCGTGCTGAAGACCGCGAACCCCATCGCACTATCGGCGAGCGAGGTGATCGCCCCACCGTGCACTGTGTTCATCGGGTTGTAGAGCTCGCTGGTCGATGGCATCTCGAAGGTGGCGCTGCCATCGGCCACCGCGATGAAGCGCATGTTGAGCAGCCGCACGTAGGGCGGGGGAGGCACCGCACCACGCAGAGCGGCTTCGAGGAGGTCACGACCCGACGGCTCCGCCGGTGCGGCCATCGCCACGCCATTGTACGGCCGGGCCACCTTGAGCACCGGAACGGTTTTGGTCTCTCCGTGACGCAACTTTTTGGTTACGGCGCCCTCGTAACGGCCGCGTGACGGTCGTGTGATACATCGTCGCGCCGATGCAAGCCATCGTCACTTGGAACAGTTGGTCTTGTGTAGGCCGCGTCGACCTGCAAATAGGGGGAAAGAAAAGGGGGACTTTTCTGAAGTACGCTGCGCCTCGATTTGCAACACACTCCGCTGTGCTGCTGATGGCAGCCGCGATGCCTTGGGTCGTCTTCCATGTGCCGGTCGGCGCCTCCCCCGCGATGGCCGGCGCCACCGTCCCCGGTGTTGCCCTGGCGCAAGCGCCCTTCGGCCGCGCGGTCGACGGCATCGGATGGTCGATGACTGGCTCGCTGGTCGTCCCAGCGCTCCCGGCAACCCCGCCCGCGGACAAGCACCGCGACATCACCTATTACTCGGCGGTCGACGGCGACACGCTCCGGGCCCTGGCGTCGAAGTACGGTTTGTCGGTCAATACGCTCCTCTGGTCGAACCCCAAGCTGGTTGATCGATTGACGGCCGGCCAGGAGGTCATCATCCCGCCGGTGGACGGTGTCCTGGTCAAGGTCGCGGCCAACGACACGGTCGCCTCCCTGGCGCAGAAGTACCGCGCCGAGTCGGACGCGATCATCGAGTTCAACCTGCTGCGCCATCCCGAGACGTTGCCGGTCGACGAGTACTTGATGGTGCCGTACGGTGTCGGCCCCGAACCGGCCTCGGTACCGCAGCCGACCGCCCAGACCATCAACGCGGGCAAGCGCTCCTGGTACGTCACGCCGATCTACTCCAACGGAGGGGCCAGCTATCCCTTCGGCCAGTGCACCTGGTATGTCAACACCCGGCGGCCGGCGCCCTGGGGCGGCAACGCCTGGCAATGGTTTGGGCGTGCGCGCGCCTACGGACGGCCTGAAGGGCCCACCCCCCGAGTCGGCGCCATCATGGTGACCTGGGAGTCACCCTACTGGGGCCATGTCGCTTACGTCGAGCAGGTCTACGGCGACGGCAGCTGGCTGGTCTCGGAGATGAACTACGCGAGCCCGTCCGGCGGCGGCTGGGGACGGGTCAGCTACCGCCACGTCATCCCGGGCACGATTCCGCTGATCGGCTTCATCTACTAAGCCTCGGCAAGCTCTTCGATGACCCGTGCAACCGCCAGCAGGCGGGCTTCGTCCATCGATTGCCCCACGACCTGGAGGCCCACGGGAAGGCCGCCCGCGCGGCCGAAGGGCACGGATAACGCCGGCAGTCCCGTCAGGTTGAAGGGCGCGGTCAGCCGCACCAGGGCGCCATCGACCGGCTCATCGCCAGAACGCCAGCGCGCCGTGCGATCACCGATGACGGGCGCGGTGATCGGCGTCGTGGGCAGGAGCAAGACGTCGACGTCCTGGAAGACTCGACCCAGGGCCGCCCGAAGCCGGCCTCGCACGCGCTGCGCCAGCACGTAGTCGGCGCCGGCGACCAGGGCGCCAAGCTGCAAACGGATCCGAACATCGGCGCCGTAGGCGCGCGGCCGGGTGCGGATCCAGCGGCTGTGGACGGCGCTGGCCTCGGCGCGAAGCGTCACCAGCTGGGTCGCGACCGTCCACTCCATCTCCGGAACCGTCACCGAGCGAACCCGCAGCCCCCAGCGCCGCAACCCGGCGGCCGCGGCGTCAACCTGGTGCGACACGTGCGGCTGCACCTTCTCGACCATCGGTCCTTTCAAGACCCCGACCCGCAGGCCGCGGGTGGATGCTCGCCGTGCCGCCCGTCCAGCATCTACGCCGGTCAGCACATCCAGCAAGAGACCCGCGTCGGCGACGGTCCTCGCGAGCGGACCGGCGTGGTCGAGCGACCACCCGAGCGGGATGGTCCCGTCCAGGGGAATCGCACCGAACGTGGGTTTCAGCCCGACGCAACCGCAGAGCGAGGCCGGGACCCGGATCGAACCACCGGTGTCCGATCCCAAGGCGCCGGCGCAGAGCCCGGCCACGACCGCGATCGCCGAACCCCCGCTCGAGCCCCCCGGGCTGCGGGTGGGGTCGTGTGGGTTGCGGGCCACGCCCCACCACGGGTTGGCGGTGCTGACGCCATACGCAAACTCGTGAAGGTTGGTCTTGCCGAAGATGATGGCGCCGGCTGCCCGGAGCTGTGCCACCGCGGCGGCATCGCGGGCGGGAACCCAGTCCCGCAGGATGCGCGACCCGGCGGTCGTCCTCATGCCCCGCGTCGCAAACAGGTCTTTGACCGCGATTGGCACGCCGAGGAGGGCGCCGGCCTCACCTCGTGCCAGCCGCCGTTCCGCCCGCCGGGCTTCCCGCCGAGCCCGCTCCCCGGGACGGGTGATAAAGGCGTGCAAGCCGCTCGCCTGTTCGATCCGGCGGCTGTAGGCGTCGACCAGATCCAGCGGCGACACCTGGCGCCGGCGGAGCGAGCGGGCGATCTCGACCAGCGGCGCCGTGGTCAGCGCCTCAACTGCCGTCATCCCAATCCTCAGGCGTCATCGCCGCTCTCAGTTGTTCGACCAGTCCCAGGTACCGCTTCCAGGCCGGCAGCAGGTCGGTCACGTCCCGGGCGGTCAGGCGAAGCCCGGCGGCTCGAGCGGCGGCCGCCAGCTGTTCCCTCTCTGTCACCGGCACAGTATGCAATCCGTGGTGGTTCGCCGGTGATCGGCTCCATCATTACTTGCGAGTGCGAAAAAGTTTGACAAGAGTGATTCCCCCGCCCTAAGCTGCCACTGCCGCTTACCGGCTCTTGGGGAGGCGCAGGGTGGCGGTGGCGATGCCGTTCATCCAACTTTTATTGCTGAGGAGCCCGAAACAATGCTGCTTGTGGAAGTCCGCCGCCTCGACGTCGCCCCCAACACCGACCAGTTCTGGACCCTCGTTTCTCGCATCAACGGCCCTGAGTTCATGGGCGTTCTCTACCGGGCGCGCGAAGCGATCTTCGACAGCGCCGGGATCAGCTTCACGCTCGACTTGCTGAACAAGTTCCTCCAGTTCGACGTGACCAAGAGTTGGTCGGCGTCCGACGAGGGAGAGCTCTTCATGGGATCGGCGCCGGTAGTCGGCTGGCTGCGGGTCCGGCGCCCCGGATCCGCCACCTTGCGCGAGCTACGGTCGGACGACGTCCATTTCATGGAGCTCGAGCATGCCGCGAAGCCGGCGTTCATCGAAGTCGGCATGGCCTACCGTGCCGGTACCGAGAAAATCCGCACCGACTTCCTCAAGCGGGTGCGCACCGCCACGCAGGAGGCCCTTGGCCAGGAGGTCGGCACCCCGTCATCATGGCCGGTGCTGGCTCCGGTGGGCAGCCACAACTTCGATGCCATCCGTAAGTCCCGTCAATCGATCAACGAGGCGACGGCGGAAGAGAACCAGGCCATGGCCGCCTTCACCACCCCTGAGATCCGGGCGCTCATCCGCGATCTCGAGCGCGTTGGATCACTGACCGTCTCGGACCTGCCGAAAGTGCTCGGCGAGGCCCAGGGAACGGCGGTCGCCGGGCGGCTCGGCGAGCTCCGGCAACTTGGCCTGATCCAGTCGGAGTACGTAATCGTGTGCTCGCGCACCGGCAACGCTGTGCTGCGCACCGACGACCCCAACAAGCTGCAGAAGATGGCGCCGGACTGGATGAAATGCGCCTGCGGCCGGCCGCTCAACGAGGAGCGGGTCGACCAGGTGATCATGCCGACCGAGCGTGCCACCGCCCTCAACGACAAGGGTCGCTGGATGACGACGCTCGCGACCGCCATCCTCCCCAAGCTGGGCATCAGCCGCGAGCAGGTCATCATCGAAGCCGGCCCGCAGGGCACCGATATCGTGCTCGACCTTAGCGGCGACCTCGTGCTGGTCCAGCTCAAGGATCGCGAATTCAACCTGGCGGACGCCTACGCGTTCAATGCCAAGATTTCGCGCATCAAGGCGGCCGAAGGCGTGATCGTCAGCAATGAAGGTCTGTCGGGCGATGCCAAGAAACTCGTCCAGGAGGAGCTCGGTCCGCAACGGGCACGGATCACGGATCCCTTCCGCATCTCGTTCGTGGAAGGCGTCCAGGGTCTCGAGCACGAGCTCGGCCGCGTCGTTGAGCGCCGTCGTCGCCAGTACTTCCTGCGGGCGCTTGGCGACCTGGCGACGATTCAGGGGCTCAACATTGGTCAGCTGGCGCTGGCGAAGGTCGAGGCTGGTGGCCGCGCCGGCAAGGAGCTGGCCGTTACGCCGGAGGCTGTCCCTGCCGAAGCCTAGGTAACGCCGACTTTGGGTTCGCATGGGAAAGACTGAAACGCCCGCGCGTACTGTTAGAACATGCGAACCCTCAGTCTCGTTATAGGCGGAATAGCCATCCTGGCCGGCGTCGTCTGGATCCTGCAAGGCTCGGGTGTGTTGCCAGGCAGTTTCATGACCGGCCAGCGGATGTGGCTCATCATCGGCATCGTCGTCGCCATTATTGGATTGGCGCTGGCTTACAACGGGATGCGCCGACCCGCCAGCCGCTAACCGCTTGGCCCGTCACCGCCCGCTGATCACCGGCATCGGGGCCGGGGTACTGGCCCTGGGGGCCGACTACCTGGCCCACGCGCTCTTCGCCGTGCCGTTGCTCCCGGAGCAGGCGGGCTTCTTGCTCCTCAAGGTGCTGCCCCTGTCCACCTTCGAGAACATGCTCAAGTTCTTGGGCGTGCTCGCCCGGCCGCTGCTGCTCCTGGCGGTCACGGTCGTCATCATTGCGCTCTACGGCGCGGCGGCGCTGGTCAGTGCCCGGCTGTTTCCGCGCGTCTACGTGGCGGTCGTCACCGCGCTGGCGGTGGTGGTCGGCGCCATCGTTGCCTTCATGGCCTTCTCGCCCGGCGATTCGGCGATCGGCGTCGTAGTCGAGGTCTTGCTGCTCGCGGCGACCATCCTGCTGGTCGATCGGGTCATTGACGGGCTCGCGTCGGCGAGCACTGCGAATGAGGACCGCCGCATCCTGCTGCGCAACCTCTTTTATGGCGCGGTCGGGATCGCCGTGCTCGGCATCGGCTACGCCAACGTGCGACGGTTCACGGCGGCGCTCGCGATGCGCGAGGGGAGCCGAGCCGCGAGTGAAGTGACCGACGTCAACGACTTCTACGTGGTCTCCAAGAATCTTGGCGGTGACCCGGTGGTCGATGCCTCGACCTGGCGGCTCAACCTCGCGACGCGATCGCTCACCTATGAGGAGCTGCTGGCGATGCCCGCGCAACAGCAGGAACTCACGCTGGAATGTATCAGCAACGACGTGGGCGGCACGCTGATCAGCAATGGGATGTGGAAAGGGCCGCGGGTCACCGACGTGCTCGCGCTCACCACCGTGCCCTCGGACGCGGTCTGGATTCTGATGGAAAGTGCCGACGGCTACACCGAGAGCTTTCGGCTGCGCGAGCTGACGCCCGACCACATCCTCGCGACCCATCTCAATGGAGCGCCGCTGACCCCGCAGCACGGCTTTCCGGCCCGTTTCCTTTTTCCGGGCCATTACGGGATGAAGCAGCCCAAGTGGGTGACGCGGATCCGCTTTTCCGCCAGCGACCAGCCGGGGTACTGGGAGAACAACGGCTGGGACGAGCGCGCGATTATCAAAACGATGTCGCGCATCGATCGGCCCGCCGATGGCGCCGCGCTGGCCGCGGGGTCGATCCAGTTTGGTGGCATCGCGTTCGCCGGCTCCCGCCGGATCAGTGCTGTTGAGCTGAGCTGGGACGGCCGCACCTGGCAGGCAGCGGATCTGCACGCCGAGTTCGCTCCCAACGCCTGGCGCTTCTGGCAGCTCACCGCCAACCTGCCGGCGGGACATTACAAGGTCACCGTCCGAGCGCGCGATGGCGAGGGAACATTACAAACGTCGAAGGTCACGGGCACCCTTCCCAACGGCGCCGACGGCTACCACAGCGTCACTCTCGATCTCGCTTAGCGGATCTCAGCCGCTTCTCAGGGCGACTTCAGCCAGATTCGCAAGGAGCCTTTTACCGTAAGGTTCGAGGCGCCAGAAAGGCATGAATCGCCACGTTGTATCAGGCAGGGAGAGGAAGATGTCCTCGATCACGACGCTGAGGTGGGCGTCGACGTTAGGCACGCTGCTGCTGGCGTTGCTGGCTGGCGGCGTGGTCGCCACTTCCCCCAAACCCTCCCAGGCACCGCTACATCCTTCGGTCACGCTGCTGCCGAGCGATGCCACGGTCCAGAGCAAGAGCTATGTCTCGTGAACTCGCGTCCCGACACTTCAGTGCGCTGGGCTCGACCTGCGAGCTGCTGGCCCTCGGGGTGGGCCAAGCGGCGCTCGAGCGTTGCGAGCAGCGGGTGCGTGAGGAAGAAGCTCGCTTCACGCGGTTCGTCACGGACAGCGAGCTCGCCCGCCTGAACGCCGGCGACGGCCGCTATGTTCCCGTGAGCCCGGAGATGTTTGCCATGCTCGAGGCCGCACTCTGGGCCTATCAAGAGAGTGGGGCATTGGTCAACGCCGCCATCCTTCCCGCGCTGACGGCGGCCGGCTACGACCGCCCTTTCCGTCAGGGCCTAACGCATCCCGGATCAACAGAGCCCATGCAGGTTCCAGGCCTGCCAGAAGTCCTGATTCTCGACGCGGCCACCCGCTCCGTCGCGTTGGCCCCGGGAGCGGCACTCGACCTGGGTGGGATCGCCAAGGGGGCGCTCGCTGACCTCCTCATCGATGAGCTTGGTGACGATGCGGTCTGCAACCTCGGCGGCGACGTCCGCGTGCGCGGCAACGGGCCCGAGGGCGACGGCTGGCACATCGGACTCTGCGATCGCTCGGCCGTGGCGGTGCGAGATGGCGCCGTCTGCACCAGCGGCACCACCCGGCGTCGGTGGGGTCAGTCGATGCATCACCTGATCGATCCCAAGACGGGCATGCCGGTCAAGACCGATCTGGCCGAGGTCTCCGTGATCACCGACTGCGCCTTGCGCGGCGAGGTTTACGCAAAATGCGCAATGTTGCTAGGCGCGTCCGCCGGTCTCGCCTTCCTCGAGTCGCGCGGCGTTCGCCATGCGGTCGTGCCGGCGGCCGGTAACGGCGACGGTCTTCTTCCGGCTGCCGCGTGAGCCTCGACCAGCTGCTCTGGCTGACGTCACGCGCGTCGGCGCTCACCGCCTTCTTTGTTTTGGCGGCGACGCTCGTTACCGGCCAGGCATTGCGCAGCGCGATGTTCGAAGGCGCCGTGCGCAATCGGGACCTGTCGAACCTGCACCGGTTCCTGACTGTCTGCTGGGTGCCCTTCGTGGCACTGCATGTGCTGGCGATGATGCTCGATTCGGTTGCGCGAATCGGCCCACTCGACCTCGGGATTCCCTTTCGGGTCTCCTACGCGGCGCTGCCGATCGGGCTGGGAACGATCGGCTTCGACCTTCTTCTGATCGTCACCGTCACCGGCTACCTGCGAGGTCACCTCGATCCGGCCGCGTGGCGATGGCTGCACCGGCTGTCATACGTGATGTTCGGGGTCTTTCTCCTGCACGCCTTGCTGGCGGGCACCGACTTCGCCCGGCCCGTCGTGCTCGCTCCGGCAGCCGCCGTGGTGGCCTTCATCGCGATCACGAGCCTGGCTCGCCTGGTCTTCGGACGCCTGAAGACAACCTCCGGTTAGACTCGGGCTCACAAGGAGTGGATCCATGGCGACGGGCGATTACCTTCGTGCGTGCGGTCGACGAGCGTGCCGCCGAGCAGGTCGTTCCCTTTCGCTGGGGCCGTGCGCTGATCAACCGGCGCCTCGAGCTGGTGCATGATCTCAACTACTTGATCGTGGACCGCGTCGATGGCGCCGACGTTGGGGCGCTCACCGCCGACGCCAATCGGATCCAGGGCGAGGCCGGCATTGCGCACCGTCGCGTCAACGTCGACCACCAGGCCGCCGCGGACCGGCTCGCGCCTTCGTTTGCGGCGGCTGGCTACAAAGCGGAGCGTTTCGTTGTGATGGTGCATCGCCGGTCTCCCGGTCGGCAGGCCGACACCAGCGGTGTGCGGGAAATCGACTGGACGCAGGTGCGCCCAGCCCGTGAGCTCGAGTTACGGCAGCAGCCCTGGGCGGTGGCGGCCGCGCCAGGTCTGGTCACACAGATCCTCGCCAAACACGAGCTCACCGCGAGCCGCATCCACACGCGCTACTTCGGGGCGACCGTCGACGGCGGCATCGTCTCGTCCTGCGAGCTTCGAACCGAGGGCGGCGTCGCACAGATCGAGACGGTGGAAACGCTCGAAGCCTACCGCCGGCGCGGGCTCTCGCGCGCGGTCGTCAGCGCGGCACTCGAGGCCGCCAGCGGGTACGGCTTCGTCTTCCTCGTAGCCGACGCCAACGACTGGCCGCAGGAGTTCTATCGCCGGCTTGGCTTCGACCAGGTCGGCATCGAGTCGCGATTCCTGCACCTCCCCGATGGCTGACGATCAGCCGCTCGAGCCCAGCCCGCAAACGTTAGGCTGAAGGTGCGTCGGCGATTGCTTTCGGCAGCGAGGCCAATCCCAGGAGGACTGCGATGCGTGTCATGGATGTCGTTAACGAGGCAAAGGGTGCGATGCGGGCGAGCGAAGTCTTCGGTACGCCCTACGAGAAGAATGGCATCACCATCATTCCTGCGGCGAAAATCGCGGGCGGCGCGGGTGGGGGCGGGGACCAGCAGAATCCGCAGGCGGGCGGTGTGGGATTTGGCGTGTCCTCGCGACCGGTCGGCGCCTTCGTGATCAAGGGTGGGGACGTCAGGTGGCAGCCGGCCCTCGACCTGAATCGGGTCATCCTGATGGGCCAGGTGGTCGCGATCGTCGCGCTGCTGACCGCTCGGGCAATCGTGAAGGCGTCGACGAAGCGCCGCTGATGGCCAGTCCGACCACCATCGACCTCGACCTCCAATCCGTCCGGAGGCAGTTTCCGGCGCTCGCCCTGAAGATCGAGGGACAACCGGTTGTGTACCTCGATAATCCTGCCGGCACGCAGGTGCCCCAGCGGGTGATCGACCGCACCGCGGAATACTGGCGCACGATGAACGCCAACCGTGGCGGAGCGTTCGTTACCAGCGAGCAGACGGACGACTTGATCGCTCAGGTTCGGCAGGCGGCCGCGGTCTTCCTCAACGCGGCCTCGGCCGACGAGATCGTCTTCGGTCCCAACATGACGACGCTGACCTTCGCTGTCAGCCGGGCCATCGGGCGCGAGCTGCGCCCGAGCGACGAGATCCTGGTCACGCGACTCGAGCACGACGCCAACGTTTCGCCATGGCTGGCGTTGCAGGAGCAAGGCGTCATCGTGCGCTTCGTCGACATCGCGGTTCCGGAGTGCACGCTTGACATCGAAGACTTCGAGCGCCAGCTCGGCCCGCGGACCCGGTTGGTCGCGGTGACCCACGCCTCCAACGCGGTCGGCACCATTCCGGACCTGGCGGCGATTTCTCGAGCCGCCCACGCCGCGGGCGCCTGGGTCTGGGTGGATGCCGTCCACTACGGCCCGCACGGCCCGATCGACGTGCGCGCCATCGACTGCGACTTTCTCGTCTGTTCGAGCTACAAGTTCTACGGGCCGCACCAGGGCCTCCTCTACGGCCGGCGCGAGCTGCTCGAGCGGCTCCGTCCCTACAAGGTTCGCCCGGCGAGCGACGAAGGCCCGAGCCGATGGGAGACCGGCACTCAAAACCACGAGTGCCTCGCCGGCATCCTCGGCGCCTTTGAATACCTGGCGGACCTCGGTGGCGCGGATCGGCTGGTTCGCCCAGCGCTGGAAGCCGCCATGGTCCGCATCCAGGCCCACGAGCGGGCCCTGGCGGCACGGCTGATCGACGGCCTTCAGCAAATCAAGGGCGTTCAGATCTATGGGATCACCGACCCCGAGCAGCTGGACCGGCGTGCGCCGACGGTGTCGCTGACGTGGTCGCCGCATCGCCCTGAGGACTTAGCCCGCTGGCTCGGAAGCCACTACGTGTTCACCACGCATAGCGATCACTATGCGACCGAGTTGATGAATCGGCTGGGTCTGGCGGAGCAGGGTGGCACGCTGCGCATCGGGGTCGCCCACTACAACACCGCCAGCGAAGTCGATCTCGTCCTGGAGTTGCTCGCCGGCTACCATCCGTAGCCGATCAGATACTGATCAAGAGCACCCCAGCCAGGGCCAGGACGATCCCGAGCTGTTGCAGCCGGGCCATTCGCTCCTTGAGCACGATCCGAGCCAGGATGACCGTGGCTACGGGGTAGAGCGACGAGAGAATGGAGACGATGCTCAGGAGGCCGATCGTGGTCGCAAAGGCGAAGAAGACATCGGCCGAAACATCAAGAACGCCGACGGCAAACAGGGATGGCACGTCGGCTCGCCCAACCTTGAGGCGCGATCGGAACGCCAGGCCCAGGAGCAGCAGCGCCAACACGCTGCCGGTTCGGGTCGCGAGCACACCCCATACGGGATCGGGCCGGCTGGCATAACGGATCGCCACCAGGAACACGCCGAACGCCAGCGCCGCCAGCAGCGCCAGGCCCACACCGGGTACCAGCTTGCGTCCTGCCTGCGGCCGCCGATCGAAGGCCAGCAGCGCGATCCCGGCGAGGGTCACGACGATGCCCCCGAACTGCAGGACGCTCGGTCGTTCGCCCAGCAGCAGGCCAACGATGATCGGGACCACCGGTCCGGTCGCGGCAATCGTGGACACCACGCTGACCACACCGATCGCCATCCCGCGATAGGCAGCCGACAGGCCGACCAGGCCGGCCAGCCCGGCAACGACGCCGGCCACGATCCAGGGGCCGGGCGCGATCGGGACGCCGCGGATGATGACGATGGCGGCGATCAGCAGGAGCGTCGGCGGTTGGGAGACGAACAGCACCGCGAAGGCGCCCAGGCGCCGGGTTTTGAAGCCGCCGATGAAATCACCAACGCCCCAGCTCAGGCTGGCGGCCAGCGCCAGCAGGACGGCCGTCAGTGGGCGACCCGGCGAACGGCGGTGCTGGTCAGGAGATCGCCAAGCCGCTGACGGCGGCGATTGCGCAACACCACGACGGCATCGATCGGCCACAGGGGGAAGGCGACGCCGACCAGGTTGCGCACGGCCGCCCGCCACCACCCGGGCACGCCCTCATTGGGTCCGTACACCGAGATGCCCATCAGCGTCTTGCCGATCGTCTGGCCGGTGCGCGCCTCGATGGGGACGCGATACACCAGGGCGATAACGGCCAGCAGCAGCAGGCCCTGGGGGTCGAGGACGATCTCGGTACTGTCCAGCCCGGATACCGCCGTCAGGATCAGGAGCGCGACCGTGAACACAATGGCCAGGTCGATCAGGCCGGCCCATACCCGGCGCACCAGCGGATATTGACGCCACGCGCTGGCGCGGAAAATCGCCGCGTCGATCGTGTCCGCCATATCGCGGCGCACACCTAACACGATCGGGTCCAGGGCTGAAAGCGCGCCGCGGCGTGCCAACCAGCGCACCGAAAGAATGAGCGCGAGCGCGGCGAGGACCGTCACGGCGATGACGAAAAATCGGTGCTCGGCCCGGTGAAAGAGCCGGACGGCGGGCTGGCCGGCCAGCGCCCCGAGCCCAACAAAGAATGCGACGTACACGACAACCGATGGGATCAGGCCCGCGGCAAAGGTGAGGCGAGGCATCTTGCTGACGCCCGCCACCTGGGTCGTGCTGATACGCAGCCCGGGAATCAGCCGGCCAATGAAAACCGCCAGCGGCCCACGACGCCGGAGCAGGTGGGTCGCTCGTTCGAGCGCGGGCCGGAAGCCCAACGCGTCCGCCGCCTTCAAAAGGGCGGGCCGACCGACGGCCGCGAAGACTTCGCGGCCAAGCATGGCGCCCAGCACGGTAGCCGCAAGGAGCGCGGCCACCATCGGAACAGGCTCCACCGTGTCGCTGGCGATCGCGATCCCGGCGATGATCAGGAGCAGGTCGCCCGGCGCGAAGGGGACTGGGATCCCGGTTTCTTCGATGAAGACGAGGCCCGCGATCACGGCGATCAAGAGGTCGCCGCTCAGGCTGGCGATCGAGGTAATGGGGTTCATTCGGCGATCGTGGGGCTGGGGTCGAAGCCGTGATCCCGAAAGGGAATCCGTAACGTCGCCCACGTCCGCACGGGGTTTGAGGCTAGCAGGTGGCCGCCTACAAAGCGTCATGCGGGACGTAAGGCTCCGCTGTTACGTTGGCGTCACCGAATCATGCGCCAGCCATCATCGCCGCGTAACCCGCTGTCAGCCTTCCATCGTCCGCTGGTGGCCCTACTGGCCGCTACCGGCCTGGCGCTGGCCGGTCTGCCGACTATTCCGGTCCTGGCCGCATCCAACCAGGCCCACCTCGATCGCGAGGTCCTCAAGGCGATGCAGGCCGGGCGTTCTATCAACGTCATCGTGGTCGCCCGCGGCGATCTAAGCGTCCTGGAGGCCGATCTGCGGCGGTCTGGTCTGAAACGCACGGTGCGCGTCCCGATCGCTCACGGGGTCGCCGTCCAACTCACACCCGCGTTCATCGACCATTTCCGCGCCGACGCGAACGTCGCCCGCCTCATCTACGACGCTCCCGTCAGGCTTACCGATACGCCTTTCAACCCGACAGCACTCGCAACGGCGTACCCGGCGGTGGTTGACGCCCTCCCAGTCTGGAGCAATCCGCTGGCGCCGCTCACCGGTCAGGGGATCGGGATCGCCGTAATCGACAGCGGCGTTGCGTCGCATCCGGACCTGGGCAATCGCGTGATCGTCAGCCAGAACTTCAATCCGAACGTCAATGGCAACGATGACGCCTACGGCCACGGCACCGCGGTCGCCGGCATCATCGCTGGTAATGGCACCGCCGGCCTCGGACAATACATCGGTGTCGCGCCGCAGGCGAACCTCATCAGCCTGCGGGTGAATGACGGCACCGGCGGTGCGCCCACCTCGGCGATCATGAACGCCATTATGTGGGCGGTCGTCAACCGGAATACCTACAACATCCGCGTGATCAACCTGTCCTTGCAGGCATCGGTGCAGGAGTCCTACCGCACGAGCCCCATCGACGCGGCCGTGGAGTATGCCTGGCTGAAAGGACTTGTCGTGGTCGTCGCCGCCGGCAACAGTGGGTCCAACAGCGCGCTCTACGCGCCGGCGAACGATCCGTACGTGATCACGGTGGGCGCGACCGATGACCAGGGCACCGTCGCGACGACCGACGACACGCTGGCGGGTTTTTCGAGCTACGGTGTGACCCAGGACGGCTTTACCAAGCCAGACTTCGTCGCGCCCGGCCGGCACATCATCACCACGCTCGCCCCCAACAGCAGTTTCGCGCTGAACTACCCGAGCTTTCTGGTCGGTTCGCAGTACATCCAGCTCAGCGGCACCTCGGTCGCGGCCCCGGTCGTCAGCGGCGTCGCGGCGCTCTACATCGAGAGCAATCCGACGGTGCGCCCCGGACAGCTAAAAGGCGTGCTCCTGGCAACCGCTAATCGGCTGGGAGTCGCCGGTAGCGGCGCCGGGTACCCGGACGCCCAGCATGCGATCACCTATCTCGGCCTGGTCGGGAATGCCGATCACGGCCTGGATCCGAACGACTACCTGAAGGTCCTCTACATGGCGGCGCACAGTCTGACGGTGCTGCCCGTCGTCTCCTGGGACAGCGTTTCCTGGGACAGCGTTTCCTGGGACACCGTGTCGTGGGACAGCGTCTCATGGGACGCGGTGAGCTGGAGCAACTAGCGATGGCCAGGGGTCGACTCTCGACCGCCGCCCTCGCCTACATCGCCGGCGTCAGCGTTGCCGCGGTCGCTGCTGCGCTGATGTTCTGGCACAGCGAGGGCCCCGCGGCCAGCTTCGCCGTCTTCGCCGTCCTCGCCGGTCTGGGCATGCTGGCGCACGCCTACCCGGTGCAGGGGTTCCGTCACCAGGCCTACCAGGTGACCCTGCCCTTCATCGTTGTCGCGGGCGCCATCTTGAACGCCTGGCAGCTCGTGGCGTTCATCGTCCTGATCCACCTGGCCGAGCAAGCCCGGCTGCGCCGGCGGCTCCACATCCAGTGGTTCAACGTCTGCAACTACTTCGTCAGCGCGGCCGTGGCTGCCGCCTTCTACCACCGGGCGACGGCGCTTCTCCCGGATGGCGCTCTCGGTCAGGTCGCCGCCGCCCTGGCGGCGGGCTGTGCCTTCGTCACGCTCAACCGGGTTCTGCTGGCCGGGGTGCTGTGGCTTGGCCGCGGACTGTCGCCGCTCGCCTCGGGGCTTTTCCAGCCGGAGTTGCTGGCCGCCGACCTGATCACCGTCTGGATCGCCGGCCCAATGCTGGTCCTCACGCTGGAGGCAGGCCCCTGGATGATCCTCGCCACCGCGGGCCCGCTGTTGCTGGCGCGCCTGGCGCTGTCGGCGATGCTGGCACGACGCGAGGCGCAGGTGCAGCCGGTCCAGGCAAGGGCCGCCTGAGGTCGATGAACGATCTCCCGCGCGCGGCGCGGATTTATGTCGTAGCCGTGCTCGTGGCGGCGGTGATCGGCGGCATCGCCGGAATTCTGCTGGCGCCGCCGCGGCTCGATCGGCTGCCGGTCGCCATCGTGCTCCTCGTGTGCGCGACGATCGCGCAGCAGTTCAAGGTCAAGAGCCCCAAGCACCAGTCCTACTACACAACGACGGTCTTTTTCTTCGCCGGGGCCGTTCTCCTCCATCCGGCCTACATCGTCGCCATCATCCTCGCCGCCCACGCCGTGGAGTCACTCCGCGTGCGCTACCGCTGGTACATCCAGGCTTTCAACGTCGCGAACTTCGTGCTTTGCTCGATCGCCGCCGGCGCGATCGCTGGCATTGGCCAGCCAACTGAGCCTTCGAGCACAGGAGGCGCCGTCTTTTACGTGGCGCTCGCGGGGTTGACGTTTGTTGGCCTCAATCACTTTCTGACGGCCCTGGTGATCATGTGGGCGCGCGGCGTCTCCATTTCGCGCGCCGGCACCATGGATTGGGAGAACGTGGGGACCGACCTCGCGTTGATGTCGGTGGGCGCGCTCGGATCGTTACTCTGGCTCAAGAATCCCTGGCTGGTGCCGCTCTGCCTCGGCCCACTGTTCTTGATCTACCGATCGCTGCTCGTCCCGAGCCTCAAAGAGGAGGCGCGGACCGACCCGAAGACCGCGCTGGCCAATATGAAGCACTGGAACCAGCTGGCGCAGGCAGAGGTCGAGCGCGCCCGTCGTTTCGGCCGTCCCCTTAGCGTCGTGCTCGCTGACTTCGACCTGCTCCGTGACGTCAACAATCGATATGGCCACCTGATGGGCGACCAGATGATCCGGCGCGTGGCCGATGCGATCCGAGCGTCGCTGCGCGAGTACGATGTGCCGGCCCGTTTCGGCGGCGACGAATTTGCCGTCCTCATGCCGGAAACCACGCTCCCCGAGGCGATGGCCGTCGCCGAGCGAATCCGGCGCGAGGTCGAGTCGATCGTGCTCAAGAGCGGAGATGGCTCGGTCCCGGCGAGTGTCAGCATCGGGGTCGCGCTGTTCCCCGCACACGGACGAACCGCGTCGGACCTGCTGGCCGCGGCCGACCGCGCCGTCTATCAGGCCAAGGCGCTGGGTCGTAACCGCGTCTGGGCGTTTGCCGAGCGCGAGGACGAGAACGTGCGGCCGATCATCGTCACGGCGCCCTCGAGGCGCGAGGCGAGTTAGGCGCTACTTTTTTGGCCGCCGGCTGCCGCGTCGGTCGCCGTGCGCGCGCATGAAGGTGTAAGTCTTTTCTGCGGCATAGCCTTTGTGCACGGCGTCCTGGATGCGCGGCCAGAACTCTTCCTTGACCCAGTTGCGGGCGATCAGCACCTCGACACCGGCCAGTCGAAGGTCTCCTTTCTCGAGGTCGGAGGTCGTATCGCCACGTTGCAGGGCGCGCACCGCATCAAGGCTGAGGTTCGGAAGGAGCCATGCGCTGGGGATGAGGACCTCGGCCTGCCCGCGCGCCTCGTCTGGCACGGAGCAACTATAAACGGGAGGCGGCGGTAATGCAGCCGCCTCCGGTGTGGGAAAGGCGGCGGACGGTTATGCTGCTGACGTGTCGGTGCTGAAAACGCTCCACGTGTTCGGAGCGATCTTCCTTCTCGGTGGTGTCACGACGCATGCTTTGCTCCGGCCGATGGCGGGTCGTGCGGCCGACGTGGCGCAATTGGCGCTCTACGAGTTCGCCTGGCGCGTGCAGCTGGCCATGGTCTATGTGGGCTCGGCGTTGGTGTTGATTACCGGCCTCCTATTGTGGATCGGGCACTTCAAACTCTTCACCGGGTGGCTTC
>WNEY01000577.1_pt1 | contig 23471 bp, 22 predicted proteins | sample 5400531 | NCBI WGS metagenome assembly WNEY01 (sample SAMN13153338, study PRJNA577476) | soil metagenome | isolation source: 200 cm saprolite under Douglas fir tree site 1 | place: USA:California | collected 2015-04-18
GTACCGGTGACGTTCGTGCACGAGTTCCAGCACATGATCAGCTTCAATCAACATTTCCTCCTGCACTGTACGGTCGCCGGGTGCACGGCTCCCCCCGAGGACCTATGGCTCAACGAGGGGCTGTCGCATTACGCCGAGGAGAACGGCGGGCGCACCTTCCTGCCGGACTCGGGGACCTTCTGCCGCTACGTTTTCGGGGATCTCTACAACTCGGCGCAGTACTTCACCGCGCCGCAGAACTACTTCCTGGTCGACACCGCCGGTATCGGGGGCCTCGCGAACCGCGGTGCGTACTGGCTGTTCGTGCGCTATCTCGTGGACCAGGTCGGCGCTACGCTCGGGTCGGCCGACTCGGTGACGCGGCGGCTGGACAGGACGGCGCTCATCGGCGCGGCAAACGTGACCAACGCCACGGGCGGCACGGCGTTCCCGACCGTCCTCGCGCGCTGGGCGCTCGCGAACTACGTCTCCGATCTGCCCGGCTTCACCGCGCCTCCGGAGCTGCGGTACGTGACGTGGAAGTTCCGCTCGGACTATCAAACGATGAAGACCGCGTGCGGAGCCTTCTTCAGTACCGGCAACCTGCCGAGTCAGTTCCCGCTCACGCCGTCCGTGGTTGACGGTAGTGCGGCGCTCGCCGGCATGTTGCGCGCGGGGTCGGGCAGCTACTACCGGCTGCAGCAGGCGGCGAGCGCGCCCGGGTTCACGCTGTTGTTTTCCAACAGTGCAGGTGGCGCGCTACGCACGACACTGGTTCCGCGGCTGAATGTGATTCGACTTCAGTAATGAAAGGGCGTCACGACGGTGTTACGCGACGGTTTCTCGTGACGCTTCTCTGCAACGCAGTGGCGGTGTCACCGCTTTCCGCCCAGACCGGATCCGTGCTGGCGCTGGCCCCTGGCTCCGCCCGCGCGGCCGGCATGGGCGGCGCGGGGGCGGCGATCGTCGGCGACGCTGGCGCCATCTTCGCGAACCCGGCAGCGCTCGCCACCATCCACCACCTTGCGGTCGAAGGATCGTACGAGTCTTACCCGTCGGGATCGACCGTCTCCACTGCAGCGCTCGCGCTGCGCGTGGGTCGTTTCACGTGGGGGGCCGGTGCCGCGGCATTGGGGCCGAGCTACACCTCGGCCGACCTGCTCGGCGTCTCTTCGCTCGTGCTCCGCTCGGGGATGGTGGCGCTCGGCGCGACTGCCAAGTACGCGCGTGAGACGCTCGGCGGCGCCCGGGTCGACGCCTGGGCCGGAGATGTCGGCCTCGCCATTGCGATCTTCGATTTGGCGGCACTGGGCGTGAGCGTGCAGAACATCGGAGGCGACTTCGGTCCGGCGGCCGGGGGGGTGCACCTCCCACAACGCAAGCGGGCGGGGTTCACGCTCAATTACGTCGATCCTCAGGGCACGCTGCGGCTCCTCACGACTCTCGAGGGCCAGTGGCCGTCGGGAGGAAGCGCCTTCGTCGTGCTGGGTATGGAGGGCGGCGTGGTGGCACGCGGCATGGGGGTCCTCGGCCGGATCGGATACGTCGGCCACTCAGGCGTGACGAGCGCGTCGCCGTTCACAGCCGGTGCGAGCCTGGAGCTCGGTCACCTGCATCTCGACTACGGGTTCCGGGCGGACGACGCGCTCGGCGCGAGACACCGCATGGGGCTGCGATGGATGCCGTGATCGAGCGCCGCCCGCCGAACTGGGGCCGGGTCGGGCGGCGCCTGCTGGCATGGGTGCTGATCGGCATTCCCGTCCTGCTCGCGGTGGCGCTGGTGGCGAGTGCCGACGCGCGCTACCTCGCGCGCGCCGGCGTCGAGGAGGCGGGGATCCTCCTCAAGCGGCGGGCGATCGCGAAGCTCGTCGCCGATCCGAAAACCGACCCGGCGCTACGCCAGCGCCTGCAGCTCGTGCGCGCGGCCCGCGCGTATGCGGCGGATTCGCTGGGTCTGCTCGTCGGCGAGACGTACACGAGCTACGTGAACGTCGGGCGGGACACGCTCCTCCTCGTGCTTTCCGCGTCCCGCCGTGACCGGTTGCGCGAGCATGTCTGGCGTTTCCCGATCGTCGGCGCCGTGCCGTACAAGGGTTTTTTCGACTTCACCGCGGCGCGCCGCGCCGCCGCGGACCTGGAGCGCGACGGGCTCGACACCTACCTCCGTCCGGCCGGCGCGTTTTCGACCCTCGGGTATTTCTCGGACCCGCTCCTGTCGACCGTTATGGAGCGCGACACGATGGAGCTCGTCGCCACGGTCATCCACGAGCTGGCCCACAACACGCTGTATCTGAAGAGCCAGACGCCGTTCAACGAGAGCTTCGCCAGTTTCGTGGGCTACCGCGGCGCCCAGGCGTTTTTCCGCTCGCGCGGCGACACCGTCGACGCGAAGCGCGCCGCCGCGCGCTGGCGGGACGAGCGCATTCTCGACCAGCTCTACGCGGAGCTCGCCCGCCGCCTCGATTCGGCATACGCGGAGGGACCGACCGGGGCGGCGCTCGAACGGGCACGTGCCACGCTCTTCGCGTGGGCGCGGGCGCAACTCACGGGTCCGGTGGGGCAATCCCTCGAGACGTACGATTGGCGCTGGTTCGCCCGGGCGCCGCTCAACAACGCGGTGGTGATCGCCCAGCGCCTGTATCGGATGAACCTGAACCTGTTCGAGGAGGTGTACGTCCATTCGAAGGCGGACTTGAAGGAAACCATCCGCGCGATTCAGGTGCGCGTGTTCACGCAGCCGGGACAGGATCCGTATGAGGCGTTGTACTCCAGAGGCGGAGGATAGGGCTGCTCTACGCCGTCTCAGTTTCCGCGAAGTCTCTCCGCCTCCGCCACGCGCTGCAGCGCAATCGCATATGCCGCGGTGCGGAACGTCACCCCCTTCTGCTTCGCCAGATCGCGCACCCCGACGTAGGCTTTCGTGATGGTCGCCTGAAGCTCGCGATTCACCTGCTCGTGGGTCCAGCGGTACTGCTGGAGATTCTGCGCCCATTCATAGTAGCTGACGGTCACGCCGCCGGCGTTCGCGAGAAAATCGGGGATCACGGAGATGCCGCGCTCTTCGAGGATGAGGTCGGCCGTCGGCGTGGTGGGCTCGTTCGCGCCTTCCACCACGACCTTGCAGTCGATGGTTCGAGCATTGGCTTCCTTCGTGATGACGCTGCCGAGCGCGGCGGGGACCAGCCAGTCACAGGGAACGGTCCAGAGCTGCTCATTGCTGATCGCCTTGCCGGCTTTCCATTCCGACACGGGTTTCCGCCCCGCGGTGTGGGCCAGTAGCCCCGGGATGTCGAGACCGCCTTCGTTCACGACCCCGCCGGAAACGTCGGAGACGGCGATGACCTTCGCGCCGGCCTCGGCATGCAGCAACCGCGCGAGGTGCCCCCCGACGTTACCGAACCCTTGGATGACGACGCGGCTGCCGTTGAGCGGGATGCCGAAGTCGCGCGAGTACTCCATCATCACGTACATGACGCCTCGACCGGTGGCCTCCTCGCGCCCGAGCGAGCCGCCCAGTGAGATCGGCTTCCCGGTCACGGCCGCGGGCGTGTAGCCGTGGCGGCTCGAGTATTCGTCGAGGATCCAGGCCATGACCTGCGCGTTGGTGGCGACGTCGGGCGCGGGGATATCCCGGTAGGGGCCGAGCACGATGGAAATGCGCTGCGTGAAGCGGCGGGTGAGGCGCTCCAGCTCGAGCTTCGAGAGTTGCTTCGGATCCACCGCGACGCCGCCTTTCGCACCGCCGAACGGGATGTCCATGAGCGCGGTTTTCCAGGTCATGATGGTCGCGAGGCCCAGCACCTCGTCGTGGTCCGCGTCCGGGTGATAGCGGATGCCGCCCTTACAGGGACCGCGCGCTCCGTTGTGCTGGATGCGGTAGCCGGTGAACACCTCGATCCGCCCGTCGTCCATACGCACCGGGACTTCCACCTGGACCTCGCGGAACGGGCGCTGGAGAATGCGCCGCATGTAGTCATCGAGGTTGATCAGGTTGGCGGCGCGCTCGAACTGGCTGTCGACGATCGACTTTCCCGTCATCGTGCGCGAGGGTCGGCCGGTGGCGGTCAACGAGCCTCCGTGGGGATCAGGCAGTCTTGAGTCGGCGACCGGCCAAGCGGCCGGCCGGATGCTGTGCTTCGGACAGCGCGTGGGCGACGTTCGGCTGCCGCATCTGCCGCCCCGCGGCGTCGGCGAGCACGCCGATCACGTCGGCGCCCGTGGCAGCTGGCTCGGGGAGGTGCTCGAGCACGAACACCAGCCCGCTCGCGTGCTCCGCCACGGCGGTCGTCAGGGTGGACCAGCCGGTGTCCGCGGGTTGAGGGCTCTGGGCCACCACCAACGGGCAGGCGGCGGGATCGAACCCGGTGCGTGTGACGAGCGGTGCTCCCAGCGCATCCGCCATGGTGCGCCACACCGGCAGGGCGGGCCCGAGCGCGACGATCTGGCCGAACCGCCACCGGGAATCCCGCGTGAGGTCGGCGAAGGCGGCGGCGAGACTCGCATCGTCGGGGACCGCCGTGGCCTCGTCGGAGGCGAGCACGACGGTGCCGGTCTCCGCGAACCAGCGCTCGGCGGGCGTCAGCGCGTCGGGCCGGCGCGGGGCGTAAAACCCGTAGCGTTGGGTGGCGGCGATCTCCCGCTCCGCCGCGGCGCGTTGCTCCGGATGCTCGGCCGCTTGAGCGGCCCCCTCGTACGCCACTTCCGCCGCCTGGTAGCGTCCGGCGTCGCGCAGAATCCGTCCGCGCAGCCGCAACGTCTCGGTGTGGGGTTCGAGGGCGAACGCCCGGTCGAGCGCGAGCAGAGCGCGGTTCCGGTCGCCCAGCCGGAACGCCGCGTAGCCCAGCTCGTGCCACACGAGCGCGAGGTCCGGATCGAACTCGAGCGCCTGCTCCAGCGTGGCGAGGGCTTCCCGATAGCGCGTGAGCTCGATAAGCGCCGCCCCCTTGAGCGCGAGCGAGAACGCCGAATCGCCGAACTGGGCCCGTGCGGCCTCGGCCAGCCGCAGCGCGTCCTCGGTCCGCCCCTGACGGCGCAGCAGCTCGAAGCACTCGGCCCACCCGGGTTTCAGATCGGGATGCTCCGCCAGCAGCTCGCGGTACGCCTTTTCGGCATCGGCGACGCGCCCTTCGCGGACGAGATAGCGGGCCCGCGCCATCGCGCGCTCGCTCGGCGCGTCCGGGAACAACTCGTATGACGCGGTCGTCCGCATGGCGCGAATATACCCGCTGGTCGGTCGCTGGCTAGCCGCGCATCTTGAGACGTCTGGACGTCCGGCTATTTCGTCGTCTAGATTCTTCGCGCTATGGACCCGATAAACAGAGACCGCCTCCTGCGCGAGCTCAGGGACTTTCTGCGTATTCCATCCGTCTCGACCAACGCGTCCCACAACGCCGACTGCCGCGCGGCCGCGGAGTGGGTGGCCGGCGAGCTGCGTCGGCTCGGCTGTCGCGAGGTACAGTTCCTCGCGAGCGGCACGCACCCGGTGGTGTGGGGCGTCGGACCCGAGGTGCCTGGCGCGCCGACGCTCCTCATCTACGGCCACTACGACGTGCAGCCGCCCGAGCCGCTCGACGAGTGGACCACGCCGGCGTTCGAGCCGACGGTGCGCGACGGCAAGCTGTTCGCGCGCGGTGCCGCCGACGACAAAGGCCAGGTGTTCTGCCTGCTCAAGGCGATCGAGGCGCAGAGCGCCCGGCCGCCGGTGAACTTCCGCTTCCTCATCGAGGGCGAGGAGGAGTACGGCAGTCGCGTGTTGTTCGAGCTGCTGCGCCGCGAGCCCGAGCGCACCCGCGCCGATGCCGTGCTCATCGCCGACATGGCCTACATCGCGCCGCGCTGGCCCGCGGTGTACACGACGCTGCGCGGGCTGTGCTATGCCGAGATCACCGTGCGCACGGCGAAATCGGATCTGCACTCGGGCGAATTCGGCGGCGCGGCGCCCAACGCGCACGAGGAGCTCGCCCGCCTGCTGGGCCGCCTGAAGACGCCCGACGGCAAGGTCCACGTCCCGGGCCTGTACGCGTCGGTGAAGCGTCCTTCCAAGGTCGAGCTCGCCACCTGGAAGCGCCTCCCGTTCCGGGAAGGCGAGTTCTTGAAGCACCGCGTCCAGGCGAAGGCGCTCACGGGGCTCAAGTCGTACTCGGTGCTCGAGCGCCTCTGGGCGCTCCCGACCTTCGAGATCCACGGGATCACGGGGGGCTTCACAGGGGACGGTGCGAAGACCGTGATCCCGGCGGAAGCCACGGCGAAGGTGAGTCTCCGCCTCGTGCCCGATCAGAAGCTCAAGGCTGTGGAACGCCAGCTCGCGGCGGCGGTGAGACGATTCGCGCCCAAGCACGTCCAGGCGAGGGTGAAGTTCCTGCACGGCGCGGACCCGGCCACGGTGAAGGTGACGCACCCGGCGTTCAAGTTGCTCGATCAGGCGTTCCGCGAGGTCGTGGGGCGGGGTACGGTGCCGGCGCGCGCCGGCGGCTCCATCCCGGTGGTCCCCGCGCTCGGAAAGGGCGGCGCGCCGGTCATCCTCACCGGCATCGGCCTCCCCGACGACCGGTTGCACGCGCCGAACGAGAAGCTCGACCTGAAGCAATTGTGGGATGGCATCCGGGTGTTCGGCCGGTTCTACGAGCTGCTTGGCACGATGGACATCAGCTAGCGTCTTTGTGGGGAAGGGGTTCCGGCGGTTGTGACCCGGTGCACGCCGCCCCTGCTCGGTCGTCTCTTATATTGGTCGACCCATGCACCGCCCCCTGTATCTCCTCGGCTTCGGCTATCTCGCCATCTGCGGCGTGGTGCTGCTTCGCCACCGAGCGGGGCCGTCGGACGCTCCCCCTCCCGCACCCGGTCCGGTCGCCGCGTCCTTCGGTGGCTCGGCCTGGGAGTGGTTCGCCGCCATCAAGCCCTACTGCAACGCCGTAGAAGTCGAGCTCGCCCAACGGCAGCACCCCGCGCCGTCCACTCTCGATGGGCAGGGATTCGGTGCCGCTTGCTACGCGCTTGGCGGCAAGATCGATCTGGCGCGCGCCGTGATCGACCGCCTCGCGGCGCGAGACCGTTACCAGGCCGCGGGGATCGTGTTCAACGTGGCGCATCCGGTCGCCGATGCCGGCGACGATCGCTCGGCCGGTCCCATCATGGAGCTCGTGGTCGATTACATCCCCAACCATTACATGGCGCTGTACCACGCGGGGATGTCGGAGTATGCGCTGGGGCAGCCGGTACTCGCCCGGGCGCACCTCAAGGCCTTTCTCTCCTACTATCACGAGAACGACGGCTGGACGCGGAACGCGCGGGACGTTCTCGCGCGTCTTCGTTAGCCAAAAGCGTCCCATGGTGGCCGAGCCCACCTATCTCACTCCGGGCGTCGTCCTGCAGGATCGCTACGAGATCGCGGACGAAATCGGCCGGGGCGGCTTTTCCATCGTGTACCGCGCGCGCGACCGTCGCATCGGCGCCGATGTGGCGATCAAGCTGCTGGTGCCCCCGCCCGCCGCGGCGCGACTCGCGCGCGAGCGGCTGCGCCGCGAGGTCCAGGTCGTGCGGCAGCTCAGCCATCCGAACATCGTCGCCGTGTACGACGTCGTCGATGACGGGCCGTGGAGCTTTGTCGTGATGGAGTATGTCCCGGGCCCCGACCTCGCCGTGCGCGTGCGGCAGCGCGGGCCGCTCGACCCCGACGCCGCGGCGCGCCTTGGGCGTGACATCACCGCGGCGCTCGCCGCCGCCCACCGCCGCGGCATCCTCCATCGCGACGTCAAGCCGCAGAACATCCTGCTGGCCCCCGACGGCCGTGCAAGACTCACCGACTTCGGTTCGGCGCGGCTGGCGGGGCAGGAGACCGTCACCCAGACCGGAGGTCTGGTCGGCACGGCCGACTATGCGGCGCCGGAGCAGCTCGCCGGCGGGCGCGGCGATGCGCGGGCGGACGAATACGCCTTGGGCGTGACGCTCTACTATGCCCTCTCCGGTGAGCTCCCGGCCCGGGTCCCTTCCCGCGGCGGCGGCGACGCCGGCCGGGTCGGCCACCGCCCCCGGCTACGGCGCCCCGAGGTGCCCGCCTGGCTCGATGACGTCGTGGGGCGGGCCACGATGCCGGATCCCGACGATCGGTTTCCCGCGATCGCGCTCCTCGCAGACGCCCTCGCGCGGGGCGCTGATGGGGTCGAAGAGGGAGCGGCTCCGTTGCCCGCGGACAAGGCGCGCTGCGTGCTGTGCCGCGCGCCGGAGCCGTTTGGTATCGGGGTCTGTCCTCGCTGCGCCCGCCGCGCTGGCGGCGGGGACGACGTGCTGGTTTTCCTCGAGTGGACCACGCCGGGATCGGCGCGCCGCGCGGTGCGCGAGACGCTGGAAGAGCGGATCGGCACCGGGGCCTCCGCGTCGGGCCGCGACTCCGCTGCCGCCGGCGAACGGCCCCTGCTCCGGGTTCCCGCCGAGGCGGGCGCCCGCGTCGTGGAGCTGCTCGAAGCGCAGGGCTTGCCGGCCCGCGCCGAGTCCCGCACCACCTCGTGGGGGGCCGCCGTGCCGCCGGCGATCGTGGTGCTCGCCGGCATCGTCGCGGTGACCGGCGCCGCCGCCGGGTTCGCGGCCGCGACTCCCGTCCTGCTGGTGACGAGTCCGGCGGTCGCGGTGGGCCTCGTGACGCTCGCCGTTGCGCTTCGCCGGGCGCCCGTGTGGAACCCGTCGTCCACCCGCCGCTCGACGCTGCCGGCGGAAGCGGAGCGGGCGGCCGTGCGCGCGCTCGCGGCGCTGCCGGCAGGGGCGGCCCGTGTCCTACTGGTCGACTTGCTGCGCCGAGCCGACGCGGTCAGCGCCGCCGCAAAGGAAGCGAACGGACTCGATCAGCTCGTGATCGTGGCGTGCGACACCGCGCGTGATCTCGCGGCGCTCGAGCAGCACCTGGGCGCGTTCGATGCGCGGCGCGATCGATTGGCGGATGCGCCGCCGGGGTGGCTCGATGCGCTCAGCCGCTGCGAGCGCGGCCGTGATCTCCTGACCCAGCGGCTGCTCGAGGCCAGCGCCGCCTTGAGCGGTTGGCAGGCGGCGACGGTTGAAGGGGAGGGGGCGGAGACGCTCGCGGCGCTCGTCCGCGACATGGGTGAGGAAGGCCGCCGTCAGGAAGCGGCGGCGCGCGAAGTCGCGGAGCTCTTGGCCTAGAAGCGGGACGCCGTGAGCGTCACATCCGCTCCGGCCCAGGCGCGCGCAAAGCGGGCGTCCACGTCCGTCGCCTCGGCGGTCTTCCCCTGCGCGCGCAGCGCCTGTGCCAGCCCGAAGAGCGACCAGCCGCTTTCCGGGAACCGCTTGAGGTCCTCGCGATACAACCGCTCGGCCTCCACCGCGTCACCCGCCCGCAGCAGTACCGCGGCCAGGGAGTGGCGGATCGGGTAATACCAGTCGGGCGGCTCGGTATAGAGTTGTTCGTCCTCGATCTTCATCGCCTCGCGGAAATGCGCGATGCCGTCCTCGAGCGCACCGCGCCGCGCCGCGATCTCGCCCAACAGCGCGTGCGTGGCGATCTCCAGATTCGTGCTCGGCGTCGTCCACCCGGCGGAGGCGTAACCCCGCGTCCCGCTGCCGGCGATTTGCTGCAGCGTGTCGAGCGCCGCCTGCGCCTCGGTGAAGCGGTGAGTCGCCGCCAGCGCGACGCCGCGCGCGTACTGGGCCATGCCCCGCGAGTACGGGAGGTCCCCCGGGGGCAGCGGCATGGCGAGCAGCTCGTCCCAGCGGCCGAACGTCACGAGGGTCAGATAGATGTAATGCAGATACGGCTCGACGAACGGCACCTGCTTCGCGACGTCCGCGGGCGTCGTCGCGGCGGTACGCTTCGCGGCCTCGATGGCCAGCGTACTGTTTCCGGTGAGTGTTGCGGCGAACGCCATGAAGTGGTGGTTGTGCGGATAGTACGCGAGCGGGTACAGGCCTTGTGGCTTCTGCCCTTCGATGAAAGCCTCGTCGGCATGGACTGCGTGCTCGTTGGCCGTGATCGCGTCGGCGTAGCGTCCCACCCGGACGTAGATGTGGGCGGGCATGTGGACGAGATGCCCGGCGCCCGGCATCAGCGCCGCGAGCCGCTCGGCGCACGGCACCGCCTTCTCCGGCGCCACGGCCTCGACCGCGTGGATGTAGTAGTGGCATGCACCGGGGTGCCGCGGGTCGGACCGCAGCACGCGCTCGAGCTGCGCCACGATCTCGCGGGTCCCGGGATAGGGCTCCCCGGTCTTCTTGTCCCAGTAGTTCCACGGACGCCTGTCCATCAGCGCCTCGGCGTACAGCGTCGCGGCGTCGAGGTCGTCGGGATACCGCTTCACGACCTCGCCCATGGCCACCGCGTACGCCGAGTCGAGCGCCGCGCGCGCGGCCGGTGGGACCGGCGCGTACCGTTTTGCGAGTGCACCGATGTAGGCCTGCTCCCGCGGGGTCGCATGGCGGAGGCGCGACTGCGCTTGCCGGAGAGCCTGGTAGGCGGCGAGCCCCGCCGCCGAGTCCATTCCGGCGTTCACGTGCGGGCCGTACGCGTAGGCCACTCCCCAGTAGCACATGGCGCAGTTCGGGTCCAGCTGCGCGGCCTGGGTGAAGGAGCGGATGGCCTCACCGTGGTTGAAGCCGTACAGCAGTCGCATGCCCTGGTCGAAGTACCGCTGCGTGAGGGAGACCCGGGTTGTGATCGGGACGTGATAGTCGCCCAGGTCGGTGTACAAGGGAACGGTGTCACGGGGTGTGCCGGCGAGCGCCGCCAGCGCCACGAGCAGGGGATGCAGGTGCATTGAGACCTCCGCTAGACGCGGGTCTTGCTGAGACTCCGCAGCCGGTTGATATCGTGTTGCGTAAGCCCTCGTCCCCCATACCGCTCTTCCTTCCAGGGGTCGCCCCGCATGTGATACCCGTTCTGCTCCCAGAACCCCGGGACGTCTTGGTCGACCAGCGTGAAACCCCGTACCCACTTCGCGCTCTTCCAGAAATACAGGTGTGGCACCAGCAACCGGGCGGGCCCGCCGTGTTCGGGCATGAGCCACTCACCGTTCCACTTGAACGCGACCAGGTTGTCCGGGCGATCCAGATCCGTGAGGGGCAGGTTGGTGGTGAACCCCTGCTCGGCGCTGACGAGGCAGTACTGCGCGTCGGGCCTCACCCCCGCGCGCTCCAGCAGGAGCTGCACCGCGACGCCCTCAAACGTGTTGTCGAGCCGGCTCCACCGCGTGACGCAATGGATGTCGCAGCGCACGGACTTGCGCGGCAGCTGCAGCAGCTCGTCGTACGTGAGGGTGAACGGGCGGTCTACCAATCCGGTGACCTCGAAGGTCCAGGTGTTCGTGTCCACCTTCGGCACGTCGCCGTAGTGGAGCACGGGCCATTTGGTGGTCAGCACCTGGCCTGGAGGTAGACGACCATCAGCCACGGGCGAGCGTCTGCGGAGCGTATCCAGGAATTTCGTCACGGAGAACTGCCTCGATGCCGAATGCGCTCCCGAACCCCCGAATCACCGCGGCGACGGCTTCGTCCCAGAGCCCCGTTTCCCCTTTCCCCTTTCCCCTTTCCCGTTCTATCGACGTCATCTCCACGCCCGGAATTCCGCACGGCACGATCCGCTGGAACTCAGTGAGGTCCGTCGTGACGTTCAGCGCGAACCCATGCCACGTGACCCATTGCTTCACGTGGATCCCGATGCTCGCGATCTTGCGGCTCCCCTCCCTGGTCCACACGCCCGTGTAACCCGGGTTCCGTTCGGCGGCTATGCCGATCCCGGCGAGCGCATCGATCAGGGCTTGCTCCAGGGTGCGGAGATACCAGTGCAGATCCGGCTTGTGGCGGGTCAAGTCGATGATCGGGTAGCCGACGAGCTGACCGGGGCCATGGAACGTCACGTCGCCGCCGCGCTCGGTCTCAAACACCTCGACGCCGGCGCCGCTGAGGAGATGGGCCGCGTCCGAGTTGCGGCCCAGTGTCACCACCGGGGGATGCTCGAGGAGGAGCACCACGTCGTTCACCAGGCGTCCGTCGATGCGGGCCTGGGCCAGGGAGCGCTGCCACTCGAGCGCCTCGGCGTACGGGACGACGCCCGCTTCCACGACCTCCAGTATGCGCCTGGTCACGACCCGCCCCCCATCACTGGCCCCTCGTCGTCCGCCCTCGCGCCCGCGATTGCCCAGCGGCTCGCGGCCGTGCCGACCGTGGCGCTCAGCGCGCCCCAGGCGATCAGCCCGGGGAACCCGAGCAGCCGGTCCGCCACGGCGGCGAGGAATCCCACGAGCAGCGCTCCCACGCCCGCAAGCACGCCGATCACGCCGCTCTGCCAGAGGTTCTCCAACGGCCGGCTGCGGCGCCAGCCGAACAGGCCGGCCACGGCGACTCCCGCGAGCAGCCCGGCGAGCAGCGGGTCGCCCGCGGCCTCACGGTAGTGGTCGGGGTCCAGCCGGCCCTGCAGCAGCTTCACGAGCAACTGTGCGAGCGTGATCGTCGCGCCCCCGAGCCCCGCACCGCAGGCGAGGGCGCCGAGCCCGATGGCAAGGGGGTCCCTTCGGACTTCGGTCACATGTCCACCACCCGGCCGAGCGAATCGAGCGCGGCTTGGGCCACCGCCTCGGACATGGTCGGGTGCGCGTGAATCGCCAGCTCGATCTCTTCCACGGTGTATTCGTTCTCCCGCGCCACCGCCAGCTCATGGATGATCTCGGACGCGTGCCCGCCCACGATGTGGGCGCCGACGATCTCGCCGTACTTCTTATCGCGCAGGATCTTCACGAACCCCTCGGTCTCGCCCGTTCCACGCGCCCGGCCGTTCGCCGAGAAGGGAAACCGCCCGGCCACATAGTCGAGCTTCCGCTCCTTGCACTGGTCCTCGGTGAGGCCGATGCTGGCCACTTCGGGGTGGCAGTACGTCACGCTGGGCACGTTATCATACTTGATGGGGTGGGGCTTCTTGCCCGCGACGAGCTCTGCGACGGTCACGCCCTCCCGCATGCCCTTGTGGGCGAGCATCGGCGGCCCGGCCACGTCGCCGATGGCATAGTACCCCGGCGCGGTGGTCTGCAGGTTCTGATCGACCTTGATGAAGCCCCGATCGGTTACCTGCACGCCGCACTCCGCGAGGCCGATGTTCTCCGTGTTCACCGCGCGACCCGCGGCCATCAGCACCGTCGCCACCTCGATCTTCTGCGTCGCGCCGCTCGCTTCCACCTCGAGGGTCACCTTGTCCTTCGCTGCCGTGCCCTTCTTCACCTTGGCGCCGGCGATCACCTCGATGCCCCGCTTCTTATAGCTCTTCGCGAGGGTGTCCGACGCCTCGGCGTCCTCGAGCGGCAGGACCCGGGGGAGGGCTTCGATCAGGGTCACCTTGGTGCCGAAGGCGTGGAAGATGTTGGCGAACTCCATTCCCACGGCGCCGGCGCCGATGATCGCCATCGACGCCGGGGCCTTCTCGAGGAACAGCGCCTCGTCCGACGAAATGACGGTCGTCTTGTTGATCTCGAGCCCGATTTGCGGCAGGCCCTTCACACGCGATCCGGTGGCGATCAGCACGGCCTTCTTCGCTTCGTACACGTCGTTCCCGACCTTGACCTTGCGGCCGGATTGAAGCACCCCCGCACCCTTCACGACGGTGACCTTGTTCTTCTTCATCAGGAACTCGACGCCCTTCGAGTTCTGGTCGCTCACTTTGCGGGAACGCTGCATCGCGACGCCGTAATCGGTCTTCACGGCGCCGGCCTCGACGCCGAACTCCTTGGCTTCGCGCAGCAGGCTCGCGATGTAGGCCGAGTGGAGCAGCGCCTTGGTGGGGATGCAGCCGATGTTGACGCACACCCCCCCGAGCTTCTCCTTCTCGATCACCGCGGTGCTCAAGCCGAGCTGAGCGGCCCGGATGGCGGCGACGTAGCCCGCGGGGCCACCGCCGAGAATGATTACGTCAAACGAGTTGGCCACAGGTACTCCTCATCACAACAGCATCGCCAGCGGGTTCTCCAGCATCTGTTTCAAAGTTTTCAGGAACGCCGCCCCCGTCGCCCCGTCGATCACCCGGTGGTCGCAGCTCATGGTGATCCGCATGCGACGCCGTACCGCCGGTTGACCGTCCACGACCACCGCCTTCTGCACGATCGAGCCGACGGCGATGATCCCGGCCTCCGGCGGATTGATCACGGCCGTGAACTGGTCGATGTCGAACATCCCCAGATTCGAGACGGAGAAGGTCGCCCCCGTGTACTCGTTCGGCTGCAGCCGGCGGTTGCGGGCCCGCTCGGCCAGCTCCTTGGCCTCGCGGCCGATATCGGCGAGCGCCTTCAGTTCCGCGTTCCGGATCACGGGCGTAATGAGCCCGTCCTCCACCGCCACCGCCATCCCAATATGCACCTCGTGCCAGTAGCGGATGTGGTCCTCTTGGAACCAGGCGTTGCAGGCCGGATGCTTGGTGAGCGCGTGGGCGGTCGCCTTGATGATGATGTCGTTGAAGGAGACCTTGGCACCCTGGTCTCCGAGCTGCTTGTTCAGGGCGTCACGCGCCTCGCTCGCCCGCTCCATGTCTACTTCGGTAGTGAGGAAGAAATGGGGGATGGGACCGAGCGACGTCGCCAGCCGTTTGGCGATGGTCTTACGGATCTGCGTTAATGGCACGTCTTCGTACGGAACGCCGCTCGGCGCGGGACGCGGGATGCGGGATGCGGGATGCGACTCGCCGACCGCTGGAGCGGCTGCCGGCGCCAGTGCGCGAGACGCTGAACCTTCCACGTCTCGTTTGACGACCCGGCCGCCGGGTCCGGAGCCCGTGACCAGCTTCAAGTCGACGCCCGCCTCCCGCGCCATGCGTTTGGCCAGGGGCGAGGCCTTCACCCGCGTGACGTCTGCCGGAGCGGGTGCCACGCCTCCCGCATCCCGCATCCCGCTTCTCGACGGCACAGGGGCGGGCGGGGGAGCTGCGGCTACAGTTGCGCCAACCGTCTCCCCGGGGGAGACGATCACGGCCACCACGCTCCCGACCGCCACGGTTTGGCCCTCGGCGGCGGCGACCTGGCGCAGCACGCCGTCCGCGCGCGCCACCAGATCCATCACGGCCTTGTCGGTCTCGACCTCGGCCAGCGTCTCGCCGGTCTTCACCGGGTCCCCGTCCCGCTTGTGCCATTTCACCACGCGCCCCTCCTCCATCGTGGGAGAGAGCGCTTCCATATAGACATTGGTGGCCATGGGGGGCGGGCGTCAGTCGAGATAGAGGACGCGGCGCGCCGCGGCGACCACGCGGTCGGGGGATGGCTTCGCGAGCCGCTCGAGGTGCTTGTTGTAGGGCATCGGGACATCGGCCTGCGTGACCCGCAGCACCGGCGCGTCCAGCTGGTCGAAGGCCTCGCGCTGGATGATGTCCACCACCTGCGCGCCGATCCCGGCGTGGGGCCAGCCTTCCTCGATCACGACCGCGCGGTTGGTGCGCGCGACGGAGTCGACGATCGCCTCCTCGTCGAGCGGGCGCAGCGATCGCAGGTCGAGCACCTCGGCCGATACGCCCTCGCGTTCGGCCAGCTGCTCGGCGGCCTTGAGCGCCACCGCGACGGTCTTCGAGTGGCAGACGAACGTCACGTCGCGCCCCGGCCGCTTGACGTCTGCCCGGCCGATCGGCACGACGTGCTCCCCCTCCGGCACCTCACCCTTGAGGTTGTACAGCATTTCGCCTTCCAGCACGATCACCGGGTTGTTGTCCCGGATCGCCGACTTGAGGAGGCCCTTCGCGTCCGCGGGTGTCGCTGGCGCGACGACTTTGAGGCCCGGGATGTGTGACAGCCAGGAGTCCCACGCCTGCGAGTGCTGCGCCGCGAGCTGTAGCGCCGCGCCGTTCGGACCGCGAAACACGATCGGCATCGGAATCTGGCCACCCGACTCGTACAGGATCTTGGCGGCGGAGTTGACGATCTGATCGAGAGCGAGCACGGCGAAATTCCACGTCATGAACTCGATCACCGGACGCAGGCCCGCCATGGCGGCGCCTACGCCGATACCGGCGAACCCCAGCTCGGCAATCGGCGTGTCCACGATCCGCGTCGGCCCGAACTCCTCCAGCAGGCCGCGGCTCACTTTGTAGGCGCCCTGGTAGACTCCGACTTCCTCTCCCATGAGGAACACGTTGGGGTCGCGCTGCATCTCCTCGCGCAGCGCCTGGTTGAGGGCGTCGCGGTACGTGAGCGTCGCCATCAATCGGCCAGCACGTGCGTCGTGAGCTCGGCGGGATCGGGATCGGGGCTCTGATCGGCGAAGCGCACCGCCTCCTCGGCTTCCGCGCGCGCCTCGGCGTCGAGGCCGTCCAGCCCCGCCTCGTCCAGCACGCCCTCCTCCTCGAGCTTCCCGGAGAGCTGTGAGATCGGGTCCCGCTTGCGCTGCTCTTCTACCTCTTCCTTGGTGCGGTACACGCCGTGCAACGGGTCGGACATCGAATGACCCATGAAACGGTAGGTCCGAACCTCGAGCAGGGTCGGGCGGCCGCCCTTGCGCGCGCGCTCGGCGGCGCGCCGAGTCGCCTCGTACACCGCGAGCACGTCCATGCCGTTCACCAGCTCCGCCGCCATGTCGTAGCTGCAGGCGTGCTCCACAACATCGGTGACCGCCGCCACCCGCTCGAACGCCGTGCCCATGCCGTAGCGGTTGTTCTCGCACAAGAAGATCACCGGCAGCTTGTACACGGAGGCCATGTTCAGCGTCTCGTGGAAAGCGCCGATGTTGACCGCCGCCTCGCCGAAGTAGCAGATACAGACTTGGTCCCCGCCTTTGTACCGGATCGCGAACCCGAGGCCGGCGGCGAGCGGGATGTGGCCACCGACGATCCCGTGGCCGCCCATGAAGCGCCGTCCGGCGTCGAACAAATGCATCGAGCCACCCTTCCCCTTCGAGCAGCCCGTCGCCTTGCCGAACAGCTCGGCCATGATCGCGTTCGCCGGCACGCCCCGCGCGAGCGCCTGCCCGTGCTCGCGGTAGGAGGAGATCACGTAGTCGTCGTCGCGCAGTGCGGCGAGCGAGCCGACCGCCACCGCCTCCTGGCCGATGTAGAGATGACAGAAGCCGCCAATCTTGCCCAACGCGTACGCTTCGGCGGCCTTCTCTTCGAAGCGCCGGATCAGGAGCATCTGGCGCAGCATACGACGCTCCAGCTCGCGCTGGGCGGGCGTGTCGGTGGTCTGGGCGGTTGCGGTGGCCATGGCGATCAGTGAGCGGTTCTAGCGGGTGGCGGTCGCTCGCTCTACCTGCTCCCACGCGTGGTAGCTCGAGCGCACCAACGGGCCGGCTTCTACGTGACGATAGCCCATCTCGAGGCCGTGGCGCCGGAGCGCCGCGAACTCGTCGGGCGTGTAGTACCGCGCGATCGGCAGATGCTGACTCGAGGGACGGAGGTACTGGCCGATGGTCAGGATGTCCACGTCCTGCGCGCGCAGGTCCCGCATTGCGACCAGCAGCTCGTCCCACTCCTCACCCAGCCCGCAGATGATCCCCGACTTGGTGAGCATGCCGGGATCCATCTGCTTGGCCCGCCGCAGCAGCTCGAGTGCCCGGGGATAACGGCCGCCGGGTCGCGCCAGGCGGTACAGACGCTCGATGGTCTCGAGATTGTGGTTCAGGATGTCGGGTTTCGCGTCGACCACGATTTGCAGCGCCCGCTCGCTCCCCTTGAAGTCCGGGATCAATACCTCGACCGACGTGCCGGGCCGCCGCCGCCGGATCTCGGCGATGGCCGCCGCGAACACCTCGGCGCCACCATTCGGGAGATCGTCCCGGTCAACGCTCGTGATCACGACGTGCTGGAGCCCCATCTGGTCCACGGCCGCGGCGAGGCGGGCGGGCTCGCCGGCGTCGAGCGGACCCGGCGTCCCGTGCGCGACCGCGCAGTAGGCGCAGTTCCGCGTGCACACGTCGCCCAGAATCATGAACGTGGCGGCCCGGTGCTCCCAACATTCCCCGATGTTGGGACAATGGGCTTCCTCGCACACCGTATGGAGCTTCAGGTCCCGCATCAGGTGCTTGAGGGCCAGGTAGTTGGGCCCGCCGGGTGCGGGGACCTTGAGCCAGGCTGGTTTACGGGCGGTCAGGTGGGTGAGCGTGGTGGCCATGAGGATTCGGAAGATAGTGGGCGCGGCGGGACGGCAAAAGACTGAATTTCAACCAGACGGTTGATCGCCTTTGCGCTGCTCCCGCTGCTTCAAGCGCCGCAACTCCTCCTCCAGCTCCGTCGTGGTGGACAGCATGCCATCCGCGATCTCGGCAATCTCCTCGGCCTCCTTCCAGTGGCGCTCCAGCTCCTCGACCTCCGCGCGCTCGTCGACGGCCATCTCGAGCGCGAGGCGCCGTTCCACGCCCAGGCTGCGCAGCGTGAGTTCGCGCCGAGCCACGTCGCTGATGAGCTGGTCCGGCCCGCCGGCGCTTTCGACCAGCCGGGCGGCGTCCTCGACCCGTTGCCGGCTGCCGCGGGCGAGGGCCAGATAGGTGAGTCCCTGACGCAGCGCGGCCTGCGCGTCGTGGCCCACGAGCATCGCTCCTTCCTTGTGGCAGGTGGGGCAGCTCAAGATCAAAGCGACGTCCGCCTGTGCCTGCCGCACCACCCGTGCGTGGGCCACATGCTTGGCTTGCAGGTGCAGTACGCTCCCGCAGCGCTCGCAAATCGGCGGCTCGAGGAGGCTCACCCGCCGCCGGCCGATGATGCCGGTGTACATCATCCGCGCGAAGCTGGGCATGTTCCACACGAACACGCCCAGCGAACCGCCCGCCGCTACGTTCACAGCGACCGCGAGGCCCAGCGTGGCGACCGTCACGGGTATGACGAACTTGAGCTGCTCGCGGCGCCGCGCCTTGAGCCGCTCGCCGTAGCGCCACGTGGCGAACTCCACGCGCCGCGGCTTCCCGACTCGCACCAGGTCGTAGCTCTGCCAGCGGATCAACGCGACGTGCTCGGTGGCGGCGGCCACGCGGCCCGCGCCCGCGGCGCGCGCCAGCGCCTCGATCGGTTCCAGGCGATCGTCCAGGGGAGCCAGATTCCAGCGCGAGCACTTCGGGCAGATCACCCAGAGGCGACCCTTCCACTCGTCGAACGCGAGCCGCCGTCCGACGCCGAGCCCCGAGGGGCCGCCGTCGCCGTCGAGCTTGCCGTTGCAGAAAGCGCAGGTTCGGTACATCGGTCACTGCTTGAAACGGTCCACGCGGAGCGGACTGATGTCCACGTCCGGGACGCCGCCGGTGAGCAAGTCCGCGGTGATCTCACCGGTCAGCGCCGCGAGCAAGATCCCGCTGCGTCCGTGCCCTGTCGCGTACCACAGGCGCTCGACCTCGGGGTCCCGACCGAGGATGGGCCGTCCGTCGGGAGTCGCGGGGCGAAGTCCGGCCCACATACGCTGTACCGGCTGCGTCATGAGGGCCGGGAGCAGCCGAACGGCGCCGCGGAAGATCTGGGCGAGCCCCTCGTTCGTGACGCGCGCATCGTATCCGGCCCGCTCCATCGTGCTGCCGAGGACGGCGTCGCCGCCGCGGGCGAGCACGTAGCCGTGGTCGTGATAGAGGATCGCGGGCGGGCAGCTGTCGGGCCACGCGGTGGCGGCCATCTGGCCGCGCAGCGGCTCGACTGGCAGGGGGCGCGGCAGTCCGCGGATCTGCGGTGACCACACGCCGGCGGCGAGCACGGCATGCTCGACCGGGGCGGTGCCGCGGGCGGTGACGACGCCGGTCACGCGGCCCTGCGCGATCGCGAGCGCTTCGACTTTCTCGGCCTGGAGGGTGGCACCCAGGCGGCGCGCATCCGCGAGGCAGGCGCGCGTCAGCGCCTTCGGGTCCAGCGCGCCGTCTTCGGGGGCGAGGAGCGCACCCTGGCAATCGGGCGCGGCGCCGGGCCAACGCTCGCGCACCTCGTCGCCGTCCAGCCAGTCGCAGCGGAGGCCGGCTTGCCGCTGCCGGGCCACTTCCTCCTTGAGGCGGTCAGCCGCCGGCTCGTCGAATGCGATGGCGGCGATTCCGGAGCGCCAGAACCCGATGTCGATGCCGGTGGTTTCCCGCAGGGCGGGGGCGAGCGGCTCGTAAAGGTCACGGGCGCGTACCGAGAGGGCGACCAGCACGTCGTCATCGGGCTCGATTTGGGCCGCGAGCATCCCGGCGGACGCGGGCGACGCGGCGGCCGGGTCGGGGCCGGGCTCGAAAATGGCGACTTCCAGCCCCCGCAGGGCCGCCGCGCGAGCGCACGCCGCCCCCACGGCACCGCCGCCTACGATCGCGACATCGACGCCCTTCACCGCCTGGCGCCCTCCTGAAACCTGCTGCTACATTGCGACGTACGGCCCGAGCGTCGGGCCACACGGAGGAATCCGCCCATGTTCCGTAGCATTCTCGGCTTTGCCATTTTCGCTGCCCTGGCGTTCGTCGCGCTCAACATCTTCTTCGGCCTCCTCGGCGGCCTGTTTGGACTGGCCCTGTGGATCTTGAAGCTCGCCGCCATCGGGTTCGTGCTCTACTTCGTGCTGCGGCTCATCAGCCCGAGCACGGCGGACAAGATCCGCGACATGATCAAGGGCCGCCCCGCGGACGCCTAGCGGTCCCACGGCAGGATCTGGCTGGAGTGCACATGTACGATCCTCCAGCCCTTCGGCTTCTGCTCGCACACGAAGGTGGCGCGACCGGCCTCGGCCTGGTTGCGCTCTGAATTGATCCACCGGTAGTCCACGAGCACCCATGCAAATCGGCCTTCCAGGGTCACCGTCGCTGCCGCGACGGTGACCCGGCCGCCGGAGCCGACCCCGGCGAAGCGCGGCGTCGCCAGGCGTACGCGCGCATTCGCGACGACCAGCGCTTCGGGCGCGTACAGCGTGTCCGCGGCCCGGTCCCCCTTCGCGTCCAGGAGCAGCGCCTGTCGCGCCATCTCCTGCACCATGTCGGGCGTCCCCAGCGCCGCCGCCGTGGCGCCGCTCGGCGCAACGCGGCGCGTGCGGGTCACGCAGGCCGCTCCGAGCGCCGCCGTGAGGAGCACCGCCCGGCGCGCGCTAGCGCGCATCGAGCTCGCGCAGTACCGCCCAGGCGAGGAGCGGGATCAGGATTTCGTGGTGCCCCGTGAGCTGGATCCCTTGGCCGCCGGCGAGCGTCGGGCGCTCGACGACGTTCACCCGCGGGCGGTAGTTGCGCTGCATGTCGCAGTCGCAGGCCGTGAACCCGGTGGGCTTGCCGCCGCCCAGGTTGCGCGCAACGGTGAGGGCCTTGAGGAACACCTCGGGCATCACCACCGCGCTGCCGACATTGAGGACCACGCCGCCGTCGTGGAGTGCGGGAAGCGATGCGGCGAGTCGCTTGAAGTCGCGGTAGCTCGTGGCGCCGAGCGCGGCGCCGTCCGCCGCGGGGTGCTGATGGATAATGTCGGCCCCGAGCGTGGCGTGCACGGTGACGGGGATGGCCTGCTCGGCCGCGGCGAGCAGGACGGAGACGTCGCGGGCCGCGAGCTGCGGGCGGCGCGCGAGATAGTCGGTGAGCGCCTCGCCCATACCCTTGCCGGCGCGCGCGCCGTCGGCGATGGCGGCGTTCATCTCACGGCCGGTCTCCTCCACCATGCCGAACGTACCGTCCGCCAGCCCGGCCGCGACGTCCTCGCTCGTTCCCCCATATGCCGCCAGCTCGAAGTCGTGGATCGCGGCGCTGCCGTTGAGTGCCAGGTGGGTGATGACGCCGCGGCGGATGAGCTCGCAAAGCAGGGGGCCCAGTCCGACCTTGATGACGTGCCCACCGAGCATCGCGACGACGCCGCGACGACCCGCGGCCTTCGCCAGCTGCCGGGCGAGAGTGCGGAGGTCCTTCGCGGCGAGGATGTCCGGGAGCGAATTCCAGAAGGCGGTGAAGCTCGGATCGCCGCCGGGCGGATGGGCGAGCAGGGAGGGGTCGACTTTGTTGGGGCGCTGCGCGATGGGGACCGTCTTGAGCCGGGAAAAGTCTGCCTCGCGGTAGTCGGTCATGGGTGCTCCGGATGGGAAGCGGAGTCCTCCTTGATCGCGCTGATCTCCTTGAGCTTGAGCGTCACCTGGCCGAACGAGAATTTCGACTGCAGCGCGAGCATGATCCGGAGGCTGTCGTCCGAGAGCCACATGCGCGCATCGGCCTTCTCCGCGAAGATGCCGCCCCCATTCGGGATCCGTGGGCGGACGACGATCGCGTCCCACTTCTTGCCCGCCACGCCCACACGCTCCCGCTTCAGCACGTCGACGATCACGGGATTGCGCTCGGGCCGGAAGTAGCGGCGGTACTCGTAGCGCTTCCCGATTTCGAGCGGTACGGTGCGGATCCAGTAGAGGAAGGCGGCGTCGTCGAGCGGGTCCGGCACCGTCGGGGCGGTCGTGTCGCGACCGGCTTCACGGTAAAACCCCGAATCCGGGTAGATCTCGAATTTCCGCTCCCACGTCTTGCCTTTTTCCTCCGTCTGATTCAAGAATCGGCGGGAGCGGAAGTCGTGACGCCCCACCCACGACTCGAGGTTCTGGTGAATGTGGTACCACAGCGCGCCACCATCGATCAGGAACACGAAGTGGACCGCTTCCACCCCGCGGATCGTGTCGATCCCGGCGACTCGCATCGTGGCCGTGCCGACGCTGAAGGGGCCGTATCGGGCCCCGTAGACCAGCCGCTCGCCGACAGTGAAGGGCACCGCGACGGCGGGCGGGATGATCGCCATGGCGGGCATGGCCGTGAAGCTGGCCGAATCGGTCCCCGCCGAATCCGTCCGGGAGGCGGTGTCCGACTGCGCGTGCAGCCCGATGGCGATCAGGAGCAGGGCCACTGCGGTCCGGGCCGCGCGGATGACCGAACGGGCCCGCCACGCCTCGAGCAGCTGGCGCCACGGCCTGACGCGCGACGGGCGCTGCACCAGGTCGTAACGCGCCGCCGCCGGGACGGCATCGAGGCGGCGGGCATGCGGCGCCAGGCGCGCGACCAGCTCCGCGCTCGCGCACCAGCCTTCGGTTTGGAGGAACCGCGGCGTGTCGCGGCGCAGCGCCTGCCGCAGCACGATCAGCCGCAGGGCGAGGAAGCCCGACACCGTGTCGCGCAGCCCGGCGATGCGGAGCAGTCGAGGGGTCCAGCGGCGCGCGAGCCCCAGGGCCCGAGAGACTTGCCCTCGCTGCTCCACCAGCTCGGCAACCACGAGGTCCGCCCCCGATTCCAGATGCTTTACCATATCCTCCATGCTCTCGGGGGAGTGGACGAAGTCCGCGTGGAGGGTGATGGCGCAGTCTCGCTTCGGCCGATCGGTCCGCTGGAGCGCGAGGCGCAGCAGCTCTTCGAGACTGCGCGCGTATCCCCGGCGCTCGCGGTGCGTCACGATCGTCATCGGCAGCACCTTGGCGTACGACGCCAGCACCTCGTGGGTGTCGTCCGTCGAGGCGTCGTCCAGGACCAGCAGCTGGTATTCCCGCGGGAACGCCGTGAACACCTGGCGTACCTTCCACAGCACGAGGCCCGCCGTGCGGGCCTCATTGTGCACCGGAACGCAGACGTAGATCATGGCCCTGCAATCTAGACGAGCG